>ENA-ORXM01001256-ORXM01001256.1-marine-metagenome-genome-assembly--contig:-NODE-1256-length-36562-cov-4.517829_pt1 | contig 36562 bp, 37 predicted proteins | sample MGYA00237867_ERZ511480 | MGnify/ENA primary metagenome ERZ511480 (study PRJEB26309, sample SAMN06266103) | marine metagenome | isolation source: Algal blade | place: United Kingdom:Sidmouth, United... | reverse complement strand
CATCAATGTCATTCGCGAAGACGCATTCCCACGAAGGGCGCAGGGCAGCAGACACCATCCCGCCACCGGCAAAGAATTCTGCGAATCGTAGCGGCTCGGCGTCGGCACACATCATGAACAAATCTAACCATATGATGGGTCGGCTGTCCAACCCGTTGCGGTGTGGCGCAGGTATTCGGCAAATCCGGCTTTTCCTGTATACCCGCCCCGACTCAATGGAGAGACGGCCATGCAGCGTATCCTCATCACTTCGGCCCTGCCCTATATCAATGGGGTCAAGCATCTCGGGAACCTGGTCGGCTCGATGCTGCCTGCCGATGCCTATGCGCGGTTCATGCGGCTCAGAGGGCATGAGGTGATGTTCATCTGTGCGACGGACGAGCACGGGACACCCGCCGAGATCGCCGCCGCCAACGCAGGCGAGCCGGTGGCGGAGTATTGTGCGCGGATGGCTGAGGTGCAGCGGGACCTGCATGACGGGTTCCGGCTCAGCTTCGATCATTTCGGGCGGTCCTCGTCGGAGCGCAATCATCGGCTGACGCAGCATTTCGCGGGGGCGTTGGCGGAGGAAGGGCTGATCTACGAGGTCTCGGAAGAGCAGATGTGGTCGGAGACCGACGGGCGGTTCCTGCCGGATCGCTACATCGAGGGAACGTGCCCGAATTGCGGTTATGACCGGGCGCGGGGGGATCAGTGCGAGAATTGCACGAAGCAGCTCGACCCGACCGACCTGATCGATCCGCGCTCGGCGATTTCCGGCTCGACGGAGGTGTATGCCAAGGAGACGAAGCACCTGTATCTGAAGCAATCGGCCCTGCGGGACAGTATCCGCGACTGGATCGGGACGAAGACGGATTGGTCGATCCTCGTGACGTCGATCGCGCGCAAGTGGCTGGATGACGGCGACGGGCTGCGGGATCGGGGGATTACGCGCGATCTGGACTGGGGTATTCCCGTCAAACGCGGCGACGAAGACTGGCCGGGGATGGAGGGTAAGGTCTTCTATGTGTGGTTCGATGCACCCGTCGAATATATCGCCGCGACTGCCGAATGGGCGGATACGAACGGGAAATCGGAGGCCGACTGGCGGCGCTGGTGGCGCACGGACGAGGGGGCGGAGGACGTGCGCTATGTGCAGATCATGGGCAAGGACAACGTGCCGTTCCATACTCTGAGCTTCCCCGCGACGATCATGGGATCGGGCGAGCCGTGGAAGTTGGTGGATTACCTCAAGGGGTTCAACTGGCTGACCTATGAAGGCGGCAAGTTCTCGACCTCGCAGGGGCGCGGCATCTTCATGGATCAGGCGCTGGAGATCCTGCCGTCCGATTACTGGCGCTGGTGGCTGTTGTCCAATGCACCGGAAAGTGCGGACAGCGACTTTACCTGGGAAGTGTTTCAGGGCGGGGTGAACAAGGATCTGGCGGATGTGCTGGGGAACTTCGTGAGCCGGGTGACGAAGTTCTGCCGCTCGAAATTCGGGGAGGTGGTGCCGGAAGGTGGCGCGCCGGGCGAGGCGGAGGCGGCGCTGACGGTGGAAGTGCAGGCGCGGCTGGATGGCTATGCTAGTGCGATGGAAGCGGTCGAGATGCGCAAGGCGACGGCGGAGTTACGGGCGCTCTGGGTGGCGGGGAACGAGTATCTGCAACATGCGGAGCCATGGGCGGTATTCAAGACCGACCCAAGGCGGGCGGCGATGATCGTGCGGACGGCGCTCAATCTCGCGGCGCTCTATGCGGTGGTGTCGCGGCCCTTCGTTCCCGATGCCTGCGACATGCTGGTCGGGGCGTTCGGGCTGGCACCGGATGCGGGCTGGCCGGAGAGTGCCGAGGCGGTACTTGTGGCGTTGCCCGCCGGTCATGCCTTCACGGTGCCGGAGAACCTGTTCCGCAAGATCACCGATGAGGAGCGGGAGGAATGGGCGGCGCGGTTCGCCGGAGAAAGCGAAGGCTGAAAACGCGCGCTGCCGCGCTATCTGTTGAACCGATCAACCCGGAGTGACCCGATGGACGACGTGACCCGTATCGAACTGGAAGCCGCTGCCTTCCGCCGTCTGCGCGATCATCTGCGCGAGCGGACGGATGTACAGAATATCGACATGATGAACCTGACCGGGTTTTGCCGGAATTGCCTGAGCCGCTGGTACGACGAAGCCGCTGCCGAGCGGGGGGTCGAAATCGGCAAGGCCAAGGCACGGGAGATCGTGTACGGGATGCCGTTCGACGAGTGGCGCGAGAAATATCAGACCGAGGCGTCGGCGGAGCAGAAAGCGGATTTTGCGAAGACGCATCACGATTGACGCGGTTTTCTCTCTACTGGAGCCGTCAGTCGATGCTGGGAGATCTTCCTCCCGGCCTCCCCCGCAGGGCGAGGGGAAGACCAGATCGCCCCGGATCGGTATCCGGGGGCGCGCCGCTTCCACCTAGCGGATTTTCAGAAAGTCCATCGCGATGAATCATGGCGGCGATCCGATGAACTGGGTCAGGCTGGCCGCACTCGGGATCATCTGGGGTGCGGCCTTCATGCTGGTCGAGGTAGGGCTGGAGGATGTGGGGCCGTTCACGCTGGTCGCAGCGCGGTTGGTGCTGGCGGCGGCGATCCTGTGGCCACTGAGCTATCCGCTCTGCGGGGGATTGCCGAAGCGGGCCGTGGTCTGGGCCTTCGCGTTCGGGGTGGCGATACTGTCCAATGCCCTGCCCTTCGCGCTGCTGACCTGGGCGCAGACGTATCTGACGAGCGGAGTGGCGGGGGTCTTCATGGCGTTCATGCCGTTCATGTCGCTCGCCATGAGTCATTTCCTGATCGTCGGAGAGCGGATGACCCCGCGCAACGTCGCGGGGCTGGGCATCGGGTTCGCGGGAATGCTCGTGCTGTTCGGGGTCGATGCGTTGCGGCAGATCGCGAGCGGCGAGGGGACGGCGCTGGCGCAGATCGCCTGTCTGGGTGCCGCGTTCTGCTATGCCAGCGGGTCCATCGTAATGAAGCGCGCGCCGGAGACGCGGCCCGTTGCCTTCGGAGCGGCAACCATGATCCTCGCGGCGATCATGGCCATTGGAATTGCCTATATTACCGAGGGCGTGCCGCAAACGATGCCATCGACCACCGGCACGCTCGCGCTGATCGCCCTGGCCATCGGGCCGACGGCGGGGGCGCTGCTGCTGATGCTGCGCATCCTCGAAACGGCGGGGCCGCCATTCCTGTCGCTGGTCAATTATCAGGTGCCCGTATGGGCGGTAATCTTCGGGGCCGTGTTCCTCGGGGAGCAGGTCTCGCCGCGCCTCGGCGTCGCGCTGGCGCTGATCCTGCTCGGGCTGGCGGTGAGCCAGAACCTCGTGGCGCGGTTGCGGGGGCGGCCCGTATGAGCGAAATTACGGCGCTGCAGAAGCCGACCATCGCCTCCTATGCCATGGTCGGATCGCTGGTGCTGATCTGGGGGACGACGTTCCTGCTGGTCAAATTCGCGCTGGAGGAGGCATCGGCCACACTGGTCGCTGCCGCGCGCATCCTGATCGGAGGGGCGGCGCTCATCCCGTTCGCCATATTGACGGGAAGGAAGATACCGCGCGGGCGGGGGCGCTGGATCAGCGGTATCGCGATCGGCGTCTTCTCGCTGACGATCCCCATGTCGCTGCTGGCCTGGGCGCAGCAGGTGGTGCCGAGCGGAGTGGCGGGAGTCTATATGGCGGTGATTCCGCTGCTGGTGCTGCCGCTCGCCCATGTATTCTCGCCGGGGGAGCGGATGACGCCGCGCAAGCTGAGCGGGTTCATGATCGGGTTCACGGGGGTACTGCTGCTGCTCGGCTGGGAGACACTGATGGCGCTGGGATCGACGGATGGATTGGCGCAGCTCGCCTGCCTCGGGGCCACGCTCTCCTATGCCGTGGGGTCGATCATGACGCGGCGGACGCCGCCGACCGATCCGATCGCGCTTTCGGCACTCGGCTTCGTGGTGGGGGGCCTGCTGATCCTGCCCTTCGCCGTGGCGGCGTGGCCGACCGAGGCGTTGTCGATGCGGACATGGGCAATCTTTCTCGTCATCGGGGTCGTGTCCACGGGGATGGCGATGATCCTGCGGGTCAAGATCATTACCTCGGTCGGGTCGGTCTTCATGTCGGGAGTCGGTTATCTGGTACCGATCACCGCATTGGCCGTAGGGGTCATGTTCGCAGGCGAGATATTGATATGGTCGGACCTCGTTGCCTGCGCGTTCATTCTGGCTGGGCTGGCGGTAGCGTCGCGTCGACCGGTGTCGCGGCGAAAAAGCCCGTAAGGTCGGCGAAGACGATAGCCAAAGCGAGCAGAGCCAGCAATCCGCCGAGGACCATGAAGGCCGTCTTGCGGGACTGACGCGCCTCGAACTTGCGGAGCCATTGGCGCGGCTCCACGCCCCGGTAACGGAAGACGACGAGGGCGGCGAGGTTGACGCTGGCCACGTTTACGGCGAACAGCTCCGCCGCGCCCAGTGCCTCACGCCAATGGGCTGCGCCGATCATCATGCCGAAGGCCACCGCCGGGGGCAGCAATGCGACGGCGACCATCACGCCGACGAGGGAGGCGCTGGCCCCGCTGGTGAGTGCAAGGGCAGCGCAGGCCCCCGAGGCGAGCGCGACCGCCATGCCGTCGAGGCCGATGCGGGTTCGGTCCAGCAGTTCCTTGGCTTCGAGATCGAGGGGCAGGACCGCCGCGCCGAAGATCGACAGGCCCACGGCCAGCGCGAAGCCCAGCGCAAGAGATTTCGCCGCCTCCGCCATCAGGGTCCGGTCGCCCAGAGCCGCGCCGAAGGCGAAGCCGAGATTGGGGCCGAGAAAGGGAGCGATGACCATGGCCCCGATCAGGACCGCGACGTTGTTCGTGACCAATGCCGCCCCGGCCACCACGGTCGAGAGCGCCACGAAGAGGAGGTAGTCGTTGGTCAGGCGTGCGCCGCGCTCGATCTGGCCATAGAGGACTTCGCGGGTGGTCGCGCGGCGATGGGCCTCGCGGGTGGCACGATCTTCCTCGTCCGGTTCGGGTTTCGGAATGACGGCATCCGTGGGCAGGAGGACGATACGCCAGCCTTCGGTACCGGTCAGGGCGTCCTGCAGGGCATCGAGAGTCGATTGCTGGTAATCGGGATCGACGAGTGCCCGCATGACGGTGCGGCGACCGCCCTCCTCCTGCTCGGCGATGGCCCAGCTCTCGATGGGTCGGTGCTCGGAGAAGACCTTGCGGATCGTGCCGCTCTGCTCGGCCGGAGCGATGACTTCGATGATGCGGACGGCCATTACGATGCAACACGATCTGACAGGAAAACAATGCGCATAAAAGTGCCTCCTTCAAAGGCAATTTCATGCCCGTTTCGATCGTGTTTCATCAGGATTTTCTCAGTGCTGTATCGACGGCGAGAGCCTGCACCGTCTCGCGCACGTCATGGACGCGCAGGATATCCGCGCCGTGCCGCGCGCCGTGGAGGGCGACGGCGATGGAGCCGGGGGCGCGTTTCGCCGCGTCCTTCTCGCCCGAGAGCGTGCCGATGAACCCCTTGCGGGAAGCCCCGAGGAGGATGCGGCATCCGATCTCGCGGAAGGCGGCCAGATTGCGCAGGAGGGTGAGGTTGTGCTCCAGCGTCTTGCCAAAACCGATGCCGGGATCGACGATCAGGGCCGCACGGGGGATGCCTGCCGCCTCGCAGGCCGCGACACGGGCGGCGAGGAAGTCGCGGACTTCGCGGACCACGTCGTCGTACCGGGGATCGCGCTGCATGGTCTTAGGATCGCCGAGGGCGTGCATCAGGCAGATCGCGCCGCCCGCCGCCGTGTAGTCGCGGGCGACGGCCATGCTGTCGGGGTCGTAGGTGAGGGCGGAGACGTCGTTGAAGAGACGCGCTCCGGCTTTCAGGGCGCGACGGGCAATGTCGGCCTTGCGGGTATCGACGGAGACGAGCGCCGTCGTTCGGGTGGCGGCCTCGACGGCGGGAGCGATGCGGCGCCATTCTTCCCCGGCTGACACGGGGTCAGAACCGGGGCGAGTCGATTCGCCGCCGATATCGAGGATATGCGCACCCTCGGCGATCATGACGGCGACCCGCGTAGCGAGCGCGTCCTCGGGGATCGTGCCGCCATCGGAAAAGCTGTCCGGGGTGGCGTTCAGGATACCCATTATGCGAGGGGGAGGCAGGTCGGCCAAGCGTTCGGTCCTTCGACGAAAAAGCGCCGCAGGTTTCCCTGCGGCGCTCGATCATGCCGTGCGATGGCCCAGCGGACAAGTCCACATCAGGTCGGCTGTGGCTCCAGACCGCCCTCGTCGGGCTTGGGCTTCTTGGTCTTCGGCACCGACGTGATGGAGGGTGGCCCCGAATCGGTGGAGGAGCCGTCATCGTTGCGGTCGAGAGGTTCGCCCGCGATGACCTTCTTGATCTCGTCGCCCGTAAGGGTCTCGTATTCGAGAAGGCCCTGTGCAAGCCGCTCGAACTCGACCGATTTCTCGGTGAGGATGGTCTTCGCCGTATCGTAGCCGGTCTCGATCAGACGTTTGACCTCTTCCTCGATAACCCGCTGGGTCTCGGTCGAGATCTGCATCCCGCCGCCCTGGTAACTGCCTAGGAAGCTCTCCTGTTCGGACGAATAGTTCACGTTGCCGATCTTGTCGGACATGCCGAACTGCGTGACCATGGCGCGGGCGATCTTGGAGACCTGCTGGATATCGCTGACCGGACCGGAGGAAACGTTGTCCTCGCCGAAGGTCAGGACTTCCGCCGCCTTGCCTGCCATCGCCATGGCGATCTTGGAGGTATATTTGGTCTTGGAGACCGAATACGTGTCGCGCTCGGGGACCGACATGACGAGGCCGAGCGCCCGGCCACGGGGGATGATCGTGGCCTTGTAGACCGGATCGTGCTGGGGCACGTACATCGCGACCAGCGCATGACCGGCCTCGTGATAGGCCGTGACCTTCTTCTCGTCCTCGGTCATCACCATGGAGCGGCGTTCGGCCCCCATCATGACCTTGTCCTTGGCGAACTCGAAATCGTCCATCGTGACGAGCCGCTTGCCGAGGCGCGCGGCGGTCAGCGCGGCCTCGTTCACGAGATTCGCGAGATCGGCCCCCGAGAAACCGGGGGTCGAGCGGGCGATACGGCGCAGATCGACGCCGGGGGCCAGCGGCACCTTGCGGGCATGGACTTCGAGGATCTTGTTGCGGCCATTGATATCGGGATTGTTCACCGTCACCTGACGGTCGAAACGACCGGGGCGGAGCAGCGCAGGGTCGAGAACGTCGGGCCGGTTGGTCGCGGCGATCAGGATGACCCCCTCGTTCGCCTCGAAACCATCCATCTCGACAAGCAGCTGGTTGAGCGTCTGCTCGCGCTCGTCATTGCCGCCGCCATAGCCCGCGCCGCGATGGCGACCGACGGCATCGATCTCGTCGATAAAGACGATGCAGGGGGCGGACTTCTTCGCCTGCTCGAACATGTCGCGCACACGGGAGGCACCGACACCGACGAACATCTCGACGAAGTCCGAACCCGATATCGTGAAGAATGGTACGCCCGCCTCGCCTGCGATGGCACGGGCCAACAGCGTCTTACCGGTACCGGGAGGGCCGACGAGCAGCGCACCCTTGGGGATCTTGCCGCCAAGACGCGAGTATTTCTGCGGGTCGCGCAGGAATTCAACGATTTCCTGCAATTCCTCCTTCGCCTCGTCGATGCCCGCGACATCGTCGAAGGTCACGCGGCCCGATTTTTCGGTCAGCAATTTCGCCTTGGATTTACCAAAGCTCATCGCTCCACGCCCACCGCCCTGCATCTGGCGCATGAAGAACACCCAGACGCCGATCAGCAGCAAGAAGGGAAGCCAGCCGAGGAGGACGGAAACGAGCGGGTTACGCTCCTGCGGATCGACGACGATGCTGGTTTCGGAATTCTCCAGCTTTTCCATCAACCCGCTGCCATCGGGGATGTAGGTGTAGAACTTGCTGTTCGACCCCTCCAACGTCCCGGTCAGGCGCTCGCCCGAGATCGTAACTTCCCTGACACTGCCGTCGTCGATGCTGCGAACCAGCTCCGAATAGGTCAGCTCGCGCGCCCCGCGATCTGCACCATTCTGCCCGAACATATTGAAAAGAGCGACGAACAGGATGATGATGACGAGCCAGAGGCCCAAATTCTTGATGTTGTTCACGAACAGGCTCCCAATGGGATTCACCCGAAACCGGGGCGATCTTACTATCCCTAGATAAAGGCTTCCCCGTCAGGATCAACCGGTACGGTGTCGATCGTGACCGCCACGACCTTTCCGGCGCTATCATCGACACACCAGCCTGCGAGGGGGACGGCGATAAGTGTCTCGTCTTGCCACAGAGCCGGCGTACAGAGACGCGCAGGGCGCGGTGTCGCCGTCCACTCTTTTGAAAGTGTGGCCTTTTCGGCTTTGAGACGTCTTAGTCCCGTTTCTCCGGTCGCCGCGATATGCAGATCGCGCCGTGTACTGAGTTCCGGCGGCAAGACGACCTCGAACCGCTTGTCCCATAACACGCGCGACGATCTGACCCGGATCGTATCGGTGCAGGCGGAAGGCTCTCGCTGCACGATACAGTGACCCCGGTAGAGGTCGACGATGCAGCCATGCAGGGTCCGGCCCTGGAACGATGTGCTACACAACGCGGTGAGCAATGCCTCCAATGCATCGAGTCGGGGACGATAGACCTGCCCGGAAATCGTGCACAGCATTCGTGCCAGCAGACGAAGGGCGGTCTCACGCGGGGCCGTGCACAGCAGGACTGGATCGAAGGATACGAAGCCGAGTGACGAGGACCTGCAAATGCGCTCTGCAAGGGCATTGGCTCGATCTTCGAGGATTTCACTTGCATCGGCCATCGACCGCGCGGTTCGGGCCAGGCGCTCGGGATCGATGCCGATAGAAGACAGTGACGTCAATGCCTGCCGTGCCCTGACCCTCGTGTAACGGCTGTCTTCGTTCGTCGGGTCCTCTGCCCAGACGATATGCTGCTCCCGCAAGTAGCCTCGCAGATGGACACGTGATACCGTCAGCAAGGGCCGCACGATCTGCAATCCCCATTGCATCGTTCTGCGCCGGATCCCCGATAGGCCATCGACACCCGATCCGCGCCCAAGGCGTATCAGGAACGTTTCCGCCTGATCGTCGAGAGTATGACCGGTCAGCAAGACGTCGATACCCCGTGCCGCGCAGGCGTTTGCCATCAAAGTATAGCGACCGATGCGCGCCTGATTCGGCAGGTTTCCGTGCGTATCGGGTTCCCATCTCAGGATTTCGTGTTCGATGTTGCGATCGATGCAATATCGCGCCACGAGCGCCGCCTCGTCCTGACTATCCGTGCGCAGTCCGTGATCGACCGTCAACGCCGTCAGCTTGGCATTCCATCGCCCTGCGAGAGACAAAAGGGCCATGCTGTCGCCTCCGCCGGATACGGCGACCGCTATGGCCACGTTCCTGGGAACGGCATCGAAGAGGGTGGCGATTTCATCATCCGTGAAGGATATGCTCAGCCGCCGCATTGGGTGCGTTCGGCCTCGATCTGTGCCCGGCGCAACAATGTCGGGGAGGCGTTCGGATAGCGGCCCGGAAATTCGGTGAAGGTGAGACAGGCTTCCTCACGTTGGCCGAGACCGGCCAACGTCATGCCGAGCTTGAGCAGACTATCCGGAGCTTTCGGCCCTTCGGGCCAGCCCTTGAACGAATCGAGAAAGGCTTTGGCAGCCTCGTTGTATCGACCAAGACGGAGATGCATGTCACCGAGCCAGTATTGAGCACTGCCCGAAACCACGTGCTGTGGATGCTGAGCGACGAGCGCCTCGAGGGCCGTACCTGCCGCATCGAATTCGCCGAGATTGAGCATTCGCAACGCTTCGTCGTATTGGGCTTGCGGACCAGCAGAGGAAGGGATTGCCAAATTCGGCGTGACAGGTTCGATTGTCGGCGGAGACATGGGTGCAATGGATGCTCCCGCTACGGCGACGGACGTGTCGGGTGACGCTTCGAATGTCGAAGGTGCCGCCGGAAATGGCAATGCTCTGAGATCCGGGGAGGTGTCCACCTGTCGGGACGCTCCGAAGGCGACAGCCGGCTCGCCACCGAGTTTCACCGTTGGTTGCGGAAGCGTTGGTGTCTGCGCGAAGGGTGCGACGGGAACGGAAGGTATCGCCGTAGTGGCCAGCGATCCCGTCTGTTCGGGCTTCGATATGATCTGGGTAGCGAACGGCGACGGCCGTTGCGATTCCAGAGCCTGAAGCCGCGTATCCAGATCGAGTGCGCGCTTCTCGGAAATTTCCGATTGCTGCGCCATGCCATATTCGAGCCGCTCGACGATGCCGGTCAGCCGTCTCAATTCGCTCTCGAGCTGATTGATGCGGCTCGACATCTCGTCATTGCCAGCCGCAGGCGACTGGCGAAGAGATACGACCTCGGATTCGAGACGGTCAAGTCGTCCGAGGATCGAGCTTACGGGAATGCGCTGCACACTCTGCTGCGCACTGGCGAATGGCACGGGAAGCAAGGCAAACGAGGCGATAAGGGCCGTGAATGCGAGCGCCGAGACGCGAACCGAAAATGCCATTGCGAACCCTATCCTTTCGGATACGCCCCGAAGGGCGCTTTACAGATATCGTGTTTCAGAAGCTCGCGCCGTTGCCGAGAGCGGTATCGACACGGCGGTTCTTTGCCCATTCAGAAGGGTTCGAGCCGACGGAGAGGGGACGTTCCTTGCCGTAGGACACCGTCCGCAGACGACCGGCGTCGAGGCCGAGTGACGTCATGTAGGCCCGTGCAGCATCCGCGCGACGTGCGCCGAGTGCAAGGTTGTATTCGCGCGTACCCCGTTCGTCCGCATGACCTTCCAACACGATGCTGTGCTCGGGATGAAGTTGCAGCCAAGCCGTCTGGCGGCGCAGTGTCTCGCGGGCGTTGTCGGTCAAGACCGATTGGTCGGTATCGAACAGGATACGGCTGCCGACCTGCGTCGCGAAGTAGCTGGGCTGGCCGTTATCGCCGGGAAAGGAATAGCCGCTCAGAGAATTGCTGCCCTGATTGCCGTAAGTGGTGAACTGACTTCCTCCGTTCGTGCCACTCGCCGTTCCCGAATTATCGAAGAGAGAATTGTCATATGTTTGGATCGCGCCACCATCGACTGCGCCGTTACCGGCATAGGTCGACGTGTCGGTGTAGACGGTTCCATCGCTGTATTGGGGCGCTGCGGAGATGATACCGCCATCGACGAGACCATTATTCGCGCCATACACGCCCTGCTCCGCATAGGTATTCGTGCCGCTCTGTGCGAGGCCGCCGAGGGTGGAGCCATCGATGCTGCCCACCGTACCGGTGCCGCCGATATTGCCCACGGTCGCCGAACCATCGATGCCGCCACCGACAACCGATCCGCCTCCGGTGAGGGAACCGTCCCCGAACCCCGTAGCCGCACCGTTACCAGGCGTTCCCGCGCCGGTGCCTGCCGGACTGTTGGGGCCGAACTTTCCAAGCCCGGTGGAGGTCGTCGAGCCATCGGCAGTCGGATCCTTCTTGGAAGCACAGCCGGAGAGAGCGATAAGGGCGATAGCCACGAGGGCGATGGGTCGAAGGGAGTTCGGACGCATGATAAGCTCCTTTTTTCAGTCCACGGTGAAGCGGTGGACCATGTCTTGTCTTCAGTCGGGGAAAACCGACGCGGATTTCGTGACGGGGCTGCGTTAGCGCATCACAGGCCCCCAAGCGGGATCGGAAGCGGGGCCGGGGGTGGAGACCAGTGTTTCTTTCCCTCCCCGGATATCGATGGAGAAGAGTTGAGGAAGACCGCGCGCACCCTGGGTCTCACGGAAGAACATCAATCGCCTCCCGTTCGGTGCCCATGTCGGGCTTTCGTCGAGAAAGCTGTCGGTCAGGATGCGTTCACCGCCTCCGCTCGGATCCATGACGCCGATACCGAAGCGACCGCCTGAAATCTTCGTAAAGGCGATCAGGTCGCCACGGGGCGACCAGACCGGCGTGGCATAGCGCCCTGACCCAAAGCTGATCCTCTTGGCCGAGCCGCCGCTTGCAGGCATTACATAGAGCTGCTGGGATCCGCCGCGATCGGATTCGAAGACGATTCGGCTGCCATCCGGCGAGTAGGACGGTGCCGTATCGATCGCAGAGTTGGAAGTCAGGCGGGTGATCTGTCGGGTGCGCAGATCCATGTCGTAGATATCGGTATTGCCGTTTCGCGCGAGGCTCATCAGCACACGCGATCCATCCGGCGAAAATCTCGGTGCGAAGGTCATGCCGGGAAAGCGCCCCAGAATTTCCTGCCGCCGTGATTCGATATCGAGCAGGTACACGCGGGGAAGGCCGTCGCGGTAGGAGATGTAGGTGATCTCCTGCGACCGTGGCGAGAAGCGGGGCGTCAGGACGAGCGAGGAACCGCCCGTGAGATATTCGAGATTTTCCCCATCGTAATCCATGACGGCGAGACGCTTCACGCGCTGGTTCTTCGGTCCACGCTCATCGACGAAGACGATACGGGTTTCGAAATAGCCCGCTTCACCGGTAAGCCGTTGGTAGATCGCATCCGAGGCCCGATGTGCCATCCGACGCCAAGCAGTCCGATCACCCGTGTACTGGATCCCGGCGATCTGCTGCTGGGCAACCACATCCCAGAGACGGAACCGAAGGGCGAAGCGACCGTCCGGTGTCGTGCCGATCTCTCCGGTCACGAGGGCCGCTGCATTGGACAGCGTGCGCACGTCGTTGAATCGCGGCGGCGCACTGAAACTGGGTACCATCGGTGCGATAGCGGCATCCGGGACATTCCGAAAGACGTTGGTACTCGCCAGATCGGCTTCGATAACCTGTGCGATCTGCGGACCGAGTGGATCGACACCCCCGCCCTGCCCGAAGAAGTCGAGAATGGATATGGGGAGCGGTTCGACCACCCCGCGATCGAGAGTCAATTTGAGCGGCTGCGACTGCGCGCGAACCTCACCGACCGGGGCAAGCAGCGTTGCCAGACCGAGGCAGGCGGCACCCAGAATACGAACAGCGGAGGACATCGTCATCATTGGAGCACCATCTGGGCTGGATCGAAGCGGATAACGATATCGCGCCACGCATTGTATTTATTGGCCGGAAGCGAGAAAGGCTGGCATCGCACATCCTGAAGTGCGGTACGAGCGCGGTCCACTGCGATCTGGTAATCCGGAGGGATCGGGTTTGGCGATACGAGGTCTATCGTTGCTTGGTTAACGAAACCATTCTGTCTAATCTGCGCGCGCATGATTACGACGAGGCTGCGGGCATTTGCGGAGAACGTATCGACCCTCCAGCAGCGCCGAAGCTGGTTCAGTACCGCCTGAGTTTCCCCCTGAGTCAGGCTCGCGCCTCGATTACCCCCACCGCCGTTTCCCTGACCGAAGCTTGGACCAGTATTCGCAGACTGCGCCGCATTTGCGGCAGCACCAAGGATACTAGCTAAAGCCCGGTCGCCGCCGAGGAAGCTGTCCTGCTGCGGGGCCGCAGGAGCAGGCACCGTACCGGTCAGGACGTTGTTTGCGCGGGTTTCCGGAGCGATATTCGTATTGAGGGTCGCGAGTTGCTGCCGCCGGGCGGCACGATCGCGTTCTGCCTGCTGACGGGCGGCCTCCTCCCGTTGCCGACGTTCGAACTGCTCCTGAGCAAGTCGCTGAGCTTCCTCAGCCTGTCTGCGCCGAGCCTCGTCGAGTTCCCGTTGCTCCTGCAAGGCCGCTTCCTGCTGTGCCCGAAGCTGTTGCGCTTCACGTTCCTGCAAGGCGGCGAGTTCTCGTGCCTTGGCTTCGGCCAGTTCCCGTTCCCTGCGTTCGGCCTCCGCCCGCGCCGCCGCTTCCGCCGCTGCTTTCGCACGATCCTGCTCGATACGCTTGCGCCGCTCTGCTTCGTCGAGGGCGGCCAGTTCAGCCTGACGCTGCTGCTCTTCGAAGTATTTTCGACGTGCCTCTTCCTCGGCAGCGCGCATCTCCGCTTCGGAGGGCGGTTGATTCGCGCGCATCTGCTCCATGAGGGCGGCCATCATCCGGCGCTCTTCTTCGAGTTCGGCTTCCGTAAGTTGAAGATCGGGCGTAGGCCTGTCCGCCAGCGTCGGCTCGGCCACGGGCGGATTTGGCTTAGGCGGAACAGGTGGCTCGGCTTCCGCACCTCTCGACGGCGCGCGGTCCTCATTGCTCGCCACGGCAAGCGATCCGCGCGGCTTGGGAACAGGGAGAGGCGTCATCAAGGGGGCAGGATCTTCGACTTCGGCAGTCTCGACCGGCTTTTCGACCGAAGGTTCGGATTCCGGAGCAGGCTCCGCTTTCTCCTCGCCCTCGCCTTCGGTCTCGCTCGACTTTGGCGGTTCGTCAGGATCGGTGTCGATCACCGGTGCATCGTAGACCCCCCGAGGCGGCTCGGGTACAGGGGGAGCGATGGCGACCTGAACGTCGTCACTCGGAATGAGGTCCGCAGGGTCGACACCCTTGTCCCGAAGCGCCGCTTCGTCGAGGGCAAGCGGATCGGGCGGCGGGGCGACCTCGACCGTGGAGTCCTCGGGAACGGGTCGTTCGTCTTCGACCTCGGGCACTGCATCCTCGATGGCCGGTGGCAGGCGCATGACCAGTTCGGTGGCAGCATCGGGTGCTTCGGGTATCGGCGTCCTTTCCTCGAGCGTATCGAGAATCGGATCGGCATCGGTGACGACCGGCGCGCGGGGCGCCTCCGGTTGGGTCCGCAAGGCCGAAAGCGTCGACTTTGCCGGGGCACGCGAAACGAGCGCGTTATACTCGTCGACGGAGATGATATCGACGGCGACGGGACTGTCGCTGCCCATCGTGACCAATGGTTCGGGCGCACGCGCAGTCAGGAGCAGGAACAACCCACCCACATGCAGAACCGCCGATGCGATTACCCCGATATACGTCACGCTACGCTCTCACCCTTCTCGACGGCGTTTCATCATTCGATCGAACGACCGGGGGCTGCCTGCCCGCCGGGATCGGTCACGAGGCCGATATTGCTGAAGCCTCCGGCGTTCAGCTGGCCCATCACTTCCATGACCCGCCCGTAGCCGACATCGCCGTCGCCGCGCAGGAAGACACGTTCGTCGGCACCGCGTTCCGAAGCAATGGCCGCAAGACGCGCAGCCAGGTCTTCCGGTACGACCTCGTCACCCTGAAGATAGATGCGCCCTTCCATGTCGACATTGATCGTCACCGGCTCGCGTTGCTCGGTGGGCAGGGGATTCGCTGCGGTCTTGGGCAACTTGACCGGCACACCGACCGTCAGAAGCGGTGCAGCGACCATGAAGACGATCAGCAACACCAGCATCACGTCGACGAAAGGCGTGACGTTGATTTCGGACATGCGCGCATTGCGGCGCGACCCGCGCCGTCCCGACGACCGACTCCTGACAGCCGCTCCCATCAGCGGGCCCGCCGTTCCAGCTGGCGGGACAACAAGGTCGAGAACTCGTCGGCAAAGGCATCGAGACGGCTCGACAGGCGCGCGGCACGATCCGAAAGCAGGTTATAGGCAATCACTGCCGGGATGGCCGCCAGAAGGCCCAATGCCGTTGCGAACAGTGCCTCGGCGATACCGGGCGCGACGACGGAGAGATTCGTGTTCTGGCTGACAGCGATGGCCTCGAAGCTGTTCTTGATACCCCAGACCGTTCCGAAGAGACCGATGAAAGGCGCGATGGCGCCGACTGTCGCCAGGAAGCCCATCCAGCTTTCGAGCTGTTCGGATTCGCGGTCCACAGCGACCGACATCGTGCGGTCGATCCGTTGGTTCGCGCCCGAGATCAGCGCACCGCCCGCCTCGAAAGACCGTCTCCATTCCTTCATTCCGGCAGCGAAGACCCGCTCGATCGGCGAGCGTTTGTCATCGGGAAGCCCGGAGTAGAGGTCGTCCAGAGAGGCACCGGACCAGAATTCATCTTCGAAGGATGCGAAGGCGCGCTTCATCTGGCGATACCGGATGATCTTCTCGATGATGATCGCCCAGGACCAGAAGGAGGCGATCAGCAGCAGGATTATGACCGCCTGCACGACCCAGTGGGCACGGGTAAACAGTCCAAGTACCGAGAAATCGATGCCGCCGCTCAATGCGTCAACTGCCGTCGTTTCCATGATCAGATTATCCTCTCATCCACCCGTAATGCGGGTGTCGCTCTCCGCTGGCGACGCGCCAGAAGGAATCGACTTCAAGTGTGACAAAAATTGGACTCCGTCCAGCATTGTTGCCGTTCGGTCAACGAGTGTTGCACTCCGGTGCCAATACCACGCGCCTTCGCACGTCTTCCGGCATACGCATCGGTCGGTCGTCATCGTCGATTGCCGCACAGAGCACCTCGGCTTCAGCCATCGTTTCGGTTCCGCGCATCACTTTCTGGTCGAGCGTGAGGCTGGCGGCTTTCAAACTCGTACACTGTGTGCAGATCAGAAGTGAATCGTCGAATAACGCGGGACGGCGAAATTCGACTTTCATCGATTTGACGACGAAGCGTGTTCCGGCGGCCTGTAGGGCTCGCTGGTTCAGACAGAGAGCGCGTAGATACTCCGTACGCCCCCGCTCCATCCAACGGATATAGCTGGCATGGTAGACGATGCCCCCGGCATCGGTGTCTTCCCAGTACACGCGCAAGGGAAGACGATGCAGGCTTCCGTTCAGGACACCGGAAACGGGGGTCGGAAGATCGTCCACGGGACGCAGGACGCGCGGCTCAGTCTTTCTCCGCCGCGCGCGTGTATTTCCGCGACTTCGCGCTGATGCGCTCGACCTCGTTTCGTACTGCCGATTCGACCAGGGTCGGAAGGTTATCGTCGAGCCATTCGCTCAGCATCGGGCGCAACATCTCGCGGACCATGCCTTCGAGACTTTCGGAACCGCCGCTCTCGCTGATCTTCAGCGATCCGTAGACCCGTCGCGTCGCCTCGCCGTCCACGTCGGACAGGGATGCCAGCGCGCGGGCGGAAATCTCCTCGCTCGTCATCGATACGAGCGCAGAGGGATCGGCATAATCGACCGGATCACGTTCCATCGCATCGCGCACCAGACCCCCGACGGTCTCCAGATCGTCCCGACGGTGCTCCTCCGGCAGATCGGATGCGAAGGCGGCGTGGCCCGTGACCGATTCGTCCTCGTCGTCGAGGCTCCGGCTGTAATCCTCGTCGAAAACGGGCGGGTCGTCATGGTAGACGTCGGATGCGCCGTATGTATCCGAAAACCCAAGACCATCGCCAAGATCGTCGGCGTCTTCGTCTTCGACAGCCGACTCGAAACCCTCTTCTCTCTCTTCCGGTACGTCGGGCGCGGATGTATCGTCTTCGAGCATCGTGAAGGCCGTGGAGTACATCGCGGCCTCATCGGCATCGGCGTCACCGGTCGCATCGCCTTCATCGGCAGTCTGCGCCTCCGAATTCGAATTCGAATTCGAATTCGAAACGTGATCGAACCGGGAATAGGTGTTGCCAACCGGAGAGTCCGACGCCTGATCGGTATTCCCGTCGATTGCTTCCGGCTCGTTTTCTGCTGCAGTTTCCGTGTCGATATCCGTCTCGTCGACAGCACCGGATGCCTGTTCGGAATTCCCGAGATGCTCGGAAATCGCATGTTCTATATCGGTAGCTTCGGTTGCGGATTCGCCCTGTGCTGCGATTTCCGAGACGTTGAAAGCCTTGCCATTTTCGACGATGCCTTGCTCGACGGCTTTCCTGTCTTCATCAAACGGCGTGGTCAGATCGAAGACGTCATCGCGGTCGGAGCCTTCGTCAGCGGTCGCCGATGTCTCTTCGATTTCCGGGGTTCGATCCTCTGCGGCTGCGCGAAACTCGGATTTGTCGAAAGCGCTGGTATAGCTGTCTTCGCCGCTTTCCCGGTTCGGTTCGCCCCCGGAACGGGCAATCGGGTCGGTCAGTTCCAGCACGTCCGCAGATGCGGTGCCGGGGGTTGTATCGTCCTTCCAACTGCCGGCATCCCCGACGTCGTCGCCCTCGTCCCGGAAGACCGAACGGTCGTCGTCGACCGTCGAAAACTCCGGGAGCACATCGTCATCCCGGCGATCGTTCGATCCGTCTTCGTGGGAACTCGCAGTATCGGACGACGACTCCCCATCGCGGCCATCGTCGTCAATATGGTCGTTGCCTTCGGCGCGTTCACCGGCGCGGGCCGCGAGGCTTTGAATCCGTTCACGAGCACTCAGACGTGACGTGGCCTCGAGTTTGTTCTGCGCCCTCGTGAAGATATCGGCGCGCGTATTCGTCGTCGCGTCGCCATCTTCTCCTTCGTCGCGCGGCTCGTTCACGGCATGAGCGGTATGGGAATCGTGATCATCCTCGGCTCCGTGCGACGAAACGGGATCGCCGCGTCCAGTCGCACGGGACCAGAAAAGGCTGTCCCGTTCGGGAAAGATCGATTCCTCGTCATCGTCGCGGTCATCGCCATCCTGGCGTCTGGAGGAGGTCTCCAGCGTATCGCCGAACTGCTCATCGTCGTCGGGGTCTTCGCGATTCGTCGTCGCGGCGGCCATTACGGGCAAAGGCCCATCGTTGACATGCCGATCATCATCCTCGGTATTCACCGCGAGATCGGGAGCGGGACGACCGTCGCGCGTGTCTTCTTCGTCGATGATTCGACGAATGGAGGCGAGGATGTCTTCCATGCTCGGTTCGCGGGCATTCGCGGTGTCGCTCATGACATTACTCCAGATCGACTGCATTCTCGCGGTCAGAGAGGCGTCGCTTGCATAGCCCGCCATCCCGGAAAACCGGCCATCGCAAGCATCTTACATGATTCAATCAAGCGCAGAATTAATCATTTTTGGTTAACAGGCAATGTACCCGTCAAGGACGCCATGGCAATCGCCAGGCCGCTTCGGGATTCCTGACGACTCCATAGGGTGACAGCGGTTCCACCCTCGCCGTACCGCCCTCGTCGCCCACGACAGGCTGGACCCCGAAGAATCCCGCATCGAGAAGACCCATCGCCGAAATGAGCGTGTAGGCAGCGACATTGAGCTGCCGGACGGAATTGACCAGCGAAACCCGTGCGTTGAGAAGCGCCCGCTCCGCATCCAGGACGTCTATCGTAGCGCGCGATCCGACCAGAAGCTCCTCGCGGATACCGTCGAAGGCGAGTTTGGCGGCCAGAACCTGCTCCTTGCCCGCTTCGATCGCCCCCCGAGCGGTCACGAGGGACTGCCATGCGACATTCACCGAGCGTTGAACCTCGCGCACCGCGACATGGTAATCGGCGCGCCGCTGATTTGCGAGGTGCTGGGCCTGACGGATACGACTGTCCACCTGTCCGCCCTGATAGATCGGTGCATTGAGCGTAAGGTTGAGCGCAGCCGTTATCTGGTTGTTTCGGCGCGATCCCCGACCTTCGAGGGTGTCGTTGAATTGTCCGTTCACGGAACTGCCGAACTGGACCGTAGGCAGCTTGTCGGCATTGATGACCCGGATATTGTAGACGGCGGCCCGCTCCGCCGAACGCGCGGCGCGTATCCGGGGGTGGTATGCCAGCCCGATATCCTCCGACGCCTTGGCACTGGCAGGCAGTTCGGGCAGGAATTCGGGGGCGTCCAGCGCGCCGGGCAAGCGGCCAACGACAGCGCGAAAACCCTCGGCGCTGGAGCGCAGGTTGCCATCGGCCTGAATCACGTCGGCATTCGCCGCCGCAACCCGCGCCTTGGTCTGAGCGACATCGGTGATCGTGACCTCGCCGACTTCGAAACGGGCTTCACTGGCCTTGAGCTCCTCGACGAGAAGGCGGAGACTTTCGACGGTCAGATCGCGCACTTCCTTGTCGCGCAGTACGTCGAAATAGGCCGTCACGGCATTGAGGATCGTCGTCTGCTCCTGCGTTGCAAGCTGTGCATAAGCGGAATCGACGTTGGCGCGGGCCTGGCTGACGTTGTTCGCGGTGCGGCCGCCATCATAGAGCGGGATGCTGCCATTGATGCCGAGCGAGAGCGGTGCAGTGGTCGTATCATCGAGCGGCTCGGGTACCCAGCGACGGTTCACTTGATACTGCGACGTCAAATTTACGGTCGGCAAGCGACCGGCATTGGCGATGGCGACGCTCTCTCCCTGCGCCAGCAGGTTTGCCCGCGCCGCATCGATGCTCGGATTGTAGAGATATGCATCTTCGACGATCCGCGACAGACCTTCCGCAAGGGCCGGACCCGTGGAAAGCAGGGCGAGCGCGCAGACGGCACTCCGTATCATACCTGTGCTGCGCATACCGCCTCCCCGCCTCTTCAGAACGCGAAGGAAGGTGTGGCCTCGAAACCGGGCAGGATCGGGGCAGTGGCATCGAAGATCCAACGGGTTGCGACATCGTCGCCGGATTTGACCGATAATCTTGCCTGCCCCGTCCCGTTCTGCATCCAGATGGCAATCAGTCGTCCATCGTCGGCAAGCTGGTCGTAGAGAGCGGCAGGCTCCGCCGCGATACCACCGGATACGACGATCACGTCGTACGGCCCTTCGCCAGCAGCACCTTCGGCCAGGGGCGAGTTCAGAACCACCGCATTGTCGATGGCAAGCGCCGCGAGATTGGCCTCGGCAGCACTGGCCAAGGCTTCGTCTTCCTCGACCGCGATCACGCCGCGACAGAGCCGCGCGATGATCGCGCTGGAGTAACCAAGGCCGGAGCCGACATCGAGAACCGTCTCCGACGGTCCGATCTCGGCCGCGTCGAGCATCTTCGAGAACGTACGCGGTGCCAGCAGGGCGCGGCCCTTGCCCAAGGGCACGTCGCGGTCGACATAGGCAACCGCTCGCTGACTGGCGGGCACGAATGTCTCGCGCGGAATTGCGAGCATCGCGTCGATGATATTGTGGCGGGTCACGTCGGAAGGCCGTACCTGACGGTCGACCATCGCCTCGCGTGCTTCACTGAAATCGAGCATCGTCTTTCCCGTGAGAGAGCCGGTTTTGCGGCGACCATAGCGACTGCGGGCGCGCCATTCCAGCAGCGATACGCGATACGCGATAATCGCGATGAGAAAGACACTTTCGATACCCTGCTGATCTCGAATGGCAGGATCGCATGGGTCGGGCTAAGGTTGCTGTCCAACCAGGGTGATCCCGAGGAAACCACCATGTCCACCTCCATCGAAGAACATCTTGCCCATAATACCGCCGCCATCGACGATATGTCGGCACAGATGGCCCAGCAATGGGTCGCGATCCGACGACTGGAGGCACAGGTCGAACGGCTGGCTGGGCTGGTACAGGCTATCGGGGAAGACGGGCCGTCATCCGCACAGGATGACATGCCACCACCCCATTACTGACCGAAAGGGAATGAGGATATGGTCACGGGTACCATCCTGAACTTCGCGCCACGGCGACCCGATACCCTGGTGTTGCATACGGCAGACTGGAGCGCGGCCGAGTTGTCGCACGCCCCTGAAGCGGATCGCATCATTGCTGCCTACGAATCACGATTCGATCTACCGGTGCGCGCGTCGCAGGAAGTTGCAAGCACTGGCGCGCCGCAACTGGAACTCGTCGTCGACACCTCCGATCTGCCCTGGCTCGACCGCGCGCGGCGGAGACTCCTTGCCGGCGAGCCGCGCAGCGAGGAGGACAGGGAGACGTGGCACGCTCTGAGCACGCGCATCCGCAAGGCGAAGGAGATGCACGATACCCTGTCCCCGGAATTCCACTTTCCTTTCACGGCCGCCGCCGCAATCGCCGTTACGGAAGCACCGGTCGACGTTACGTATACCTCTGTCCTGATCGGGTATCGGGCGCTGCTTCCCGGTGAAGGACACGCACAGAACATCGATATGGACACTCCTGCGCCGATGGGTACACCGGCGCAGGATCGATTCGAAGAAGGCGGGCATCTGTTCAAATTCAGGAAGCTGCGCGAAAGCAATACGGGTACGATAGAACTCGTCCATTCCGTTCTGATCTGTTCGACGGGGTTCCATGTCGGCCGGGGGCAAGGCGATCCGCGCAAGAACGGTGCTCTCTCCGTACTCGATAATCGCAGACACAGGATGCCCGCATTTCTAGAGCCCTTGCCCGAACTCGACCGCACGGTACCACCGCCGGAGTACAGGATATCCCTGGTCGTCTTCCTTCCTTACGGAGCAAAATCTTCCGAACACAAGATCGAGGATCTGGAGCGAAGTCTCGGCATCGTCATAGCGCCGGGCGGAAACGATGCAAAAAGGGAAATGGGCGCGATACATATCGATCTGACCGACCTGCGGGACTGGCCCCGCGTTCGCGATCTTCTGTTGGCCGGTGCAGAAATAAGAGAGGGTGTGCCGATCCTGCGCGAGGCCGTGAAGCGCACGATCGACGTGGTCGCAAAGACCCCCCGCGCCCATCTCTCCGACACGGCTGCTATCCTGACATGCCTGTCCAGAGCGCGGAGCAACCTGGAGGTCGCATCGGTCCGGCTGGCAGGCGTGCAGTACATCCACCCCTATCAACTCGAAAAGCTGTCGAACTGGAGCCACTATCCCGATGCTCCAGCCCCACCGCCGACAGGGCCGGTTGCTCCTGCTGCACTGGACGAACCACCCAGGGACTTCGGGGTGGGATGTCTCTTCGAGATAGACGGCGGAATAGAGCGCGGCTGGTTCGAGCCTTAGCGGACACTCACTCGGGATCGGTCAGGATCGTCTCTTCGCCATTCCGTACCGCCGTGTAGAAACAGGAGCGTCGGTTCGTGTGGCAGGCCGGTCCGGTCTGATCGACCAGCAAAAGCAGGCAATCGCGGTCGCAATCGAGACGCATTTCAACGAGACGCTGAACATTGCCGGACGTCTCGCCCTTGCGCCAGTAGGCCTTGCGAGAGCGCGACCAGTAGGTAACGCGCCCGGTACGAAGGGTTTCACGCACACTTGCAGCATTCATCCATGCGAGCATCAATACCTCGCCGGTATCGTGCTGCTGGGCAACGGCAGGCAAGAGGCCGTCTGCATTGAAAGTCAGGGTTTTCGGGTCGAAGGACATAGCGTGTTCCTGAATACTCGGTGCGACTTATAGCCGTGCCTTCACGAAAGGCCAGCATCGCGCTATATAGAAAGGCTGAATGAAGGGAGGCGGCCATGGCGGACGCAGCAGACCTAATCAGTCTCTATTCGAAGCGGATACTGGCGCTGGCGGCAGACATCCCCCATGCCGAACGTCTGGCCGAGCCTCAGGGCAGTGCCATGAAACGCTCGCCCCTCTGCGGATCGACCTTGACGGTGGATGTACGGATGGACGGGAACCGGGTCGCCGCCTTCGGGCAAGATGTGAAAGCCTGCGCCCTCGGACAGGCCTCTGCCGCGATTCTCGGAGAAAAGGTCATCGGTGCGAGCCGTTCCGATCTGATCGAAGGGCGCGACGCCCTGCGCGCGATGCTGAAGCAAGGGGCCGACGCGCCCGAGGGGATGTGGTCAGGTCTGGAAGTGCTGACCCCGGCGAAGGATTACAAGAACCGTCATGCGTCGATCATGCTGGCGTGGGAGGGCGTTATCGACGCCATCGACGATATCGGCGCGGAGGCCTTCGCGGGAGGATAAGTCCCTGTCGCAGAGGCGATGGCTACGAAACTGCGTCTAGACCATCGCGAAAGCGTTGCGCATTGCGAACGTAATGCGCAGCCGTCGCCGCACACCGCTGAATTTCAGCTTTCGACAGATCACGGACCGCTTTCGCAGGCGATCCAAGGGCCAGTTTTCCGGCCTCGACCTCCCGACCTTCCGGTACCAACGCTCCGGCACCGACCAGTGCGCCCGAGCCGATCCGCGCCCCGTTCAGGATCGTCGCTTTCATGCCGATCAGGGCACCTGCACCGACATGACACCCATGAACCATCGCCAGATGCCCCAAAGTCACGTCTTCTTCCAGTGTCAGGGGAAAACCGGAGTCGGAGTGAAGCACACAGCCATCCTGTACGTTGCAGCGCGGGCCGATCATCATCGGCTCGTTGTCACCGCGCAGTACCGCGCCGAACCAGATGCTCGCGCCCTCGCCCAGAGTTACATTGCCGATAACCGTCGCCGATGGAGCGACCCAGGCAGTAGGATGGATCTGAGGCGATATGCCGTCCAGTGCGTAGATCATGCGGTCTTCTCACTTTCCAACTTGGCCATGAACCTGTCGAGGCCCGGATTTCGGCGATGCAACCGCAGACGCTCCGCCGTCAGGATCGCGGCAAGCTGGGTCGCGCATTTTTCGAGATCGTCATTGACCAGAACATAGTCGTATTCGCGCCAATGGCTGATCTCGTCCATCGCCTTGGCCATGCGCCGCGCGACGGTAGCATCGTCATCCTGCGCCCGCGCCTTCAGACGGCCTTCGAGCGTGGCGACGGACGGGGGCAGGATGAAGACGCTGACCACATCGCCCTGCATGGCCAATTTGATCTGCTGGGCACCCTGCCAGTCCACATCGAACAAGACGTCGCGACCCGCCGCAAGGGCGCTTTCGACCGGGGCACGCGGAGAACCGTAGAGATTGTCGAATACCTTCGCGTGTTCGAGCATGGCTCCGCCGTCCACCATGTCGCCGAACGCATCGACGCTGACGAAATGGTAATCGATACCATCCCTTTCCCCGACGCGCGGGAGGCGGGTCGTCGCCGAAACGGACAGGTTCAACGCTTCGTCTGCCGCCAGAAGATGACGGGACAACGTGGTCTTGCCCGCCCCCGAGGGGGACGAAAGGATGAAGAGCAGTCCCCGTCTCGGCATGGCCTCGAAGGCCTCGATAGCTCCGAGAACCGGCAATATCGCTGCAGGCGACTCATTCGACATTGGCGGCCTGCTCGCGAAGTTGATCGATGACGGTCTTGAGTTCGAGGCCGATCCGGGTCATGGCCTCGGTTGACGATTTCGAGCACAGCGTATTCGCCTCACGATTGAACTCCTGCGTCAGGAAATCGAGTTTGCGTCCGACCGGACCATCCTCCGCGAGCAGATCGCGCGCCGCGATTACGTGGGATCGCAGACGATCGATCTCTTCCGCGACGTCGGCCTTCGTGGCGAGGATCGCGATTTCCTGCTCGAGTCGTACGGGATCGAGCCGATCCGCATCACCCATCATCTCGCTTACTTGCCTCATCGTTCTTTCGCGCAGGATGCGGACTGCCTCCGACGCGCCCTCGCCTGCGTCCCGCACCAGTGATTCAATCTGAGTCAGGTGTCCAGCGATGACACGGCCCAGACGATCCCCTTCCTCCGAACGGGATTGCGTCAGGGCCGAGAGCGCCGTGACGAAACCCGCCGTCAGTGGCTTCGTCAAAGCCTCCCTGTCCATCTGTCGCGGCCCCGTGGAACTGCTCGCGGAAAGAAGCAACGGGACCAGATTTTCCGCCGTTACCGGGGCCAGAGGCAGGCCGGCATCGGCGGCGGTCTCGCGCGCCTCGCGCAGCACGTCAATGACAGCACGGATCGCCTCGGGTTCAGGCCTGCCAAAGGTAGCTTCCTGCTCCCGCACGATCGACAGGGAAACATTGACGGAACCGCGCGAAAGTGCCGCCCGAGCAAGGGGGCGCAAGACCACGTCCAGCGCCTCGAAACCCGCTGGTAGCCTGAGTTTCAGATCGAGGCCACGGGCATTGACACTGCGAAGTTCCCAGCGCCAGACCGTGCCTGCATCCGAGCCGTCGAAGGCCGCGAATCCCGTCATGCTTTTCATCGCGCGACCCTACCGAAACGCCCCCCGCCCGTCCATCGGAACCACTCCGCCGTGTTCGGACATCTTCGAGGCAACCTTTAGAATCGCCGAATGTACGAAAATGAAATGGCACGGGCGTTGCGACCCGCTTTTCGAGTTTCGTTTCACTCCGGCTTGTCCTATCGTGGGGACTTGTCGGGCGATGTTCAGACCGGGGGGGTCTGATCTCGGGCGGCATGAGGTCGTCAGCGTGAGGCGTGTAAACCCTGCCCTGATGATCCGACGAGGCTACGAGCATGAAACATCCGAAGACCCGCGCACTCTACGATTACTGGAACTCCATCCGCGATGGCCGACTTGCGCCGTTTCGTAGCGAGATAGAACCGCGAGAGATCGCGGCACTCCTCGACAGTACGTTCATCCTCGAAGCCCAGAGCCGCGATTCGGTGCGCTTTCGGCTCGCAGGCACCCGGCTATGCGAGAATTTCGGGATGGAACTGCGCGGGATGAGCGCATTGGCCCTGTGGCACGGGGAATGTCGTGCGAAGGTCAGGGACGTGATGCACCGGGTCGTCGCCGAGCCATGCATCGGGCACGTCACCTGCACCGTCGAGAACCGGGGGGGATTCCACTATCAGGCTGAATTCCTCTACCTGCCGCTTCGCTCGGATATGGGAGAGATGACCAGAGTTCTGGGTTGCGGGTATTACATGGGCGAAGAGAAAGCCTTCGCCCGGCTCTACGATCCGATCCACCATTGGGTCGATCGGGTGCGACTGTTCGAATTGACCGGGGACAGTTTCGAGGGCGTGGGAACCGGACCGCTGTTCGGCAGACGCTCGAATGACGCATCGGGCGACGTGCGGCTCGAGCCGCTGTCCCTCGTGGGATCGCCCGAGCGCGGCACGCCTGAATTGAAGACCATCGATGGTGGCGCGCCCCGTCGCCTGACCCATGGCGATCAGGAACGTGACCGGGGGCATCTGCGACTGGTCAAGTCCGACGCGGGGTAGTCCCGGTTTCAGGCCGGAGCGAAACGGGTAACGAAATCGGCGAGTTCCCCGTACCCGGTCTTCCGGCGCACATAGCGCAGGCCAAGACGGGCAGCGGCGGCTCGGGCCTTGTCGTCGAGGACCGGATCGTCCGTCTGGGCCAAGTGGACCACACGGTCGTAATTACCGAAATACATGTCGCGCAATTCGGGATGGCGATCGAGGCCGAGGCCTTTCCAGAGCAGCGTGTCGAACTGGCGGGCGAAGAAGTCCGTCAGGAAGAGCGCGCCGATCTCTTCCTCCGAGCGGGAAGCGAAGGCGTCGAGACCGTCGAAGAAGGCGTAGCAATGCGGTCCCGCGATGCGGGTCACGCCTTCCTCCTCGCAGACCCGGTCGAGCGATCCGCCCGTGCCGCAATCGGCATAGACGACATGGACGTCTTCGATACCGCGCGCCCTGGCCGCGCGGACCTTTTCGCGGACGGCTTCGGGGATGCGTTCGGGATGATTGTGGAGTGTCGCAGGCAGGCATTCGAGAGCCATCCCGGAAAGCCCGTTGATCTCGATGATCGCAAGGATTTCACGGGCAAGTGCCCCGCACGCGATCAACAGCGTGCGAGGCACCGATTTCGGGTTCGAGCTTATGGATACAGGGCATTCGACGAGGACGTCATCGGCCAGATCATCCGACGGCAGCGTGATGCTCTCCACCGTGCGATCCCGCCTGGCGCGCCCGCGTCTCATGCCATACCCTACTGGTTGTGCAGCCGCTGCGCCATGTATTCCTTCGCCGTTTCCACGGCGACGGCAGCATCGCGGCAATAGGCATCGGCCCCAATGGCCTTGCCGAATTCCTCGTTCAACGGCGCACCCCCGACGAGAACGACGTAGTTCTCGCGAATTCCCTTGGCTTTCAGCTCGTCGATGACGACCTTCATGTAAGGCATCGTCGTCGTGAGCAGCGCGGACATGCCGAGAATATCGGCATCTTCCTTTTCGAGGGCCTCGAGATAGTTCTCGGCAGGATTGTTGATCCCCAGATCGACGACCTCGAACCCGGCACCCTCCATCATCATGGAAACGAGGTTCTTGCCGATATCGTGGATATCGCCCTTGACCGTACCGATCACCATCTTGCCCTGCTTCGGAGCACCGGTTTCGGCGAGCAGTGGCTTGAGGATGCCCATGCCGCCCTTCATCGCATTGGCGGCGAGCAAGACCTCCGGCACGAAGAGGATGCCGTCGCGAAAGTCGATCCCGACGATCCGCATTCCCTCGACCAGCGCCTCCGTGAGCACCTGGTAAGGTTGCCACCCACGCCCGAGCAGGATGTTGACCCCTTCGAGGATCTCATCCTTTAGACCATCGTAGAGATCGTCATGCATCTGCTGGACAAGTTCCTCGTTGCTCAGCTCGCTGAGAACGATATCGTCTTCTTCGTCGGACATGGTCGCTCCATCCGATATTCCGGGCGCACGGCGCGCCTTTCGGCATAGAAATGCTATGACGAGCAGAGCATAAAACTGTGCCATGCGCGACCCCTCGTCGCGATAAATCGACCGCAGGCACCAACATGCTTGGCGAGGCTGCGCGGGGCGTGTATCGGTTCGTAACACGCAACCGCCAAAGAGGCTCCGATGCCGCTCGATCGCGACAGTCTTACGATGGAGCGTCTTCGCCCGGTGATCACGTTCGTGATCGTCATCTGGGTGATTCAGGTCGCGAATTTCGCGCTCGGATACAGGCCGAACGTCTGGTTCGGACTGGAACCACGCGACTTCGGAGGTCTGATCGGCATCCCCGTCTCTCCGCTGCTGCATGGCGGTTTCAAGCACGCGGCGGCAAACACGGTTCCATTGCTCATGCTGGGCGGGATGGCCGCGATGGCTTCGCCGAAGCGGTTCGTGGAAGCGTCGCTCATCATCGTCATCGTCGGCGGCGCACTCGTCTGGCTGCTCGCACGCGGGGGCAATCGCGTCCATGTCGGGGCCAGTGGTCTGGTCTTCGGCTATTTCGGTTACATCGTCGCCCTCGGTTTCGTGGAGCGAAGCTTCAGGGCGATCCTTGCGGCCGGTGCGGCGGCAATGCTGTATGGCGGACTGCTCATGGGCGTCCTGCCGAACGATCCTCGCATCTCATGGGAATCGCATCTCTTCGGGGCCTTGGCAGGAGTGGCCGCAGCCTGGATGCTGCGAACCGACAAAGGGGCTACACCGCACGTGGCCTGATTCAGCCACGGACGCGCTGCCTGTAAGCTGACATCCCATCATGAAGGTTCGCCCGATGCTGAAGATCATTGCCGTCGTCCTGTCACTCGTGCCAGCCGTGTCCATCGCGCAGGAAGACGAAGGGCGACTGACCATCACGGGGAGCGCACGGGTGGTGGTCGAGCCGGATGTCGTTCGGGCGATCGGCGATGTCTACGTGCAGGATGACAGTGCCGCCAAGGCGATGGACGCGGCGAAGGAGAGGCTGAGACGATTGCGCCGTGCGATGGATTCGCATGGAGACGTCCGCATCTCGCGCGTCACGGTCGGACAGGGTCGATCGGCAGGCAAGCGACTCATCGGATCGGACGATCCGGGGTTCGCCGCACAGGGTCGCGTTACGGTCACGCTCGCCGACCTCGACAAGGCCGGAATCGCTCTCGACGTACTGGCGAATGCCGGTATCGATGGGATAGCGCGGTTGGAATACGATGTCGTGGATCGCCTGCCCATACTGACCGACCTGCGGGAGAAGGCGGTCGGGGATGCCGTAGAACGGGCAGAGACCTATGCACGGGCCGCGAGGCTGACACTTGGCCCCATCGTCGAATTGACGGAGATCCGGTCGGACACGAGTTCACCGCATCGGGGTCCGACCTATCGCACCAGTTCCTACGGCGCTCAAGGTACGGCAGGATCGTCAGCCATCGTGATCGAGGCGACGGTCCTGCTTCGCTGGGCCGTGGAATGATCCAGTCAGGTCCGCTTGCGACGGGACCGGCGTTCACGGGACGGGGCCGGGGTGTCGCCGGTTCCGTCCTCCGCAGACGAGAAATCTCCGAGCGTTTCGCGAATCGTATCGAGTGACGGACGTTCGCCGGGGACGTGTTCCTCCAGCGCCGCACGCATCGCCACGAGATGCGGATTCCGGGTTCCGCAACAACCACCGATCAGCCGCGCACCGGAATCACGGGCGAGCTTGGCGTATTCGGCCATGGTTTCGGGCGTACCGTCGTATTCGATGGCCCCGTCCACGTATTTCGGAATGCCTGCATTTGCCTTCGCGATGACGATGGCGTTCGGTGCGGCTTCGGTCAGACCGAGAACGGTCCGCAGCAGATCCGACGCGCCAGTGCCGCAATTCGCACCGAAGGCGAGTGGTTTCTGCGCAAAATCATCCTGCATCTCTGCATAGGCCGAGGACGTCACGCCCATCATGGTGCGGCCCGCACTGTCGAAACTGAGGGTCGCGCAGAGTGTGGCACCGATATTGGAGGCGGCCTCGGCGATAGCGGCCATCTCTTCCTGAGAGGAAATGGTTTCCGCCCAGAGGACATCGGCTCCACCCTCGATCAGCGCCCTGCCCTGCTCCTCGAATGCCGCGACGGCATCGGCATGGCTGAGGGGACCGACCGGCTGCATCAATTCGCCGGTCGGGCCGACCGATCCCGCAACGACGATCTCACGATCCGATGCATCGGCCACTTCCCGCGCGAGTTCGGCGGCGCGCTTGTTGAGCTCGTGAACGCGGTCCTGCGCATCGTGCAGCTTCAGACGATAGGAGGTACCCCCGAAGCTGTTTGTGAGAATGACGTCCGAGCCGCTATCGACGAAACCCTGATGCAAGGCACGAATCCGGTCAGGGAAATCGAAGTTCCAGAATTCCGGCGCATCGCCCGCCTCCAGCCCCATCGCGAAGAGATTGGTGCCTGTCGCACCGTCGAGCAGCAGCCAGTCACGGGTTTCGAGCAGGCGGGTCAGGCGGTCGGTCACGGGTCTCTCCGAAGCAATGACGATATAAGAAAATCCTTATATCACTCGGACGCTACGCGCAACCGTGCCTGAAGATCTTCGAGAACGTGCAGGCGGATGGCGGCTGAAAGATTGAAATCATCCTGACCGCCACGCAGACGGGCCGCATCGATGCGCTCTGCGAGGGCATTGACGGACAGGTCTTCGCGGAGTGCGCAATCCTGAAATGCCAGCCAGAAAGCCGGTTCCAGGGATACGCTGGTCCTGTGTCCCGCAAGAGTTAGGGAATGCTTGCGCATCATTCGGTCGTCAGGCGGAGACGATCTGCGGTTCGACCGTCACGGTCTTCGGCGGTTCGCTCGGCTCGACGGCGCGCAGATCGGTGAACTGAAGACGGGCGAGGCGGGCATAGAGACCACCTTCTGCGACCAGTTCGTCATGGGTGCCTTCGGCGACGATGCGGCCTCCCTCCATGACGAGGATGCGATCGGCACTCTTCACTGTGGCAAGGCGATGCGCGATGACGAGGGTGGTGCGGCCCTTGGAGAGACGTTCGAAGGCATCCTGCACGTCGCGTTCGCTCTGGGCATCGAGAGCGGAAGTCGCTTCGTCGAGCAGCAGGACGGGCGCATCGCGCAGGATCGCACGGGCGATGGCGATGCGCTGTTTCTGACCGCCCGAAAGCATAACGCCCCGCTCGCCGACTTCCGTGGCGTATCCGTCGGGGAGAGCCTCGATGAATTCATGGGCAGCAGCGGCCCTTGCAGCATTGCGGACTTCGTCTTCGCTCGCATCGGGGCGGCTGAAGCGGATATTGTCGAGAACGCTGGCGGCGAAGATGGCCGGTTCCTGCGGAACGACGGCAAGGCGTGCGCGTATGGCCGTCGGATCGGCGTCGTCGAGCGGCACGCCATCGAGCCGGATGCGGCCTTTTGCCGGGTCGTAGAAGCGTTGCAGGAGATGGAACAGGGTCGTCTTGCCAGCGCCGGACGGACCGACGACGGCGACCGTCTCGCCGGGGGCGATATGCAGGGAAATATCGTCGAGCGCCCGCTCGTCGGGGCGGCTTGGATAGCTGAAGGAAACGGCGTCGAAAACGATATCTCCCTGCGCCTGCGACGGAAGAGCGACCGGATTGGCGGGCGGGACGATATCGGCTTCGGTATCGAGAATCTCGACCAGCCGCTCGGTCGCCCCTGCCGCCTGTTGGGCCTGCGTCCAGATTTCGGTCAGGGCACCCACCGCCCCTGCGACGAGAACGGCATAGAGAATGAACTGGCCCAGTTCACCCGCGCTCATGGTGCCGGAGATCACGTCCCGTGCGCCGATCCACATGACGCCGACGATGCCGGTGAAGACGAGGAAGATCACGACCGCCGTCAGCAGCGACCGTGCCGCGATGCGCTTGCGCGCTGCCTCGAACGAACCTTCGGTCGCGTCCCCGAACCGGAGGCGGACGGCATCTTCCTGTGTGTAGCTCTGGACGTCGCGGATGCTCGACAGTGTCTCGCCGGCGATGGCAGAGCTTTCGGCCAGCCGGTCCTGCGCCTCGCGCGAGAAGCCGCGCACCTTACGTCCGGCCACCACGATGGGGACGATGACGAGCGGCACGGTCAGCAGGACGAGCGCGGTCAGCTTGGCGCTGGTGAAGAAGAGCATCACGATCCCGCCGATCAGCAGCAGCAGGTTCCTCAGCGCGATGGAGACCGAGGAGGATACGAGACTCTGGATGAGGGTGGTGTCGGTCGTGATGCGCGACAGGGTCTCGCCCGTGCGGATCGTCTCGAAGAAGCGGGGCGACATGCCGATGGCGTGGTCGTAGACGGCGCGACGCAGATCGGTCACGACCCGCTCGCCGAGGCGCGAGACGAAATAGAAGCGCAAGGCGGTGGCGATGGCGAGTGCCGCAGCGACGCCGATGAGGGCGATGAAATACTTGTCGATATACTCCGCCTTGTCGGGATCGAAACCCAGATCGATGACCCGACGCAGGGCAATCGGCATCGTGAGCATGAACCCCGCAGCGGCCAGCAAGGCGACCATAGCGGCAGCGACGTGGATCTTATAGGGTCGGAAGAACGGGAGCAGACGGCGCAACAGCGATATTTGCTTGCTCTTCGCGCGATCGCGGCTCTCGTCCATAACGTTCTATCCTGCCCACCTGTCCCGATACTGCGATGCAGTGGTAGCAAGAGGGCGAACGCGCCACAACGGTACATATCGCCGCCATGACGCGGTCACGAGCCTGAAGTTTCAGGTTTCCGCGCTACGGCGGCGGCGTCCGCCCCCCCGACGACCACCCGTGGAGGATTTCGCCGCTTCGGCTGCAGCATCGGCGAAGGTAGCCTCGCCCCTGTCGACCGCTTCCATCATCTTGCAGTGCTTGATCCATGCCGATCCGTTCGGATCGTTGCCCATCAGGAAATTGGCGGCGCGGATCGCCTCCATCTCCTGCGGGCGAACCGGGTTCATGATCGCGGACGTCATCCCGGCAGCGATGGCCATCGGCAGGAAGGCCCCGTTGATGCCATGGCGGTTCGGCAGACCGAAGGAGATGTTCGATGCGCCGCAAGTGGTATTGACACCAAGTTCCTCGCGCAGACGACGGACCAGCGTGAAGACCTGCTGTCCTGCAGTGGCCATGGCCCCGATAGGCATGACCAGCGGATCGACCACGATGTCCTCGGCTTTGATTCCGTGATCGGCGGCGCGCTCGACGATCTTCTTCGCCACGGCGAAACGGACTTCCGGGTCTTCGGAAATGCCGGTGTCGTCGTTGGAGATCGCGACGACCGGGACGTTGTATTTCTTGACGAGAGGAAGGACGAGTTCGAGGCGCTCCTCCTCGCCCGTAACCGAGTTGAGGAGGGGACGACCCTCTGCCGCCTCCAAGCCGTTTTCCAATGCACCGGGGACGGAACTGTCGATGCACAGAGGGACATCGACGAGAGCCTGGATGCGCGTAATGAGGTCACGCATCAGAGGAGGCTCGACGAAGTTGTTGTCCGCATAGCGGGGATCTTCGGCCATCTTGTTCGAAAAGACTGCACCGGAATTCACGTCGAGAACCGTCGCCCCACAGGCAACCTGTTCGAGCGCATCGCGCTCGACCGTAGAGAAATCATCCCTTTCCAGTTCGGCAGCGAGTTTCTTGCGGCCCGTCGGGTTGATTCTCTCGCCGATGACGCAGAAGGGTTCGTCGAAACCGATGATGACGGTTCTGGTCTTCGACTCGATAACGGTGCGGGTCATGGGCAGAGCTTTCGGAGAGAGGGAAGAGGAAGTCAGCCGTTCCGGTTTTCACCGATCCATTCGGCAGTCTTGCCGATGCCGCCAAGCGGAAAGAAATGAACGTTCGTGATGTTGAAATCGGGAGTCTTCGCCTTGTGCACGGCGAGTTCGGTGACGAATTCGTCCGGCGTGAAAGGCATCAGAAGTTTCGTGGCATCCGCCGCACGCCGTTGGAGAACGCGCAGGGAGGGGCCGACGCCGCAGGCGATGGCGAACTTTATCATGGTCTGGAGTTTGGCAGGCCCGGCAACACCGATATGGATCGGAATGTCGATGCCTTCGGCACGAAGACGGTCGGCCCATTCGATGACCGGCCCCGACTCGAAGCAGAATTGCGTGGCGAGCGCCATGTCGGCATCGCTCGATTCCGAGAATTTCTGTTTCCAGCGCAAGGCATCCAAGAGGTTCCTGTCGGAGCCATCGGGATCGATATCCTTGTTGCCTTCCGGGTGCCCGGCGACGTGGAGGCGCTTGAAGCCCTTCGCACCGAAGAGGCCAGTCTGCAGCATGTCCATGGACGATGCAAAAGTTCCGTATGGCTTGTCTAACCCACCCGCGAGAAGAAGTGCCTGTTCGACGCCGGCCTCGCCCTGATACCGGTCGATCCAGTCTTCCAGCACGGTCGCATCCGCGATGATGCGGGCCGGGAAATGGGGCATGACATCGAACCCATCCGCCGACAGACGCTTCGCCGTGTCGACCATCTCTTCGATGGGCGTACCTTCGATATGGGCGATGTAGACACGGGTACCGGGCGCGAGAATCGCCTTGAAATCCTCGACCTTGGCTGCCGTGCGCGGCATGACTTCGATCGAACATCCTTGCAGGAACGCCGCGACGGCGCGTCGGTCGGCATCGTTTCGCGCGATGTTCTTGTTTTCCGTGCGGAATAGAGCGGAAAGAAGGGCCATGATCGTCGTTCCCGAAAAAAGGTTTCGCATCAGGTTGGGGTATTGCCGCCCGACTCGATCAGCGCCTTGAGCGCTTCGTGGTCGTATTCGTCTTGGAGGCGCGTCGACTCGGCGTCCGCCAATGCCTCGAGATCGTCGCCATCTATGGCATAGGGTTCACCACGACGCCATTCAGCGAGGTAATCGTCCGTACTGGCCGCGCCGGTCTTCATCGCCGCACGGTCGATCGCCTGCTCGAATCGTTCCGGCAATTGGCGCTTCGCCGTCTTGCGCCCCGCTTTCACGATTACCTGAGCTGGCATGTCACGCCAGTAGACGACTGTAACCTGCGGCATCTCAATCCCTCCCGATCCTACATTCCGCATAGCGCCCAGACATCCCGGCGGATGCCACAGCTACGACTTCGTGCATCTAAATTACGACAGTGGAGGAACACCTAGCACGAGATTTGTATTTACACATAAAGAAATCTTGATATAGTTCTTTTCAACGATAACGGAGACTGCCGATATGACCCTCTCTCATTCCGACCCCATTGCGCTGTCTTTCGAATTGTTTCCGGCGAAGGACGAATTGACCGATGCGGGGCTGCGCCGCTGTGTTCGCGCGCTCGCTCCCCTGAAGCCGCGCTTCTTTTCAGTCACCTATGGAGCGAACGGGTCGAGCCAGGGGCGGACGGTCAGCACGCTGCGAACCCTGCGCGGCGACCAGATCAACGTCCCGGTCGCCGGACATCTGACATGCGCGGGGGCGACCCAGAGCGAAGTCATCGAGATCGCCCAGACCTGCGAGGCCGCCGGAGCACGCTGGACCGTAGCCCTGCGCGGAGATGGCGATAACGGGGCGGGAGGCGCGTTCGTGCCTCATGAGGGTGGCTTTGCATCTGCCGCCGATCTCGTGGCGGCCCTGCGGGCGCAGACCCGGATGCGGATTGCAGTTGCGGGATATCCGGAGCCTCATCCTGATTCGAACGGGCTGACCACGGATATGGATCACCTGAAGCGCAAGGTCGATGCGGGGGCGGATGCCATCGTCACGCAGTTCTTCTTCGATAACGAGGTCTTCTTCCGCTACGTCGAGGCGGTCCGCAAGGCGGGCATCGACGTGCCGGTCGTGCCGGGCATCATGCCGATCCGCGATTTCGACAAGGTCGCCAATTTCTCCCGCCGCTGCGGCGCTTCCATCCCCGACCGCCTCGCCGAACGCTTCGCGAAAGCCAAGGAATGCGGCGCGACGCACGAACTCGCGCTCGCGGTCTGCGCGGGCCAGTGCGACGAGCTGCGCGAACAGGGCGTGCGCGCCCTGCATTTCTACACGCTGAACGATGCCACGCTCACGCTCGGCACCTGTCAGGCGCTGGGTCTGGACGCCGCCAATCCGGTCGATGACGGCGGGCAGGAAGCGGACGCGGACGAAATCCCCGCGTCGATCAGCGCATGATGCTTTGACGCGTCGCGAACTCCTGTTAGGCTGCGGTCAACGAGATAGGGCGCTGCATCGAGCATAGCGCCCGTTTGACTGGAACTGCGATGGCTGCGCGAGGTCCCGCGCGCCACCCGCATGCCTTGAAGGGATGAGCTGTGGCGCCACCGCGCGACGCACCGCCCGGTGCGTCCCCCGTTCGCGGGCACGCCCCGGATTCTGCGCGACCGTTCTCGAACGGGACACAGCGCAAGCGCGAGCGGCGCCCTCCCCGGCGTCGGGGGGGACGCTTCGACCATATCTTCGCGGCTCTCGATCTGGGCACCAACAACTGCCGCCTCCTGATCGCGCGCCCGGATGG
>ENA-ORXM01001255-ORXM01001255.1-marine-metagenome-genome-assembly--contig:-NODE-1255-length-36577-cov-6.863178_pt1 | contig 36577 bp, 17 predicted proteins | sample MGYA00237867_ERZ511480 | MGnify/ENA primary metagenome ERZ511480 (study PRJEB26309, sample SAMN06266103) | marine metagenome | isolation source: Algal blade | place: United Kingdom:Sidmouth, United... | reverse complement strand
TAGTATGGAAATTTGGTTGAAAGATTATGGAATCTCAAAAATGCTTATTCCGGTAAAGCAAAAGCAACAGCGAACTCAAAAATTAAAAAAGAGATTCACCAAGGTCTTGCAGAGCGTTTAAATAATCTAAAAGAAGGTTTTTAAGTTATGTTTCTGCCCTGCATTGGGTAGAAGCAACTTACGGAGTGCATATAAATTATTATACTTTGAGATTTTATATGATAGCTTTTTTTGGTCTTAGATTCAATATATAAACGCAACTATTTGGATGAAAATATAAATTACAATTAACCCTTATACCCTGATAATCAATCAGATATTAAAAACTAAATATGAATTTATATCCAATGAAAGGAAGTTAGTAATTTTAAATAACTCTTTAAGTATTCGACTTATGAGGTTAAAATAGATTCAATGTGTTCTGTTAAATTTCAAGCTAATACAATTTAAGAGTTGAATATAAAAACTTCTGAAAATATTCTACAAATTCAAAAAAACATGTAATACTCTCTAAGAAAACTAGATTATTAGGATATACTATGAGGGAGCCTACACTATGAGCTATCAATCAATTATTGATAACAATTTTTAGACTATCTATTTCTTCGTATTTTGTTCTTTTAAGCTTACTTTTTAGATTTCGAATACCAACCTTTCTTTTTGCTCTAATACTCTTATATAGGTTTGTCTAGTGGAAAGTTTAGTGTGTCCCAGCATTTGAATAACGTTTCTATTTGAACGGTATTAGAGTGAGTTACAGTGGTTGCTAATGTTTGTCTAGCCGAATGGAATGCAAGTTTTTTAGGAATATTTAACAATCTAAATATTTCTTTTAAATATAAATTGTCCCTTTGATTAGAATATACAGGCAAAAGCAGTCCATTATTTAGGATACACTGAAAAACTATTTAAGTCTTTGTTTTTAAGCATCTTAAAAGAAAGAGCTCTAAAGAAAAGTAATAAGTATAGAAAGAAGAGAAATTATAGGTAGATTTTAAAATAGAAGTAAATAGTCCTTTCCTAGATGATAACAAACAAATGTATGCTCCTCCTTGGACTGCTTTAAGAGATTTAGAATATGACTGCTTACAATTAGAACGAGATAATGCAACAAGTAACCTAGAGTATTTAGGATGATAGAATATGCCAATGGCTTCCGGTTCTTCCTTAGGTGAAGGAAGGCCTAAAGCAAATATTCAAAATACAGACGGTTACTTATGAATCACAAAATACCCTAGCGGTAATAGCACTAAAGATATAAGGTGCCAGGCTACAGCTTATATATGAAATGACTATACAATGTGGTATTGATATGGCAACCTTTAGAATACAAAAATTCTCACACCATCAACATACTTTTGTTGCTAAACATTTTGATAGAAATACAGATAGACAGCGAATTCATTTTACTTCTGCTATGACCTTATTAGGCCTATGCAGATAACAATAGACCATCAAGATGACATGAGCTATTTAGACATTATGGAATTCTTGGTGTAAAATGGCACAAATATAGACAGGGATTTAGTAAAGTCATGGACGTACTTAATTTTTAATATTTGCGTTTCTTACAGTAATCATTTACGTAACTACGGTTTTATATTGACTTATGAAGGCTAGATACTTTCTCCTCCCTATGACATTAATCCAATAGAAGGTGGTAATGAACTTAAATTGAATATAGTTAGTAATTATTATCTGTGGCGCCTTTCTTTAGACTAGAGTAATAAGAAGCTAAATTAATTGTTGATCATATTCTTGATGTAGTTTTGCTCTGGCAAACTTTTGCTAAAAATAAGTATATCAAGAGCAGAAATAGAAAGAATAGGTAAGTGTTTAAAATTTAAAAAATTAATTAACTTAGAGAGTATAAACTCAATATCTGTCTCCAAAAATATCTGTAAACAATTGTATTACAAATATTTATTTTTTAAGTTAATAACTTAGCTGACTTTGCTTATTTAATTTGAATTATAATATAAACACCCACTAAATTTTCACATGAAGCCAGAAATTAGATTATTACAGTCATTTTAAGTATTTACAGTAGTTTTAATTTTATAAGGAAAATTATTTTTTGGATTTTTAATTACGTGCAAAAAAAACATTGAGAAGTAATAATTGGACTTTTTATACTTTTATTATCATTTGAAACTATTACTACACATGTTTTTTTTATTTAAATGAGAGTTAAACCCTTAATAAAAAGTCTTTTAACACAATTTTATGTAGACGCTTCGCTGCTTAAATTTGCAATTAAAATAGATAACAATATTCTCCATGAACCGCACAAATAAAATAGGGATTAAGCAATATTCTTGGAGAGTTATGAAAATAAAGCATTTAAATTTTAATTACTAATAACAATTTTTTAAATGGTATGACGTTAATTAAAATGATAAATGAAATATAAATCAAATAAAAACAACACTCGTGAAAATTATTAAAACATTAACTGCTTTATCATTTGTAGCTGTCGTAGCTTTTTCCTGTCAAAATGATGACAGCATCAAAAATATTGAAAAGGAAAATTCTGAAGAACCTGTAGACAATACAGATACTACAGATGATACAGATACAGAGTCAACAGAAACACCAGAACCCACTTCATTAACAAGCAGTCTTGATCGTCTGTTTTTTGAACAATTAAGGGGTTTTGGGGATATCTATTCAGAAAAAGAATTTATAAGAGACTATTATTTTTTGGATTATCCAATGTATTTTATATTTAAAAACGCTTCGGGCGGTGTAGAAAAAGGATTTATAATTAATCCAATATCAACCATTGAAACAGCTGTTAAGTTAGGTAAAAACGAAAACTTTGGATTAAATATTTACCGTTATGATAAGCTAATTGATAATGGACTAAAAGAATTGAACGATGGTAATGGGTTATATGCTTTTGATTTTGAAATTGATGGAGAGGATAATTATTACTTGCAAGTATATGAAGAAGCTGGAATAAAAGGACTAAATGGACTAAATGATATTACAACTGCGGCTCATGAAGCTTTCCACGATCATTACCAAACAACAGATGCTACAACCAATTCTGATTGGGAATGGGATTGGGATCTTAAACAAGATAAAGACAATTTTCCAATCACTAAAGAATTATTGGAACTTCAAATCCTGAATACCGAAATTCTAAAAGAACTTCCCAATATTAAAGATATTTCTATAATAAGAGAGAAAATGAAGCAATACATTTCCATTAAATCTAAAGAAATGGAAATAGACCCATCTAGCGATAAACTTATTTTAAATATGGAATTGCGACAGGAGCGATTAGAAGGTAGTCCTCACTATGTAGAAATATTAGCACGCAGAGAATTTTCAAAACAGAACGCTAATGACCCTAACTACGAAGATTTTGGAATAACTACATTGGATAATAAAGAATCTTTTTTTACACCTGGCAAAAAGCACCTACCATTTACATACGATATAAAATCTAAGCCTGAACTTCAAAACGTACTGGGTTTTGACGTTGCATATCCTATGGGAGCTTCAGTAATTTACTGTATTAATGAATTAGACAAAAGTAAATGGCAGCAGATAAAAACTAAAACTCCTTATGAAATAATAAGTAGTATGCTAAACTTAAATACTACAGAAAAAGAACAAGCAATAGAAAAAGCAAAAGCTTCTGTAGACTGGAAAAAGATACAAAATAGAGCTACCGAATTATTAAATCTACGATAGTTTAAAAAGAGGTAATTAAGAAAATTAAGAGAGGCAATGTTTTATAAGAAAAACATTGCCTTTCTTAATAATACCAAAATGTTATTTATATTTCATAATTATTTATTATCTATTATTTTCTTATTCATAAAATATTTCAAAATATCTTCTCGCTTTAAAATTCTAGTGAGTTCTACATATTATTAATGAGTCTACTGGACTTTACTTATTATTTATTCTTGTATTACAGAGATTTAAACAACTTTGTACAAGCGCCACAAAGTACCAAACCTACTGGTGAAAAAAATCTCTCTTTTATTTTTTATTATTCTCATAACTGATTGATTCACAAAAAACTTAGACATACCTATTTAAATAACATTATTTGTTTATTTTATCGATTAAAATTGACTTTAATCGACACTTGTAAAACACCTCTTTTTAAAACCTTATTTAATTTATTATTACCTTAAATTTAATCCTTCATATGAATTATAATTAATGAAAAAAAAAATTAACAACAAAGAAAAAGACGAGCTTATAAAGATTGTAAGGTCTCTAATTTCTTTTATTGTTATTGACGGTAAAGAATTGATTAATGAAGATTTGAAAAATGAATATGTTAAAAAATATATATTTAGGTTATCCAAGTCGATGAATGGTATTAATGAATTTGTAGATTTAAATGTTATTCAGAAACAAATAGAAAAAGACCTTATAAAACAATCTAACAACCAATAAAATTCTATTATATCAAAACAAACTTTCTAATTAGTTCCTATGTTTTATCTAAGAAAATAGCTAAACGCTATATTTTTTTTTACAGAGGTCAATAGTTAGTTATTAATTAATTCAGCTAATACTAACCCATCATTGTCTGTTACTTAGTGTTTCCTACAACCAAATCCATACTCACTTCCTTTTTTATCCAACCAGCTTCTGTATGCAAATTAGCTGCATAGCTATTAACTACCTCTTGCTGATCTTTATCTATATTCGGTGACTTTAATGACTGGTTTTCATTTTAAGTTTTAATTGAATATTTATAACGCTGGCATCTAATCATAGCTCCAATTTTAACAATTATGTGGTGGGCTTCATTGCTTATTAATCTCTTTGAATAATGAATTATAAGCTTTTGCTTTAGTTATTATTTGCTCCAAATCTAGATAAAGTACTGTGGTCTGGTGCTATTTAATCAATTTGTAACCCGCAAAACAACTAGAGAAAATACTGCGATTAACTCAATTTTCTACTTCATAATCACTTAGACCATACCATGTTTGAAGTAAACTCATTTTAAAAAGTAGTAAGCCACTACAACTTCGTTTTCCCATAACATTTTTCTCTTTGTATAGTATTCTTTTTAGAACCTAAACGATAGGATTCTAATCTATAAGGATATTGATTTACATGAAAAAAACCTGCTTAATCTTCCGAAAACGAATGTCACAAAACCATCTACTAAGGTGAGATGCTTTAATAATTCCATTCATAAAAAACCCTTAATCTTATCAAAAAAACTAATCACTTTACAACGGTTTCTTTTTAAGATAGGGTAGTAAATATGAAATAGTTATTATACAAAAAAGCGAACTTAAAAAGTTCGCTTTTTTGTATTTATCAAAACCTATATTTGCAATTATAATTACATTTTTATTATTATAAATTCTGATCTTCTATTAAGTTGGTGATCAGATTCGCTACAGGAAACTCCATTTGTACAATTATTTATTAAACTAGATTCTCCATAACCTTTGGCACTTGGTACTCTAACTGCTTTTATACCTTGACTTATAATATAATCTCTAGTAGATTTTGCTCTTCTATCAGACAATTCTAAATTATACTGATCACTATTTCTAGCATCTGTATGTGACTCTATTTTAATAACCATATTTGGGTGTTGCTTCATAAGCATCACAATTTTATTTAATTCTACAGATGCATCATTTCTTATGAAAGACTTATCTAAATCAAAATAGATAATTCCAATTTTTATTTTTAACACTCCAGATTCTTCTACTATTAACTTGTTAAGTGTTTCTAAACCTAATGCAACAACTGTTTCCCCTGTTTCCTCTAATGTAGTAGCTAATTTTTCCTTAGGCTCATAGCCTAATTTAGACGCTGTAAGATTAAATTTAGTACTACATTTTAGAACTTTATTGAACTTATAAAAACCATTTGAAGATGTAGTCGTTGTTTCTAATTCTTCTCCGTCTTCAGTAAACAAAGTCATTTCAACATTAGATAATCTTTCACCAGTTACCGAATTAGAAACATAGCCTTGTATAGCTTGGTCACATATAATCTTTGGTTCTGGCATTCGTACAAAGGAGTAAATATCATCATCTCCTTTTCCTAACTTTCTATTGGAACAGACAAAACCAATATTTTCTTCTTCTTTTACAATAAATGCAAAATCATCCATTTCACTATTTAAAGGTGCTCCAAGATTTATTGGTGTACTAAAACCATCATCTTTTATTTTACTTTCATACACATCTAACCCACCTAAACCTAGGTAACCATCTGATGCAAAATACAATGAATTATTAGTTATATACGGAAACATTTCACGCCCTGCAGTATTTATTTTTTCTCCTAAATTTCTAGGTTTTGAATAACCACTATACTCCGTACTATCTTTTGCCTTGTCATTATTCTCCAATATATCTACTACAAAAACATCTGTTGCCCCTAATGATCCAGGCATATTAGAAACAAAATACAATAATTTACCATCTTTGCTTACCGTTGGATGCCCTACAGAATAATCTTCGCTATTAAAAGGTAACTCTTTTATATTTTGCCACGTTAATAAAGAGTCCTTATCTTTTATTAAATCGGCACTATATAGCTTTAAATGATTCGTTCCTTCATTATCTCTATGCAAATTGCCATCGTAATTATTTCTGGTAAAATACACTTTAGTTTCATCTGGAGAAAATGCTAATGTTGCTTCATGATACCTAGTATTTATATTCTTTGAAAATTCATCTAAAACCTTAACATCTGATTCAATTTCATTAAGATTTCCTATATACATATCTAGAAAAGGCTGTTCATTCCAATGATATATTCTAGTGTGATAATTAGAGGAATCTATAGCTGAAGAAAAAACTAACTGATCTTTATAATACATAGGTCCAAAATCTGAATACTTTGTATTTACAGAAACGTTTTTTAAAACATACCTAGGTTCTATACTTAATATATCTTCAACTGTTAAATCTTTTTGATTTAACAGTTCTGATCTATCATCATTATTTTTTGTTCTTTTTGAAAATTCTTTCATCCAGTTTTTAGCCGCTCTATATTTTTGAATTCCCTCTAAAGAATGGGCATACCTAAAAATATACTCTGGTTCTACTTTAGAATAAAAATTAGAAACTAATTGCTCATACCATTTATGAGCATTTTTCATATCAGTATTAAAGAAATAGGCATCTCCTGCCCTTTTTAAAAGCTTTATATATTTCTCATTTTCTTCCTCATCCAAATCCTTATTTTTTTTCTGAATTGAGTTTATTTGGGCTTCATACAAAACAGCGGCTTCTTTATACCACATTCTTTCAAATAATTTATCTGCCTTATTTGTAGCTTTTTGTGCATAAAGAAAACTTGACATGCATAAAACTAGTATTGTAATTATTTTTCTCATATTTATAAACTTAGAAGAAACGAGGTGATTTTAATTGTCTTTCTTTAGATCTTAATTCAAAACGCAACATAATCTCATGGGTTCCTGAATTAAAGTTTTGCAACTCGGTAGTGGTAAAATCATAGGCATACCCTAACATAAGTCTTGGTCCTATTTGCAAACCAACTAAGCCACTTACAGAATCGTCCCAACGGTATGCTGCTCCTAACCTAAAAACATCATTAAACATAAAGTTTGCAGACAAATCTGCTATAATTGGTGCACCTGTTACAAACTTACCTAAGAAAGCTGGTTTAAATTTAATTCTTGGACTTAAGTCAAATACTTTTCCTGCTATTAGAAAAAAGTGTAAACGTTCTGCTGCAACAGCACCTTGTAGACCATCATAATGTTCGTTTGTTAAAAAGTTTGGTACAGAAAGCCCAATATAACTTTTATCACTATGCAAATAAATACCAGCCCCAATGGTTGGCAAAAATCTGTTATTTATATTTCCACTGTTAAACACGTCTTCAGATTCTTGAAAAGAACCTCTAGACCAATCTATATTTAGTAATCTACCGCCTCCTTTAATTCCGAAGGATAGTTTTTTATCATTAGATAATTTAAGGGTATATGAAAAGTTTGCATCCAAATAAAATTCATCTGAAGGTCCTAATCTATCATTTACTACAGAGACTCCCAATCCAACATTTTTACCAATGGGAGATTCTATACTAAGCGATTGCGTTTCTGGTGCACCTTCCAGGCCAACCCATTGCGATCTATGCAAGCCAGTAACAGATAAATGTCCTCTAGACCCTGCATATGCAGAATTCACTGTTAATGTATTAAACATATAATCCGTAAACTGCGGATCTTGTTGCGCATGACTTACTAGTGTCATAAAAAACACTAGTAAACTACTAGAAATTTTTTGTTTTAAATTCATATTGAAATTTTTATGTTTGAGGTACATCTTAATTTTATAATTCTTTTTCATATTATCTAACTATATATAACCATCCAGCTTTTTGTTCTGATTCGTCTCCTAAGTTCAATACATAGTAATAAGTTCCTACTGGTAATTTTTCGTTTTGATTAAAAACTGCTCTACCATTAGATATGCCATCAAAAGTATTATTATAACCTTCTTTAACATATACTAAATTACCCCATCTGTTATAAATTTTTAAAACATTGTTTGGATAGTTTTGTATACAATCTATATAGAATACCTCGTTCTTTCCGTTTCCGTTTGGAGAAAATTCATTATAAATTTTTAAACATTCTGGAACAATACTTGCCGTATTAGAATCATTTGAATCGTTGGCATCAAACTGGTCTAAAGATTCTAATGATGCTGTGTTTACATAATCACTAATATCTAATACTTCTACTGTAATTTTTAATGTTTCTGTTGAACCAGCACTTACTAATGCTAATTGCCATAAACCAGAGACACTATCATAAGTACCTGAAGATGCTGTATAAGAAACAAACTCGTAACCACTAGGCAACATATCTACTATTTCTAAAGATGTAGCATCTAAACTCCCTAAATTATTAGCAGCAATAGTAAATAATATTGTTTCTCCAATACCTGGACTTGCATTATTTACAGTTTTCAAAATTTCAATATCTGTACTCGGTGTACTAATAGTAAAGTTAGCCTCATCATCTTCACTTTGATCACCATCATCATTATTCGGAACTGCATTTGGATCAAAAATTGTACTGCCTGTTATCTGTACTACATTTTTATATTCACCTTCTACAAGTATAGGCGCATTTACAATTACATCATAAGTCAAATCAACCCCTCCTACAGGTATTAATAAATTATCCCATTCTATTTGATTTCCATTAACACTTCCTGAATTTGAAGTATTTGTTGGTTGACTATATCCTATCGGAAGTACATCTATAACATCTACTCCTGTTGCTAAATCTGGACCTGCGTTATCTACTCTAACTGTAAATGTAATAGTATCTCCTACATTTGGCGTATCATCACTTACAGATTTTGTTAAACTTAAATCTGAAATAGGAACTTTAACAGGGAAACTTACTTGATTCCCAGTAGTATCAGAATCTAATTGGTCACTTGCTATAATTTCGGCACTATTTACAAACTCACCTGGTGTACCTGTAGGTTCCTGTACTATAACATCTATAAATATAGTTTGTGAACCGTTTGCAGGAACATCTTCTACATTCCAAATACCCGTTGCAGAATCATATGTTCCTGATGTTGCACTATGCTGAACATATTCAAATCCTATTGGAAGTAAATCCTGAGCTTCTACATTCGTAGCAGTTTCTGGACCCGCATTGCTCACTGTTATTTGGAAACGTAATTCATCTCCAGGTAATGCAATTGTTCTTCCTGTGACAGTAGTCTTACTAATAGATAAATCTGCTATACTTTGTATTGGTGTAGTAGATATTTCCGAGTAATCATCTTCTGAAGTAATACCGTTTCCTGGTGTAGAATCAACATCTGTAACATTAGATGCAAATACTTCTGCTGTATTTAAATAATCTCCAGTAGGTAATACCTGAACATCAATCAGTAATGTTTCTACGTCTCCATTTTCTAAATTACCTACTTCCCATATTCCTGAAACTTCATCATAGCTTCCTGTAGAAGAACTAAATGTTAAGAAATCATATCCAGATGGTATTAAATCTGTTACTTCGACACCTGTTGCTGTCTCTGGCCCATCATTTCTAACCGTTATTTTGAATGTAATTTCTGTTCCTACTAATGGCGTAACATCGTTATCTACAACTTCTTTTTCAAGTGATAAATCTGTAGTTGCTTCCAATGGAGTAACAGATGCATCATCTTGATCGTCTTCAGTAGCAATACTATTATTCGGTGTAGAATCTATATCTGAAATGTCTGATGCTGATACCTGAGCTACATTTATATAATCTCCTGTTTCATTTACTAACACATCTATTAATAAAGTTTCTGATGTTCCACTCGCTATATTTCCAACATTCCACAAACCTGTTGTTTCGTTATAAGCACCAGTTGTTGAACTGAATAATACAAAATCGTATCCAGATGGTAATACATCTAACACCTCTACACCTGTTGCATCTTGGGGTCCATCATTAGTAACCGTAATTTGAAATGTAATTTCACTTCCTACCAATGGTGTAATATCATTATCTACTACTATCTTAGTTAATGATAAATCTGTAACTGAAATTACTGGCCTTACAATAGCATTTGCTTCATCATCCTCACTTTGATCACCACTATCATTATCAGGTACTGAATCAAAATCAAATACATCGGAAGAAGTAACCTCTGCAATATTTAAATAATCTCCTGTTGCATTTACTAATACATCTATCAATAAAGTTTCCGATGTTCCGCTTGCTATATTACCAACAGTCCACAAACCTACTGCCTCATCATAAGTTCCTGTTGTAGAACTAAATAAAACAAAGTCATATCCAGATGGTAATAAATCTACCACTTCTACACCTGTTGCGTCTTGCGGACCATCATTAAATACTCTAATTTCAAAAGTAATCTCTGTTCCTACTAATGGAGTAACATCATTATCTACTACTATTTTAACTAATGATAAATCTGCTTGATTTATTACTGGAGTAACACTTGTTTCATCATCATCTGCTATACCATCACTATTATCATCAGTATCTGCATCACTTGTTGGATCACTATCTGGATCGTATTGGTCACTTGCCGTAATTGCTGCATTGTTTGTATAAATTATTCCTGTTCCTGGGGCTAGTACTGTAGCTTCATAACTTACACTTATACTACCATTATTATTTGGTACTGTTAGTAATGTCCAATCTATTGTACTACCTGTTGGTACTCCACTATTGTTTATAGTACCTATTGTATAACCATTTGGAACAACATCACTAATTGCTACCCCTGTAGCTATATTTGGCCCTGCATTGCTTACCGTTATTGTAAAGGTTACTAGCTCTCCTACATTTGGTGTTGGATTACTTATTGCTTTTACGATACTTAAATCTGATTGCTGAATAACAACTCCTACTGTATCCTCATCATCATCTGCTATACCATCACCATTATCATCAGTATCTGAATCACTTGTTGGATCACTATCTGGATCATACTGATCACTTCCTGTAATCGCTACTGCATTTAAATATTCATCTGCTGTTCCTGTTGGTGCATCTACTGTTACACTAAATGTTAAGTCTGTATCTCCCAAAGGTACGCTTGCCAATGTCCAATCTATAATTCCCGATCCAGCTGCTGTTTCTAAACCGCCATTACTTATTCCTGTTACTCCACTATAACCCACTGGTAAAACATCTTGGATTGATACATTCGTAGCTACTGCTGGTCCTGCATTGTTTACTGTTACTGTAAACGTTACTGACTCCCCTACATTTGGTGTACCTGTACTCACTGCTTTTGTTATACTTAAGTCTGAAACTTGAGGTATAATAGTAGAGACTACTTCATCATCATCTGCTATGCCATCGCCATTATCATCAGTACCTGAATCACTTGTTGGATCACTATCTGGATCGTATTGATCACTAGCACTAATCTCTGCTACGTTGTCATAACTTACTCCTATCCCTGGGGATAAAACTTCTGCGGTATAAGTAACATCTATTGTATTGCCTGCTGCTGCTGAAACTGCTAAACCTGACCAAGTAATAGTATTGCTCGACTGCAATCCTCCATTATTTACTGTTATAATTTGTAACCCATTTGGAACAACATCTGTAATCGCTACTCCTGTAGCATCTGATGTTCCATTATTGGTCACTGTTACTGTATAAGTTATAACTTCTCCTATATTTGGACTTGTTACACTTGGTGCTTTAGCTATCTCTAAATCTGCAAAGGCTGGAACTACTGTTTCCTCATCTTCATCATCATCATCTGGATTACCATCACCATCTTCATCTACGGTATCATCACTTGTTGGATCACTATCTGGATCATGCTGATCGCTATCCGTGATTTGTGCACTATTAGTATATTCTCCGACTGCTCCTGTTGGCGCATTTACAGTTACTTGGTACGTAATATTTAAGCCTGTTAGTGGTATACTTAATCCTGTCCAATTAATTGCAGTTGCTCCTGCATTATATAAACCTCCATTATCAATACTTCCTGGCACCAATGCATAACCTACTGGTAACACATCTTCTATAGCTACTCCTGTGGCTGCATCTGATCCACCATTACTAAGCGCAATAGTAAAAGTTAATACATCTCCTACTTCTACATTGCCACCATTATCATCTGAAACACTCTTATCTAAATCTAAATCTGAGGTCTGTGGGGCTACACTAAATACCGTATCATCATCTTCGTCTGTGGTGCTTTGTGGTACACTTGGGTCACTGTCTGGATCAGATTGATCGCTATCGGTAATCTGTGCAACGTTTTGGTATTGTAATGGATCTGCTGGAACTACTGGTGCCAAAACTGTTGCTTCATAAGTCAACGTAATAAAACTACTTGATGGAATGTCTAAATTGCTCCATGTTGCTGTATTTCCTAATCCTGAACCTCCATTATTTACTGTTCCTAAAGTATATCCTGCTATTGGTAAGATATCTTCTACTTCTACTCCTGTAGCATCGCTTGGCCCATCGTTTGTTATGATTAACTCAAAGGTCAAAACATCTCCTACATTTGGTGTAGCACTTCCTATTGATAATCCTTTAGTAATACTTAAATCTGCTTGCTCGATTACTGGAGTAACACTTGTTTCATCATCATCTACTATACCATCACTATTATCATCAACCGTGCTATCTGTGCTTGGATCACTATCTGGGTCGTATTGGTCACTTGCCGTAATTGCTGCATTGTTTGTATAACTTACTCCTGTTCCTGGGGCTAGTACTGTAGCTTCATAACTTACACTTATACTACCATTATTATTTGGTACTGTTAGTAATGTCCAATCTATTGTACTACCTGTTGGTACTCCACTATTGTTTATAGTACCTATTGTATAACCATTTGGAACAACATCACTAATTGCTACCCCTGTAGCTATATTTGGCCCTGCATTGCTTACCGTTATTGTAAAGGTTACTAGCTCTCCTACATTTGGTGTTGGATTACTTATTGCTTTTACGATACTTAAATCTGATTGCTGAATAACAACTCCTACTGTATCCTCATCATCATCTGCTATACCATCACCATTATCATCAGTATCTGAATCACTTGTTGGATCACTATCTGGATCATACTGATCACTTCCTGTAATCGCTACTGCATTTAAATATTCATCTGCTGTTCCTGTTGGTGCATCTACTGTTACACTAAATGTTAAGTCTGTATCTCCCAAAGGTACGCTTGCCAATGTCCAATCTATAATTCCCGATCCAGCTGCTGTTTCTAAACCGCCATTACTTATTCCTGTTACTCCACTATAACCCACTGGTAAAACATCTTGGATTGATACATTCGTAGCTACTGCTGGTCCTGCATTGTTTACTGTTACTGTAAACGTTACTGACTCCCCTACATTTGGTGTACCTGTACTCACTGCTTTTGTTATACTTAAGTCTGAAACTTGAGGGGTTGGTATTGTTTCCGCATCTTCATCTTGTTCACTTTGATCACCATCATCATTATTTGGAGTACTTCCATTATCGTTCTGATCTGCACTAGTAACTTGAGCAACGTTTTTATATTCATCTGGCGCACCTGTTGGCACATTAATTACTACATCGTAAGAAAGTATCACACTTCCCCCTGAAGGAATTGTTAAACTATTCCACGTAATTGTTTTTCTGTCGAAACTTGAGATTCCAGCATTTGATATTGTTCCTGTTTGCAACTCATATCCAACTGGTAATAAATCTTGAATAGAAACTCCTGTAGCAGTAACTAAACTTGCTGTATTTGACACTTCTATTTCAAAAGTTACAGTACTTCCAACTATTGATGATGTTAATACAGGATTAGTTCTCTTATCTAAAGATAACTCAATTTCATCAATTGCAAATGTAGCATCATCTTGATCATCTCCTGCCCCATCATTTGGAGTGCTATCTGGATCTGGAAGATCAGAGGCTGTTATTTGTGCTGTATTTACATAAATACCTGTTGCATTAACTGTAGCCTGAAACGTTAAAATTATATTCCCTCCATTAGCAATACTAAAACCACTCCAAGTTATTGTACTTGAAGCAGCATCATAAGTTCCTCCATTTGATACCGTCCCTGGAGTAATTGTATATCCTGTTGGTAGTACATCTTGAATTTCTACTCCTGTAGCATCTCCTGTAGATAAAGGATTTACTGCACCACTTATATTGTCTACTTGTATTGTAAATGTAACTGTGTCTCCTATATTTCCTGATGTTGGACTAATAGATTTCGTTAATTCTAAATCTGCACTTTCCAAAATAATATTTGCATCATCCTGATCATCTTCTGTTAGAACATTATTACCAGGAGTCGTATTAGGATCATCTTGATCAGAAGCTGTTATTTCAGCAATATTTAAATATTCATTAGCTGCTCCTGTTGGTGCGTTAACTATAGCTCGTATTACAATTGATGCTCCTGCTGTTGTCACATTTCCAACTGCCCAAAGACCTGTTGTTGGATTATAATTACCCCCACTATTATCAGATAAATAACTATATCCTATAGGTAGCTGATCTACAACTTCAACATTGGTAGCAGTATCTATTCCTGCATTAGTAACATTAATAAAAAAGTCTACTGTATCACCTATACTTGCAGTTGTTGGAGTTACTGATTTGGTAAGCGATAAATCCGCAGATTCAAGAGTAAGCGTTACTGTATCTTCATCATCATCTGTTTCCCCATCTGCTAAATCATCTATAGTTTCATCGTCTTCTGGGTTACTATCTGGATCTACTTGATCAGAGGCTGTTATTTGTGCGTTATTCACATAAGGCCCTGTTGCTTCAACTATTGCTTCGTATTGTAATGTGATAGTATTGCCTGTTGTTATACTAAGGTTTGACCAGCTAAGTATTTTTGAACCCAAATCATAAGAACCTCCAAAATTTAAGCTACCAGGAACTAAACTAAATCCTGCTGGCAAAACATCTTGAACTGCAACTCCTGTTGCATCTGCATTAGTTACTAATGCGTTATTGTTAAATATATCTATGGTAAAAGTAACAGTATCTCCAACATTTGCAGAGGTTGGCGTTACTGTTTTAATCAATTCCAAATCTGCATTTGCTTTAACACATATTGCTACCTGATCAGTTACCGGGTCACAAGAACCATTATTAACCGTCCATTCAAAAATATAATCACCAACTACAGCACCACCTACTTGAGTATTTGGATTGTTTGGACTTATAAAATTTACTGTTGAAGGACCTGAGACTTGACTCCATGTTCCTGTTCCAGAAGTAACAGGTAATGCATCCAATACTAGTGTATCAAACTCAGCTATACATTTATCCGGACCTGCATCTGCAGTAATTGGATCATCAACAACTTCTATTACAACAGTATCTTCAAACGAACACCCATCATCACCTGTTGTTGTTGTTGTCCATATAAATTCATATGTTCCTGTAGACAATCCTAAAATTAAAGTATTAGGATTATTAGGTGACGTAATTGTTGCTCCCGAAGGATTTGCAAGTGCTTGTGTCCATGTTCCTTTACCCGAAGTTACTGGAGTTGCTCCTAAATTAACTTGACTTGCATCACACAATACTTGTTCTGGACCCGCTTCTGCTTCCGAAGGAGGAACGTCATTAAAAATTATTTCCACTACATCTGATTGTGGCTCACAAAGCGATGGGTTTACAAATGGTCCATTTGAAACTACCCACGTTAATTCGTAGGTTCCAATGGCTATATTTGACATACTAGTGATTGGATTGTTAGGACTATCTATCGTAGTAGATGATCCGGCTGGTGAACTTGTAATAGTCCAAGTACCCAAGCCAACTGTTGGAATTGTTGCTGTTGTCATAAAATCTAACTGACATGCATTGGGTTGATTTGCTCCTGCCTGTATAGGGGCTGGGGCTGCAAATACTTCTATTCGTGCAACATCTGCCAATTTAACGCAACTTCCGTTAGTAAAAGTCCATTCTAAGACATAAATACCTGGTGTATTAAAGCCTGTTAATACAGCATTAGGATTTGATTGATCATTAGCTGGTGTAGTTGTTGGAACTGTTGGTGTTGCACCTGTATTGGGCCCAAATGTAATTACCCATTCTCCAGTTGTTCCATCAGCAGGAGGTGCATTACCTGCCATTGTTACTGTTGTTGTATCGGCATTACATATATCTTGATCTGGTCCTGCTGCAGGATCAAAACCAGGTGTTGCACTTACTATTACTTGCACCGTATCTGTATCTGGAGGACAACTACCACCAGCAGCAAATGTATGTGAATCAGTCTGATATTGAAAAACATATGTTCCTGCAGGTGTAGCTGATAAATCTACATTTGCAAGGGGTCCGTTTGCAGGGGATTGTGTAATTGTTGCTCCTGCTGGTCCTGATGACTGTGTCCAAGCACCTGTAGAACCCTCAGTTCCTTCTAAAGAAATACTTGTTACATCACATAAACTTTGATCTGGTCCTGCGTTTGCTGGAGCATAAACTTCTACTTCCACTTCATCAAAAGATGGTGGACACAAAGAATTACCTAGACTTGTTACTGTCCACCTCAAAGTATACAACCCTGTTACCAATCCAATAACATTTAAATTTGGATCATTAACATTGCCTAAATTAGGTGTATTTGGTGCAGAAATAACAGACCAAACACCTGTTTCGGTACTCGGGTTAATTGGCGTAGTTGCATTAGCTGCTAATACTACATTATTAGCATTGCATATGTTTTGTGGCGGTCCCGCATCTGCTGTTGTTGGAGGAATCCCTACATTAAAAGTTACTAAGTCTGAATCTGTAGAACAACTTCCTGCTGTAACTACCCATTCAAATTCATAAGTTCCATTAGCAGTTACATTAAGGGTTGCATTTGGATCATTGATGTCGCTAAATGAAAAACCTCCTGGACCTGATACGTAAAACCATTCCCCAGTAGCTCCCGCAGATATTGTTCCTGTAAAATTTATTGTATCGGAACAATTATCTACCATTGCGGTACCCGCTGATGCCGAAGCAGGGTCAGCTACTACAATTTCTACATCATCCCTTGTTGTACCACAAGTACCTGAATCATCTGCTATACTCCATGTAAAGGTATAAAATCCGTCTCCAGGAAGTATTACTACAGCATTGGGTGCATTAATATCCGGAGAAAAAGAGCTTGCAGGTATACTTGGCACCACTGTCCAAGTACCTGTTTCATCTGTTGGCGCAGTAGCGTTACCACCCAAAGTAATAGAAGTTGTACCAGAAGCAAAACATCCATCTGCACCCGCATCTGCTAACGTTGGGGTTTCGGTTGCTAAAGTGGTTATCGTAATATTATTACTTGATGGAGGCGCACATCCACTAGAACCAGGATTACTATAATCTATAGTCCAAGTAAAAACATAAGAGCTTGATGGAGCTGTTAAACCTGTAACAATTGCATTTGGATCATTAACATCTGAAAAAGCAACTGTATTTGGGTTTGATGAATCTTGCGTCCATATTCCAATTTCACCTGCACCAGCTGGGTCTGCCTCCATGTATGCTGGTGCATTAAAGCAAACGGCCTGATCAGGTCCTGTTGTGGCTGTTGACAGTAAATTACTAGATACATTTATTTCTATTTGAGATGGTGTAGTTGTACAAAACGGATCTCCACCTCTAAAAAATTCGTATTGAAAAACATAAGTTCCTGGAACTAGGTTTTCTGCTGTAGTTACGGGTAGGTTTGCATCTACTATTGTAGCCACATTTGGCCCGCTAATTTGAGTCCATAATGACCTTCCTGTTGTAGGCTGGTTACCTTGTAAACTTACTACTGTTGACCCACAATTAACACTAAAATCTACCCCTGCATTTGGTGCATTTCCACGATCAAAAACAGTTACATTTATTGCATCAAAACCATCCGTACATCCAATTGGTAATTCCCCTCCTTCTCTTCTAAAGAATTCAAAAGTATAGGTTCCTTCTGTTAGTAAATCTATATTTAATAATCCACCCGCAAAAGATTCTGTAGATGGAAATGGTCCTAATGAAGACGCAGCTGGCCCACTAGCAATTCTATAATTAGTAAAACCTGAACCTTGATTATTAAGTTGGATATCAAAATTTGTTTGACCACATGTTCCAATAATATCATTTCCGCCATTAGTTGTAACTTCTACTGATCTGCTAGAACCTCTAAAAGTTACTACATAATCTCTAAAAGCATTACAACCCGTATTGGCATTTATCAATGTATACCTAAATGTATAAGGTCCTCCTGGATTTACCAAATTATTTACAACAGTAGTAGGACTATCATCGGATACTATTGAACCTGGCGGCAAGGACGTACCTCCCCTTTGTACCCAAGATACTGTTTCACCTGCAAATTGTGGCTGAGTACCATTAAAGGTTACACTACTTACACCATTATCACAGATATAATAATTTACTTCTTGTGTTCCTATTCCTGTAATATCTTGTGTTGCTGCTGGAACCACTATTTCTATTTCATCACTTGCTGTAGAACAAGGCCCACCAACACTCCACCTTAAGGTATATGTTCCTTCTATTAAACCGTTAACAACAGTATCTGCATCATTATCATCTACAAAATTAGGAACATTAGGTCCGCTCACAAAACTCCATTGACCTACTTGCCCATTTAAACTACAACCTCCAAAGGTAGCATCTAAGTCTGTACCTGTTGTTGTTGTATAACAATTCCCTAAAGTCTGATCAAAACCTGCATCTACTGGCTGAACCCCTCCATAGTTAGTTACCACAATATCTGACTGTGACCTACACTGAAAACCTGTTGTTGAATCTATTGGCCCTGTTATAATCCAAGAAATTGTGGTAGTACCACAACTTGTTGCTGGCATTGCCAAGGTGGTTGTTTCTGATGATGGAAAATCTATTGTAACCCCAGCATCATTTGTTCCTGTAATTACCCACTCTCCTGTTTCTCCTGTATTTAAAGGAGAATTTCCTGTAACTACAACATTACCCATAGTATCCGGACAAAAAGCCACATCTTCTCCTGCACTCGCTATTGTTATGGGTTTTACCTCCACAGAAACAAGCTGAACATTAGGATTACAATTTGCTGAATAACGAAATTGGTATGTATTACCTCCAACCATTCCTAAAACACCTGAAAAAACACTATTTACATCTTCAATAACTACTGAAGGTCCTGATATTTGTGCCCATGTACTAATGTCTGGGGAAATTACCTGAGTTCCTCTTTCAAAATTAAAGGTCTCACCCTCACATATAACATAAGATAAATCGCCCGCATTAAGTGGACATGTTTGGGCATTAATTGAGCTTGCAGCAAACACAAAAGAACACAAAGCAACTAGTCTTATGATTTTCGTGTTAATTAAGGTTTTGATAAAGTAAAATTTTTTCATGAATAAATAAGTGTATTAGGGTCTTAAATAAAATCTACTACTAGATTAAAAATAATTTAATTGTTCATTGGATACAGTAATTAGTAAATACGTTTTTAATTTTTACAAAAAAAAAGCTCTAAAAAATAATCTATAATTGGCCTCTATTAAACCAACAAAAATCATCTTTTAGAACTATTGTCATTTTGAATTAATATTAAAATAAAAATTTATCGATAACTAATGTATATTAACAATGTTAAATATCAGTTAAAAACAACACAACAAAGAACCAATTCCATTAAATATGCGTATAATCGATAAAAAGTACTTTTTAATCGATAAAGAGTACTTTTTTTAAGATAAAACTTACTTTAAAAAAGATTATTTATCACTTTATAAATTAAAAAAACAATTTATAGTGTTTTTTTAAGGCTCAACAATAGTCTTAGAACTCAAAATAATTTAATAAGACTAATGAATAATTACTCGTTTCAAAACGCTATAATAGAACACCATTTAATAGATTCAAACTAAATAGAAAATCTTAGTTTAATTACTATTTTTGATAATTATAAACATCTTATTATAATTTTCTAAGCATTAAATACTTGTATTACCTAATTATTTAAATATTCACTACTTTTAATCTGAGCTATATTAATTTAAGGAAAATTTCAATTAAAATTTTATGTTCAAAAAAATCCTTTTGGTAAATTTTATTTAGATTTATATTATTAATTACAGATTTCAACAAATCACAATCTGCTTGAATTCAATCCATTTTATTATCTAAAATCAAAATGTATTGTTGCTATTTGTATAAGAATATCTAATTTAGCGATCGCTACAGAAAATAGCACTATAAATTTAATCTATTTAATTTAAACATAAAATAGCAAATCACTATGAAAAAAACCTTTATTCTTTTTGTGTCAATTATAGGTTTAATCTCTTGTCAGCAAAAAACGCAAGAAATAGCCAAAACTGATGTTATTAAAAGAGAATTTGACTTTAATTTTGATTGGAAATTTCAAGAACAAAAAGATACAACTAAGTTAACACAGGTTCCACTAACAGACGATACTTGGAGAGAGATTCGCTTACCTCATGATTGGAGCGTAGAACATTCGTTTGATGAAAAATGGGATGGCGCTACGGGCTATTTGCCTGGTGGCGTTGGAGTGTATCAAAAACACTTTACTACTGATGTAGACACTAAAGAGAAAAGTGTTTATATTTTATTTGATGGGGTATATAATAATGCTACATTCTGGTTAAATGGCCAACAGTTGGGAGAGAACCCGTACGGATATTCACCAGTTTATTGGGATTTAACACCTTACCTAAATGAGAAAGGAAAAGAAAATATATTAACGGTTCATGTGGATAGATCTAGATACGTAGATAGTCGTTGGTATCCAGGGAGCGGGATTTACAGAAAAGTAAAGTTAATTACTCTTGATAAGGTGCATGTTCCAATATGGGGTACGTTTATTAAAACACCAGAAGTCTCTAAAGAGAGAGCAACCATAGATTTAGATATTAAGGTAGAGAACCAATTATCCGAAGCTAGTAACGTTGTTTTGTCAACTAAAATTATTGATGCAAAGGGAAACCAAGTGGCCACAAAGTCTAGCAAGGTAAATGTTGCGGCAGGTAAAACTCAAGGATTTAACCAAGATTTTGTTGTAGAAAATCCAAAACTTTGGCATTACAATGACCCTAACATGTACAAAGCTATTACTACGGTTCTTACAGATGGAAATATTGTAGATGAATACACTACGCCTTTTGGAATTCGTAAAGTTGAATTTAAAGTTGGTGAAGGATTTTTCTTAAATGGAGAAAATACACTTATTAAAGGGGTATGTTTACACCACGATGGTGGCTTAGTAGGTGCTGCTGTTCCTGAAGGAGTTTGGAGAAGAAGATTGCAAAAATTAAAAGACGCAGGAGTTAATGGGATACGCCCATCTCATAACCCTTTTTCACAAGAATTTTTAGACATATGTGACGAAATGGGGTTCTTAGTTCAAGATGAAATTTTTGACGAATGGGATTACGCAAAAGACAAACGCACAAATTATCATGATAGGCATGACGATTACATCTCTCGTGGATATGTAGAGCATTTTCAAAAGTGGTCTAAGAGTGATTTAACAAGGTCAATTCTAAGAGACCGTAACCACCCAAGTGTAATGCAATGGAGCATTGGTAACGAAATAGAATGGACTTACTTACACTACCGTTATATTACAGGATTTTGGAATGACCCAAATGACCCTCAGAAAAATGATGGTTATTGGGGAGGAGAACCTAAGTTTTCCCCTAAAGAAATGAAAGCACGTTATGATGCTTCTGAAAAAGGAGACTACATTTTGGTAGATACCGCTAAGCGCCTAAATGATTGGGTAAAGGAATTAGACCCTACAAGGACTACTTGTGCTAATTTAATTATACCACAAGTAAGTATGGTTAGTGGCTTTTCTGATATTGTAGATGTAGCTGGTTTTAGTTATAGAAATCCTGATATTGATTGGGCACAAGAACATTTCCCAGACAAACAAGTTACTATTACTGAATGTCCTGGAAATTACGATGATTGGAAAAAAGTAATAGAAAATCCAGGCGTATATAGTATGTATATGTGGACAGGTATTGGGTACCTTGGGGAGCGCTATGGTGATTGGCCTAATAAAAGTGGTTGGTCTGACATGCTGAATATAGCCGGTTTTAAAGTACAGGGATGGAACTATTTCAAAAGTATTTGGGTAGATGAGCCCCATCTTTCATTTGGAACAGTACCACTTACTAATTCTGGGTTCAAAAAATCTGGAATTACTGGACAGCAGCTACCAGAAGACTTCAGTGCTTACAATTGGAGAGACACCAACATGCACTGGAATTATAAAAAAGGTGAAGATGTTGTTGTTGAAGTATCTACTAATTTTGATAAAGTTGAATTATTACTAAACGGAAAGTCACTAGGTTTTAGAGAATTATCCAAAGCTCCTGATCGTATTCTTCGTTGGACAGTTCCTTTTGAAGCTGGCACACTAACTGCGAAAGGCGTATACAAAGGTGAAGAAATCCAAGAAACATTAGTATCGGCAACAGATTTAGCTGGATTTACAGTAGTTGCAGATAAAACAACATTAAAAGCAGATGCTTATGATGTATCACACCTGGTAGTACAATTAGTAGATAAAAAAGGAACAGCCATAAAAACTGAAAACAAAAAAGTAACTTTTAAAATTGAAGGTGAAGCTAAATTATTAGGTGTTGATAATGGTGAAGATGATAATATACAAGATTTTCAATCTAATAGCATTTTTACCGCCAAAGGGCATTGTTTAGCAATTATTCAATCAAAGAAAAAAGCTGACACAATCAAAGTAATAGTAACAGTGGAAGGATACGAATCTAAATCAGTAACCATCATTACAAAATAATAGCCACCTTAAGATCATACCAACTTAAAACAACAAAACCACCTAATGTAGGTGGTTTTGTTGTTTTAAGTTGGTATGATCTTAAGGAATATTTAAATATTTATGTGTTTGCAAGGAGACCTTCCACTTAGGGTTTTGCATCACATAATCTACAATTAAAGGTACTATTTTTTCTTTTACACTCCACTCTGGCTGCAAGTATAAAATACAATCCTTATTTACCTGTTTAGCTTGTTGTTCTGCAAAAATTAAATCGTGCTTATTAAAAATAATCATTTTTAATTCATGTGCCTCATCATAAATTTTACTCTTATTTTCTGGCAATTTATTTTTTTTAGGAGACAAACAAATCCAGTCCCAAATACCAGATAAAACATATGCTCCAGAAGTTTCTATATGTGTTTTTAAATTCTTTTCTTTTAAAGCCATTGTTAATGGAGCCATATTCCATGTTAAAGGCTCCCCCCCTGTAATGACAATGGTATCTGAGTATTTAGCTGCATTAGCAACAATAATATCTATAGCCGTTGGCGGATGCGTTTCTGCATTCCAACTCTCCTTAACATCGCACCAATGACAACCAACATCGCATCCTCCTACTCTTATAAAATAAGCAGCAGTTCCTTTATAAAACCCTTCTCCCTGTATGGTATAAAACTCTTCCATTAAAGGAAGCATTTCACCTTTATCTACCAATGCTAAAACTTCTTCTTTAACCATTTTGCAAAGATACATCTTAGGTTCGAGATATAAATCTTATATTATAAAACTACCCTATGTTATCCAAACATTAGATTACTTTCATAGAAATCAATTCATCTTTTCTAACTTAAATCCCTTATTTTTATCAAAAAATAATTCAGATGAGTTCTAAAGATGCATTCTTTACACATATAGAGGAAGGATATACTACTAAAGGAGACTTTATTACAATGGGAGCTGCTATGTTAAATGGTGAAACAGTCGCCAATGCACATGTGAAAATTCCTCTAAAGACATTAAATAGACACGGTTTAATTGCTGGTGCCACAGGAACAGGAAAAACAAAAACATTGCAAGTGATTGCAGAAAACTTATCTGAAAAAGGAATTCCTGTTTTATTGATGGATTTAAAAGGTGATTTAAGTGGTATTGCAAAACCTAGTCCTGGACATGCAAAAATAGATGAGCGTCACACAAAAATTGGAGTCCCATTTACAGCAAAAGGTTTCCCCATAGAAATACTTTCACTATCGGAACAAGAAGGAGTTAAACTTAGAGCTACGGTTTCTGAATTTGGACCTGTATTACTATCTAGAATTTTGAACCTTACCGTAACACAAGAGGGCATTGTAGCGGTAGTATTTAAGTATTGTGACGATAACAAATTACCTTTATTAGATTTAAAAGACTTTAAAAAAGTATTGCAATATGCTACAGATACAGGTAAAAAAGAATTTGCGGAAAGTTATGGTAGAATATCTACCAGTTCTACAGGGAGTATACTTAGAAAAATTATTGAATTAGAACAGCAAGGTGCTGATTTGTTTTTTGGAGAAAAATCTTTTGAAGTTGATGATTTAACTAGGATTGATCAAAACGGAAATGGATACATAAATATTCTTAGATTAAATGATATTCAAGACAAACCCAAGCTTTTCTCTACGTTTATGTTAAGTTTACTAGCCGAAATATATGCTACTTTCCCTGAGCAAGGAGACAGTGACAAACCTAAATTGGTATTATTTATAGATGAAGCGCATTTAATTTTCAAAGAGGCTTCAAAAGCCCTATTAGACCAAATTGAAAGTATTATTAAACTTATACGATCTAAGGGTATCGGAATTTATTTTGTAACACAAAACCCAACAGACCTTCCCGATGCTGTTTTATCTCAATTGGGCTTAAAAGTACAACACGCCCTAAGAGCTTTTACAGCAAAAGATAGAAAAGCAATAAAACTAACGGCTGAAAATTATCCAGAATCTGAATATTACGATACAAAAGAGATTTTAACTTCTTTAGGTATAGGAGAAGCTTTAATTTCTGCATTGGACGAAAAAGGGAGACCCACTCCCCTAGCAGCCACAATGCTTCGTGCACCTATGAGTCGTATGGATGTATTATCTCCTAACGAATTAAAATCTGCTGTAGATAATTCTAAGCTTGTTAAAAAATATAATAAAGTAATAGACCGTGAAAGTGCCTATGAAATTTTAAACGAAAAAATTGAAATAGCAGAAAAAGAAGCAGAAAAAGAAGAGAACAAACCTGCACCAAAAAAAACAAGTACCAGAAGGAAAAGCACAGCACAAAACCCAATTATAAAAGTACTTACCAGTGCTACTTTTATTAGAGGTGTATTAGGTGTACTAAAAAAAGTAATGAGATAAACTATCAAAATCGTCTCGGTAACACAAATATCCTAAACAAAAACACTAATTTTAAACATTTTCGATATAAAAATCGAAAGATAAAACCCACTATTGGGAATAAAACAGTTTCACATAATATGTCAAAAAAAATTACTCCAATATATCTTGTAATCGCATTACTATTTATTCAATGTAAAGAAAAAGACACTACTTTTTTAATCACGAAAGATAGTATTGGAAAACTACTCAAAAGCACTGATAGCAAAGATTTAGGAAATATTTTCACTGAAGATTCTATCGTAAAGGATACCCATCAAATAAAACTACTTTCTAGTATTAAAAAAATAGAAATTTATGAAAAAGGAGGTGTCCATTTATTATCCTTAACCCCTCGTATTAATGACAGTAGTGCTACGATTAAAAATATTCGTGTCTACGATTCTCGTTATGTAACTGATAAAGGCATTAGCATAAATAGCACCTTCAAGGACATAAAAGACAACTACAGCATTAAAAAAATTCTAAACTCTTTGAACAATGTTGTTATATTTCTTAAGGAAAACGACATGTATTTTACAATTGACAAAAAAGAGTTACCTGCAAATTTACGCTACTCTTCTAGCACTAATATTGAAGCTGTACAGATACCAGATACTGCTAAAATTAAGTATTTTATGATTGGATGGGATTAAATATTTTTGACATTAAAAACAAACATATAAACGAACAACCATACAAAAGCAGTAACTAAAAATTAGACTCCTATATTCTTGCTTGTAATCGTTTTTACTATTTAAATACGAATTCCTTGGATTTCTTAGTTTACACTCAATTTATCTAAAACTACTACTAATTAGATGTCTAACTAGGAAATACTCTAGAAAAGCTCCTTTATCTAAATGACCAACCATTTTTTTATTTTATTTATCTAACTAATCTTTTACTAGCTGGTAATAGTTTCTACTTCCATACCTAGCTCGTTTCATGAAACTTCTTTTTTATTGGTTAAATAATACATACTTTTAATGCCAACTTTAAGCAAGTTCCCAAATGTTACTCAATATTTTATAGTTATGAAGAAGGTCCTCAAAAAATATATTCCACTAGCTTTTGGCGCTTATATAAACATTATGGCTCTTTTTTCTAAGACCAAGGCTGCAAAAAAAGCATTCATATTGTTCTGTACACCCAGAAAAGGAAAAGTATTACCACAACAAGAAGCTTATTTAAATGAGGCCAAGAAAGAGGTTTTAAAAACTGGAAAAGTTGACCTCCAAATCTATGAGTGGCAAGGAGATAAAGAAACTATACTATTATTACACGGCTGGGAAAGTAACGTATTTCGTTGGCGTAATTTAATAACACTTTTACAGGATAAAAACTATCACATTATTGCCTGTGATGCTCCTGCTCATGGTAATTCTTCAGGGAAAATATTAAATATTCCTTTGTACGAAGAATGCGTACAAGAACTTATAGAAAAGTGCCAACCCACCTATGTTATTGGTCATTCGTTAGGAGCCATGACAGCTTTGTATAATCAACACAAACGTAATTACAACATAAGTATTAAAAAGATTGTAACACTAGGCTCCCCATCTATAGTATCTGAATTTATAGATAACTATAAAAACACATTACATTTAAATAGCACTGTGATTAAGAGTTTAGATAATCATTTTATGAATGAATTTAATTTTAGAATTAAAGATTTCTCTATTTCCGAATATGCGAAAAAAATCAATGTAAAAGGACTTCTAATTCATGATGTATTGGACCCTATAACTCCTTTTAAAAATTCTGAAAATATACACCAAAATTGGAAAAATAGCACCCTTATAAAAACGTCTGGTTACGGACATTCACTACACCAAGAAAATGTAAACAAATCTATTTTAGAGTTTTTAGCCTCTTAAAGCACCTTTGGATTATTTATCTAATCAGACCATATTTGAATGCCCTTCAGGAAATGGCCTATAAGCATAATATTGTAATACTTCTTCAATAGCATACTTTAAGGCTTCGTTAATTGGAAGTATCTTGTTTCCTAAATTAAAATCTATCTGAGAAAGATTCATATAATAATCCGTGAAAATAGGAACTGGAAGATTATTGTTAATCGCCGTTACTGTTTTTTGATAATTTTCTTGTTGACCCTCTTTTATAATTTTACAAGTTGCCAACCGCAATTGTCCGTATTTATCTGTATTAGCGGCTGTACCAAAAAGCCTACATATTAAGCCACGGTATTTATAATTTCCGCAACTTCCATTGGATTTATCTAATAAAGAAATAGGATTATAAATATAGCAGATAGTATCTTTACGTATTCTCAACTCTTCTAATATTGCTTCTGCTTTTCCATTTAAAAAAAGATGAAATGCCCAAGGTAAAAATTCTAATGGTGAAGCATCAATATCAGGTTTTGTACAGCATTTACCACAACCTGTTTTACAATGTAAATTAGACGCTGACTGAAACATAGTTATCTCTTTTTCTAGTAGCTTATATAATTGTTCTACTGCTTTTACTCTACGCTGTATCGACATCGATTTTTGGTAAAGGTACATCAATTAAAAAGAGCATATTTATTTAATTGAACCATGCGCTTCGCCAATATTTACAATAAAAAACATTAAACTTATACTCGTTGCAACTAAAGTAAATTTAACAATAACAAAAAAGCCGATTACGGACTGTAATCGGCTTTTTAAATTTTGATATTTAAAATTTTAAGACTGACCTATTCGGTAGTATTTAAATCCAATCTTCTCTAATTTTTCTTGATCCAACAAACGCCTACCATCAAAAACAAAAGCGGGTTTAAGCATTTTATCATAAATTGCTTGCCAATCATATGTTTTAAACTCATCCCACTCTGTCATTACAGCTATTGCATGTGCTCCTTCTATATCATCAATAGGGTTTTTAACTACTGTAACTAATTTTCTATTCTCCTCTGGTGTTCTGGTGTTTAAATAATCTAAATCTCTAAAAACTACGTTTTCTGATACTTGTGGGTCATACGTAATAATTTCTGCTTTCTCTTCCAATAAAGCATCAGCTACATATATGGCCGCAGATTCTCTAGTGTCATTGGTATCTTTTTTAAATGCCCAACCATAGAAAACTATTTTCTTACCAGAAACAGTATTATATAATGTGGTTATAATATTTTCTGCAAAACGTCTTTTTTGATAATCATTCATTATAATCACCTGCTCCCAATAATCTGCAACTTCTGGCAAACCAAAACTTTTAGCTATGTAAACTAAATTCAAAATATCTTTTTGAAAACAAGAACCTCCAAATCCAACAGATGAATTTAAGAATTTTGAGCCTATTCTAGAATCAAAACCAATGGCCCTAGATACTTCTTGCACATTGGCATCTGTTTTTTCACACAAAGCAGAAATTGAATTTATAGAAGATACTCTTTGCGCTAAAAATGCATTTGCCACTAGTTTAGAAAGCTCAGATGACCATACATTGGTTTGCAAAATACGTTCTTTTGGCAACCAGTTTTCATAGACAGAACTCAGGGCATTTTTCGCTTCTTGCCCTTCAGGCGTTTCATCCCCACCAATTAAAACTCTATCTGCATTTAATAAATCTTCAATTGCTGTTCCTTCTGCTAAAAACTCAGGATTAGATAAGATTTCAAATTTAACTCCATTCCCTGTATTATCTAAAATACTTTTTATAGCCTCAGCAGTTCTAACTGGTAATGTTGATTTCTCTACTACTATTTTATCTGTTTTAGCAACCCTTGCTATATTTCTAGCACATAATTCAATAAATTTTAAATCTGCCGCCTGTCCTTTGCCCTTTCCGTAGGTTTTAGTAGGCGTATTTACTGATATAAAAATAATGTCCGATTCATCAATTGCTTTATCAACCTCTGTAGAAAAAAATAAATTCTTATTTCTAGTAGCTGCTACAATTTCTCTTAAACCTGGCTCGTATATAGGTAATTTGTCTAAATCAGCATCATTCCATTGAGCAATTCTCTGTTCATTAATATCAACAACTGTTACTTTAATATGTGGACATTGTTTTGCTATAACAGACATTGTTGGTCCACCAACATACCCAGCACCAATACAACATATTTTATTGATTTTTTTCATACTTACTTTAATTTTTATATAAACTCATTTAAATAATAACCTACACAAATTAAACTTTTTCTAATTACAACAACTAATTTGTTGAATTAGGAATTATAATCTAGTACAATTAATGAATAAAATTTAAAGAAATAGCTTTTAAAAAAGCGAATTATAAACTTCGAATAATTAGGAAATTAAAAAACATAATTTACTAATTTTCCTATAGTTATTTTACATATTTAGCATTTACAAAAAATTAAATCTCAATATTTTATTTAGATTCAAATTACATGATTATATTTCCACTTTTTAATGTTTTTTTTAAAAAAATATACATTTTTTAATTTTAAAGCGTTACAATCAAGTACAAAATATCAAATAATTATGAAAGTAGCATTGATTACAGGAATAACAGGCCAAGATGGCTCCTATTTAGCTGAATTATTATTAGAAAAAGGCTATATGGTACATGGTATTAAAAGAAGGTCTTCTTTATTTAACACCGATAGGATAGATCATCTATATCAAGATCCCCATGATCCAAATCAAAGGTTAAAATTACATTATGGAGATTTAACAGATTCTATGAATCTTACTCGCATTATTCAAGAGAGCCAACCAGATGAGATTTATAATTTAGGAGCCATGTCTCATGTAAAAGTTTCTTTTGATTCCCCTGAATATGTAGGTAATGTAGATGGATTAGGAACTTTGAGAATATTAGAAGCAGTAAGAATATTAGGATTAGAAAAGAAAACAAGAATATATCAAGCATCTACTTCTGAATTGTACGGAGGCCTGCCAGAGAACAAAAATGAAAGAGGTTTTTATGATGAAAATTCTCCTTTTTACCCACGTTCACCTTATGGCGTAGCTAAAATATATGGCTTTTGGATTACTAAAAATTACCGTGAAGCATATGATATGTATGCGTGTAATGGTATTTTATTTAATCATGAATCTCCAAGGAGAGGAGAAACTTTTGTAACAAGAAAAATAACACGTGCAGTAGCTAAAATAGCTTTAGGGTTACAAGATAAAGTGTATTTAGGTAATCTAGAGGCAAAACGTGATTGGGGACATGCAAAAGATTATGTTCGAATGATGTGGATGATTTTACAAGCTGATAAAGCGGAAGACTGGGTAATTGCTACTGGAGTAACAACGACTGTGCGAGATTTTGTACGTATGGCTTTTGAAGAAGTAGGAATTGAACTAGAGTTTAAAGGAAAAGGTGTAGATGAGAAAGCTTATGTTAAAGCTTGTAACAATGAAGAATTTAAAGTAGAAATTGGTAAAGAAATTTTATCAATTGACCCATCTTATTTCCGCCCTACAGAAGTTGATTTATTATTAGGAGATCCTACAAAAGCTAAAGAAAAGCTAGGTTGGGTGCCAGAATACGATTTAAAAGGTTTAGTAAATGATATGATGAAAGGAGATGTTGCTTTAATGAAAAAAGATGTAGATTTATTGAAGGCAGGTCATAAGATTTTAAAACAAAATGAATAATATTTTGTAGTCATCTAATTATTAACTTATTATATTTATTTTACCATTCATATTATTATGAAAAAAGACACTAAAATATATGTCGCTGGCCATCGCGGTTTGGTAGGCAGCGCAATTATAAAAAATCTTACAGAAAAAGGCTATAAAAATATCATTACTAGAACCCACAAGGAATTAGATTTAGTAAACAGTAATGATGTTCAAGATTTTTTTACTCAAGAAAAACCTGAGTATGTAATTCTTGCTGCTGCTAAAGTAGGAGGTATTGTTGCTAATAATACATATAGAGCAGACTTTATACATGAAAATTTGATGATTCAAAATAATGTAATTCATCAGGCATATCTTAATGGTGTAGAAAAGCTTCTGTTTTTAGGAAGCACTTGTATCTATCCTAAAAAATGTCCGCAACCTATGAAGGAGGACTATTTACTAACTGATGTTCTAGAGTATACAAATGAGCCTTACGCTATAGCTAAAATAGCAGGCATTAAAATGTGTGAGAGTTATAATTTACAGTATAATACCAATTTTATATCTGTAATGCCAACCAATTTGTATGGCCCAAATGATAATTTTGATTTGGAAAAATCTCATGTACTACCTGCATTAATAAGAAAAATGCACTTAGGAAAGGTTTTAAAAGATGGTAATTGGGACTTAGTTCGTAAAGATTTAAATAGAATGCCTATTGAAGGCGTAGATGGTTCTGCTACAGAAAAACAAATTCTTACTGTTTTAGAAAAGTATGGTGTTAAAAAAACGCAAGAAAACGTGTTTATAGAAATTTGGGGAAGTGGAAGCCCAATGCGCGAATTTTTATACAGCGAAGACATGGCAGATGCATGTGTCTTTTTAATGGAAAATAGAGACTTTAATGATTGCGTAGTAGACACAAAAGAAATCAGAAACACACATATTAACATTGGTACGGGAGTAGATATTTCCATTAAAGATTTAGCATTCCTTGTAAAGGAAATTACAGGTTTTAAAGGCGAACTTTATTTTAATACTGAAAAGCCAGACGGAACCATGAAAAAGCTTACAGACCCTTCTAAATTACATGCGTTGGGATGGAAGCATAAAATAGTGCTAGAACAAGGCATTAAAACAGTATATGATTGGTTTCAAAATTGATTTAAACTATTCGTTATTATACTAATTATGTTTTCATAAATGAGATAACTATTTATCAATATACTATAAAAACCATTAACAATAGGTAATTCTATTATTAATGGTTTTTTTGTGACACGTAAGTATATGGCAATAAATCGCATTAATGTTCAACTAGTCATTTTTTTTAATTCTTCTTCTATAAATAAACTAAAAAAAACTGGCTTATTTCTTGCAAAATTAATCTAAAACAAGGTATTTCATCTAAAAAATAAAAATTTACCAAATATAGCAATACTAAACTAGTTATAAAGACGTTAAAAAATTATACCTCTATTACCCAACTATTTATGATTCTAATACTTTTGCCTTTAAAACTAGATAAAAAGGATGATGATAATTTTAAAAAATGGTAAGTTGTCTGTAAAAAACCTACATGTGTTTATAGGGGAAAAAAATACGCAAGAGAAAAATCAGTTCATAAAAAGTTTGACATATAAAAATTATGATTCATTCAAATCTATTTATAAATTACACTTCTATTACTCAATTTTTCTAAAAATGACTCATAACATATCAATCACCTTAATAGTAGGAGTATTGATGAATTTTTGCTCCGTTTCATGTTCAGGAGACAAGGATGAATTCGCACAACAAATAATAAACAAAGAGGAAACAACGAAAGTAGAAGAAATAAAAAAAATTATATCAATTTCTTCAGACTTTGATTGGAATAATATCCCAGTAAAATATAACAATTCTATATGGGAAATAAAGGATAATTTTAACCTAGAGGGGCAATCCATAATATTACCAAATAATGTAACCATAAGTTTTATTGGCGGTGCTATTTCTAACGGAGAGGTTTCAGGAAATAAAACAACTATAACATCTAATTCTAGTAGTCAAATATTTAATTCTATAAATCTTGATGGAGATTTTGTTAATGAATATTTAAAACCTAATTGGTTTGGTGCTATTATGGATGGGGTAACAGATGATCGAGATACTTTTGTTGAAACACTTAAACAATCGTATAATATTGGAGCTAAAGTTTTGGTTGAAAAAGATATTTTTTTGGATGTTGAAAAAACTGGCTCAAAATCAATATTCTTAGAAGACAATACTTGGATTGAAGGTGTTAATGGAGCTAATATAATTGTGAATAATTTATACTCACCTGCTTTCTGGATGGCTTTGAGTAAGAACATCTCCATAAAAAATATTACATTTTTGTGGGATAATGTGTATGATGCCACTAATATGAGACCAGATATAGCCACAAAAGAAAATCAACAATTCATTGAAAATTACCTTAAAACCAAAAAAAAAATAACTTTTAAATCTACTAATCCCATAGCAAGAGGATCAATTTCTTTCATGGCTATTTTTTTAATAGATGCAGCTAAAAATGTAACTTTTGACAGTGTTACTCTAAAAGCTAAAGGGGAAACAGCCGATAGATTTATTCCTATGGGTATCAAATTAAAAGAACAAAACACAGCAAATCAAACAGTAACTCATGCAACTTTTGATAATACGGGAGCTACAAATATTCCTAGAAATATTATTTTGAAAAATGTTTCTTTTGATGGTGCTTTAATGGCTATTCAAGGAATAGTTGATGGCTTTAAATCCGATGGACTTAAATCTTACAGATATTCGGATGCTCAAAATATTAATGGGGATTACATAGGTGGGTTCGATGGTGTCAAATATAATTTCCCTCCTCCACATTTAATTTACTTAAATGATGATAAATCAATACACTACAGCTGTGAAGAAATAAAAATATTGAACACTGTCGACTACGGGCAATATGTAGGATCTCCAAATGTAAGAGCAACCGCAAGTGGTTATTGTAATTCTTTAAAACTAGCGGATTCCCATGCTGACGTAACTGTAGATAATTACAAATCGTATCGTAGAGATGGTTTTGCTGATATTATGAATGTTACTAATGGAACATTTAAAAATATTTTTTCTGAAAGTAAAATAGCAATATTTGAACAAAGATTTAAGTTTTCATCTCTGCGATTCTTAGGAAGCCTAAAAAATGTCGTTTTTGAAAATATAATTATTAAGGATAAATCTGATGTATTAGGGGTATACCCACTAGACATAACAAAAGGAGACAATGTATTAATGGATAATGTACATGTCTATATAAATGAATATACGGGAGAAAATGGACTATTTGGTATTAGTGGATCAAATAATAAAATTACAAATTCAAGCCTTACTATTGAAAAACACACTTCTTCTAAAACATACATTGGAATTATTCTTCACGACGAAAACACAATGAATAACGGAAGAAATAACTTTTATGATATAACTATTTATGGGTGGCGAAATATAGATTCAGATCCAAATGGGAGATGTGCAAGAATGGCCTTTTCAAATCCAAAAGACGGTACAAATAACTCTGCTATTATTAATGATATTAGCAATAGTTTCATAAACCAACAAAACAATAATGTAAAGAAAAATACTTGGACAAGAAATGAAACAGTAAATCTAGGTGACGGAACCAAACACTTATTAAATATAAATATTCCTAGTGGTTTTGTATTAAATGCTATTACTGCAAATACTATAGAAAAATTAGCCTCTGGTATTTTAGTATCCATAGGAACTAGTAGTGATAAAAAAAATAATTTACTAACAGCTGTATCCAATGTTTCGGGGTTGGCGTCCGAAACAAATAATATCCCTGCAACAAATTCAGATAAATCAATTTCTCTCTATACAGATAAAAATTTCAATAACATTGGTAAGATTGAAGTAAAAATAGAACTAGTTAAAATTAATCAGGCCAATTAGATTTCGAAAAGAGCATATCCATTTAGTAAATAAATTATTTCTATTTTTATCAATAAATCAATATTAAACAGAAATATCATTAATACAATTCATCTAACATGTTATGATTTGATATTAATGTAATTTTAAATCTAAAAAACTTAAAAGTTAACATACTTAATTAATTTAGCATAAAAAATTTATTACGTGCTAAAAAATATTCTTTTCAAGGAAAGTTTTGACCCAAAAAGAATTCAATGGATTGATAATTCAAAAGGCATTTACATGTTTTTTGTCATTTTGGTCCACTCGGGGTATATGCCAGAGCTTTACAAATTTTTCTTAGAACCTTTCTTTCTGCTTTCTTTTTTATTTCTGGTTTTTTATTTCACAACTCTACTAAAAAATTTAATTTAAAAATTAAAGTATTAAAGATATTAGAGACAATTTTATTTCCTTATTTAATTTATTGGATTTTATCTTACAGTATACTACACTTAATAAAAGGTGATTTTAGTATTTTAAACTTATTTAAAGATATTTTGATGAGAAATAAGCTTTGGTTTGTTGCTGCTTTATTTATTAGTCAGTTGTTATTTTCAATTTTTATAGCTGTTAATAAATCAATTATAAGTGCAATTATATTTTCTATAATATCTGTTGCCATATGGTATTTCTCTCCTTTATCTGAACCACATACTACATTTGCGTGGTCTATTAACGACTCTCTTGTAGCAAACTTTTTTATAGGAATGGGTACATCTCTAGGCGTTACGAAAATATTTTAAACAGCTTAATAGAAAACAAAAAGCTAGGAATCGTATGCTGTACTATTTATTTGTTTTTAGTTTTTTTAAATTTTAGCTTTTTCAAATTTTATTTCAAATTTCCATCAAATACATTTGGAAATATTTTAGTATTTATCTTCTACGCTATTGTAGGCATCTGTTGTACATTATTTATTTCTGGCCTTCTAAAGAATCAGTATTTATTAATTTTTGTTGGAACTAATTCCCTTTTATTTTATTTCTATCAAAATCAAGTGTTGAAAATTTTAAAAAAAATTGCATTAAATATTGGTGCTAATTCTCCGGATTACTTTGTCCCTATTGTTATGGCCATTTTAGTTGTTTTTACGTTAATTATACCTATAATCCTAACCAACAAGTACCTTCCAACAATGACTGGTAAAAACAAAATTTTAAGTAAGAACCTAAGTGAATAATTTTCAGCAATTAAATTTTCACATTGAAATGATTTAAACTTTTTTTGCTAAATTAAAAAGGGTTGAATAAATTTATTTACATCAGGTAAATTATTTAAAATCAACCCTAATATGTACACAGTACTAAGCAAAGATACAATAGAAGAAGATATTATTCCTTAT
>ENA-ORXM01001254-ORXM01001254.1-marine-metagenome-genome-assembly--contig:-NODE-1254-length-36586-cov-4.249884_pt1 | contig 36586 bp, 19 predicted proteins | sample MGYA00237867_ERZ511480 | MGnify/ENA primary metagenome ERZ511480 (study PRJEB26309, sample SAMN06266103) | marine metagenome | isolation source: Algal blade | place: United Kingdom:Sidmouth, United... | reverse complement strand
AAAGACTCGGTTTTTGAAAGACGGTGGTGTGGTGAGCACAGTGTATCACACAGGTCAACAATGGGATGCGCCGAATGGGTGGGCGCCCTTGCAATGGGTTACGGTAAAAGGGCTGATGAACTATGAGCAGAAAGAGCTTGCCGCTGATGTGGCGCAGCGATGGTTAACATTGAATGATCGGGTGTATAAGAACACAGGGAAGATGATGGAGAAATATAATGTAGAGAACATAGATTTGCCTGCCGGCGGAGGTGAATATGAAGGGCAAGCAGGCTTTGGGTGGACCAACGGTGTGTATGTAAAACTCGATGAGATGTTTGGGGCAGACCAGTGAGGTTAGCTAGCCTTTATTGTGATATGTTAAACGTGCCAAGACTGTTGGAATTGAACAAAAGGGCGGCATGATGAAATGGCCCAAACAATAAACACAGATTACGCACACGCACTGCACTTGTCTGCCGTAGGTAGAAGTGCACGCGGTTAGATAGCATGGAGAGGCTTTATTTTCAATCACTTGTCCTGATAATGGGACCAAGCATTTAATACGTGTACCGTTACGGTTTCATCTTCGATAGAGTAAACCAATCTATGTTGTCTGTTGATTCTTCTGGAGTACAAACCTTCTAAGTCTCCTTTCAACTGTTCGGGCTTGCCTGTTCCTGTTCTTGGATGCTCTTTTAGCTCGTTAAATAAGGTTACTAATTTCCTTAATACTCGTTTATTACCAGATTTCTTGTGTTTTTCAATGTCTTCTAATGCGTTTTTTGTGAAGTCTAACACATAGCTCATAAACCTAATAACCCTTTAATCTCTTGGCTACTTTCAATTCGCTTTACTTCACCTTCTTTAGCTTGCAACATACTTTCTTTGATTCGTTCAACCATTTCTGCATTGAAGTATAAATCATCTTCACCAACAGGTGTTAATGCATAGGCTTTATCCTTGCCTCGCTGTACGATAATTTGCTCGCCATTGTCGGCTTTTTCAAAGTACTTTTTTTGATTTTGCCTAAATTCTCTACTACTAATGACTAACATAAATAAATTTTGCTAAGTGTACCAATATGGTACAAATATAGCTGCATTCTTTTGATTTTATGTCACTGTTTGTGGTGATAACTTATTTCGTAGATCCCTCAAAACAGTCACACGCACTACACTTGTCTGCCGTAGGTAGAAGTGCGCGCGATTAGAGAACTGAGCTAGATTGGCTTCGAATTCAATCACTCATAAATTTTTCCTTGTTTCCATTTGGATAGAGTCTGCGTTGTACTATTTCTTCCTTTTTAAGCGGTTTTAAGAAGAACTTATAGTTTCTTTTTATCAGAAATACTACAAAAACAAAAATCAATGAAATACCAATACACTTATAAATCACATGACCTCTTCCATAAAAATTATCTAGAATAAGGGATAAGAACAGATAAAGAATAATCGTGTAAATGACTGTCGTCCAGTAATAGATTCCTATTTCGCCGAAAAAAGTATATTTCTTAAATCTATTTTTAATTAAAAAATTGTTTAACATCCTTGGTAAGAAAACAAATATCAACTCAACCTTCCTCACTTTGCAAAGTTGTTGATTGTTAAACCTCAATGGCGCGTACTCGTAAAACGTGTTCTTTTCCTCTCCAGCCCAAACAATGCCAAAACATCACTCCTTCACCGCTAAATTTTTCTCTTTAGACACCATGGTGAGTTGGCTTACAACATAGTCGCCAACAGCCTCGCCTTGGTCAACGCCATGCTCAATGGCCGCGCGGTAGTGAATGCCACCGTACAATCTACTCAATGCTGCTTCATCAGAGGCTGCCCTGAACGATGTAAAAGAACGGATGGGCAAGCCAAATTCTATCTCTGTGGTATCATCAAAGGAGAAGTTATCTCCAAACACATCGGTTAGTGCAATGGCTGCCGCCGTAGAAATAACGGAGTGACCGCTTGTGTATTCAGGAAAGGGCGGCGTTTGCAACACAGGCAACCAATTCTCATCAATGTGCTTGTTAATCAGCGTTTCGGGGCGCACCAACGAGGTGTTGTATTTCGCATCCCAACAACTTATAAAGCCATCAAATAAGGCGATTGTGGTTTTCGCATAAGCATACACACTCTTGTCGAAGTCGGCCTCGTCCTTCTCACTGGCTACGCGCACAATGTTCACCCAATGTCCGCCGGGTGTTATTTTTTTGACAGCATACATAAAATGCCCTTTCTGTACCGACACATAAGGATTGCAATCCCAAAATTGAGCGACTTGCTCTTCTTCGCTCGCTGGAAGCATTTTGTTTCGAATATCATATACTTCTACCAATTCTTTAAAAAATGGTGAATCTTCTTCTAAAGAGAACGCCGGGTGCCCTTGCGGCGGAAATTGATCCGCATCTTCAATCACCAAGGTTCGTATTGCAGACCAATGTGGCTCTATACCTTCCATGTAAGCCGGAGGCGTTGGCTGCCATCGCCAGTCTTCATCAAAATTCACTGAAAACTTTGGGTAAGTGCGCGTCTGCAAATAATTGTCTTCTGCCATCCAGGTTTTTATATGCGTGACCATGGTTTCGGCATAGCCCTGAGAGTTTTTGAACAGCTTTGCGCCAAGATGGTTCTTTAAATCTGCCAATACTTCATCTTCATGCGCTTGCATATCATCAACAGAGAATACTAAGTCTTTTCCAATTTCTAAAAAAGCCATGAGGGCAGCAGCTTGATAATTCACTACTGAGGTGGGTTTTGGCGCAGGCTCAAGTCCATTCACTTGCCCGGCAAGGCTTTGGTAGTCATCGTTTCCGGCGGCAATACATTCGTAGGCGGCAATGCTTGGGTACACATATACTCTGCTGGCAACTGGTGGAGAAAATATGTCATGCACAATCACGTCTGTAAGCTGTTTCATACTTGCATGAAACACGGCTGATTCAATCTCTATTTTCCCTTGATTTTTGCTTGCCGTGGTGCACGACCACAACAAAGCGAAAGAGATAAAAAATAAGCTACATGTTTTTCCAACTCCCTTCATTCCATACTTGTTTAGGCAATTCTAAATAACCGATATAGGGCACAAATTTATCAAAACTGCCGCTGATTTGCCACTGATTGTTTGCGGTTTGCTCAATGGCGGTGATTGGGCCTTGTTGTTGTGCAAACAACAAAGGTTGCCAAGTAAAGCCATCATTTTGTTGTACAAGCCAACCACTCTCAAAGGTATCAATTTCTAACAAGCGTGCATCTTGGAGCTTTGCCCCAAAAATGTCTTCCACGGTTTGGTTTGCAAAGCTTTCATAGCTTGTAAATTCTTTGTTGAGGAAAACCAGTTGCTTCGCGATTTCATCTTTGTGTAACAGAGGATAATACGCATTGTTTTTGGCTACTGCCCAAATGTATTCTTCTTGCCCATTGTCATCAAAATCATAAATGTATAAGCGCAGAGGCCTTTCTGCACTGGCAGTTAAACGATGATTTAGGCCTAGATTTCCGAGCAAAACATCGAGATCGCCGTCATTGTCTTTGTCAAAGATTGCCGCACTTTGCCAAAAGCCTTTTGGTGCATTGTGGGTAATTGCCTCGTCGTTCACTTTAATTTGTGGAGATTGAAAGGGTCGCAGATCAACTTGAATGTCTTTCTTAGTCACAGAAAACGATTCTGTTTCGGTAAACCCGAGATAGGGTAACAATGCAGTGGTCGCAAATGGTTGCGAGTTGTACTTGGCTTGCAGACTTTTGGTTGGCGCTTGCAGAATAGCTGGCTGACTGATTTCACCCTTGGGAACTTGTAGCATCATTTGATTTGATAAATTCTCTCTTGTGTAAGATTCAATTTCTCCAGAAAACCAAGTAATCACGAGGCTATCTGGCAAGTCTGCCGTGCCTAAGCCAAAATGCAAGAGGGGTTGTGATTGGCTCATAAAACCACGCTGAGGAAACAGTTCTTTAGTAATTCTTTGATCTCCCACATGAGCTACAGCCTTGGTTCCGTATGCGGTTGATGGGTTCGAGAATTGGAGAACAAGAGAATGCCCGGTGCTGAGGCGATTCTCCCAAATTAGCGCCGGTTCGTTGAGTCGGTTAATCACCAAATCAAGATCACCATCGCCATCAAAATCGGCTGAGGCAGTGCCCGTACTCGAGTCAGCAAAATCAAAACCAGCATGTTCTGCTAATGAAAACCCTTGTTCTTCTTGCAAGAAAAATTGATTTTCAACCAATCCTGTTGGCATACGTTCCACGATTTCTAAATCATGCTTGTTGCCAGTTTGCAACTGCTGTTTGATGGTGATGCCAGAGATGTAGTTGAGAAAATCTAGATTATTTGGTCTTCGCCAAATTCCATTACTTACAAACAAATCAAGTTTACCATCTTGGTTAAAATCATCAAAAATGGGCGACCAAGACCAATCCGTAGCGCCGATGCCGTATTGTTGTGCCACATCATAAAATCGCTGCCCTCTGTCGCTCAATTGTAGCGTGTTTCTTGCATATTGGCGGGCATAGCCATAGCCGAGTTTGAAGGCAAAAATTTCGGGGAGGTCTTCGCCCTGCGTGGTTTGCTTAATTTGCTCATCCCACGGTTCCATATCCGCCACGAACACATCAGGCCAACCATCGTTGTTAACATCGGCCACATCATTGCCCATGCTGTACTTGGTAGAGTAGCGCAGCATTTCGTTGGTGGAGAGCGTGAAGCTGCCATCGCCTTGATTGAGATAAATGTAGTCGTTTTCGTGAAAATCGTTACTCACGTATAGGTCAGGCCAACCATCAAGATTTAAGTCGGCTGCTTTTACCGCCAATCCATAACTCACTTTGCTGCGAATAATGCCAGCTTCAATACTCACATCTGTAAAGCTGCCACCATCATTTCGCAATAAGCGATCGCCGGCAGACTCGCTGACCTCGCCTCTTACTTGTTCGGCAGGCTTTCGGTAACCATCTTCTGTATGAACGGCGTGATTTAGCAAGTAAAGGTCTAAATCACCATCTCGATCATAGTCAAAAAAGGTTGCCGCGGTAGAAAAATCTTGTTGATCTACTCCGTAGGCGGCTGCTTGTTCAGAAAAACGCCCATTGCCTTCGTTGATGTAAAGCTCATTGTGCCCCGTAAAGCCGTGAATGTTATTGACCGAACAAACAAATATGTCTTGTAGTCCGTCGCTATTGATGTCGACAATGGCTGTGCCGGTTTGCCAATCTGCCTTGCCTGCAACACCTGCAGTTGCTGTCACATCTCGAAAGCTCATGTTACCCATGTTTTCGAGTAACTTGTTTTCGCCGAGATTACTTACCATATAAATATCTGGCAAGTCATCACCAACAATGTCGGCCACGGCCACGCCTGCGCCGTTATAAAAGTAGAGGTAGGTGAGAATGTTTAAATCTTCGGTGTCTATCACCTTGTTCTCAAAATCGAGAAGGGTAAATTGAGAAGGCAGCATGTTTTCTTTCTCAGTATTGCAGGCAAAGAGCAGAAATCCGGTAGCACAGAAAAAAAGGAATTGCTTAAAATTCATACCCAACTAAGCTATCATTATTCCTGGCAAATAGAGCGATTTTCCCATTGGCGGTTCGTAGAATGGCTACATCATTCACCACCCCTTCAATACCCAACTCGTTGGTAAACGATACGTTAGACTTATCCATCTCAAAATGAAATGCGCCGCTGGCATCTTGTCTGCCAACCTCAGGTTTCACACCATCTTGATTGCCACCGAGAAAAATTTGACCATCATCAATAGCAATTGCGTTAATGCAACTGAGTTGTAAATGATCGTCGAAGGCTTCAAAGTCGAATTGTAAGTTGTTGTTCATCAAGTATCCGCTGCGCATTTCGTTCGCCTCTAAAATCACCGTATACTCAAGTTGTTCTTCTACGAAAATATCTTCAATCGTAGCATTTTCATAGTCTTCGTATTTCAAATACTTTTGTTTGAGATAAGGCAGCTGCATAATCAAATCATGCCGTAGCGTGAGTGGATAAATTTCATTCCCTTTTTGTAAAGTGACAATTTGCTCTACAAAACCGTTTTGATCAAAATCATTTGTGTACAGGCGTATTGGGTTTGTTTTTGTGGCTGTAAACCGAGAGTTTTGGCCGTGATTACCCAAGAGTAAATCTGGAAAGCCGTCTTCATTTCTGTCAGCAACGGTAACAGAATTCCACCATCCTTTTAGTTGTTGATGAGGCCCTTCGATTTCTGTAAGACTGCCATTTTTGATACCAAATATTGAAACGCCCATGTATTCACCCACAACAATTAATTCTGCAACTTCATCTTGATCTAAATCTGCGAATACGGCATCTGTAACCATGCCGAGTTGGTTCAGGGCGGGATCATCAACAGCTTGTAGGCTACCATTTTTTTGGTTGATAAGGATGTAGCTCGTTGGCGGTATACCATAATCTGCTTCTTGTCTTATGCCAACGAATAAATCGAGCCAGCCATCGTTGTTAACGTCGGCGACGGAAACACAACTGCCATAGTCAAGCTTTCGGTTTGTTGGGTAGAGGTCTTTCGTTTTTGTAAATGAATTGTTTTCATTGATGTAAAGCACATCTGATAGTTCCGTTGAAAAGGCATTATGTTCGCTTCCACCGCGCACCACATAAAGATCTTCATCTCCATCATTGTCAATATCAAAAAACACGGCATCAACATCTTCGCCCGCTTGTTCTGCAACAAAAGCAGGTTGAACCTGTTCAGAGAATGAGCCATTCTGTTGTTGTAGAAATAATTTTCCTGCTGATCCTTTCGCTCCACATAAATAAAAATCGTCGAGCCCGTCTTTATTCAAGTCTGTAACAGCGAGCTTTGGCCCCATGCGGCTGTTCATTTGGTAGAGTAATCTTGACCGATCAAAATCAGTATAAAAATTTTCGGTGTGGCCGATGTTTAACTCTTTTACTTTCGATGTGGTTGCCTTTGTGTGGCGCAATGATTCAGGTTTTTCAACGAAAGATTGAATTTCTGAGTAGGAAATCTTTAAATCAGCGTTCCATTCACTAATTGTGTGTGCGGAAACCTCGCCCGTTGGCCATTCCACAAATATGTCTTGTGTTGTCGAAGAGCCACTTTTGGGTATGATAATCTCTTGCGCCATAGTAGATTGAAAGCCTCGAATGGGCATCATATCATAGACTTGTTGCGAGTTATCATTCATCACATAAATCTTTGCGCCATACGCTTGTGGGTTCTCCGCCTTGCCAATTAACTTAATGGTGACACTCTCAGTTGCGTTGAATTCTTTTTCATTGTTACGATACAGAAAGGCTTGCGCATTTACGTTATTCACTACGAGGTCGAGGTCGCCATCATTATCAAGATCGCCGTAAGCCGAACCATTACTGTGACTTGGTTGATCTAAACCCCAAGAAGCGGATTCGTTTTCGTAAGAAAATTCACCTGTTTTTGAGAATAGGTAATTCGAAATTGGCACGCTTGGAATGATATCTATTAGTTTTTGGTAGTCTTCTTTATGTCCGCGGCGCACAAGTTTCAGGGCTTCCCCAGAACTGGCAAAATTGATAAAATCTTGATCGGTTAAATCTTGATAAATACCATTTGCAACAAAGATTTCTTTTTGGCCGTCTAGGTTGAAATCTGCGCCGAGTGCTGCCCATGACCAATCAGTGGCGGAAACACCTGCATAACGACCAACCTCTGCAAATGCACCGTTGCCTTTGTTGATTTGCATCATGTTTCTAGTGAATTGATGATAGTAGTCGTTCTTTAACTTAAATTGATAGTTGTCCCAAGACTCAAAGGTAGTTTTGGTCTTTAAACGGGCATTGTCTTCAGGAAGCATTTCGGTGACGAAAATATCTGGCCAAAGATCATTATTAAAATCGACCATGTCGGCGCCCATGCTGGCTGCACTTGTGCTGTTTAACCATGTCGTCAACTCTTCTAAAAAGGTGCCATCTTGTTGATTGATGTAGAGATAATCTCGTTCAAAAAAGTCATTGCTCACAAAAATATCTTGCCAGCCATCTCGGTTCACATCTCCAACAGTTACGCCAAGCCCAAAGCCAATTTCTGAGCTGAAAATGCCCGCTTCTTCGCTTACGTCAACAAACTGACCATCATCATTTCTCAGTAACTTATCACCGCCTTCCTCATCACGTATGGCTCTTTCATTTTCTTTTAAATTGAAACTGCCGATGCTTCGGTAAGAGTTGTTGAGTACGTAACAGTCTAAATCGCCATCACCATCGTAATCAAAAAAAGCAGCATGTGTCGAAAAGCCTTTATCATCAAGCCCATACGCTTCGGCCTGTTCGGTAAAGCTGCCATCTTTTTGGTTGATGAAGAGTTCGTTTTCTTTATCGTCGCCACTCACGTCACCACTATTGCAAACATAAATGTCGAGCCAGCCATCGGTATTAATGTCAACCAACGCCACGCCGGTGCTCCACGCTTTTGTGCCGGCAACATTGGCGTCAGCGGCTTTTTCGGTAAACTCAAAATCGCCATTATTTATGTACAGCTGATTTGGTAGCATATTGGCCGTGAAGTAGATATCGTTGAGGCCATCATTATTAAAATCACCAATGCCGACGCCACCGCCGTTATAGAAATTTCGGTAGGTATAGATGTTGAAATCTGCATCGAATCCCAAGGTGTTTTCAAATGAAACATTGGTCTGTTCAGCGGAGAGTAAGGTAAACTGTGTAGCGCCATGATCTTCATTTCGGCAAGAACCAAGGAATAAAATAATAAGGAAGAAATACAGTTTTCTCATGAACTTATTTTCTCAGGTCAGTTACGTCCATATAAACGTACGCATCATCTAGTTGTTTTGTGTACACATCAATCCTACGGTTTGCATCAATATCTACGGCGTGTAGCTCACCATCTTCTCGGTGTAGTGTGATGAAATCGTCACCAAATGTGTTTGAAAGGTGCGCAATCACTTCTGGGAATAGGAGTTCAGCATCTGTGTCTTCTTTCCACGGAACCCAAGCGCGATACTTGAATTTGTTCTCTTGCGCACTCAATACGCCATCTTCAAACTCTTGATAAAACCAAAAATCGACGGGTTGAGAGAATTCCTCGTCGTATTGAAACATCACTTGGTTATATCTACCACCGTCCATGAATATTTCTGCATCATTTTGTTTTTTGCAATACGAATAAAATTCTTGTTTATCCATGCCAAACCTCATACCGAGAAGCAATTCATTCTCAGTTGATGTTACCTTGGCTTCTTCTGCCATTAGCTGTTCAAGAAGTGTTTTGTCTTCTGCACAGGCAAATAACAAAATGCCGAATAGCAGAAGCATGTATTTATTCATCATACTCAAATATTTGTAAGGGCGCATGGTTGCTTACCACCAAAAGTTGCCAGCCTGTTGCCGTTTCAAACCATTTAAAATCTCGAATTTCTTCGTCAATTTGAATGCCTGACTTATGTGGCGACACAATTTGAAACTGATGATCAGTAAATGTTAATACTGTTCCTCTGCCTGCCATGTAGCCACCAAGTTGCGGTTTGCACTCACTATAATTTCCGCCCAAAACTACTATGCCATTTTGGTTTGGCACAGTGGAGATGGCGAAAATAGGGTAGAGCTGCGCCTCAGCCGGAAACGGATGAAACGTAAAGCCATCTGCAGACTGTTCTAACCAACCGGAGCGCGTTTCGGTGATTTGAAAGTTCGGCTTTGCATTTCCAACCATGTTTTTGATTGTGGCTTGCTTATAATCATCGAATTTTAGAAACTTCTTTTTCATTGCTGGCATGGCGCTCACAAGTTCATCGCGCAAGGTAAAAGCGTAATCATTGTTTCCTTCTCGATAGGTGATAAACTGCTCAACATCGCCGTTTTGGTCGAAATCTTGCACAAAAAATTGCAAGGGTGTTTCAGTTGAAGCGGTTAGAAAAGAATTCATACCAAGGTTGCCTAAAAGAATGTCGAGGTCGCCATCTTGATCAACATCACTCGTTTGTAACCGATTCCAAAAACCTGGTAAATTGAGTGAAGTTGCCTGTTGAAATTCTTTGCCAATATTCTTATAAATTGTGGGGCTTCCCCACTCGCCAACAACGAGCAATTCTTGCCTGCCATCTTTATCTATGTCAACAAACATGGCATCGGTAATGAAGCCTTTGTAGGTAACTGTCTTACTCCAATTTTCGCTATGTACGAAGTTGCCGGAGCCATCATTCAGCCAAATTTCTGGTTGAAGCTGAATACCAAAACTTCCCGGCACTAATCTGGGCGCAATGTATAGGTCAAGGTCACCGTCACTATCCACATCATTAGTAATGGCAACCGAAGTGGCAAAGCGTGGAAATTTAGTTTGAGATAATCGCCAGTCACCATCAACTGTTTGCATGTACAGTCTATCTTGATACAGGCTTGAATTTGGAGTATGCTCATCGCCGCCAAAACATACGTACAGGTCATCAAGCCCATCTTTATTGGCATCGAAACTATGCGCGTTCACTTCCTCTCCAGCACTAAATCTTGTTATTTCAGTGTTCAATAGTTGGGTTATTGAACCATCACCTTGCTGTACCAAAAACCGACCGGGAATGCCTTTCGCTCCGGGTAAGTAGAAATCAATAAGGTCGTCACCACTCAATATTATAGAGGTAATTCTTGCGCCTTCTCTACTGCGAGTGCGCAGTAGCAATGGTTCATCATCAAATGCATTAGAGATATTATCAAAATGAGATGGTAACTGTTCAAAGTTCTGCTTACTGAATAGGGTGTTGGTGCCTTGATCAACGTCAATGTAGATTGAGTCTATTTGTGGTTGTGAAAACTTGTAAGTTGAATCTACTGCAAGATTGTAATGAACACTTCTTGTTTGATTTGGCCATTCAATTTTCACTGAATCAACTTCCTGATGTTGTCCAAGTCCAAAATTTGGGCGGGGATCAACGCAAGATTGGAATCCGCGATAGGGCGCGATTTCTTGATATTGAGTCTGTCCATCTGTGTAGAGTGTCAGTTTTGCGCTGTACGCAATCTGATTATCATCTTTGCGTAGATTGAATTTTATATAGTGATTGGTTGACAGGTTTTCGTACACACTTGCTTTATCGTTCACATTGTTCACAATTAGATCAAGGTCGCCATCATTATCAAGATCAGCATAAGCAGAGCCATTTGAGAAAGTTGGTTGAGATAACCCGAGCGCAGCTGCTTTGTTTTCAAACATCGGCACCTCCTTGCCTGAGTTGATAAAGGCATAGTTCTTTAATTTCTGTGAGGGCATGGCGTTCATCAGCGTTTTAATTAGCGTGGTACCGTCTTTGGTCATTGTTTCTTGAACCAAATCTCTGTTCGCATAAAAATTAACATAGTCTTGATCTGTTAAATCTTTGCCAATGCCGTTTGCCACGAAGATGTCTTTGTGGCCATTGTTGTTCATATCGAAAATAAGCGCGCCCCAACTCCAATCTGTAGCCGCAACGCCAGAAAACCGACTGATTTCTTGAAAAAACTGCCCATCACGGTTTAGTTGTAAACTATTTCTTACAAACTGTCTGAAATAACCTTGTCGCTCTTGCAAGCTAAACCGTTTCCAATTCATAAAATTGGTTGCCGTTCTGTACCGATCTAATTGTCCGGGTAGCATGTCTGTAACGAACAAATCGGGCATGGCATCATTATTTAGGTCTGCAAAATCTGCACCCATGCTACTTAGTGATATTTCAGAGAAAAAGGTTTCAAGCTCATCTTGAAAGGTGCCATCTTGTTGATTAAGATATAGATAATCTCGTTCAAAAAAATCGTTGCTTACGTAGAGATCATCCCAACCGTCTTGATTCACATCGCCCACGGTTACGCCTAAGCCAAAACCAATTTCAGAGCTGTAAATTCCTGCATCTGTTGTCATGTCAATGTACTCGCCATCTACAAACTGAAGTAGCTTGTTACCATTAGGCGAAGGTGTGTTTCTCTGGTTTTTTACTAAATCATACCCACCAATAGAGCGAATTGAGTTGTTGAGTAAATAGCAATCGAGATCATTATCTTTATCGTAATCGAAAAAAACGGCGTGAACACCGAGACCAACAAAATCTAACCCATACTCTTTTGCCGCTTCTTTAAATGTGTTATCACCTTGGTTAATAAACAACTCATTATGCCGAACGCCTTGCACTTCGGGCGGACCGCTTTTGCAAACATATAAATCGAGGTGGCCATCTTGATTTATATCTACAAAGCTTGCGCCCGTGCTCCAAACATTCGCACAGCCAACACCAGCTTGATCGGTAATGTCTTCAAAGGCAAGATTGCCTTTATTGAGATAAAGCTTATTATCTACTTCGTTGCCTGTAAAATACAGATCTTGTAACCCATCATTATTAACATCGCCTACGGCAACTCCGCCGCCATTGTAATAATTTTTGAATATGTACATGTTCAATTCCTCAGTAGGATTCAATTCATTATTGAATTCAATAGAAGAGACTGTTGATGGAACTAAGGAGAACAAAACAAATGATTCAGTCTGTTCTTTGCAAGAAAACAAGAGAGATAAAAACAGAAAGACAATTGGCAATTTATTCATTCACTTATTTTGAGTAAATCACGATGAGTTTTAAAGGTAATGAGTAAACTTAAATAGTTATTTCATGAGGTATTGTAATAAAAAAAGGCCGTCAACCGACGACCTTTTTTCTATGTAATATTTCCGTTTTAGTATCCAGGATTTTGTTGCAAGCCAGAAGCTTCAACTATGGTTCTTGGGATTGGAAAAATGTTTACATGATCACTTGGATCTTCACCTTTGAATTGCCATGCATCATTAAAAGTGCCAAAACGAATTTGGTCATTTCTTCTCCACATTTCAAAAAACATTTCACGACCTCTTTCTTGTAGAAGATTTTCGTCGTTCAGTTCATCAAACCCATCAACACCTGCACGTTGGCGAATTTGATTTACAATAGACAAGCCGTTTCCGGGCGTCATGTTATGCATCGCTTCGGCTTTCATCAAAAGAATATCAGTCAACCTAAAGATTGGCTTATCGTTGTTTAAGTTCGGTAGAAAGCCATTGTACAATGTGTATTTATTAATACGTGCACCTGCTTGTCTCCAAGAACCTGGCTCTAACTCGTTAATGAACGGTGTGAACGTAAGCGTTGCACCATTGGGATCATCACCTTCAGCTGCATCATCTGATAATGCATTACCATTCATATCGGTTTGATCACCTACTAAGAAATTCACTAAACGACCATCTCTTGTTCCTGAAACTATTGTTCCTTGTGGATCAAGTCCAACAACATCACCTTGTGGACCAGGATTGATGTCTGAGTCAATGTAAAGGTTGTAGAAGTCAGTAACGGTAGCATAACCATTCCATGGTTGATCTTGTGAACCAAATGTTTCTCTTGTCAAATAGTGACCTGTCATTTGACCAAGATTAAAACCTTGACCGAACACTTCATCAAATGGAATTGCATAAATGTGCTCAGAGTTACCACCATTATTTTGGTCGAAAATTGCTTGGTAGCTAGAACTTAGGCTATAAGGGCCATTATCAATGATATCATCACAAGCAACGACAACAGCTTGCCAGTTTGTTGGCGTACCGGTGTAAACTTCTTGATTAATAAGCATTTTAGCTTTTAAAGCTTGCATGGTCCAATAATCCATTCTACCAATTAAATTTCCAGTAGAAAGGTTTGGTTGAACGGCTGCAATTTCATCCAAAATAAAATTGTACACTGTGGTTCTATCTTGTTGACCTTGGTTGCCATCTTCAGTGATGATTGGCACGTTTCCGAACATATCTAACAAAAAGAAGTAATACAGCGCACGCAGTGCTTGTAATTCTGATTTTACCTCAGGCGTTAAACCAGGGTTGCCATCAAAATCAATAAAGCCATTATTAATTTGGTTTATTGCTGTATAGCAAGAGTTCCATGAGCCTTCAAAATAGCCTTCATCTGGTGTGAAGGTATGATTGTGGGCACGTACCCAAATACCACCATCACCCCAGTCACCACCTTTTACAGCGATGAGAGCTTCATCAGAAGATACTTCTTGCACAGAATTATAGTTACCATGATTCCCCATCATGTTATAGATAGAGTTATATGCTGAAAATAACGTTGCAGCTACCTCATCTGGCGTATCAATACCAACAATGGAATCTTGTGGTTCAGTTTCGAAATCCTCACAGCCTTGTATTGCAAACACTGCAAAACCAAGTGCGAGTAACATTATTTTATATGTTGTTTTCATTGTTTTCATATTTACTTGATGTTAAATCCTGCACCAATTGTTAATGTTGTTGGTCTTCCATAAGTGTTTCTACGATCTATACCCGGTGCTCTTGAGTCTCCGTTGGCAAATCCGCCGTTATCAGATGTACCAGTATCAACCCATCTTACTTCAGGATCAATCCCAGAATAGCCTGTAAATGTTGCTAAACCTTGACCATTGGCAAATATTCGTAATCCGCTTAGGTATGTACTATTCATTGGAATGGTGTACCCAAGTGTCATGTTGTCTAATTTCACAAAATCAGCATCTTCAACAACACGTGTTGAGATTGTACGCTGTGGAGCAACAGATAAATTTGGATCAAAGTTGTCAGTCACTACACGGTTGTAGGCGTGGTCAGCAGTGCTTTCGTAGAAGAAGCGATACAGATTCACTAAATCATGACCAACAGCTCCTCTGAAGAATACTTGCGCATCCCAATTGCCAATAGCAAAGGTGTTGTTTAAGCCAAACTCAGCATCAGGTGTTCCGGAGCCTATTACAGTGTTGTCATCAACTGGTTCGTAAGCACCGTCACCATTCGTATCTGCATAAATTGGTGTGCCATCAGCGTTCACGCCTTCATAAGTAGCTCCCCAAATTTGTCCAAAGTCTCCACCTTCTTCTAAGAGAATCATGAAGGTATCATTGTTTCCTGGTGCGCCAGCATTTGCAATTCTATCAAATGGACGATCTAGATTTTCTAGCTCGTTGTTTAGATAAACAGTTGTGGTTAATGTTGGTGTCCAAGAAAAATTTTCACTCTCAACCACATTTACGTTTAGGAGTAATTCTAAACCTGTTGAAGCAATTGAACCAACGTTGGCAAATCCATTTCCTGTTAGCGGAAATCGATCTGTGTCTCCTCCGAGAAATAAAATTAAATCTTCAGAAGTATTGTCAAAAAAGTCTAACGAACCCGAAAGCTTATTGCCAGCAGTTTCAAAGTCAATACCAACATTCAATTCTTTTGTTTCTTCCCACTTCAAATCAGGATTAGGGTCTCTTTGTAAGGCGAGAGCTGGTGCAAAACCACCCTGTCCATCAGGATAGAAACCTGACTGGCCTGAAGGATCTAAGAAAAGAAATGGACCTGGAGGTAAACTACCTGTGCTACCGTAGCTCGCTCTCAATTTTAAGAAATCAACAGCATCAATATCCGCAAGTCCGCTGATATCAGCACTTGCCCCAACACCGTAAAATAAACCATATTGTTCATTTTCACCAAAGGCATTAGAACCCTCGTATCTCAAATTAGTGTTTAAGTTGAAATGTTCAAGGATGTTAAAGTTTAAACGACCGAAATAACCTCTTAGTTGTTGTGTGTTATTATAACTACCTAAACCTGCAATCCCACTTTGAAGATCGGTACCAGCAAATAATTGATTAAACGATGCGTCATTAGAAATGAAATTACCGTTTGAGGCATTAAACCCATCGTTATCAATTTGCTCATAGGTATAACCAAGAAGCCCATCAAAATCAACGCCTTCAAACATTGAAGGTCGATCATAGTTCATTAACAGGTTGGTTGTTTGACGTTTTGTATTGAAGGTTGCACGGTTAATTAACCCATTTCTTCCTTCACCTCTAAATCTGGCCGTTTTATCATAAAACTGGAAGTTTTGACCTGTGAAAACGTTTAGTGCATAATTGGCACTAACACTCAAATCATCAGTAAGATCATATCCTAAATTAAGCGCACCTTTATAGTTATTGTTATCGTTTTGATTCAAATTCTGTTCGACCATGGCAACGGGGTTGAAATAATCGAAAAAATCTGCTTCATTATAACCATCTGCAGTAGTGGCATCAAAAACTGGTATTGTTGGATTGATTGATGCTGCATAACGGAAGGCCTCAGTAAATGAGAAATCACGTTGCGTTCGACCTACCACCACATTTCCACCCAAAGTAAGGCGACCATCTATTGCTTCATGTTGTACATTTCCACGAAGGTTGAATTGATCGAAACCTGAGTTTACAAGTGTTCCTTCAACATCTCTAACCGTACCAGAAATTCTATAAGTGGTTGTACTAGAACCACCATCTACGGCTAGGTTATGTACTTGTGAAAAGCCAGTCTGAGAGATTTCATCGATATAGTCAACTGATGCGCCAAAGTCATCTGCATTGCCAAGAGCTCTATACTCATCTGCACTTGCGATATCGACTGTATTTGCTAAAAACTCTGTTGATGCTTGACCATTGTAAGAGATTTTAGTTGGCTTGTTAAATTCACCAGAACGGGTTGTCACTAAAATAACACCGTTAGATCCTCGTGCACCATAGATGGCAGAGGATGAGGCATCTTTAAGAACGTTGATTGACTCAATATCGTTAGGGTCAACCTCTTCAAGAGAGTTTACTGCAACATTATCAACTAAAATGAGTGGGCCCTGTGCACCACCAAAAGTAGAAATACCTCTTAAACGCACAGTTGGTGCGCTATTTGGATCACCACCAGGTCTCGAAACCGAAACCCCGGCAACCTTACCTTGTATTAAGGTAGATGCATCAGCGATGTTTCCCTTATTAAATTCTTCAGAATCTACTGAGGCAACCGCTCCAGTAATTTCTTCTTTGTTCTGCACTCCATACCCAACAACCACTATATCTTCAAGGGCGTTGGCATCGAGAGCCATCTGAGAGTTAACGACTGAACGTCCATTAACCTCAACAAATTGGTCATTATAACCAATAAATGTGATGATCAACACATCGTCAGCATCGGCATTGATTTGGAAATCTCCATCAACACCGGTAATGGCGACTGCTGTACCATCTTGAACACGTACGGTTGCACCAATCATGGCATCACCGTTTTCATCGGTTACCGTACCAGTAACCTGAGCGTTTGAAATTCCCGCCCCAAACAGTAGCATGATGGCAAGAAGTAAACCCTCTTTTTTAAATAGACAATAAATTTTCTTCATAGAAAGCATTTTTTTTATCACACAATTACAATATGTGTATGTAAACTTAATTGGAAGACGCTGCTACAAACCAATAAGGTTGGGTGTATTTTGTACACTTTATCGTTGTCGATTCACTGAAATTATATATGAAAAAAAACGATTTACGTGTGAATTTTTTTTTCGAAATTCGAAACCAAATGTATATTGCCGCCGTAAATGAAAATATCAAAATAAAACGCAAAAACTTCATGAGCAAACATTTTATACTCTTCCTCGTTTTAACCCTATACGTAACCCCAACTCAATCACAAATTAACGGTACTGTTCTAAATGAAAAAAGCCAACCACTTGTTGGTGTTAATATTATTAATGAAACCAATGGAAAGCATACTCATACTAATGAAAATGGCACGTTCCAACTCAATAACTACGCCGCTGGTGACTTAGTGCAATTTTCGTTCATTGGGTACAAAAAAGAGTTTATAACCATAAGAGACAATCAACAACCCATAAATGTTGTGATGGTATTAACCGATGTTTCTTTAGATGATGTTGTAATTACTCCAGGCATTGATGCTATGAAACTTGTTTCTGATATAGATATTGATAAATTGCCAGTCACCTCATCGCAAGATATTCTACGGCAGGTGCCAGGCATTTTAATCGGTCAGCATGCTGGTGGCGGTAAAGCTGAGCAAATTTTTCTCCGCGGTTTTGATATTGATCATGGTACTGATTTAAGTATTAATGTAGATGGTATGCCTGTGAATATGGTTTCGCATGCTCACGGCCAAGGCTATGCAGATTTACACTTCATTATCCCCGAAACAATTGATGACATAGAGTATGGTAAAGGACCTTATGATTTTGCCCATGGCAACTTTGCAACGGCGGGCTTTGTTGATTTTCAAACGAAAGATTCTTTTGATGACAATGAAGTGAAAGTTGAAGTGGGACAATTTGACACGAAGCGTATGGTTGGTTTGTTGAATATTTTAGATAATCCGAACAACAGTGCTCTAGTGGCAACGGAGTTTTTATTTTCTGATGGACCATTCGACAGTTCACAACATTTTAAACGAATAAATGTGTTCGGAAAATACAGTGGAACACTGAGCAACGCTGATCGTATCGGCGTAACTGCCTCTCATTTCACTAGTGATTGGGATGCCTCAGGTCAAATTCCGGTTCGTGCCGTGGAACAAGGCCTAATTGGTCGTTTCGGCGCCATTGATGATACTGAGGGTGGGTTCACAAAGCGTACAAACATTGGTTTAGATTATCATAAACACATGAGTGATAATTCTACCATTGAGGCAAACGGATTTTACTCTAATTACGGCTTTGAGTTATACTCAAACTTCACATTTTTCCTTGAGGATCCTATGAATGGTGACCAAATTAAACAGAAAGAATTAAGAGACTTATACGGGTTCAATACAGAATACACAAAGTATTTTACCACGAACAGTTTTAGTGGTGACTACAGAATTGGAGTATCACTTAGAAACGACACAAGCAATGATAATGAACTATCACGTACTAGGAATAGAAGAGAAACTCTAGAAATGATTCAATTTGGCGACGTTGATGAAAATAACCTTGCAACCTATGCTGACGTACATTTCGATTTTGGGAAATTGACCATTAACCCATCATTGCGTTTTGATTATTTTGATTTTTCTTATAGAGACAAGCTCGCACAAACCTATGAGCAAGACGAAGTGAGTAAAGCGGTTGTTAGTCCAAAACTTAATTTTTTGTTGAGTCCTAATTCAACTACGCAATACTTCTTAAAATTGGGTCGTGGTTTTCATTCAAATGATAGCCGAGTAATTTTGGCGCAAACAACAGATGATATTCTACCAGCTGCACATGGCGCAGATCTTGGTTTTATTTGGAAACCTTCTCCTTCGTTCTTATTGAATACCACAGCTTGGATTCTTCAATCTGAGCAAGAGTTTGTATATGTTGGAGATGCGGGTATTATTGAACCAAGCGGTGAATCTTTCAGACAAGGTTTAGAATTGTCAACACGCTTTCAGCCAAACCAATGGTTGTTCGCCAATGCTGATGTCACTTATACAAAAGCCAGAGCTACTGAAGAGCCAGATGGGCAAGATTTTATTCCACTCGCTCCAGACTTCATTTTCACTGGTGGCTTATCTGCCGACTTACCAAGCGGCTTTTTTGCTGGCGTTAATGTGAGACATGTGGATGACAGACCGGCAAATGAAGACAATTCTATTGTTGCCGATGGTTATACTGTAGCTGACTTAAATACCTATTTTGAGGTGAACGATTGGACATTAGGTGTTCAAATTCTGAACTTATTCGATACAGAATGGAATGAAACTCAGTTTGCAACTGAATCTCGACTCAATTTTGAAAATGAATCGACAGAAGAAATTCACTTCACACCAGGAACGCCGTTTTTCTTGAAGGGAATTGTAAGTTACAAATTCTAACCATTTATCATAAAAACTCATTGATACCAAACACCCAGTTCGAGAGAATTGGGTGTTTTTTTTTGACAACCAAAGCACCTTTATAATTCTCGGGTAATTGTAAGTTTAAAAGCGACCATTGGTTTGCGGTTTGTTCTGTTGAACCAATACGAAGCAGCCTTGGTTGCTCTGTAGGTAAAAAGCTCACTTCAAACTCACTCAACGGGTACGATAAACCCTCGCCAATTGCTTTAATGAAGGCCTCTTTCCTCGTCCAACATGTATAGAATGCTTCTCTTTTCTGTTCTTTAGGCAATCTGAGTAATTTACTTGCCTCGTTTGCTGAAAAAAATCGTTGGGCAAGTTGATCAAACTCTGCATTCTTGAGCGCAAACTCAATGTCGCAGCCTATTTCATCTTCTTGGCAAACGGCAAGTAACGCTAAGTCATGACTATGTGAGAGATTAAATTTTATGGAACTATCGTTAATCAACGGTTTGCCTTTCTCCTCATGACTAAACTCTATTTCTTCTGGTAGTAAACCAGTGTATTTGCTCAGAACTAGTCTCATGGCAATGTGCGAACATGCGAATAATTGACTATGAATCTCGAATCTGAAATTTTGAAAGCGCTGTATTTCTTCTACTGATAGGAGCGACAGGTGATTCTTGTAGCTTGGGAAGATCGGTACAACCCAGGCATGTACATTATGTAAGCTGCTGAACATGACTATTTATCTGTTCAGAAACAAAGCTCAATTCAATATCTGGGTCAATGATTTGTTCAATTGCCTTTGCAAGCAACCTAACTGCAGGCTCTTCGAAAATTCTCTGATGCTTTGCCTCGATGATTTGGTTGGTGAGTTGTTGCGCACTCATTTCATTCCAACCATAGATGTGATGAAACTTATCTTCTCGCACAGCAAACTCAGTTGAGGAAATTAAATGGATTGGCAATTTTGTTGGCTCCCAGTTGTAGTCTAAGAAGATACGATCCATGTGGCTTACTAATTCAGCCAAATGTTTTTGCTCAGGGGTGCCGATCTTAGTTTTTAAGTTTTCCTTTGCTTCTGAAAGTCTATATTTCAATACTCGTGAAACCTCACCCCATTGACCTTTAACTAATTTCTTTGCGAACCTTACGCGCCGATTTACAGTCGGCACAATGGGATTTTCCTTTAGATGCCAAGGAAAAACATTTGAGTCCACGATGATAATTTCTCCTCGTTGCGCATGATTTTTAAGTTGACGTTGCATTTCAAGAACCACGGCGGCGCTAAAGCAATAGCCTAATAAGTGAATGGGTTGATTATCATTTACGTGAAATATTTCTGAGAGGTAATATGCCGCCATCTCTTCAATACTTTCGTGAGGAGTTGTTTCTCCATCAAGACCAACCGGTTGCAGCGCATACAGCGGCCTATCGCTGTGTAAGTGTTTGCTTAGTTCATTATACATGAATACGTGTGCACCTGCAGAATGAATACAAAACAATGGTGGCAGATTACCATTTGGCTTCAATGGAACTAGCGATTTCCATTGCTGCTCATTTCCATCGCTCATGGTTTTAGCTAGAGAGTAAATTGTGGGATTTTGCAGTAAAATGGCTGGATTAAGCTTGATGCCAAGTTGCTCTTCAATTTTAGCGAACATGCGCACCGCCTGTATTGATTTGCCACCTAATTCAAAAAAGTTGTCTGTTGTTTCTATCGGAGCTATTTGCAGAATCTCTTGCCAAATTTTTGTTAAATTCAGTTCATTGCGATTTGAAGCCGTTTTTGCAGCAGCAAGTTGCTTTGAAAAATCTAATTTATCATTTGATGAGGATACCTCTGCATGGTTATTATAATTTGGTAAGGTTTCCAAAAGCTCACCAACAGTAATCGCGTTGTTTTTGGATACGAGGTCACAAACATCTCGGAATGAGTTTTCAATCCAAACATGAAGCTCTTTTTTTACAGTAGAGTCTGTTTTAAGATGAACAGTCCACTCATGGGCCGGTATTACTGTGATGGTTATTGGATAATTTGAGGTGATGTTGCTTTCAAATCCTTGAATGGAAAAATGATCATTTTCTATTTCAGAATTTTCGAAGTTTTCTACAATGAGCAGGCAGTCAAAAATTGAAGAATTCCCCCTCCAATTGCGTTGCTCATAGATTCGTTGTAAGCTAAAAGATTCAAACTCTCTTGCTTTTGAATGATGAAGTTGAACATCTTTAGCGAGCTCAAAAAATGGTTGGGCCGGCCGAACTTCAGCAATAACTGGCAACACATTCGCTAGTAAGCCTACAAACTCGTTAATGTTGGGTAAAGGTAAATTTCTACCCGAAACAACTGTACCAACAGCGACTTCGGTCTGGCCAACAAGCTTTGCAAGTATGGTAAGAACTGCAGTTTGAATAAATGAATTGACAGTTAGCTGATGCTTGGGTAGTGCTTGCTTGATGTTGCCGGATTGAATGATGTTTGAGGTTTCAAAATCATTTGAATTGCCAACTTTCGACTGCGGAATTTTCGGCGCGTTGAACTCAGATAGCTCCGTTTTCCAAAAGTCTTTTGCTTGCCTTTGAAAGTCAGCAGACTGTATTTGGTTTAACACTTGTTTCCAACTGGGAATTTGGGGAAGAGAACTCGGAGAATCAATTTCTTGGTAGATACTAGAGAATTGATCTAATACATTTCGGCTCGAAATGCCATCAAATAAGATGTGATGGCAAAGCCACAGTATTTTGTGTTTGTTATCAGACAGTTTAATAACATGAAATTCTGATATTGGCGCTTTTGCGAGGTCAAGACTGGTGTTGCGCAATTGTGATACGAACGAAGCTAATTCAGTTTCTATGTCACCCTTAGTTCTCCAATCATAAAACGAAATTGGTAAATCTGCATGTTGTTGAACAACTTGTATTTTTTTACTGAGGTTTTCCCATTGTACTGAAATTCGAAATGCTTCATGCCTTTCTGCCAGTATTTGCAATGAATTTTTGAAACGGTCTTCATCAAGTTGACCTGAGAGTTCGCATTGAACTAAAATTTGACCATTATCTTCTTGCTTGTAAATATGGTTTACTAGTAAAATTTCTTGGTTATCAAGTAAGGGTAGAATTGATTCAACTTTCGCTTTGGTCATACTATAGTTCAAAATCTTTCAACAGCTCTTTCAAATCGTCATCTTCTAAGCCTTTTACCTCAAAGTCACTCACGGTTTTTCTGTTTTCACTCTCTGTACATGCTGTAAGTACGGTAGCTAAATTACTTACATAAGTCTGCGAAATTTCATTGTGTAAGTAGGAGTAATTAGGGTTTTTGCGAAAATAGATATGAATTATCTCATTTTTTACATAACAATTTAATTCTAAGCAATGATGAACCTGGGAACGTTCGTGGCGAGCGTTGTCTTGAATGTAATCGAACTGCTCGCCTTCTGTTTGTTGACTTCCAAAGTCTCCCAAGTAGTTGAATGTATAGGGAATTGTGGGCTGGGTTTCTTTATCCATGTCCCAATAGAGCAAACCAAATCCAATACCTGAGTTGGGCGTGTTTCTTAACTCATCTTTTGTTTTGATGATTAGTTCTGCCAAGTTTTCATTCTGTGTCGTAAACTTTCGTGGAAAGAAAGAGGTGAACCACCCGACGGTTTCACCCACATCAATTTGTAAATTGGGAATGTTACGCCCATGGTTTTCGAGCCCGAGTGTGAGTTCGGTTTCACCTGTGAGATCAGAAATTGTTTTTAGGTATGCAGCCAGGAGAAGTTCATCAGGCCTTGTGTTGAATGTGTGATTCGCAGCCCCACGAATTTCATCACTCATCTTTCTGTCGACAATCAGTTCTTCGGTGAGTAAGTTGCCCTCAGTAGTTGGTTGTATTGGTGTGCGCTCAAATTGATTATCCCAAAACGACTTCTCTTGCTGATAATAATCTGGGTCGGTAAGTAGTGAATGAACGTATGTGGAATATTGGCTAATTTCTCTATTTGTTGTAGTGGACTCTTCGTAGTGATTGAGTAGCTTGTGGAGGCTACCCGCAATATTTTGTATCGAAATAGCGTCGCAGATTAGGTGATGCAGATAGACTCTTAACTGAGACTCACCGGCTACCGTTACTTGAGCAACCTGAAAAAGTCCGCCTTCCTCGATATTGGCTTTATTAACCATGGTAAAATCAATGCTTGAAAGTTTCTGCTCCTTTTCTTTACCTACTTTCCCGCTTATTTCAAACTGTTGTACGTCGTATAATTCGTGATGTAGTGGGAATTCTTGTTCCCGAGTTTTTAGATTGAAGACTGTTCTTAATGCTTGGTGATTTTTAATCAAAAGGTTCACCGCTTTGTTTACATGTGCAGATGATGCTTGCTCAGAAAGTGGTATGCTAAAAATTTGATGCCAATGATTAACATGCGCTTTGTGCGTTTGAAAAAACCAATGTTGAATGGGACTGAGAGGCACTCGATCAAAAACGGCCGTGGGAACTTCTTCCCTTTTTTTGTGGCGAATATGATTTGCAAGTTCTCTAACCGTTTGCAAGGTAAATAATTGGTTCGTAGAGAATTGGATTCCTTGTTCTTTTGCTTTCGCATTGATCCTGATGCTCAATAAAGAATCTCCACCAATTGCAAAAAAGTTATCACTTACCGTGATGTCATCTGTGCGCAACACCTCTTTCCAAATCTCTAATAACTTGTCTTCTACTTCATCAACTGGCTCCGGTTGTTTGATTTCTTGCTGTTGTGTTTGGTGCGCTTCCAGTAATTTACGATCAACCTTGCCATTTGGCAACTTAGGCAATGATTCTAGCCTTGTTATGGAGGCGGGCACCATGTGTGCGGGCAATGTGGTGTTAAGTTGGGAACGCACAAGGTCTTCTTCAATAAGATGCTCGCTGATGTAAAATGCTTTTAGTTGTTTTTTCACTTTGTTGTACACCACAACAGCATTGTCGATAGAGGCAATCTCACTGATTTTATTTTCAATCTCAGAAAGCTCAACCCGAAACCCTCTGATTTTTATTTGCTCATCAACACGCCCTATAAACTCTAACTCGCCTTGTAGGTTTTCTACAACAACATCACCCGTTCTGTATAATTTGACGTCCGAAATTTCTGGGACTGAAACAAACCCCTGGTTTGTCTTGTCTTCCCTTTCATGATAACCTGGGCTGATCAAAGGGCCTTCTAAGAAAAGCTCTCCGCTAATTCCAGTGATTTGTGTCTCTAAATCAGAATTTAAAATATGCGTATTCACAAAAGGTATCGATTGTCCGATTGGAATTCTTTCTTTTTCGAGATCAGCTTTTTTTATCTCATGTGCAATACTCCACACAGTTGCCTCTGTTGGCCCATATTCATTGTAAAGTGTTGTATTCGGTAAATTCTTAAAATGCATCGTCACAACCTCCTTGCTACAAGCTTCGCCGGCAACAATAACTGTTTCAAGTGTATCCATTTCTCCCCTCTGAAATTCTAGAAGAATACTGTACAATGACGGAAGCATTAGGCTATGCGTAACCTTTTCTGTTTGAATCTTGCTAAGCAAATTAGTTACTTCTTGCTCTTCTTTTTCTTTCGAAATCACTAACTTTCCGCCGGTAGTCATGGTCCAAAATATACCGGCAATTGAACTGTCGAAAGAAAATGATGATAGCAATAAAAATGAAGCTGGATGACGGGCGTAAAATTCTGAACGTGCTTGTGTAGAATGCCAGAGGTTGCTATGAGTTATCTGCACACCTTTTGGTCTTCCGCTACTTCCAGATGTGTAAATCATATATGCTTCATCTGCAAGAGCAGAGAAATTAACGTCATTTTCATGAGCAGGAATATCTTCAATAACGATGGTGCGTTGATCAAAGAACGATTCATCAATGTTTACACTGCGTGATGTTAAAAGCGCGCTGCAGCCAGAATCATTTAGCATGAATTGAATTCGCTCATCAGGATAATTCGGATCAATAGGGACGTATGAACAACCCGCTTTTATTATGCCGAAAATTCCGCTAATTGCCTCAACGCTTCTATCCATTAGTAAACCAATTCGCTTGCTTTCTGTATGTTGCCTAAGATGGTTTGCGATGTCGTTAGAACGTCTATCTAGCTCGCTGTAAGTTATGGTTGTATTGTTTGCCGACACCGCAATTTTGCGGGGATTCTTGTTTGCTGCGTTTAAGAAATCATCAACAACTGTATTGACATAATTGCTACTATGTAACCCGTACGTTGGTCTCTTTTGTGTAAAAATTTTGATGTTCTTACTCTCATCGTCGGGTTTCTCAAGTAAGAGGGAAACAAGGTCTACATATTGTTTTGTAATGAGTTCGGCAGCTTGTTTTTCTAGAATGTCAGTCGCATATTCTGCAATCAGAATCAGCGAATCGTCTTGAGCTTGTTCTATATAAATGGTGAAATCAAATTTCGCAACCCCTAAATCATAAGTTCTAAACTTCATGATAAGATCGTTACCAAAATGCCAGTCTTTTTCTTTTTTATGAAACAGAAACATGCTAGAAAAAAATGGGTTTTGAGACGCATTTCTTTCCACACCTAGTTCACTCACAATTTTCAAAAAAGGCACAGATTTATGATCAAATGCCTCATGTAATTCTTGTTGCACCTTTTGAGTGATTTCCCTGAAAGACTTCGTGTTTTCAATTTGCGTTTTTAGGGCAATGGTTTCATTGAAAAACCCAATGAGGCCCTCTTCTTCAACTGTATTTCTACTACTTACAGGTGTGCCTACAGAAATTTCTTCTTCACCAGCATATTTTGAAAGTAAAATTTTGTACGCAGCCAAAAAAATGCTGAACAATGTGAAGTTGTTTCGAGATGCAAATTCTAAGCTCTTAAGGCGTAGCGATTCAGGAATTGGCTGATTATGAAATGCACCAGAAAATGTAGGCGCGGCAAGTCTGGTTTTTACATGTGGTAAAACCAACTCTTTTGCTGGAGTGCTTAGCTTGTTAAGCCAATAGTTTAAATCAGCTTCATCAACTTGGTGTTGGTTTTCCTTGATGGCATAATCTCTATAAGAACCCTTTGGCGGAAGAGAGTTACCAATTTTCTCAGCCAAATAAGCGTCTTTCAGTTGCTTTCTAAAATTCTGCATCGACCATTTATCGGTTATAATATGGTGCATGGTCACAATTAACTCTAGGTGATTCGCAGAATGCTCAATAATAATGTATCTAAACAGTGGATCGGAACTGAGATCAAATGCTCTCCTTGAAAATTTATATTTTAAATCGTTTACATCTTCCTCACTCTTAGAAGCTGCCTCTTGAGCAGTAATAACCTTGTGCTCGTAAAGGTTTCTAGGTGGCGTAGTTACTTCAATGAGACCATCTATGTTTTGGGTATAATTCTCTCTAAAAATTTGGTTGTTCTCACACACAATTTGAATGCTCTGCATAAGCCTTTGGAGATTCCAATTGCCACGTAGATCATAAATTTCCGCGTAGTTGTAGAACGGATTATTTGGTTGTAATGATTGTAAAAAATAAAGCCTTTTTTCTCCCGACGAGAGGGGCGAGGTGCTCAAGTTGGATGATGTAACCTCTGGTTCATTTTTTACAGGGGTGTTTTGATTTGCCAACCATTTGGCTAAGAGGGAGTTTGCATCATCACCCATTTCCAAATAAAGCTTTTAATTTGTTGATCGGATCACCAAATGGAATGTTAATGCCAGTTGCTCTCTCAAACGTCCATATTAACGACATAATAATTAGAAACACTGATCCAAGAATGATGATATATGGCGTAATCTTCATTTTTCTAATTAAAAATAAGATCGGGAATACGAGTAAAATAATCAAAACTTGACCAATTTCTACACCAATGTTAAAACCGAATAGCGTGTAAGCCATAAACTCACCACTCATGCCTTTTTCGGCAAGTACGCCAGCAAATCCAAAGCCGTGAAATAACCCAAAAATAAAGGCGATTAACCACTCTTTGTGTTTGAAAATTGGGATGATATTATGTAATGCAGCTAGCGCAATTGAGAATGCAATTACTGATTCAACCAACTGTGATGGAAGTTTTACTAACCCGAGAGCAGAAAGACTTAATGTGATTGTGTGTGCTAGAGTAAAGAATGTGACTACCTTTAAGATATACCAAAACGATGATTTGAAGTTTTCAACAAAATCCCATTGCGCAAGAGCATCACTAAAGTTTCTAACCTTGAACCCTTTTTTTCTGCGCACTACTGATGGCAATAACAAAGCGATGAGGAAGAAGATGTGGTCGATGCCAATCCAAATGTGCCAAATTCCCATTTTCACCATGGCCCAAAATCCAGTCCACACGGCTAAGTTAGAGAGATCTAAATCTTGCGTGGTTGATTTTGGAGTGAAAATGGCGGAGTGAATGGTTTCATTGTTTATAATACCTGCCTTCCAATTGTATTCTTGAAGAAGCAAACCACGATGCTTTTTATCTTCATCGAAAAACAAACGATAATCAACGGTAATCGTTTCTGGAATAGCTGTTACGTTGGTCAATTTGAATTTCATTACCCCAAATGAACCAAGGTCTCCTGCCGGAATAATACCAAACTCGGTAAATTCTATATCAAAATTGGTATCGCCGTCTCTAATTTGTAACCGATCAAGAATGTAAGGCTTTATTTGAGGGAAAGCCGCCTCAAGCTCTTCCTCAGTAAAATCTTGTGGCAAGTTTGTACCTACTGAAGCATTCAAGTTTTTTGCAACAGCTTGTAAATTTCCTTCTATGCTGTCTTCGTAAATGCTGAAATAGAGGTAACTCTGATCAGGCCTGTGTGCAAAGCCTTGAACACTGATTAACAAGATAGCTAGTGCTAACAGGGATTTGATTTTCGTGTTGATTTTCATAGTTTTTGTACTAGTAAGCCACAACCTTTCCGCAAAGGGTATTCTGATTACTTACGTAATCAATCATACTTAAGATTTTTGACCTGTAATGTTTAGCGTGTGAAGATATGTATCCTTGAAAAAAAACAAGCGGATGTAGAAGTATTTGCGTTTGCAAAGCCGAAAAACTGTTGTGTAAAACGATAATTTCTTAGGGTCATTCAATATTATCTATCATATGAATACGATATTTCTGAATTTTTGAATCCATTTACACTGTAATTACGTTTATTTTTAAGGCTAAATTCACTACACGTTTGGAAAAATCAAACTCTACTATAGTTTTAACCCAAGATGGCATACGTTCTATCATCGAAAAAGAAGGTATTGATCAAATCATGGACCTACTCATTTCACGATTAGATGATGAAGTGAAAAACTATAATACCGCAACAACAAAAATTCCGGTTCGTTCAGGTTTTAATTACACAGTACCAAATCCTGGCTTAGTTGAATGGATGCCGATCTATCACTCTGGAGAAGATATTGTCATTAAGCTTGTCGGCTATCATCCCAACAACCCATCATTATTCGGAATTCCTACTATAGCTTCAACTATATCTGCCTATACAACACAAACTGGGCAGCTGAAAGGCATTATGGATGGTGTGTTACCAACTGCTTTACGCACAGGTGCTGCTTCTGCGATGGCGAGTAAATACCTCGCGCAAGCAGATTCTAGTGTGTTAGGTTTGATTGGATGTGGAGCTCAATCTGTTACGCAACTACATGCTTTATCGCGCCTCTTTAATTTTGAGAACGTATTGATTTATGATACCAACGAAAATGCAATGCGGTCGTTTACAGCTAGAATAGAGTGTTTAGGGCTTTCGGTTAATATTGAACATTCTAGCATCAATGATATCGTAGAGAAATCTGATATTGTTTGTACTGCCACTTCTATTAATATTAATGAAGGACCATTGTTTGAAAATATAGAGCCAAAACCGCATGCTCATTTTAACGCTGTAGGGTCTGACTTTCCCGGTAAAACAGAATTACCAGTTAGTCTCCTAAAAAAAGCCTTTGTATCTCCAGATTTTTTAGAGCAAGCATTACAAGAGGGAGAATCACAACAGATGCTGAAAGGTCATATTGGTCCTGAAATTGATCATATTGTGAAATACCCAGAAACACATCAGCCCTATCAAAATAAATTAACAGTGTTCGATTCAACTGGTTGGGCGCTTGAGGACTACGTGGTCTTTAACTTATTCATGGATCTTGCGGCTAAGCACAACCTTGGGAAAGAGCTTTCCATTGAGTATTTGCCTGATGATGCCATTAACCCTTATCATTTCTTATCCGTTCCGGTAGAAGCATAACCTGTATGAATTTTAGTTGGCCTCAAGACTATTTAGCGTACCAAGAAGAAGTAAAACAATTTGCACAAAATGAGTTGAATGATGATATCATTTACCGTGATGAAAACAGCATTTTCGCAGAAAATTTGTGGCAAAAGTGTGCCCGTTTTGGAATTTTAGGATTAGCGGCCCCGAAAGAATTTGGTGGCACATTTGATGAAGTTATTTTGAGTAGAGCCGTGCTAGCAATGCAAGGCCTCGGTTACGGTTGCCTAGACAACGGCTTGGCCCTTTCTCTTAACGCCCAAATGTGGGCGGTAATGATGACCATTACCAAGTTTGGCACAACGGAACAAAAACAGAGATTTTTGCCCAATTTAGCAAATGGCACATGGAAAGGTTGCCACGCATTAACGGAGGTGGAGAGCGGATCTGATGTATTTAATATGCAAACAACGGCCGAACTCGTAGGCAATCATTATGTGCTTAATGGAGAGAAGATCTATTTGACCCTAGCACCGATTAGTGATATTGCTGTTGTCTTCGCAAATACCAACCCAGATTTGGGCAAATGGGGCGTATCTGCTTTCATTGTTGAAAAATCTGCTGGTGGCTTTCACGCCAGTGCTTCTCAAAACAAAATGGGTCTGCGCACGGCTCCTTTTGGTAAGATTAGATTTGAAAATTGTAAAGTGCCAATCGAAAATAGATTGGGTAAAGAGGGAGCTGGATTAAGTATCTCAAACCACTCTCTAGAATACGATCGCTGTTGTATAATGGCCGGGCATATTGGCGCCTTAGAACGACAAATTGAAGAGGCTGTAGCATTTGCGAACAGCCGGAAGCAATTTGGAGAGACCATTGGCAGTTTTCAAGCTGTATCGCACAGAATTGCTGAGATGAAAGTAAGGGTTGAAAGTGCAAAGCTTATGCTTTACAAGCTTGCTTGGTTGAAAGAGAATAACCAACAAGCTATGCTAGAGGCTGCCATGCTTAAGTTACAGTTAAGTGAAACCGCAGTAGAAAACAGCCTCGACTTTATTCGTATTCACGGGGGTAAAGGCTATGTAAGTGAGTTCGGAATTGAGCGCCATTTACGAGACGCAGTTGGTGGCGTTATTTACGCTGGCACTTCTGATATACAGAAAAACATCATCGCAAAGTTTCTTGGAGTAGCATGACCTATCTCTTACACCAAAACATAAAACATCACGCGATAACCACGCCCAATCATATAGCTTTTAAAAGTGGAGGCCGGGAGATTACGTATTCATCATTTCATGAAATTACAAATCAATTAGCACAAGCTTTCATACACCGCGGCTTGCAAAAAGGTGATCGTGTCGGTATCTGCCTAAATAGGAATATTGAGAGTGCGATTGCAGTACACGGCATTTTGAAAGCCGGCGGAGTATTTGTGCCCATCGATCCAGATTCTCCGCAAAGCAGGTTTATCTACATGATTGATTCATGCGAAATCAAGCATCTTGTGACAGAGCAAGCCGTCACAAAAAAACTAGATATTTCTGCCCGAGCTGATGTTCTCAGTTTATACGGTGTTGACTCTGCAGAAATGAATGGCCTTAGTTGGGAAGATGTAAAGAGCTTACCGGTGGAGCAACCAAACCTAGAACTTCTTGGGTCAGATTTAGCCTACATCATGTTTACCTCGGGCACTACAGGAAACCCGAAGGGGATTATGCACACTCATTATAGCGGTCTTAGTTATGCAAAAATGAGTGCCGATCAGTATGAGTTAAATAACAACGATGTGATCGCCAATCACTCCCCGCTTCATTTTGATATGTCTACACTGGGTTATTTGACAGCACCATACGTAGGCGCAACCTGTATTATTATCCCTAAACTGTACTCGGCAATGCCCGCAAGCATGAGTCAGTTAATTGAAACCGAGCAGATTTCAATCTGGTATTCTGTTCCGCTTATGCTTCAACAAATGCTCGAGCGGGGAGCTTTAGAACAACGAAATTTGGATTCGCTGCGGTGGATACTTTTTGGTGGGGAGCCATTTCCTTTAAAGCATTTGAACAGAATAATAAATCTGATGCCGCATGCACAGTTCTCAAATGTTTACGGACCGGCAGAAGTAAATCAATGTAGCTATTTTAATTTCTCAAAACCAATAGTTGATCACGACAGTTTACCATTGGGTTTTATTTGGGAAAACACCAATGCGCTAGTACTTACTAATGATAACCAACAAGTAAGGCCAAAAGAAATTGGAGAATTACTCATTCATTCTCCAACAATGATGCAAGGGTATTGGAATGATGCGGAGCTCACGGAAGGAGCATATTATCATTCAAAACATGATTCTGTTATAGAGAAAAAGTATTACAAGACAGGTGATTTGGTATATTATGACGAGAATGGGCTTCTATTTTTTGTTGGTCGAAAAGATAGACAAGTAAAAATTCGCGGACATCGCGTTGAACTCAATTCTATAGAAGAAGTGCTTCTTGCAATGCCACAAGTCAATTCTGCAGCTACATTTGTAGCTGAAACTGAGGCTGAAAAATTTATTGTAGCGGTGTTATGCTCAAAGAAAAAACTAGAAATAGAAAATGTGAAGCAGAGCATAAACAATCAGCTACCCAAATATGCATTACCACAGGAATTCATATTCTTAGATGAATTGCCGAGAACAAATGCAGGAAAAATTGATTATAAGCTTTTGAAAGCACAAGTAAAAGACGATGCAAGATCAAATTAAGGAATACATTGAAGATAAACTCATAGCAGATCATCAAACTGAATTACAGATGAATGATGACCTTCTTACCAGTGGCTTAGTAGACTCTATGGGTGTGATGAAACTCGTGACTTTTCTAGAAGATGCCTTCGACATAACCATTCCACCAGAAGATATGATCATCGAGCATTTTTTAAATATTGAAGCGATTGCAAATTTCGTTGAAACGAAAAAGTAATGAGCCTTCTGCAACTCACAACCGCTCAGTTAATGATTTGGTTGGGTCAACAATTACAGCCCAATCATCCCATTCACAATATTGCATTTCAGTGGGAGTATGATGACAAGCTCAATGCTCAACAATTCAAGCACGCATTTGAGACGGTAATTACTGCTAGCGATGCCCTCAATATGGTCATTAATGAAAAAGGTGGTTCAGTGTTTCAACAAATCAGGTCTGAACAAAAACTAAATTTTCATATTATTGATGCGCATTCTTGGGGTGAGAACAAATTACAAGAATTCATTGATGTAGAACGGAAAAAACAGTTTGATATAGCATCTTGTTGTTATGAAGGCTTCTTGATTCAGCAAGAGAATCGCAGTATTTTCTTATTCAAACTCCACCACATCATCGCCGATGCGCTCACCGTGTCTATGTTGTACAATGCAATAACTGAAGTATACCAAAACCCTGAGTATCGTGTGGAATTTTCTTTTTTTGAAGAACAAGTGCTTCAACAACAACAGTTTTCACCATCAGAGAAAATACGTTCATTTTGGGAAAGCGAAGTTCGGAATGCTGAACAATGCGTATTGTACGGTAAAAAACATGTTACTGCCGAGACAGAGATTATCCCAATTGAGGTAGATCTAGGCGTAGATCGAACTGAGAAGATACGAGATTTAGTGTCACTACCAGCTTTTCGGGCGTTCACCACCGATTTAAGTTTTTTTCAGTTTTTTGCAAGTATTTCTATGCTCGCTTTACATGAAGTTACCAGCCAAGATAAAATTACAGTTGGCACGCCAGTACACAACCGCACTACACCGAAAGAAAAAAACACGCCTGGTTTGTTTATGGAGCTTTTTCCTTTAACAGTTCCTTTAGAACCTGATGACACATTTGCTTCATTCTACAAACGAGTAAGCAATAATACATTTTCATTGCTCAAGCATGCCGTTAGTGGCGCAAGTACACCAGAGATTGCAGGATGCTTTACTGTTTTTTTCAATTATGTTTCTGCAAAATTCTCCAAAATTGATAGCGTAGGCGAAAAATCAAGTTGGATAAATTCTGACCATGTTGATCCGAATCATCATCTCCGTATTCAAATTCACGATTACAATCAGACAGATCGGTTTCAATTGTTTTTAGAATGCAATCAATCTCATTTCAATCAAGACAGTGCCAATCGTTTCAAAGAACATTTTCTTAGCGTATTAGACCAAGTTTTAGCCGATCCGCAAATGAATCTTGCAGATCTTTCGGTAGTTACAAAAGCCGAGAAAAAAGCATACGACAAAACGCCCGTTACAACATTTGCCACAACATCTATTGTCGATTTACTACACCAATCATTTCAAACACATGGTAAAGAAATCGCTGTTGACGATGGTAGCAATCAGCTTACTTACAACCAATTATTTCATAAAGCCCAAGCCTTAGCCTCAAACCTCAGTGAAAGAGTACCCGACCATGCACATGTTGCTATTCACAGTAAAAGAAACTGTGATTATGCAGTGGCTGTGGTTGCGTGTTTACTCGGTGGGTATAGCTTTACGCCAATACCATATCGTTTTCCTGAGGAGCGCTTACAATACATCATAGAGGATAGCGGTGCCTTTGCCATATTATCAAATTCTAATCGCTCAAGCCTAACTACCTTGTCAATCTCCGAGTTGTCAAAAAGTGATGGACAAGCTTCCTTTCTAGAACCAACTGGAGATGACTTGGCTCTATTACTATATACCTCGGGAAGTACGGGGAAACCGAAAGGCGTAAAATTGACGCATAACGCATTGCACAATTATTTCGCGTGGGCGAAAGATTATTATCTACCTGGCCAACCTGTGAACTCCCCGTTATTCGCCTCCATTGGCTTTGATCTAACAATGAATACATTATTACTTCCTCTCGTAACTGGTGGATGTTGCTATGCCTATCCCGAGCACGATGATGAGAGTGGGCTAGAAGTGGTTGATGCTCTCGCTAACCCGAAGGTGAATTTGTTTACTGGCACACCAACTCACCTTGAATTGGCTAAAGACAAATTGCAAGCGAATCAATCCCTTAAAATGCTTGTAATTGCTGGCGAGGCTTTCCACACTGGTTTAGTCAAAACCTACAAAGATTTTTTTGGACAGTCTCTACGAATTATAAATTTGTATGGCCCCACTGAAGCCACAATTGGTTGCACTGTTCATGAATACAATGAGGAAACGGATCAAGCGCCAACTCTACCAATTGGAGTTCCCATCAGCAATATGAATGCAATTATTTTAAACAAACACAATCAACCTGTTGCTCAAGGTGTTCCTGGTGAATTATTTCTTGGTGGGGATAGCGTATCCATCGGCTACCAAAATAATAATGAGTTAACTGCAGATCGCTTCATTGTTCTAGAGCAATTCGGCTCAACACCATTCTACCGTACCGGAGATCTCGCTAGATTAAATGAAGCATTTGAGCTTGAATATCTGGGTAGAAATGATAGCCAAATCAAGCTTCGAGGGCAACGGATAGAATTAGCTGAAATTGAAATAGTTTTGGCTGAAGCAATACATAATTCTCGTTGCGCAGTTGTGCTCAATAGCAATCACAGTCATCTGTTTGCTTATTACGAGGGCGAAGCAAAAGATGAGGAGACTATACTCGAGATTTTGACTGAGCGACTACCAAATTATATGATTCCATCGAAGATTGTTCATATGCAATCCTTGCCGACATCTGCCAATGGTAAGGTAAATAGAAAAGCATTGCCGATTGAAGTTGATGGAGTTGTTGGTGAACCAATCGTTCATCCAAGAAATGATATTGAAGAGCTAGTTTGTTCTATATGGAAAGAGGTCTTGGATGTTGATCGTCTTGGCATTCATGCTCACTTTATCTCGCAAGGCGGAAATTCTCTGTCGGCAATAAAAATAACTTCACGCATCAAAGATGCATTCCATCTAGCCATTCCTTTGCGTACCGTTTTCGACAAGCCAACCATTGCCCAATACGCTAAAGTTCTTTCGGAAACAATTGAGCGCAAACTTTTAGAAATGAGCTGATATGGCGAAAATCTTAGTTGCAGTTACTGGGTTTAAAGGGATTATGTTTTCTGGGTTTGCCTTAGTTGACAGACTAGAAAAAGACGGCCACACTGTTGAATTTGCAAGTGTTCAAGATAATCAAGATTTTGCTATTGCAAACGGAATTAATTATGCGCAGCTTCCAAATTACTTTGCTCTTGAAAATCGTCAGCTTTCTAAGCGACCAATCTTACAACGTGCATTTAGCGTTTTGAAAAATTATTTGCAGCGCAAAAAAAGAATGCGGCAACGAGTTGAGGCACTGCAAATTCCTGCAACAAAACAGTTACTTACATCTGGGCGATATGATTTGCTCATTTGTGATGTAGAATTACACGAGGTAATTGTAGCTGCCGCCGAAGAACACATTCCTGTTTTAGGGTTATCGGCCTGGTTTGATTTGCATGAACATCAATTAAAACCACCCTTGCATTCTTTAGATCAACCTGAAAAAGGGAAGTCTTTCAAGAAACACTGGCAAGCAATGAAACAAGTAAACAGTCAGAATGAAAAACAAGCTGCCCGTAGATCTGCTAAAGTGAATCGCAAATATGCATTGATTGAATATGCGAAATCTTCACAGTTTGCAGACGAGCAATGGATTGAACATCACTGGCCGCAGCCTTTTATCTACAGTGATTTTCCAACTATTTCTCTAACCTTGAAAGAGTTAGATTTTTACCCAAATAAAAATTTGATTTATGTTGGGCCGCTCATTAATGAAGAGAAAAGGCGCACTCCAACAGAAACACGCTTTGATGGTAAACACTTCAAAGACCTCAAAGCAAAAGGCCAAA
>ENA-ORXM01001251-ORXM01001251.1-marine-metagenome-genome-assembly--contig:-NODE-1251-length-36712-cov-13.729794_pt1 | contig 36712 bp, 34 predicted proteins | sample MGYA00237867_ERZ511480 | MGnify/ENA primary metagenome ERZ511480 (study PRJEB26309, sample SAMN06266103) | marine metagenome | isolation source: Algal blade | place: United Kingdom:Sidmouth, United... | reverse complement strand
ACCGAGACAGCAAATTTCGCATTGGAGAGTGTATATTCATGCGCGCAATAGAGTTTCGTCGCGTCAGGCAGCGCCATGATCTTTGACAGGCTTTCCCACATTTCCTCGGGCGTGCCTTCGAACAGGCGGCCGCAGCCCAACGCGAAAATCGTATCGCCGACAAAGGCGATTTCTGCCGATGGAATATGGTAGATGATATGCTCGTCCGTATGGCCGGGGGTGTGGATGACATCGACGCCGTGGCCCGCAAATTCAAAATGCTCGCCGCCTGTCATCGTCACGTCTCGCGCAGGAATCGCCGCCTGTTCCGGTCCGCGCACAAGGCAATCATAGCGCCGCTTGAGCGCGACATTACCACCCGCGTGATCAGGATGCCAATGGGTGTTCCAAATTTCCGTGAGCGTCCATCCGCGCGCTTCGCATTGCGACGCAATCTCGCGCGCATCGGGTGTGTCAATCGCTGCCGTCGCGCCCGTCTTGGCATCATGCAGCAGGAACCCGTAATTATCGGACAGGCAAGGAAACAGGGCGACTTCAAGCGGCATGGGTTGGTTCTCCGATTTTGGCAGCGACACCAATAATGCCAATAAGGATCGCAGGCCAAATCATGGTCAAAATATATAGGCCGACATGGGCATTCCCAGCAGCAGGATCGAATTGCGCTGCGCGGCCCGTTTGAGCAAAGGCGGCCCAAACCAAAACCGTCAAAGCCAACCCCATCCAAAGCGCCAGACGCACACGGCGGCGCGGGCGCATGGCGCTGTCGAGCAAGACAAATGGCAGAGCCGTATAAACCGCCATGCCGATAACGGACCCGATAGCGGCGTCCTTCACCTCGCTCATGGCAGCAACGATGAGGCGGTCCGCAATGAACGGCAAGGTCAACGCAATCGCCCCTGTGATGAGGCCGGTGGAGGTGACAAGCGGGCGTTTGCCGGAAGGGGGAATGGGAGTGTCGGTCATGGGAGAGTCTTACTGTGTCGGGACGGAGAGGACAACGCGGCATGTTTGAATGGCTGGCCAATGGGGATAAGACATGCGGGTATGGTCGCAGTCCATCGAGTGACTGAACTTACCTGTATATACCCAAACGCAGGTTGGGTTGGCGGGCGGCAACCTGCCAAAGGGCGCACAGCGCCCGAAAAAAGGACTGCCCGCAGGGTCAGCACCCCGCGACGGAGTACCGAAAGTAGAAAAGTTGTTTTACGCAAAGGCTAACCCTGCGGCTGTGACGTTTTACAAATCGGCCTCATGGATTGTGGCTCCCGCTACACCCCTCATGCCGTTATGCCTTTCGACACCACAAACAGGATAGTTCATGCGGTCAGGCTCTCAATTTGTAAGATAACGCGCAAAGTTATCATCCCAGGCACGTTTCACACACAGCCTCCCGGATCAGCAAGTCGATATCTTACCTGTCCAATACCCGAGAGAACGAGAGTAAATATGCGGCCATTTGGGTAAGGTGAGGATTTTGTTTTTTTGGATTTTTTACAAGCGGTTGAAAGATTGAAACTATTCTGCAGATATAAGGCTTAGAAAACAGGGACAGTCTATGACTAATTAGATTTGTAGGGTCCAAACATTAGTATTAACAGGCGCCTAAATCGATTTGCTTTTTTTAGTAGAAAAATCTGGGCTAGGAGGCCACTTAAAAAACATTCGTAGAACAAAAGTTAGTACGCAAACGACCAAACTTGAAGAAACGACATAGCCAATGTAAATACGAAAAGGTAAATCATCGGGGATTAGGCCGTAAATATGAAGTAATGCCATGGCTCCAGCCAATGGAACTATTCTTGGCCCTGCAGACGCCGATGCGTTCGCTATCGCTTCTATCGCATCATTCACCAAAATTCCCTTATAATACTACAGCGCGAATTTTAGTGTAACAAAAACCAAATATAACCCACGCAAAAAGGAAAACCGAAGAAAGTACGGCGAGCATACTAGCACCTTTGAAAGACACGGATGCAACGACGAAGCAAATGAAAGCGGCCATCGAAACAAGAGAAGCGTAACTAAAAAACCTTGTAACTTGTTGAAGCTCACTAGGATCAATTTGCGATTTCTGAGGAGTTATTGAAATGAGTTCGGGCTCTACTCCGACAATTTTTTTGGTCGAGGGAAATCTACGAACGGGAATTGACGTATTCATCTCAAAAGTTTTCCACTCTTGATCGGGCAAAAAAGTATGGGCTTTAGCAATATTATACATAACTTCAGGACGCCTCTAACTCATTAAGTGCATTAGTCAATGTTTCTATAAGAAGTTTAGCCGTTTCAGCATCAAAATGCAGCGCGCCATACATGCTTCTCACTACCCCAGTTTTACCTTTAACGCTATCGGGAGAAATCTCCACATCGTCAAAGTTTGTATCATCATCCTCAGGCATGGTAAAAACGAACTCGTTTGGAATGGCCATTCGCTGTGCGTATGGACAAATTACAAATTGCTGATGGTCTGAAACTCCGATGTAGACTCCGTGCAGAGGACCTTCAAAAAAAGAATTCAGTTTCTGATAGTGAATATGAAAATCAGAGGACATTTTGGCACCGAGACTTCAATGTTATATCTGTCAAGTTGATCCCTCTACCCTTTTTAACGGACAATGCGGCCCTAGCATGGCAAATCATTCGAATTCAAGCAGTGAGTTGATGCAAGCAACTGTTCGTCAAAACTCACCGCCTAATAAAACCAACACGAGACACCCAAAGTCAGTGGGCTTCGGCTTAAGGCTCATTCGCCCATTTTGGGGCGAATGCCGGAACCTCGTCATAACCGAGGCGTTACCGCCTCGGCGCTCCATTGCATTTGACGCCCCGCGTCAAATGCGGACGTTACGCGTCTTCCTTAGGTTTAGGCGCGTTCTTACCCTTACCCGTCGCCTTACCCTTGGCGGGTGGAACAATCTTGAACGTCAGGTTTTCCTTCTTTCTGTCCACGCCGACTTTGACGAGGCCGCCTGTTTTTAGCTTGCCGAATAATATCTCATCCGCGAGCGGTTTTTTGATATATTCTTGGATGGCCCGACCCAAAGGACGTGCGCCATAGCGTTTGTCATAGCCTTTATTGGCGAGCCAGAGATTGGCGCCTTTGGAGAGTTCAAATTCGATTTTCCGCTCGGACAATTGGGCTTCCAATTGAATAACGAATTTGTCGACGACCTTGGCAATGTCTTCCGGCGTGAGCGCAGCAAAGCTGACAATCGCGTCGAGACGGTTGCGGAATTCCGGCGTGAACCGGCGCGTAATCGCCTCATTTTGTTCATCGTCTTTGAGCCCGCGGCCAAATCCGATTTCGGCCTTTGACGCATCCGCCGCGCCCGCATTTGTTGTCATAATTAGAATGACATTGCGGAAGTCGACTTTGCGGCCATTGGCGTCCGTCAGGAAGCCATTATCCATGACCTGCAACAAGATGTTGTAGATGTCCGGATGGGCTTTTTCGATTTCGTCCAAGAGCAAGATTGAATGCGGATTCTGGTTCACAGCATCCGTGAGCAAACCGCCTTGATCATAGCCGACATAGCCGGGAGGCGCACCGATGAGGCGCGAGACCGTATGACGTTCCATATATTCAGACATATCAAAGCGCAGCAGCTCCAGACCTTGCGTCATGGCGAGCTGTTTCGCGACTTCGGTTTTACCGACGCCCGTTGGACCGGCGAAGAGGTATGAGCCAATCGGCTTATTCGGCTCTCGCAAACCCGCACGGGCGAGTTTGACGGCAGAGGCGACTTGTTCAATCGCGTCGTCCTGACCGAACACCATCCGTTTCAGATCCATCGGCAGGGATTTCAGCGCCTTCTCATCATCGCGCGAAATGCTCTTCGGCGGGATGCGGGCGATCTTCGCAATGACAGATTCGATCTCTTTGATACCGATCTTTTTCTTGCGCTTATCTTCCGTTACCAGTTTCGTGCGCGCTCCGGCTTCGTCGATTATATCAATCGCTTTGTCGGGTAGCTTGCGGTCGGTGATGTGGCGCACGGACAGGTCCACCGCGCCTTGAATAGCGGCAGGGGAATAAGTCACGTCATGAAACTCTTCGAAATAGGTCTTAAGACCCTGAAGGATTTTCACGGCGTCTTCCGCTGTTGGTTCAGACACGTCGATTTTCAGGAAACGGCGGCTGAGCGCGCGGTCCTTCTCAAAATGCTGACGATATTCCTTATAGGTTGTCGAGCCCATGCAGCGGAGTTTACCTGACTGCAAAGCCGGCTTGAGCAGGTTAGACGCATCCATAGCCCCGCCTGACGTCGCACCGGCACCGATCATGGTGTGGATTTCGTCGATGAACAGCACCGCACCTGGCGTGTCCTGTAATTGCGTGACAACGGCTTTCAAGCGTTCCTCAAAATCACCGCGATAGCGAGTCCCGGCCAGCAATGCGCCCATATCGAGCGAGTAGATGGTCGCGTCCTCAAGGACTTTCGGCACTTTGCCGTTTACGATGCGGCGCGCGATACCTTCGGCAATCGCAGTTTTACCCACGCCGGGGTCGCCCACGAGAAGCGGGTTGTTCTTGCGGCGGCGCGACAGCACCATGATGCAGCGCTCAACTTCTTCGTCGCGGCCAATCAGCGGGTCGATATCGCCCTCTTTGGCTTTCTGGTTGAGGTTGACCGTATATTCTTCGAGCGGGTCTTTTTTCTTTGCGTCTTCGCCTTCGGGCATATCCGCGCCCATGGGGGATTTTGACGAAGAGGCGTCGCCGGATTTGCTTATGCCGTGGCTGATATAATTGACAGCGTCATAGCGCGTCATGTCGCGTTCCTGCAGGAAATAAACCGCGTGGGATTCGCGTTCCGCAAATAGAGCCACCAGCGCATTCGCGCCCGTCACTTCTTCGCGGCCGGAGGACTGCACATGAATAACGGCGCGTTGGATGACGCGGTGGAAACCTGCCGTGGGGCGGGCTTCTTCGAATTCCTCAACCACCAAAGAGGCGAGGTCTTCGTCCAAATAGCGCTGCACATCGGCGCGCAAGGGTTCAATGTCGACATCGCAGGCCGTAATTACGGCGGCGGCGTCTTTATCATCCAGCAACGCAAGCAAAAGATGCTCAAGCGTGGCAAGCTCGTGTTTACGATCACTTGCCAGCGTCAGGGCGCGGTGGATGGTTTCTTCCAAAACGGGGGAGAAAGAGGCCATATAAATTTTCCTTTCGATTAAAGGATGTGGGGACACCCTCCCGTTATTCAAGCCGCAAACTGTCACACCTTTGTTATTTTGGTGTGTGAGGGATTCGCCGCTCACGAGAACAAACTAGACTCGCAATAGATTAATGTCATGTTGACAACTCGTCATAGAGAGGCCCCGCCATGCAACGCACATTCATTACTCTTCTCGCAACCGGATTGAGTTTAACCTTTCTTGCGCCGGATATCGCTTATGCGCAGGATCAGGATGAAGTGATTGTGACGGGATCGCGGATGACACGCGCGAGCAAGTTCGAGGAAAAAGGCGGCGCACCCGGTGTGAACCTGATTAAACGGGGGGATTTTCTACTGCTCGGCGTGACGATTGAATCAGATGCGCGCGAAAGCACGGACCGCATGAGCGAGTTGTCCGAAACCATCGATGCCTTTCTGAGCGCTGCAGAAGACGACCCAACGATTGAGCTTTCCATCATTGAATCCGGCACAACCGTTCGCCGCCTCACCCAAGCCAATTATATTCAGGGCGTGAGTTATGGCGGGCGTCCCGACACATCCGTCGCCCGCATGCGCGTCAAAACCGCAATCCCGGACCAAGTGGAGAACAGCGCAGAACTGGCGACCAAGCTCTCGCGCTTTGTTGACGGGATTAAAGAGACAGGCCGCATTTCGATCAGCACCAACGGTGAAACCTCCGTTTCTGTCGTGGATCCCTATCAATATCGCGATGAGGTTGTTGCCAAGATTGTCGGCGAAATCAATGATATCACGGATGCGCTCGGCCCGGAGTATGTCGCGATCATCAAAGGTCTGGACCGTCAGGTCTATTGGGACCGTCAAGGCGATATCGACCTCGCCTTCTCCCTACCCTACACCTATGAAATCATCCCGAATACGCTACATTCGATCGATCAACCGATCGTTCCGGACTATTAAGCCTTTTCAAGCGTGCATTGCAGCGGATGTTGCGCGCGTTTGGCGCTGTCCATGACTTGCGCGACTTTGGTTTCGGCGACTTCGAATGTGTAAACACCGCAGGTTCCCACGCCGGATTGATGCACATTCAGCATGATTTGCGTCGCCTCTTCTGAGGTCTTGTTGAAAATCCCCATGAGGATAGAGACAACAAATTCCATCGGCGTGTAATCATCATTCATCAGCAAGACGCGCCACATAGACGGCTTTTTGGTCTTCGTGCGAACCTTGGTCGCAACGCCGCGTTCTTCTTCGCCGTCTTCGCCTTTATCTTTGTCGGGGCCGGCCGTGATGTCAGTCAATTGGATGTGCATAGCGGCCTATATAAAGGCAAAGCCCGCCGCGCCAAGATGCCAAGCTGCGAAATATGCGCGCAAGTTGGGAAGAAGATCAATTCTCTCAAATTTACCCGCAAAACGTCGCCATTCTGACCCGCGCGTTAGAGGAAGTCGATCCAGGCATCTCGAAATAATTAGGAAAACGCGGAAGTTAATTCGTAAGAAAAATCTCAACTTCTTTCCACCGGCGATCATGGATCCCGAAACCGGCGAAACGCTTTGCATGACAGATGAGGCCAAGGGTTTGCGCGAGGTGGCCGGGCATGTGATGCCATATACTGACATTTGTTTTTTTGCCGAGCCTCCCGAGTACATTCAGTTTGACTCTGTCGGGCGTCTGCACGGCGAGACCGGACCTGCTGCATGTTATCCGGACCTGCTGCATGTTATAAAGGCGGTTTCGATATTTATGCGTGGCACGGCACTTTTTTTCCGGAAGCGTGGACGTGGGGATTAAGCCCTCAGGACTACAACCCATAAGTTAGAACATAGTCAGAATTTAGACCTTAGAAAAGACATCACATGAAGCGTTTTAAATATTCCGCCGCGCAAGGCGACCTCCTCTTGGTCAAGATAGAAGCTCTGCCGCACTTCATGAAACCCGACGAAGCGGAGCTTTGCCAACTCGTCCTCGCCGACAGCGAAACCGGGCATCACCACGGCTTGCAAGACAGCGAGAACGTGACGCTGTACGACCGTGGTAATCGATTCCTTCGTTATCTGGAGGTGACCGGTGACACCCCGGTTGTACTCGAACATCAACGTGTATTCGATACACATGAAGCATTGGAAAACACGCCCGGGGTCTAAGAGGTCCGGCGTCAGCGTGAATATTGTACCGACGGCAGATTTACGTATGCTGCGGATTAAGACGGCTCACCCCCGCTTTTAACTCCCCCGTTAACCCTATCATAACCGTTCCAGCGGAAGAGGAACGCTTATGTTGCGTTTTCTCTTTATTTTTGCGGTGAGCCTGATGGTTTCGACTGCCGCTTTGGCGGAAAATCGCTATGCGTCGATTATTGTCGATGCGGATACGTTGGAAGTTGTCCACGCACGCCAGATTGATTCGCCGCGCTATCCCGCATCCCTGACTAAGGTCATGACATTGCACTTGGTCTTTGATGCGTTGGATGCCGGGACATTGACGCTGAGTGAAAAGGTAAAAGTCTCGCGTAACGCCGCGCGCACGCCGCCTGTCAGACGCGGCTGGAAAACAGGGCAAACTGTTACGGTCAGAGAGCTGATCCAATCTGTTGCCGTGCGCAGTCATAATGATTCGGCGGTAGTTTTGGCTGAGCGTCTGGGCGGGACGGAAGACCGTTTCGCGGAGATGATGACGGACAAAGCGCGGGCGCTGGGCATGCAGCGCACGGTGTTTAAAACCGCCAATGGACTGCCCCATCCGGATCAGAAAACAACGGCGCGGGATATGGCGAAGCTCGCCAATTCCATTCTGACGACCCATTTTGACCGCTATCATTACTTCGGTCAAAAAACCTACCGGGGTCAAAAAAACACGAATGCTCTCCTTCACTCTATGCCCGAAGTGGATGGATTTAAAACCGGTTATACCAATGCGTCAGGCTATAATTTAATGGTCAGTGCCGTACGCGATAAAAGGCGTCAAATCGCCGTTGTTCTGGGCGGGGCCAGCGGGAAAAGCCGCAATACCCATATGCGCGATTTGGTGGAACGCGGCTTCGACGTTATGGGCGTTGTTCCGCGCAGTGAAACGCCTGCGCTTATTCTTGCCAATACCAACGCCCCGACCGCCGTGTTGCGGGGCGCGTCCATGCGCCGCGAGACCAAGCCTTGGTCCATACAGCTTCGAAACCTCCCGTCAGAGCCTTATGCTCTAAGTGCCGCGTCATCGCTCGCACCGCAGGTCGAACCAAAACTTTCCAGCGGATTTATCAAGGGCGCGCCCGTCTTTCACGTCAAATTGGCGGGTCTGTCCGTAGCGGATGCAAAGGCCGCCTGTGCAAAAGTGCTGGCCGCGCAAACACAAACCAAATGTTGGCTTATCGCGCCTTAAACCGTAGACGGTCTCCATGGACATCGTGAGAACGGAACGCGGCCTGCGAAAGGTCATTTGGGGCTGGCGAGGGTCAGGCGACCGTATTGTCTTTGTCCCGACCATGGGCGCACTGCATGAAGGCCACCTCACCCTCGTCCGATTGGCCAGAAAACGCGGCGAACGTGTGGTAGTGTCCATCTTTGTTAACCCTACACAATTTGCGCCCGGCGAAGATCTGGACGCTTATCCCCGCACGGAAATCGAGGATGCCCGCTTGCTGGAAGCAGAAGGCGTAGATCTGATTTACGTGCCCGACCCGCAAACCATGTATGACGTGCATCACGCGACAGGCGTGACCGTTGGCGGGGTCGCGAAGGGCCTGGAGACCGATTACAGGCCAACATTTTTTGACGGCGTAGCGCTTGTCGTGACAAAACTGTTCAACCGCGTGCAGCCAGACACGGCCGTTTTTGGCGAGAAGGATTATCAGCAGCTCGCCACCATCAGGCGTCTTGTGGACGATCTGGATATGCCGATAAAAATTGTCGGCGCGCCCATTGCGAGGGATGAGCACGGTCTCGCCCTCTCCTCTCGTAATGCTTATTTCGATGCGGACGGGCTTGCGCTCGCGCGTAAGCTTAACGGCATTATGAAAAATTGCGCCTCCGATATGCGCGACGGTCAACATGTCGACAAAGCCACGGACGCGGCTAAGGCAGCGCTTCTCGAGGCCGGGTTCTTATCCGTTGATTATGTGGAAGTGCGTAGCCCGAACTCGCTTACCGTCTTGGAAGGCGGCTATCTCGACGGACCCGCGCGGGTGCTCGTCGCGGCCCACTGCCCAAATGGCGACAGCAGCGTGCGCTTGATAGATAATTTCGCGGTTTAAGGACACGGTTCATGATAACTTTGCATCATCTGGAAAACTCCCAGTCTATTCGTATTCTTTGGCTCTTGGAAGAGATCGGCGCCCCCTATGGGTTTGAGATGTATGACCGCGATCCGAAGACCATGCTGGCACCGGACGCCTATAAGGCGCTCTCGCCGCTTGGCACGGCACCGACTATTACGGACGGCGATTTGGCCCTGTCCGAAAGTAACGCGATTATTGATTACATCGTCGATCAATCGGGCCGCCCGGATTTGCGGCCAGCGGCGGACGACTCTCTGCGCGCAGATTACCTATTTTGGTTCCACACCGCCCAAGGCACGTTACAGCCCATGGCGACATTCGGGTTTGTCTTAGGATTGGCGACGCAGCGCTCACCATTTCTGGTTCGCCCCATCATCAGTAAGGTCGAACAAGCGCTCAAATCTGCTTTTATTGAGCCCCGTCTCGAAGCGGTTTTTATCGCCATGGAAGTTCAGCTTGCGAGTTCAGAATTTCTCGCCGGTGACAGGTTCACGGCTGCGGATATTGCGATGGGCTACACACTCCAAATGGCCAAAATGCGCGGCGGAATTTTAGACGGTTATCCAAATGTTTTAGAGTATGTCACGCGCATGGCGGCTCGCCCGGCATGGCAAGCCGCTTTAGAGAAAGACGGAAAATTTGAAGGTGTTCCCAGCTAAAAGAGGAGCCGAACTAAGCGCGAATTGCGACTTCCTGCCCGTAATTATCTGATAATTTTGATAATGTGCGGTCAAACGCATTAAGAATATCTTCGCGTTTCACTGGCTTGGCGATCGTGTCGTCCATGCCAATATTCCGGCAGATGCGGCGTTGTTGGTAATCCGGGTCAGCGGTCAGCGCGATTATGACAACGTTCGCATAAGCCTTGTCCGATTTACGGATTTCCAAGGTGGTTTCGATCCCGTCCATAATTGGCATATGAATATCCATTAAAACGACGTCCACAGGCGCTGTATTTAAGATATTTAAGGCCTCGCGGCCATTATCTGCGAAATAAAGCTGGTTGACGCGCTTACCGATGAGGCGATTTACGACTTTTTGGTTGATTGGATTATCTTCGACACACAGGACATTTAGACCTTCAAAGGGCATGGAATACAGAGCATCGGGATCATTACCATCGACTGTTGCCCCCTCAATAGGGCCAGCCAAATCTGCCGGATTGTCTTTAGCTAAGACTTGCGTAACGGAGGCCAGGACTTGTGGTGCAGGTGGCTCAACCGGTGCGATTTCGGTATCAACCTGCGCAGGCAGTTCAGCCTGACCCTCTACGATAGGAAAAATTAGTGCGAAGGTTGAACCTGCACCGCGCGCGGATTTCACCCGGATTGTGCCGCCCATCAGTTCGCACAGGTTCTTGGTAATGCTCATGCCCAAACCTGTTCCGCCATATTCACGTTGGATCGAACTATCTGCTTGCATGAAGGGATCAAAAATGCGCTTCACCTCGTCGGATGACATGCCGATACCGGAATCCTTGACGGCCAAAATAAAGGAAGACGCGCCGGCGATGTCCGCTTTTCGCGCGAGCAGCGTTACGCTTCCGCCTTTGGTAAACTTTGCGGCATTGGCCAGCAAATTATTCAAACATTGCTGCAAACGAAACTCGTCTAACGGCATGGAGGCGGGGAGCGCCGGATCTATGACGATTTGGAAGTTCAGACCTTTGCTGTTCATTTGCGGTTTCCACAAACGCGCGACAGTTCCAATGACTTTGCGAGGGTCGGCGAGTTCCACGTTTATTTCGACACGGTCACTCATCAGCTTTGCGTGATCCAAAGTGCGGGACAGCAGATAATGCAAGCCTTCAGCGGCGTCTTCAATGTCGGTGATGACCTCACGAACTTCCGGGCTTAAAGATTCGTCTTTTAAGCTGTCACTCATGCCAATAATGGCGTTCAGCGGAGTTCGTATTTCATGGCTCATCCGGGCTAAAAATTCAGACTTTGCTTTAGACACTGTACGTTCTGCCGATAGAGCCTCGGTCTTGCTGACTTCTTCGGAAATATCCATGACGAAGGCTGTTGCGCCTGAGGGCGTTCCGTCCGGCGTACATGTAATCTGTCCGATAGACCGTTGCCACATAACGCCTTCGCCTTCGAGACGGACACGATATTTCAAATCAAAATCACGGCGTTGTTTTACAATATCCGCCCACTCTGTTGTGACCTGATTCAAGTCATCCGGATGGACAATAGAAAATAAGCCGTCAGCTTCTAAGCTGGTCTTCTCATTCCCGGTTAGGCGGCTCGTAACAGAGTCCGAATAAATAAATTTGCCTGAATTGAAATCCAGTGACCAAAAACCTGCATTCGCGGCCGTCATGGCAATTTCGAAGAGGTTCCGATATCGGCTGCCAGTCGTGATATCGCGGACGACGACGACATAACCCTCACGGCCTTCATGCCACGAATTCACACGCACGCGGCGTCCATCGGATGTCGTGACCAGAACTGTAGTCCTATGAGGTTTATCAGACTTTAGGGACTGCTGGATCAGTTCCACCATCTGCCCGCTCTCTATCGGCGCCCCTGAATCAGGGTCTTCCATCATAAATTCGCCTAATAAGTCCGTCACAGAAGTGCCGATAAGGTTTTTATATGCCCCAAGACCAAGAATAGTCGAGATGTCGCCGTCGACAGATTGCACGATCAGGTCTTTATTCACGCTGGCATAGGCCATGTCCTCTGCATTAAGGATATTCGAAACATCTTGATCGGGTTGAGCCGATCTCTGTTTCCTGCTTCTGAATGTAAGTGATGGCATCACGACCCCGTTTCTCTTATAATAGGGTTTGGCCAAACAGGTTTAATTTTTGCTGAATTTTGGGGCTTATGTTAACGATAATCGCAGTTCGATTTAGCCTATATTGCCTTTATCACTATCAAAAGCAGCATCGGCACAACTCCATTCGCATCTGCCAATGTTTCTCAATGACAGACCCACAGTGTTTTTAAAACGGCTCCCCAGCCAATGTCGCCGCCGTAAATCGTCGCCCGAAACGCAGGAATAAGTGCCGTCCTCAATAAGTTTTGTCTCCAAACCTATAAACTTATGAGATGCCGCCAGTTACTTCTGGGCTGAGATAGTCTTTTACAAGACCTCGGTCGCTAAGTTCATCAAGGCTTTAATCTCGATAATATTATAATTTTTAGCAATTTTTATTCTTAAAACCAATATTTCGTGCGAATTCCTACGGATTCAGGGCGATACGGGGCAGAAATTTTCAATATTCCCACAAGTTAGCTGTGTCAATTTAGCCACAAATGTTAAAAATGTGGAGGCCAACTAGGCGAATATTCTTGAGAGATGCCCCTCAGAGGATAGGGTCTCGCCATGCCATAAATAGAGTCAGATAAGCTGACCACGCGGCATAGGGGACCCCACTTGCACTTAAGGATACTTCAATAATGCAAAACTCTGCATATAAAAAATGGCTCGCGCTTTCCGCGTCGACCCTCATGTTCGCGGCTCTACCGCTACACGCTCAGGCTCAAGTCGCTGACACCACAGTGAACGCAAATGAAGATGTGGTCATCACCACAGGTACGCGCCGCTCGATGCGCTCTGCGGCTGACACACCGGCGCCGGTTGATGTAATCACGGGCATCGAGTTTACGACAAATGCCGCAGATGATGTGCAAGACCTTTTGCGAACTGCCGTTCCGTCTTATAACGTAAATACGCAGCCGATCTCTGACGCCGCGTCCATCGTGCGTCCGGCTAACCTGCGCGGATTATCGCCTGATAACACGCTCGTCCTCGTCAACGGTAAGCGCCGTCATCGCGGCGCGGTTATCTCCTTCTTGGGCGGCGGAATCGCTGACGGGTCGCAAGGTGTTGACGTGTCCTCTATTCCCTCCTTGGCGCTGAAACAGGTCGAAGTCCTGCGCGACGGTGCGTCTTCGCAATACGGTTCCGACGCGATTGCGGGCGTGATTAACTTCGTCCTGAAAGACAATGACACAGGCGGCGTCATCGAAGCCAAATATGGCTCCACATATGATGGCGACGGTGACAATTATCGACTGGGCGGAAATATCGGCTTCGGGCTTGGTGAAAAGGGGTTCATCAACCTCACAGCTGAATATGGCGAAACAGACGGCACAGTCCGCTCCGTTGTACGGAATGATGTTCAAGCCCTTATCGCCGCAGGTAACACAGCCGCAGCAGATTTTCGTACAATCAACACCTTTACGGATGAGGTCCCGCAATATTGGGGACAGCCCGATGTCGAGGGCGATCTGAAACTTTTGGTCAATACAGCTTATGAGTTGAGCGAAAGCGCTGAGCTTTATGCCGTTGGCACATATGCGGAACGTCAAACAACAGGGGGTTTCTTCTACAGAAACCCAACAAATCGAGGCGGTGTTTACGCCGCGACAATCAACCCGGCCACGAATAATAGAGTTGTCACAGACCCTGTATCAGGCTTGCGGGTTGATGAGGTAACTGGTGTTGTCGTTCCAAATGAAATTCCGGGTGTCCGCGTTGGCGCTCTGGATGGAAACATTGCTAGCTGCCCGGGCGGCATCCCACTTGTTGGCGGAAATAACGGCACACCGGATGCAACGGTTCTGGCGCAGGTTGCGGCCTCCGCAAACTGTTTCTCTTTCGCAGAAACCATTCCGGGCGGTTTTGTCCCGCGCTTTGGTGGCGATTTGCGTGACTTCGGTATTTCCGGCGGTCTTCGCGGTCTGATAGACTTGGGCACAGGCTTGACATATGACCTGTCTGCGACCCACGGATCATCTAAGGTTGATTTCTTTATCAACAATACTGTCAACGCCTCTTTAGGCCCGAACACGCCGCGCGATTTCGTGCCGGGTGGTCAAGAGCAGAAAGAGACAACCTTGAATGCAGACTTTGGATATCTCTACGATGTCGGCCTGCACTCAGAACTCTCCATTGCTTTTGGCGCGGAATATCGGAAAGAAACATTTGATCTTTTCGCGGGGGATGCGGCCAGTTTCGCACTTGGCCCTCTGGCCAATCAAGGCTTCTCGTCAAGCTCTAACGGATTTGGCGGGTTCCCAAGTTCTTCTTCGAATTCACAAGACTCCATCGGATCCTACATTGACCTGGAAGCAGACGTCTCCGAGCAGTTAACACTGCAAGGCGCGTTGCGTTACGAAGATTTCTCAGAATTCGGAAGCACGGTTGACTACAAAGTTGCGGCTCTCTTTAAGGCAACAGACAATATCTCCCTTCGCGGTACCGTCTCAACAGGCTTCCATGCGCCAACAGCCGGGCAAGCCAACATTACCAATGTGACGACACAGAACGTCAATGGGGTATTGGTTGACCAAGGTACATTGCCGCTGAATACTGCGGCCGGGCAATTGGCAGCAGATTTCATCGCAAGCCAAAATGCCGGACAGCGTCCGGAACTTGGAACCGAAGATGCGTTTAACCTCTCTGCAGGTGTTGCCTTTGATTATGAGGGGCTGACAGTCACGATTGATGCTTTCCAGATTGATGTGGACAACCGCATTGCTTTGGGTGCCAATGTTGATTTCTTGGATGCCTTGCAGTTTGCAGGCGCGACAGCGACAACTGTCAGCGGCGCTCTGACAGAGCTTGACGCAAACGGGACCATAAACCGCGCTGACTTTGCCGGTTTGGACCAGTTGTCACAATTCCGCTTCTTCACGAACAGCTTTGATACGCGGTCTCGCGGCGTTGATATTGTTGCGCGTTATCCATTCAGCTTGGGCGGCGGAACCTCCGCTATCTCTCTCGCCGGTAACTACACGGATACGAAAGTCACCGACCGTGGTGACATCAATCCGATTTCAGCTGGACGTGAGCAATCGCTTGAAGACTTGCTGCCAAACATCAAAGGCAACGCAACCTTCACCCATCGTCAAGGTATGTGGCGCGGCCTTCTGCGCGCCAATTACTATGGCGGATGGGATGACACAGGAAACGGTGTCGACGACATCGGATCTGAAATCCTGATTGATGCAGAAGTCGCAGCGGAAGTGCGTGAGGGTATCGAGATCGCAATTGGCGCAGCCAATCTGTTCGATAATTACCCGGATGAAAACCCCGGTGCAGGTGGTTTGGGTCAACTTTACCCGGAAGCCTCACCAACCGGATTTAACGGTGGTCAATATTACGCGAAAGTCCGCGTCGAATTCTAACGTCGGCTTTCAGTGAAAATAAGAAAGCCCCGGATTTTGGTCCGGGGCTTTTTTTATAACGGATTACCAAGCGCCTAAATCTATGAGCTTGGCTCTGAAGGCCGCAGGTAAATCCCCTCCGGTCTCTAAGCCCGTCAAATCAGCCGGTTGGTCGCCGTCTTGCAAATAACGCCAGCCCTGAAAGGCCCGCCTTGGCTTAGGCAGCACGGGAATTAGCTCCGGGTCCATCAATATCGCGCAGGCGCGATGTCCGTTTTTCGTCGTTTCTTCCAAACCGACAATAGGATTTCGGCAAAGAATATTCCCCTTGATAACCCAATAAATTGAGCCGCCATCCAATATCTCTTCGCGGCGTTTGGGAAACATGCGCGTGACGTGAATATGATGGGCGGACAGGCCTTTCTGCTGGCGGCGGCGAACCACCTGATTTTGCCAATCGGCCAGAGTTTGGATCGATTCAGATCCTACGGATAATTTCTGTAAATGAACGGTCATCCTCGCCCATTTAAGGCGGCGATGCGCAAATGGCTAGAAGTTGCGTTGAAACGGTTCAACATCAACGATGAAACCGTCGGCATTTTCGTCCACGCGGAATGTCACCATATCGGGTTTCGATGTGTCCGGCGACAATTTCGTCTTTCGAAGCACTCGGCCGGCAATAGATTTAACTTGACGTTTCAGATCACCGTCACGCGTATAGGACGGGTCCATACCGAAACGATGACGCAAAGTCGCATTGGTCAACATGGCTGCATTTTTCGCACCGGACGCTTTAGTTGAATATTCTGTTGTGACTGACACACAAAATGTCTGATTATCCACGCGATGTGGTTGATTTAACGGCCATGTCAAGCCCGTGCCTTCGGCCAAATCAATTATTTCTGCGTCAGTATCGAATGTTGTATTATAAGGCAAATCATCTGCCAAATCATCGGAGACTACACTTTCATAGGCTTTATCGGAAATGAACTTTTGCGTCAGCGGATAAAGATACATCCGTTTCTTCCCGCGCACATGCCAAAGTATCGTTTCAGTTTTGTCGAAATGATACGGCACCTTGGCAACAGGAGACGAAATCAGAATTCCACCACGCGGGTTAAAGGCACGGTTACCGGTTTGTTTCGCCAGCTCGCCATACATCTGATCGAGCACAGTTTTGTAATCTTCATGCACATTCATCGCTTCGCGGACGTTGATCCAAACAAGCCCGGCCTTTGCGGCCTCTAAGAGTGTTTTCCCGGGGACGTCGCGGAAATCGCCTGTTCGGAATTTATTAGGAAACAAAGGATCATCGGCTGCCCCCATGGTGCAGACGTCCAGTTTGTTAGACGGGTGACGCTCTAAAAGCGAGATCAACGCCTCATCTGTGAAGAGGCCTGTCGCACGCAAATTATGGCCGAAGCTCATAATTTTCTTTTGGAAGTCAGCCGTGTGTGCGTCAGACCAATCCGTCAACATTGCTGTCGCATCGGGCAGCGCATCGTCTTCATCCAATTGAAGCACATCAGTATTGGAATTATCTATCAACATAACCGGTCTCCTACGGTGTAAATATTGAGATTATCTTTCATCGCTCTAACGACGTGAGTTTATCCTTAACGCTGCGTAAACTCCCATGAGTATCAAGCCGACACCGATGACCAGTCCCGTAAACGCGATCGTGGAACCCCAAGCGCCTAAAAGCGTTTCAGCTCCCTTAAACAAAACGCCGCCTGCGGCACCTGCCAAAATGAAGCCGAGAAGAATAAGGACCCAAAGGCCAAACCCGCTCTGTCTCTTTGGTTCTGTGATCGCTGTTTCCGGCTGAGTTGTTTCAATATATTTCGACGCCGAGTCTGTTCGGGCCCGAAACGCATCGTCTTGCGCCAGTTCATCTATCACTGCGACTGGCTTTTTGGGTGTGGTCTCAACCAGTGGCAGTTCCCCTTTAATGGCCGCGGGAGCCTCATCCAGTGTCTCCACCGGACGCGTTGTGCGCGTGTTCAAATCGATAACATTGTCTTGGGAGGATTTCGCAGGCTCAACGTCAACCGTCTCGGACTCAATCAGGCTTTCGGGCCAATCGCCGTCCCGGTCCTCGAAACGTGTATCTACATCCTCAATCAATGCATCGAGACGCGCCACAATATCGGTGGCGGCGGCCGCGATAGGTGATGGCGGGCGAACATCATCTGTTTCCAATGAAAAATCTTCGGCCTCAAACTCCCCTTCATCCAAATCAAAGGCGATATCCTTGGAAGGGTCGTTTCCCACGGCATCTCTGCCCATAATTTCGTCAGCCAGAGTTCTACCCGGGACCGGCAATTCTGCCTCGTCGATAATGTCGAGTTCTGAAAGTTGAAGTGCGCCGGCCGGGCCGTCCTCGCGGCGGCGACCGGGCCCGATGAGAGCCTCATAGGGGGCGGTCGCGACGATACCGTTTGAGTCCTCTTCTGTGAAAACGGGCAGCCCATCTTCAGTTGATAGGCCCTTTATCGACGTATCTTGAACGGGCGGCAGATCTTCACGCCCGGCCGCGAGATTTCGCTCCGTGCGCAAGAATAGCGCCTTTTCAGCCGTTCGGCGGCGCATCAGCGCATCAACGACATAGGTCCGGCCTGCGATCTCAGATTTGCGCCAAATATCCAAGCCATTGGCCGCGTCCAGCGGACGTCCATTATTCAGAGCCCGAAGCGTATCGCTTTTGAGAAAAGCCTTGGGTCCAATGTTGAAAGCAAAAGAGCACAGCGCATCAAATTGGCTTTGTGAAATTGGAGCGTGGACTTCCGAATTAATCATATCTTCAAAGGGCTGCAAATCTGAGCGCAAAGTGTTTTCCGCCTCGCTTTTATCCATGACGACGGCGTCTTCGGAATAAAGGCGATGGCCATATCCAACAATCCGCTGTCCGGTAATCAGTTCACGGTCAACCGGGCGGTAGCCTTCAAAGGCTTTGATGAGCTTCAGGCCCATGTCGGAAATTGTAAGGTTCTGGCTCATAATTGTCCCAAATCAATACAGCTCGGGCGGAGGCCCGATTGAATTGAGAGAAACGTTGCAATTGTCGGGCCGAATTCGCCCTAAAGGAGAATAAGAACAGCCGTGCCCAAAAAGGCGAAAAATCCAACGACATCCGTCACGGTCGTGACGAACACTGAAGAGCTGACCGCGGGGTCAGCTCCTGCGCGCTTCAGTCCCAATGGCACGGCAATCCCTGCCAGACCCGCAAAGAGGTGGTTCACGATCATGGCAATAAAAGCCACGCCCGCGAGCTGCTTATCGCCGAACCAAAGATAAGCAATCAGCGCGAGAACCACCGCAAATATCACGCCAATGATGAGCGCAGCTACGCTTTCACGCCGCACGGCCCGCCAGGCGGATTTGGTCGTCAGCTCGCGTTCTGAAAGCGCGCGCACGGCAACAGTCAAGGCCTGCGTCCCGGCGTTTCCGCCCATACTGGCAACAATCGGCATCAGCACAGCCAACGCGACGATTTCCGTTATCGCGTAATCAAATCGGGCAATCACTAAGCTGGCCAACACGGCTGTTAGCAGATTGACGAAGAGCCAAGGCGCACGGGCGCGAACGGTTTCTATCGCCGTATCGGCCAGCCCCGCGTCAGAGACACCCGCCAAGGCGAGGATGTCTTCTTTGTTCTCATCCTGGATAATCTCGATGATGTCATCGACGGTCATCATTCCGACGAGACGGCCTTCATCATTTATGACCGGCGCCGAAATGAGGTTATATTTCTCGAACAAATACGCCGCTTCTTCTTGGTCGCTGCTCTGATCGATTTGTACGACCGTATCCGTCATCAAATCCGCAAGACGCATATCGCGCTGTCCGCGCATAAGCTGACTGACCGGCACATAGCCAATGGGCTTGAACGCTGTGTCGATAATATAAACGTTGAAGAATATTTCCGGCAGATCTTCGCCTGTCTCGCGCATATGGTCTATCGCATCGCCGACCGTCCAAAATTCCGGCGCAGCGACAAATTCGCGCTGCATAAGTCGGCCAATGGTTTCGTCGTCAAAGGCGAGGCTCTCCTCATAGGCGACACGCTCTTTTGGCGTAACAGCGTCCAGCACGTCCTCGCGCTGCGCATCTTCCATTTCCTCCAGAATTTGCGTTGCGTCATCATTGTCCATATCGGACAGCGCATCGGCAATCCGTTCCGCATCGAGGAATGGCAAGATATCCTCAACGACATCATCTTCCAGCTCGGCCAGAACATCACCGGAAATGATATCAGGAACGCGGGCGATGATGTCTTCGCGCTGCTCGGAGGAAAGCTGCTCCAGCTCATCTGAAACATCCGCTGGATGGAGCCGTGCCAGCGTTTCCGTCAAAGCAATATCGTCATCCATCGCCAAAGCGTCTTGGAGGGCGGTATCGTCTTCGGGCTGGAGGTCGGTCTGGCTCATGATGTCGCCTTGAGGAATCGATCTTCGACGTGACACGCCTAGACTCTGCCTGCCCTTGCGTAAATCCATTTTACGCGGCGAAAGCGACGGGCTAGGCGAAATCCATGAATAGTATCGTTATAGAGTGGATTGGGAGCCTTATACTGCTCGGCGGACTCATCCGCTTATCTATCATTGATTGGCGAACTTACCGTCTGCCCAATATCTGGACCATATCACTGATGGCTTTGGGGCTGCTCTATAACTTCAATGTCTCGCTGGACGCTTATCCTTTTCTGCTCGGCGCGGTTTTGGGTTATGCCGTGTTTTGGGTTGTGGAGACAGGGTATCGCCTCATTCGAAAGCGCGATGGATTGGGGCGCGGTGATGCCAAACTTCTTGCCGCCGGCGGGGCTTGGTGCGGCGCACTCGCGCTGCCCTTCATCGTCCTTATCGCGAGTAGTGCGGGGCTGATTTATGTCTTGATGCAACCCGCAGAAAAACGCTCAGATATGAGACTTGCCTTCGGACCGTTTCTGGCCGCCGGAATCGCAATTACATTTCTGACGCTGAAATTTATCTAGTCCGTTGAAACACAGATTTTAATTTGGCTGGCACGTTCGCACGATGGCGACGGGATGCAGGCGCTCCCACCCCTCTTTTGTCAAGGTCACGACGCGCGCAGCAGGATAGCGCATACCGCCGTCCATGACTTCGCCCTCCCCTAAACGCAGGGTCACAATATTTCCGGATGCGTCAGTATATTTCGTCGAGGGAAAAGGCGTTTGCGCCGCGAGGTCGAGCGGGCCATTCAAACTGGCATAGCGCGCCGTTTTTTGATCTGCGTAAAATATGAAATCGCGACTGTTCCCTGTGGACCAGCCAAACATACCGCATTGCCCCGGCGCAAGTTGTGAGGTCGGCAGTCCTGACACCTCAGTCGTAGATGGAGCAGCGGGCGGGGGCGTGCTTGCACAGGCACTTAAAAGGGCCGCACCGCAAAAAAGTAAGATCAAACGCATAAACACAGCCTAGCGCCATTTACCTTGTTCTGTCAGCACGAAATTCTGACCCGCCCGAGAAAAGCCAAACAGTGGCAAAACCGCATCCGCTTCCACCCGAACGGTTCGGACGCTCACATCCGCGCGGTAAAGCCCGTCCGGCATCAATTTCACAAGGGCCGTCACAGTCTGCTGCGCATCCCGCCCTGACAAGTCGGCGATCAAGGCCCCGTCCTCGCATCTGATCGGTCCGGTCAACTCAGGTCCGGTCCACTGAATCTTGCCGCCATTGCGTTGCAGAACATCAGTACGTGCCGTGCCTGTGGCAGATTGGCAGGACATATCAGAAAATTCTATGTCGGAAATCTGCGCCGTGAAATCGCCCTGTAAGCCCTGCATCCGCCCGTCCGTGAACGGCACGTTCGCGATATCCAAATGCAAATTAATATCCTTCGCATCTGATCGTGAGATATCCCCGGCAAGGTAGTTGCGGTTTTCGCCAGACTGAATTTCCAGTCGGCGAGATCGCGGAGATAATTTCAAATTAGCCGTGCCAAAGAGCGGAAGACCGGAGACGCTGCCCTGCCAAATTGTGCCGCGCATTTTTAAATCGGGTGCAAGGGTTTCAATTTTGTCGGGCAAAGCCGACCCCCCCGCCCAACGCATCGGGAAAAACGCGACTAACGCCACAAGGCCGCTTAGGATTGCCGGACATATCCAACGTAACATTTTGACTAACGCGGGTTTATGAGAAGCGTATCGAGTTTTGAAATAGTCCGGCCGCTTTGATCTAGATCCTCGGCTCGGCTTTGGTCCAGACGAACCTGCGTCGCGGCGCGAGCATCATCTGCGTTTCGGATGATGGTGGGGCGCAAAAAGACCATCAAATTAGTCTTATTCCGTGTCTTGCCTTTGGATTGGAAGAGTTTTCCGGCGACCGGAATGTCCCCCAAAATTGGCACTTTCGCGACGGTAATTTGTTCATCATCCTGCACCAACCCGCCCAAGACGATAATCTCTCCGTCATTCGCCAAAACGGTTGTTGTAATCTCGCGCTTGTTCAACACGAAGTCTCCCGCCGCCGAGGTCAGCACGCCTGAGATGGACGATACAATTTGTTCGATCTCCAAACGGATGACATCCCCTTCGGAAATTTGCGGCAGAACATCCAATTGAATACCGACTTCCTGACGCTCAAATGTGCGGAATGGATTCAAGTTCGCCGAGCCGAGGCTCTCGCCCGTGGTAATCGGAATTTCCTGACCCACGAGGAAAGTCGCGGGCACATTATCCAATGTCGTGACAAAAGGGGTCGATAAGATATTGCTGTCTTCATCCGTCTCCAGCGCATTGATGATGAGACCGAACAGCGTGTCATTACTGCTACCGCCAATCCCGAAAGCACCGCCGTCGAGGCCTGCGATGGAACTAATCGCTGCGGTTTCAAATGTGCCTTGCGTTGCAGTGTTGAGGCCAACATCATCTGCCCCCAAAGCGCCGATTACGTTCAGCAGGTTTCCGGCCTGCCGGGAAAAATTAGACGCAAGCAGGGGAACGGTTGAGCCATTAATTCCGCCCAAGGCAAATTGCACGCCCAGCTCTTTGGCGGCTGAGTCCGAAATTTCTACAATAATGGCTTCGACCAGAACCTGTGGACGGCGTTGGTCCAGGCGGCGAATGATCTGCTCCAGAGCGCCCTGCACTTCGGCAGAAGCGCTGATGACAAGCGTATTTGATCCTGAATCATAGGCAACGGTCGGCGTTGGTTGGCCCTCGATTATATAGGTTGGCAGAAGCTCTTGAAGAAGCTCATTCAGACCTTCCCCATCCGCGAAGCGCAAAGGCATAACCGAAATCGAGCCGCGTGGGGCCGTACTGCCGACATCCATACTGGCGAGTAGATTGCGGAGTTCCGCAACTTCTGACACGGAGCCTTCCAGAATGAGGCTATTCGTGGCTTCCAATGCAACCACCTTAAATGAGGGTTTTGAGCCGCCTAATTGCTTCAAGGCGTCTTGCGCATCCAGCACAGAGAGCTGGGATAGCTGGACCGTTTCTCGGACATTTCCGCCCTGCCCCATGGCGGCGACAATCGCGCGGGCCTTGCGCAGATTTTCAGCAAAGTCTGTCACAACGACAATATCACCATCCGGATTGGCCGAGACTTGTCCCTGGCTGTGCATCACAGGTTTGATGAGACGCGCGGCCTCTGCAGCTTTACCGTCCGGCGTGCGCAAAATAGTGGTCGAAAACTGGCCGAAAATTCCGTTACCCGTTTCAGAGAAAGGTGCGTCCTGCGCCGCCCCTTGTAAAAGCGTCACGCGGTATTCCCCATTGGCGGCGCGAATGACCGTATAACCATGAACCCGCAAAACTTCTTTGAAAACCGCAAAGACCTCCCCGTCATTGAGCGGCTTCTCTGACACGATATTGACTTTGCCGTTTACCCGCGGGTCGATGACAAATGTTCGTCCCGTGACGATGCCAACATTTTCAATGAAGGCTTTTATGTCGACATCCTGCATATTGATGATGTGATCATCGGCCGCAAAAGCAGGCGCGAGACCAGCGCCTGTCAGCGTGATGGCCAATGCCGCTGTAGCTAAGAGTTTTTTGAATGACATGGTCATTGGCCTATGCGGATCGTGACGGGATTGCCGTCGCGAATGACTTCATAATCTTGGGCGGCCCCGGTTGAGACAAGGTCCGTCAGTTCTTTAATATTCGTTCGGTTTGAATTTAACATGACTGGACCCACTCTAGTCAAAACATCCCCGGACTTTAATTTAAATTTGGACAGGTCTGCCCCCGATCTGGCTTTAATCAGGAATCCCTGCATCTTCGTTGTTTTATCGGGCATGATTTTCAGACTGGGGGTTAATTGAACTTGCGAGAAGAGATTTTCAATATCTTCACGGGTCGGCCCATTTGAATTAGTTCCTGCAGCAGGCGCGGCGCGCTGAATTTTGGCTTTAGTTTCTTTCTCGCCAAGTTTCACGCGTTCCAATGTGAGCTTCTGCGTATCGCCGTTGACGTCAAGCGTGACGAAGTCTTTCGCGGTCCGGGTTAGGGTAACGCCATTCATTACCTCTTCGCCGACTTTGACGGCTTTGTTTTTCCCATCAGACATGCGGAATGTGGCGTTGCTCTCTGACACGATCCCAATGAGTTTCAGATCCAATGTTGTCTCCGGGGCATCATCTAAAAGTTCCAATGGCAAGGCCACAACTTCACCAAAAGCAAAAGGGTTGGATGAGAAATCATATGATATGGACGCCGCGCCTGTTGCGGCTGTCTTAACAGGTGCAACTACCGGCTCCGGTTTATAGAGGCTCTCGGGTTGAAAAACACCCAACCCAATCCGCACAATCAGCCAGCCCAGAATTGCCACAAGGACAACACTTCCGACGTTCAATGCTATGCGGATTGCATTCATGCGGACCTTTCATATCACGACCGCTGGGCCGCACTGTGTTAAACCACAGCCGAAAGTCGCTGCCAAGGCAACAGGTCAGGGCATTAACAAGTTTTCAAGCTCCAAAATTTGGTGCATTTTGGTGTGTAACTGTTAGGAGACCGTCATACCGAATCCTCGAATTTTATCCTAAGAATGCGTAAAGGCCCGATATGAATAATGTGATTGATGGCAAACAGGTCGCGGCAGAAACTCGCGCCGGCGTCGCCGCTGCGGTGGCCGCTTTGGATATCATACCGACCCTTGCGGTTGTGCTTGTGGGTGATGATCCGGCCAGCCATGTCTATGTTCGCAATAAAATCAAATTCACCGAAGAAGCCGGGATGCGCTCACTCGAGCACCGCTTGCCGGACTCTGCAACCCAAGCCGAAGTCGTGGACATCGTCCGAACCTTAAACGATGACGCGGAAGTTGATGGCATTTTGGTTCAACTGCCGTTGCCGAACCACATCAATAGCGATGCTGTCACTGCTGAGATTGACCCCGCGAAAGACGTAGACGGATTGACGGATATATCTGCCGGCCGATTGGTTTTGGGCCAACCGGGATTGCGACCTTGCACCCCAACAGGCTCTGTAATTTTGGCCAAAGCGGCTTTAGGTGATTTGACCGGGAAACATTGTGTGGTCTTGGGCCGGTCTATCTTGGTCGGCAAACCTGCCGCGTTGATGTTCTTGGAGCAGAATTGCACTGTGACCATCGCCCATTCCCGGACAGAGAATTTGTCAGTTATGTGCCGCAGCGCGGATATACTCGTTGCCGCCGTCGGGCGTCCACAAATGGTGAAGGATGATTGGATCAAAGCCGGGGCTTGCGTCATTGACGTGGGGATCAACCGCGTGCCGAGCGTTAAACGACCGGGGAAATTCAGGCTTGTCGGGGATGTGGATTATAAGCCTGCGCGCGCAGTAGCCGGGGCGATTACGCCTGTGCCGGGCGGCGTAGGGCCAATGACAATTGCTTGTTTGCTACGCAACACTGTTTTGGCAGCCTGCGACCGACGCGGAATTGAACGCCCTAAAAACCTGAAAATTTAAGGCAGAGCGGTTTAGGTTGGAGGCGCGATAGCAATCGAAGACGTTCCCGCATTTCTTTCGCGCCAACTCGGGCGATAGAACTTATGGAAGCCGATTTTCGCCTTAAATTCCAATGTCTTGGACCATTTCGGTGCGATTTGAATCGTATGATAATGCGTCGAATTTTTCGTCAAGTCCGGCACAAATCCCGTCAAAGAAATTTGGGCAATATCCTGTGACCGCTGCCAGGCTTTGCCGCGTGGTGCGATATTCATTGACCCGTCACAGGCGAAAGAGAACTGACAGGCGAAAGGCTTTTCCGCCCCTTCATAAATAACAGAGCAAATCGTGTTGGGATAATGTTTAGATTTCACGCGATTCTTGACGACATCCGCCACAGCGAATTGACCGGAACGGGATTCTGACCGCGCTTCATAATAAACCGCTTCTGACAGACATTTATGCTCAGACGCGCGCATTTCAGCCCAGCGGCGATACTTAACACCAATAGGTGAGAGCGAGCCGATATCGGCAGCATCCCGCAATCGGGGGGTCTCGACCCGAGAAAAGGCGACAGATTTAATGTCTGACGCACGGAATTCCGCAGCCGCTTCCGCCCATTGGGCCTCAGCCCGCTGAGTAGACGCTTGGGCGCCAATGGTCGGAATCGCGATAGAAGCTGTACCAATGACAGCTAACGCGGTTACCCAACCCTTTATGTTCTGCTCTTTGCGCATTGCGGGCGTTCCCTAGCTTAAAACCCTGAACACGCAATGTATTTCACAGTAATTGGCTGCGGATCAGGGCTTTTATTCCAGCCTGTGACCCATTTGCAACGCTGTGGCCTGCATCGGTTAATGGGGGTTTAATCGATTGAAACCGTAAATAAGGACGAAAATTAGGTATTCAATACTAATTACATTAGAAATCGAAGAGGTTAACGAAATCGCCGCCTGATGGACTAACGACCTTCAGACTCGCCGTTCGGGCGGTCCAATCCACGTCAATCAGGCCATAATTGGCCTCATATTGCATAGGATGGACCCGATATGGCCCGGCTTCCATGTCGGTTTCACCGCTTTGCGCGCGCCAATCGGACGCCGGCAGGTTCAAGGACGACGCTGTGACCTCGTATAGCGGGTAATCCACGACATCATCGCGGCGGTAAATCGACCCCGCATGACGGTCGCCGGACAGAATCACGACGCCTTCTGCACCGGTGCTATTGATGAGATTATAGAGCTTTTCGCGCTCCGCCGGCATGGTGCGCCACGCTTCCCAGCCGTGACCATCCGCATGCACTTGAATGGAAGAGACCAAAAGGCGCAGATCGGCGGGTTTCTCAAGCTCCTGCTCCAGCCATGCCCATTGCGCGTCGCCCAGCATAGACCCAAATTCTCCCGCCATCGGAACGTAGCGTTCCTTGCCCGCTGCGCCGCGATCATTCGTCGCTTGAAGTTCTGTTCGGAAATACCGCGTATCCAACAAGATAATCTGCACCCTTTGACCCTCAGGCCCTATAATTTTGGACGTATGGACGCCGTCGCGGCTGCGGCGTTCATCCCCGGCGGGTACATCCCAGGCGTCGAGATAGATTTGCTCAGCAAGTTTCTTAAACGGGTAATAAGCCCCCCCGTCATTCGCGCCGTAATCATGATCATCCCATGTCGTCAGCAACGGAGTCTGCGCCCGGAAATTAGCAAATTCCGGCACCGCCGCCAGCGTATTATAACTGCCGCGCATTTTCGGCATCGTCGGGTCCGGCCAACGCGGGTCGGATTTATAGGTATCGCCGTAGACATTGTCGCCAATGAAGAGAAAGAGATCCGGGTCTTCCGCAGCAATGGTATTCCAAATTGTCTGTTCTTTCGTCTCGTTCAGGCAGGACCCAAATGCGATGCGCGTCAGAGCTTTGGAGCTGTCCAGTTCCGCAGACGCCATGGGCGTGACGCCCGTATTAGCGTTGGAAGCATTCAATGGCGCAGATTGACACGCCGCAAATAGAGTGGCCGAAGCCATGAGGGGGAGTATATGTTTCATGGCGCGACTTTAGCGGGGTTTTGTGACAGAGTCATGTCAGCCCCGTCGGTTTCCTAGCGACCTATAAGGAACATATGTCCGACCAACACATCATTATACGTCAAATCAAGGCTTGGCTCTCATCCGTCGTGATTGCGCACAAACTTTGTCCATTTGCGAAACGTGAGTTTGACACCGGCAGTATTCATTATGCGGTGATCAACACGGCTGAATTAGAGACTCAGTTAGAGCTGGTTGTCGCACACTGCGCAGCTCTGGATCGCGACACGGACAGGGAAACGACCCTGATCATTTTTCCAAACAGCCTTTCTGAATTTGAAGCGTATTTAGATTTCGTGGACCTCGCCACGGCTGTGTTGAAGACCCAAGGCTATGAGGGGATATATCAACTCGCGAGTTTCCATCCGAAATATCGCTTTGACGGCGCAGCCGAAGACGACCCAAGCAATTACACAAACAGATCGCCCTACCCCATGATCCACATCTTACGCGAAGCCAGCGTTGAAGCCGCGTTGAAAGCCTATCCAAACCCGGAAAATATTCCAACGCGGAATATTACGCTTACGCAGGACTTAGGGCTACAAGCCATGAAAGCACTGTTGGAGGCATGTTATAGATGACGCCCAAAAGTTGAGGCAGGACAGAACATCTTCTCCCCATTCATGGGGAGAAGAGATCCTTTCTCTTTGCTACTTTCTTTTCTCTTCGTTTGTTTCTGTCTCTCAGTTTCGTTATCAAAAGGGATGTTCGTGTGGGTGGTTAGGCTCTGCGAGTGCGAATGCGATATGCGAATGCTTTGAGCCCTCCCAGCTAGTGCAATTCCTGTTAATCAGGAAATGCACTAAGTGCCAAGAAGCCCCACACGACGACGCCTCGTGCATTTCTGTTCACCTTCAAAATAAAGGATCGAAAAATGGGCAGCCTTCGCCCAATTTTCGATTCTATATCCTACAGAATTGCACAACCGAACCGCAAAGCGGTTCGGCGCTACACTGCAATTGACTCACTGGATCGATTGCAGACGTATCACGTGCACATGACCGCCCGTTGTGAAAAGACCAGCTTAATATGCGGCATCAGACCCTATTCGAGGATGCATCTTTTTGAGAAAATTATAAGTGGTTGAAAACGTAAAGATTTATTGCTCCGCAACGGTCCGCGAAACGCGGACTTAGATTCAAACCTCAAATCATCGGCGACTATATCGTTCCATTCGTTCGCCTCTCATTTCGGAAAATATGGCAACGTTCGAGATATAAATACGGTATTCCTCAAGCGAGGTGGGCAAAGGCCTTGTTGGGAAACTATCGTCAAATGGCAAAAAGAACTTAATTTCGCCAGACGGGTTTCGATCAAATCCTCCAGCAAGAAAAATTTTACGTAATTTTCAAAATTCTCGAAAAGAGAGAAGAAATCATCATAACGGTTCAACACCTCCTACAATGGACTTTCCTTGGAAACGTAATAACGACGGATACATTCAAGCGTTAGGTCAAACCTATCCTCAATTTTTGCACTGAACCCCCTCGCGCCATTTATTGCCATTTTATTTTCCCGCTTTCGGGCAGGAAAAATTATGAATCCCCCAATGTTGTATAACGGTTCCAAAATTTCTTCTTTTTCGGAAGCACTAATTTGGTCAATGATCTGACGCAATTTTTTTGAAAAGATAAAAGAATTTGTGATGGCGTCACTTGAAAGAGAAAACTCGCCGAGATTGGACTCGTGGAAAAGGTATTCTCCCGAAACCGAGGACGTTAAACCAAATAGCTGCCCACTGGGAGAGCCTTGGACCAAAGAAATTCATGGTACGACCGCAAGGTCGCACTATATTTGTCCGGGTCTTTATTCGCGGGCGTATCTAGACGAAAATCAAAGGCTTTATCTATAAGCACGTGATTTAACTAATCCGCCTTCGCCGCAATCGCTGCCTGCGCTGCCGCCAGTCTCGCGATTGGGACGCGGTACGGCGAGCAGGACACATAGTCCAATCCGGTGCGGTGGCAGAAATCTATTGAGCTTGGGTCGCCGCCATGTTCGCCGCAAATGCCGAGTTTCAGGCTTGGCTTCACGGCTTTTCCGCGCTCTGTTGCGATTTGGATTAAGTCACCTACGCCGTCCTGATCGAGGGAGACGAAGGGGTCTTTTTCAACGATGCCTGCCGCGACATAATCCGGCAAGAAACGGCCCGCATCATCGCGAGAGAGACCAAATGTTGTCTGGGTTAAATCATTCGTGCCAAAGCTGAAAAACTCAGCAAATGGCGCGATATCCCCTGCCCGCAGCGCCGCGCGCGGGAGCTCTATCATTGTACCGACGACATATTCCGTTGTGCCGACTTCGGCTGCCACGGCATCGATCCGCGCTTTCAAAATTTCCAGCTCTTTTGCGGAGGAAATTAGCGGGACCATAATTTCTGCAATCGGGTGCGTGCCCGTTTCATCCGCCACAAGTTTCTGCGCTTCGAAAATCGCGCGCGCCTGCATCTCGTAAATTTCCGGATAGGAAATGCCGAGACGACAGCCCCGATGTCCGAGCATTGGGTTGCTTTCTTGTAGCTCATTTGCACGGCGCATCAGCTCGCCCGCAGGCACACCAATTTCCTTGGCGACGGACTCAATGTCTTTTTCCGTGTGAGGCAGGAACTCATGTAATGGCGGGTCAAGCAAACGGATAGTTGACGGCAAGGCCCCCATAATCCGAAAAATCGCAGCGAAGTCTTCGCGCTGAACGGGCAAGATTTTTTTGAGCGCCAGCTCTCGGCCGTCTTTGTCTTCCGCCAAAATCATCTGACGAAAATTGGCAAGACGGTCAGCTTCGAAAAACATATGTTCAGTGCGGCAAAGGCCGATGCCTTCCGCGCCAAAATCAATCGCGGTTTGCACGTCCAGCGGTGTTTCCGCATTTGTGCGAATACCTAATGTGCGGACTTCATCCGCCCACGCCATGACTTTCGCGAAATCGCCGGACAGCTCAGGCTGTATCATATCGACGGAGCCTGCGAAGACCTGCCCCGTTGCGCCGTCGACCGTGACGATATCGCCAGCTTTGACCGTACGGCCCATGACGGTAAATTCCTGCGCTTTGTAATCAATGCGGATTTCGCCCGCACCGGAGACGCAAGGCGTGCCCATGCCGCGCGCAACAACCGCCGCATGAGACGTCATGCCCCCGCGCGCGGTCACAATGGCTTCGGCGGCGTGCATGCCGTGGATGTCTTCGGGTGAGGTCTCAATCCGCACGAGGATAACTTTAACGCCCGCTTTCGCTTTAATTTCAGCTTCATCCGAATTAAACACAACTTCGCCAATCGCAGCGCCCGGTGACGCAGGTAGACCCATGGCGAGAATATCGCGTGGGGCGTCGGGCGAGAGCGTTGGATGCAGCAGTTGATCCAGCGCCAGCGGGTCAATCCGCGCGAGGGCTTCTTCTTTCGTGATTTGACCGTCTTCCGCCATATCAACGGCAATTTTCAACGCGGCACGGGCCGTGCGTTTCCCGGTCCGGGTTTGCAGCATCCAGAGCTGGCCTTGCTCGACCGTGAACTCAATATCCTGCATATCGCGGTAGTGACCTTCGAGTGTCACGAACGTCTCTGCTAGTTGGCCGTAAACTTCCGGCAAAGCCTCTTCCATAGACGGCGCGGTTTCGCCCATCTCTTCACGCGCTTTTTTCGTGAGCGTCTGCGGCGTGCGGATACCCGCCACAACATCTTCGCCCTGCGCGTTAATCAGGAACTCGCCGTAATAAGTGTTTTCGCCCGTGGACGGATCACGGGTAAAGGCAACGCCCGTCGCGCTGGTCTCGCCCATATTGCCAAAGACCATCGCCTGAACATTCACAGCCGTGCCCCATGCAGCGGGAATATCGTTCAGGCGACGGTAGACAACCGCGCGGTCATTCATCCAACTGCCGAAGACTGCGTCAACGGCGCCTTGTAATTGGTCTTGCGGGTCTTGCGGGAAGTCGCGGCCCAGCGCGCGTTTCGTCGCGTCTTTAAAACCGGAAATCACAGTTTCCCAATCGCCTGCCGTCATTTCCGTATCGAGCAAATAGCCCTGATCATCTTTGTGATTTTCCAAAATGTCTTCATAGGTGTGGTGATGCACGCCCAACACGACGTCGGAATACATGGTGATGAAACGGCGATAACTATCGAGCGCAAAGCGGCGGTCGCCGGAAAGTTCCGCGAGACCTTCAACAGTTTCGTCATTCAGACCAAGGTTCAACACTGTGTCCATCATGCCCGGCATAGAGGCCCGCGCGCCGGAACGAACGGAAACGAGCAGCGGGTTTTTCGAATCCCCGAAGGTTTTTCCCGTTAGCTTTTCAATATGTTTGAGACCCGTTTGGATTTGAGCGTCCATGTCTTCGGGATAGGTCTCATTATTTTCGTAATAAGAGGTGCAAACTTTGGTCGTGAGCGTGAATCCCGGCGGGACAGGCAAGCCAAGCGAGGCCATCTCAGCGAGGTTTGCGCCCTTGCCGCCCAGCAAGTTTTTCATGGACGTATCGCCCTCGGCTGTTCCGCCGCCAAAATTATAAACCCATTTCGTCATAGTCAAAACCTGTCCGTTGCGCACCCGCACCTCCCGGTTAGGAGGTCCATAATAAACTCACATATCTGACGCTCTAGGAACTAACCCTGAATAGCCTCAAAGTCCGCGATTTGCCGCGACGTATCACTAATCATGCCAAGAAGTCGAAGGTTGTTCTCTTTGACAGCGGTGTCATCTGAAATAATTTGCGTATGTGTGAAAAAGGCATCAATCGGCGCGCGGAGTTGAGCCAGACTGGTGAGGGCTTTTGAATAGTCCTCTTTCTCTATCGCATCCAAGATTTTCGGTTTCGAAGATTTGAGCGCATCGAAAAGCGCCGCGCCATGTTCATCTTTGGGACGATTCGCATCACCTGCTGGCAACTCGCCTTTTTTGGCTTCGGCTTTCAGGATGTTTGCGGCACGTTTGTACCCCGCGAGAAGGTTTTCGCCGTCGTCCGTTGTTAGGAAGTCTTGAAGCGCCGTGACGCGATTAACGATAGCGACGAGGTCATCTTCGCCATAGCCAAAAACAGAATCGATTACGTCATATCTTACACCTTGATCACGGAGATATACTTTGAGACGATCAAGAATAAAGCCTAGCAAGTCTGCCGAGCGACAAGAAATATAGGTTGGGTAATCGTTTGCATTGCTAACTTTTTCTTTAAAAGACTTTGATACGAACTGAGACAACTCCCGCTTACCTTGGTCCACCTCACCAATAAAACTTTCAATTACGGTTCTAAAGTAAGTAGAGTTTTCAGCATTATCTTGAATATTAGAAAAATCGGCTTTCGCTATTAATTCTTCAGGATTTTTTTCACCGAGAATATAAAATGCCGAAAAGAAAATTTCTGCAAATTCCAGCCTAACACCATTCTCCAAAATTATCCGCACCACACCCAGCGCAGCTCGCCGCAGCGCAAAGGGATCCTTACTCCCCGTCGGTTTTTCATTAATCGCCCAGAACCCGACCAGCGTGTCGAGTTTATCTGCGAGGGCGACGGCTATTGCGACGGGGTCAGTTGGAACGGCATCACTCGGCCCTTGCGGTTTGTAGTGTTCTTCAATGGCAGTGGCGATGGATTGCCGTTGAGCGCGAGAAAACTCCCCCTTCTCCCGTGGGGAGAAGGTCCCCGATAGGGGGGATGAGGGGACAGAATTTGATGGCGTGTCCTGTCTCGCGACATCTGACCCCTCATCCGTCCTCCGGACACCTTCTCCCAATGGGAGAAGGGGTTCACTTATTTCCCGCTCATACATCAGACGTCCAATTTGCCCCTGTAGCGAAGTTGCCTCAATCACCGTTTGCGTGACCAAATCACACTTGGCGAGCTTTGCCGCTTGTTCCGCCAGCTCCGGATCAGCGCCAACTTTCGGGGCGAGTTCCCGCGCCAACGCCGCAACCCGTTCCACCTTATCGCGTATCGTCCCGAGCTTCTTATGGAACACAACCGTGTCGAGCTTGTCGTAATACTCAATCAGATTTTTCTTCGCGTCTTCGGTTTGGAAGAACACGGCATCCGACAGACGCGCGGAGATAACTTTGCCATTCCCGGCCTTAATCACCTCGCCGCCATCCGGCGCGATTTGATTGGCGACGATGATGAAATGCGCCGCGAGATTTCCGCTTTTCGGATCACGCACGGTGAATGTCTTCTGATGAGATTTCAGCGTCAGGCGAATAACTTCATCCGGCAGTGTCAGAAATTCCGCATCCATATCGCCGAGCAAGACCACCGGCCATTCGGTGAGTCCCGCCACTTCATTGAGTAACCCTTCATCTTCGACCAATTCCAAGCCTTTTGCCAAACAGAGTTCCGAAGCGTTGGCATGGATAATTTTTTTGCGCTGTTCATGCGACAGCACAACATGGCCTTTGCCTTCCAACGTGTCGGTGTAGTCCTTAAACGAGGAAATCACGAAAGGCCCGGGACCGTGACGCCGATGGCCGACGGTCGTGTTGGACGATGTGATGCCGCCAACTTCGACCTCAACAACCGCCCCGCCAAACAGGACAATCAACCCGCGCAAAGGCCGCACCCAGCGGAAATTCGACCCGCCGGATTTCATGGATTTCGGCCACGGGAAATTGTTCATCACATCGGGGATGAGCTCTTGCAAAATCGCATCTGTATCGCGGCCCTTGCTCTCCATGACGGCAACATAAAACTCGCCTTTTTTCGAGTCGGTTCTAATTTGCGCTTCGGAAATATCAGACAGACCTGCGGCTTTCATAAAGCCTTCCAGCGCGCGTTCGGGCGAGCCGACACGCGGACCCTTGCGCTCTTCGGACACGTCAGGCGAGCAGAGCGGCAAATCTGCGACAAATGTCAGGCGGCGCGGCCCCGTCAGGATTTGCGCATTATCGACAGTCAATCCGGCCTTGGTCAGGCCAGCAGTAAGCGCCTTGGACAAATCCGCCCCCGCCCGCACCTGCATACGCGCCGGAATTTCTTCGGACAAGATTTCAAAAAGGAATTCAGCCATTAGACGGTCTCTGATGTTTTCAGCGAGGTTTTCTGGGGAGTTTTCAGGTGATGCCAGATCGCATCGATCACAGGGTCAATTTCATCAAAAATTTCGGCATTCATAAACCGAATAACGCGCCAGCCCAAAGACTCCAGATATTTTGTTCTTTGAATATCGCGAATAATTTCATCGGGTTCTGCATGGCCAATGCCATCAACTTCGATCACGAGCTTTTCCTTCACGCAGGCGAAATCAGCAATGAACGGACCGATGGGGACTTGGCGGCGAAAGTGATAGCCGTGGATTTGTTTACGGCGAATTTCCTGCCAGAGGACATTTTCGGCGGCGGTGAGTTCGCGGCGGTGGGATTTTGCACGAGCGTGGGTATTGGCGGTTGCGTCCTTCATCGCCAAAACCCGCCTTCATCCTCCTCCACCCTTGCGTTTCCGAAGGAAACGCTGGGGCGGGGGAGGTGCGCGACAGCGCGGAGGGGGTCAGGCGCGTCCGCGCCTGCAAAAAATGAAACCGAAGCATCGAAAAAGTTCTTTGGCAGCACAGACGTGCTGCACCCCCTCCGAGCCGCAATGCGGCCCACCTCCCCCGCTTCGCGGTGGAGGAGTTCTTTCCCTACGCTTCTCATGCGGGTTTCTCAGAGTCTGCATAAGCCTCAGCACTACCCTTGGCCAAATCTCTCACCCGCTTGATATATTCTTGGCGTTGCGTCGGCGAAACGACCCCTCGCGCATCCAGTAAATTAAACAGGTGCGAGGCTTTCAAAGCATGTTCATAGGCGGGTAGTGGGAGCGGTTTTTCCAACTCCAACAATGCTTTACATTCGGCTTCTGCAAATTCGAATTTCGCGCGGAGTTTTTCAACGTCGGAATGCTCGAAATTATAGGTGGATTGCTCGACTTCATTGCGGTGGAACACTTCGCCATAGGTCACGCCGTGATTGTTATATGGCAGGTCGTAGACATTATCGACGTCGAACACATACATGGCGAGGCGCTCTAACCCGTAGGTCAACTCACCCGACACCAAGTCGAGGTCCAGGCCGCCAACTTGTTGGAAATAGGTATATTGGCTGACTTCCATGCCGTCGCACCAGACTTCCCAGCCGAGACCCCACGCGCCAACAGTCGGGTTTTCCCAATCGTCCTCAACAAAGCGGATATCATGCAGGTCGCGATCAATGCCAATCGCGTCCAGCGAGCCGAGATAAAGCTCCTGCAGGTTTTCAGGATTGGGCTTCATGATCACTTGGAATTGGTAGTAATGCTGCAAGCGGTTGGGGTTCTCCCCGTAGCGGCCATCTGCTGGACGCCGGGACGGCTGCACATAGGCGCAATTCCACGGCTTTGGCCCGAGTGAGCGCAGCACAGTGGCGGGATGCAAAGTCCCTGCCCCGACCTCTGTATCAAAGGGCTGCAAAATTACGCAACCTTGCGCGGCCCAATAGGCCTGAAGCGTCAGGATTAATCCCTGAAAAGACGTCGGTTTTTGAGTTTCGATTGTCATAGGCCGCGTTCTACGGAATCACGTGAAAAGCGCAACCATGATGTGCGGGAAAGGCTTCCCGAACTTGTAACGCATTTTTCACCCAAAACTCTTACATGGTCAGCATGAGCGTCTGGGCACTGATCGGAAAAACCATCGCGGCAATCTTCATGGCCGCTGCTCTTGGCGCTATTTCCCTATTTGCATTGAGCCATTTCTTTCCCGCTGCCGCAGATTCAGACATTCAATTTTCAACAATTGGAATGTCCGGCGGAATGGTCGCTGGCTTTGTCGGCCTATATGTCGGTTGGCGATGGGCACTCGACGTCGCAGACGAGGCAGCATCGAAATTAGTTGAACTCTTGTTCCTCGGGGTCGGCGCCCTTATTCTTGGCGCTATCGCCTTTGTCGCGAAACAATTCTAACTAAACCTGCATCAAATCCCTCTCCATCCCCGCCAGACTGAGTTGCCGCCGCGCGGCGCTTTCGTCCTCATCAATCACCATAAGGCGGCGGGGAATCATGATGCCGGGTTCTAAAACGTTCATATTCTGGTCGAGCACAAAATAATCAATCTCGGCTTCTTTCAGCACGGCTTCCGCGAAATTTAGCGTGGCCGGATTATTGGTTGTGACAATACATTTCATACGCTCTACTTTGGGCCTCCGGTCAGTTTGCGCAAGAGATTTGACACAAATGTGTTCCCGCCTTTTTCACGCGGCGGCGTTG
>ENA-ORXM01001249-ORXM01001249.1-marine-metagenome-genome-assembly--contig:-NODE-1249-length-36719-cov-64.495934_pt1 | contig 36719 bp, 29 predicted proteins | sample MGYA00237867_ERZ511480 | MGnify/ENA primary metagenome ERZ511480 (study PRJEB26309, sample SAMN06266103) | marine metagenome | isolation source: Algal blade | place: United Kingdom:Sidmouth, United... | reverse complement strand
GGTGGTGAGACATCGGTTGGCGCTTCAACTGGGTTGGGTGTCGACGTGTTAAGAGGAAGCACAGATTCGTCCTGCTCGCCCAAAGAAGACGAACTCGCTTGTGCGTCTTCTTGTGGAACTGCCGCTGGACTGCCTTGTTCGCTCAGCGCGACACAGCCAGCAAATGTCCATAAGAACAGTGCGATGGTGCATATAGATAAGAAGCGGAATTGCGGATTAGAAAGTTTCATTCTGAATTTGAGTTGGGATAGATCATGCAGTACTGAAATAATTCGGATTGCCTTGCCATGGGCTAGCGGCCGCCACCCACGCGTATTTCGTATGAGTCCAGTGCTCCATCACAATTACCATCTGCGTTACCAAAAGAACTGGTGCAACCATTGTTATCCTGCGTATAATCTGGTTGAGAAGGGACGTACTCCGATGGAAAACGCTTACACGGTGCGGTAAGGCCACTAAATAATACAGAGACTAAATCTTTTGCTAGCCATGTGTGAAGCGAATTCGCACGGTCACATGCGTAACGTGTAAATTGAGTATCACTACGATCCAGCTCAAGAAAGCGCAGATAGTTGTCATATGCTTCTTGTCTATTGTTTAAGCTTTCATATGATATCGCAAGATCATGATATGCAATTGCTTTTCTGGGCGTTAGTTTTATTTGTCGTTTAAGGCTTGCAACAGCAGAACGATAGTCTCCTTTCTCATGGTACGCAGTTGCAAGGTTCTTATGAACCAGCTCGTCCTCAGGGTTTAGAGAAATTGCTTGCTCATAGTTTGCAATTGCTTTTTCGTATGCACCCAGATCTGCGAATATTACGCCTCTATTAATGTAGTAAGCAATTTCACCCGTGTATAACGAGCTTGCTTTGTTTATTTCCTGTAGAGCGTCTCGGTATCTTTCATTCGCATTAGCAGGATTTGAAGCCCGAATATCACTAAGTATAACTCTACCTCGCCCACCATATGCAAGATTGTTATATGGATTTAGCTTGGTCGCACTGTTGAAATCGTTCAATGCCATAATCAAGTCATTCTGCCCCAAATAAAAAGAACCTCTATAAAAATAGAGATGGCTATTATTAGGATCTAATGCAATTGCTTGATCATAATTTGCACGCGCCGCTTCAATATTTCCTTGTTGGTTATAAATATATCCCTTAGTGTAGTATGCAAATGCGTAGCTTCGATCCGACTCTATTGCACTTTCTATATACTGAAGAGCCGCTTCGGTATTACCATTACCATCAGCCAAGAACGCTAATCCTCTGTAAGCAGGTGCATAATCTGAATCTATCTCAATAGCTTTTTCAAAGTCCCGAAACGCGCCTGCCTCATCGTCGTCTCTACGCAATGCGTTGCCACGGCCTACTAATGCTTCTACCGAACGCGGATCAAGTTTGAGCGCCTGATTAAATAAAGTCAATGCATCTTCATTATCATTACTCAGGTAATACTCATCGCCGAGTTCTAGCAGGGTAGAAAGCGATAGGTCAGTAATATCGAGATTGGCAATCAATAAGCGAGCATCTAAGCCATGAAGGTTCCAATAGGTCAGATTGTCGAAGGCCACGCTGACATTCGGTTCTTCGTCTGATGAGATTGTTAAGGCTATATCACCAAATTCGAAGCTATCGTCCTCAAAAGAGGAAAGCACTTCACCATTCGCGATCAGAATAAACTCAGAGTCAACAGCCATGACGCCCAATCGGTTAGTCTTATCAAGCCCCGTTTTGATTACCGGTGATTCGGTCCATGGAATTATGTCGTACCATTCGTCGTTCATCAGCTTGTAAACAGAATATGATCCATCTCCAGATACAAGATATCGATAAAAATTATCTTGGTCAACATATCGGAATATGAGGCCATAAACTTGTTCAGGTGCTCCACTGTCTAGGCTGGCATCAAACTCAGCTAGAAAATCGCCAGCTACAAATTCAGCTGTTTGCCAAAAAAACAAATCTTTTTCCTTCAAAGATAGAACGTACTCACCATTTTTGAATCGAAGCGAACTTTTATCTCCATCATATGTAGCCCAGCGGCCATCCATATCAGTGCTGAAATCAAATTGTAGCGTTGGATCTAACTCTTTGATGTTGGAAAGCAAAAATGATTTACTAGGCAGGTCGCTTTGGTCTGCAGCGGGGCTAGCGTCTTCTGATGTGTCGCCTGCAACTATATTAGCGGATAGCTCCCACATCTTCAGATTGTCAAAAGAAATCTGTACAGGACCGTCTTCATGTGATGCTGCAATGAGCGCTATATCTCCTTCAGCCAATGACCCATCAGTAACTTGTGCAGCTATTTTGTTATCAATTAATAAGCTGATACTATCGTCTTGTACAAGTACTCCTAATTTTGTACGTTTCCATCGGCTTGATCCAAAAGATTTAATCTTATCGTTGATCAGCGAATTTACTTCGCCATTTACGAACTTATTGAGAGAAAAAGAACCGTCACTTTTTACAAGAAACGCGTAAAAATTATTTTTATCAGAATGCCTAAAATAAAACCCTTGACTATACTCTGTTGAGCCATCCATACGTTGCGTATCAACCTCAACAAAGAAATTATTTGTATCTTTTGTAACGTAACTTCCTCCGCTTAAGTTATTCTCATGAATATCAATAATGTACTTCCCACGCTCGTAGTATCGGGAGATATCTTCATCAGAATTTTTAGAAAGAAAATCATTTTCTTCTCTAGAGTTTGAATCAAGAGTTGGAGACTGAGACCGTATCTCTTCAAGCTGCTTTATTGTGTTGGTGGATTCGTCCTGTTGTTGAAGAGATTTGGCTGCGTGACTATTAACGGATGAAAGCATAATGTTTTGAGATGATGCCGCAATGATGTTGGCGGATGCGGTTTTTGTATTGGCTACAACCAGACAACTCAAGATAAAACCAATACAAAAAAGAAAAGGGATAGATTTGCTATACATGTGTTCACTCCTGTTTATTGCTTCAAATGAATAGAAATATCTGCAACACCAGAAATCAATGTTGCAGATATGCACATAAATACAATGTAGTGCATCATCCACGCTAAAAATTGGGATTATTTCCTGTGTGTCAATCCCAGAATTAAGACTGGAAGATGCAGTAGTTACAAATTTAGCGAAGAATTGGGACAAAAATCTTATGAGGCAGAATACCTTGGCGCTCAGCACCTTGGAAAGGCTCTTCTGATAGCTCAAGTGAGGTCGGTGCCGGCGGGTCGATAATAATATCTGCGGTCACGGCTGTGCCATCATCTGCATAAACCGTTGCCGTTATTGTTAGTGGAAATTGGACAACACCAACGGGGATGTTCGCAGACCAGTTTCCGGTTGGTAGTAGCGTGGTTGAAATAACGCCACTAACGCCCGCTGTTACTTCCACTCGCTCGATACCTGCGGGAGCAGTCCCTGCCAATACCGCCTGAAGTCGGGTTGGATCTTCGACTAGTAGACAAGCTCCGCCCGTTTCATCTGCAATGGTGCGCAAATCTGCACCATCTTCGCATCCAGAAGAAGTTGTTCCGACTGAGTAAGTATTGATGATGGTTCCCGCAGCCTTAGCGGCTGCTAACGGGCTTGTATCACTTGTACTAATTCTATTTTTGCCATCCGAGAGGAAAAATGCGATGTTTGTCCCACCACCTGCCGCAATAAATGCCTTATTTATTGCCTCAATGGCTCTGTCAAAGCTCGTATTTGTTCCAACACGTTGAGCGCTGAATTGATTAATTCTCCCCTGCGTTAATGAACGAGCAACCTCATCAATATCTAATTGACCATTCGTATCTTGATCTGATGCTACGGACGTAAATACCTGCTCGCCATTAGCCGGACTCACATCTGCGACGGCAGCGCTACTGCCGAAGGCAATAACCCCAGCTGCAATTCCAGTGGTACTTGCCAGACTATTATTTAGAGCCAACACGCCGCTGATCTCACAGTCCAAGGTATCTCCAGTCGGCCCTTGTCCATTAGAATTATCATTGTCATCAACGGTTCCACTATCGTCACAATCTTGTTGAATTGGCCTATTCGTACTTCCTGATACATCCACGACATATAGAACATTGGCTTGGTCAGTTAGCGTGCCGATTGATGTGTTACCGTTCACGGTGAAGGCTTGTCCTGGCGTGCTCACTGTATCGCGCACGGATTCGTCAATCTGAATATTTAGCTGTTGTCCCTGAGAGGTTGTTCCTGTGCTAGGATTGTCAGCATGGGCGGTGAATAACGAGGCTATTAGCAAAGCAGTTGCGGTTAAAATCCCGATGCTGTGCTTTCTCAATTTGCAATGTAAATTTGATATATTCATGGTGTTTCCTTTGTTAAAATTTTTGCCGGACAAAGCCGGATAGTGTCATTTTAGTTACGAAATAGCTTACTTCTTTGTTTTCTTTTGACTATGCGTTACCTGTTTTCTATCTGGAACCAATCTTGTAACGACTCCAGCGCCTACGTTGAGGGCGGTTGATATCGCTGCAGCCTTTATCTGTTGCTCCATTGCCCGCTCTTGCTCAGGCTTCTTATCCTGAATAATTCTTTTCAAACGGATAGTCTCAGTTGCGATAGCGTTTGCTGAGGATACGCAGGTGTTGATATCCGTCTGCAAAGATAATACACGGGTGTTATACGCATTTCGCCTCTCTTTCCGATTAGAGAATAAAATAATTGCTGAAAATAGCCTTTTAATACTTAATGCAAAAACCACGACTATTCCAACAAATATCAATATACCTGCAAGGGACTCACCGGTTATTTCAAACGGAAGTAACAGCATTAGTCCGCTCAAAAACCCCAAAATCACACTTGAAATACCCTTCCAACAACCACTACCCGTATAGGATGATGAATTTTCAGTAAGCCAGTTAAATTTTTCGCTAAGTTCTCTGGCTCTATGCTTGAATGCTATTGATGCGGCTTGGCGCTGTCTTAAAATGTCATTAACTTGGTCGCGCGAATACCATTCGAAGCTAGAAATTGGCAGGTTAATAGCTGCAATTTCTTGTTCGTGACACATTATATTCTTTACATCTTCCATTGGAATCCAACCGACAATGGATTGCCCTGTCGGAATTTGGCGAATTGCGTTGAGCCATGCGATCCGTTCGTCACGCGCCACAGCAAATAAAATATCGCCTTCTTGCAAACAAGCGAGTTTCGAAGATTGCCAAGTTGGTATTTCAAACAGATATGCTTCGTCGCTACATATTGTTATAGTAATAAGATTTTTGGATTGTCGAGATCCATCAATCATCGTTTCATTTTGTACAATGCCAGTCTTCATCTCTGTTTCCTTATTGAATCAACCGCCAAAAATAAGAGCAATGATGGCATAAAGGACATACAGCCAGCTAAGAATGCCATATCCAATGGCACCAAACAGGTCCGACCCTTTAGCCAGTGCAATCAACAGAGCTAGTACTGAACCAGCAAAGTAGATAGCCCGACCACTAATTTCATCTGAAGCTTCGCCCGATTGAGCACCTGCTGCAGTCTTTTCCAGATCATTTATATTTTGTGACATACGAATTGCTCCTTTTATTACAATATCTGAAAGTTTACAGATTCAATCAGTGGCTTGTGGTAGATGGTTCATTTTGGTAAATCAAATAGGTTAACAGTTCGAAGCTAATGAATACTGGTTGGGGTTGTAAACTACCCCAACCTACACAACCGAAGCTCTACATTGGCAACTGTCAACTTATTTCTGAACCAACACTACTTTTTGGCAAAAAGTACTAAGTACGGACAAACATGTTTTGTCGGATGCAAAGAGCAGTTCTAGCCGATATTCGGCTTCTAAACACCCAACAAAATATTTTTGCTTGTACTTAGTTCTAGAATTTTCTGTAGTTTAGGTCAAGTCTGCATATAGTTTTTCAGTTTTTATAAAATTCTTCTTGTATTTGATTATCTTGGAAGTACAATATGTTTTCATTTTGACAAAATCAGTGTCGGGCTGTCACCTGCCATTTTGCCCACTCATGCGACAGCTTGGCGTGTAGACCCGACATTTTGTCCAAAAACACAAATTTCAACCTACAAACCGGACAATATCTCCGCCAAAACCATATCTAGCTCACTCCTATCTGCAATAGTCACAACAGAAGAAAGCGTATGAAAAAACGGAATTTTCTCAAGCTCTTGGGTGGTGATAAACCCAAAGGTGAGGGCAGCACCTGATTTTGTTGCGGCAAGGAAGAACTCCTGTACCCGAGGATCTGCTGCCAGTTTCTTTAGAAAAAATGGATCGCTGGGGATAAACAAATAGCGACACTGCTCAATTTGGGTTAGCGCCTGACGCAGCGTTAAATCTGGCGTCAAAACAATCCCATGTTGCCCGCCGCATGGGCGACCATAGAGACCAACGATCTTTACGCGGACGCCCTCGCTGCGCAATCGTGACGTGATTGCCACAGCTAGTTCTGTATCGAATAGAGAATCCCAAAGAACAAAAATTGAACGGGCAGATTTTGTCATAGGTTTCTTATGGAGCTATCAGGTAGTTCTATCAGGAGGTCGTTTGCGCTGGCGGACTACATCACAGTGTGTGTACGGATCTGTCAAAAAAAGAGTTCGTAAGGTTCAAAGATTATTTCCAAACAATTTTGAACAGCCTCTTTACAATCACTTTAAGTGGCACAATATCTAGTTTATTTTACTTTCATTTTCTACCTAATGACCTACTGATTTGAGTGCAAGTACGTAATAGTTTTGATAAACCTCTCTTTTTCGTACGTATACCTCTCACAAACCTATCATTTCTCTTACGAACTTATCACATCTCTCGAAAACCTGTTGCGCTACAAAGGTGCCTGTGCTATTCTATTACGAAATAGCACTTTACTTATTTCTTACGTCAACCCTCTAAAACTCCTCTGTATCTACAACTATGAAGCCTATGTCCGATCAGGAGCTATACAACGCCGTCCACGTCGGTTTGAAAAATTGGAGCAAAAAAAAGAGCGAGCCAGGATTGCTGGCAGACTTTAAGCTCTACCAAACGTTGCGCCGTAACGGCACAAAAAGCGCGCAGCAATGCAGAAACGAGTTGCTTGCATGTGGGCTTGATGAATTGCAGCGCGAAAATCCTAAGTATGCACTTCTGCTCACGCGACGCTTTATCGATAAGGAACCAGTTTACAAGATTGCTAATGGTCTGGGCTGGGCAGAGAGCACGCTTTATCGTAAACAGAGCGAAGCAATTACCCATCTGGCACGCATCTTACGCCGCCTTGACGCAACCTCTTCCATAGAACAGAAGCGTACGCTCTTACAGCGTTTAGAGGAACCAACCTATACTAAACTGATTGGGATAGAGCCCCACCTATCTAAATTGACGGTAGAGCTTTTGCGCGATGGGCCGCCATGGATTATTGGGGTGGAAGGTATGGGCGGGGTAGGTAAAACCTCTCTGGCCGATGCGCTGGCGCGCCATTTCATCGAAGCTGAAGAGATGACGGGAATCGGTTGGGTGACAGCCCGCACAAAACGGTTGACTCTGACAGGGCGAGTCGAAGAGTTGATCGATCCGCTTATTTCAACTGACAGTTTGCTTAAGAGTTTGGCTGATCAAATCCTGAATTCATCCACTAACAATGACTCTACGCATCCTCGCCCTTTAGATGAGCTCTTGATCAATCTAGAAGAGACGCTCAAAGCTGCCCCATACATTATCTTTATCGATAACCTAGAGACCATTGCCGAAGTTGACTCGCTGCTGCCTCGCCTCCGCACTCTAATCAACCCGACGAAATTTGTCTTAACCACACGCAAGGTGCTGCATGACGAAGCGGATATTTTCCACTATGGGATACCCGAACTCTCTTATGCTGATTCGCTGGCGTTGATCCGGCAAGAAGGTATTTCGCGTAATCTACCAAACATTAACCGGGCCACAGATGAAGAGCTGAAACCAATCTGGCAGACCGTTGGCGGCAATCCACTGGCGCTTCGTCTCGTCGTTGGGCAGACTCATATCCATGCGCTCAACCAAGTGCTTGCTGGTTTTACAAATGCTCAGGGCAATAAGTCCGAAAATCTTTACACCTACATCTACCGACGTGTGTGGGACAATTTAGACGAACAGAGTCGACTGGTTCTGCTCGCAATGCCTTTGGTGGCACCAAGCGGGGGCGACCTTAACGCCATCCATAAAATTCTGCAGATGGACGAAGGTCAAATTAGCAGCGCATTAGAAAACCTGGTCGCGCTCAACTTGGTTGACAGTCGAGGCGGCTTGAATCAAAAAACGTTCACCATTCACAACTTAACCCGCAGCTTCTTGCAAAAACAGGTCGCGAAGTGGCAGTAGCATAAATACAAAAATCCAAGATGTCATCATACCCAAAAATATTCCGCCGCTTAATCGCCCAAAGTACTCAATCCACCTTGGACCAGCTCCATAATAAGGGGGCCATCTTAGATGCTGTACGTCGCGAGCACCTATTGCATACGTTAGATTTTGCGTTGAAACAGGGCGATGCATGGGAAGAGGGGTGCCAAATCCTGCTCCGCTTAGAGCCAGAATTTCGACGCACATCAATGCCCAGTCAATGGGTGAGTTCACTTACCCTCGCGGTTAAACAAGCTGCTCAAAGTAATCAAATTGAGACGGCGGCGACGCTTTCATTTTCACTGGGCTACCTCTTTCAGCGGCTAAACGACCTCAAGAACGCCTTCTCGAATTTCGAAGTATCTGCCAAGCTGTTTGAATCGCTCGACATGCCGCTTGAGCAAGCCAACGCCATGAACAGAATTGCCTTCATTTTGCGTTTACGAGGCGACTTAGCCCAAGCAGAGGAGACGGCACAGCTTGCTCTTCAGTATTTGGCAACAGATGAGCGTAGAGAATTTAGCCACTTTGTGCTTGGAATGATTGCTCATGATCGAGGCGCGTATACCGAGGCGTTGGCAGCGTTTCGTCAATCATTGACGCTTGTGGAAACCTCCGAAGACCCGCTGCTGCATGGGCAACGTTTGCGTAACTTTGGCCCCCCACATCACGAGTTAGGGCAATTTGGCCAAGCAATTGATTGTTATAAGCAGTCGATTGCGTTATTTACTTCAATTGGTGCAACACACGAACTTGCATTAACTAAAATGAATCTTGGTAACACCTATTCCGAAAATAGTAATTTCAACGATGCGATTATCGCGTATGCAGAAGCCGAATCAATTTTGTTGCAGTCTCAGGAACGATTACAGCAAGCCCAACTATACACCAATATCGGGATAGTACAGCGCAAGCTAGGCAATAATCAGCTAGCAGAGCACTCCTTCCGAAAAGGCATCAAACTGTGGCGCGAGTTTGAGAACAACCGCTCTTTGGCCAATGCATTAGATGAATTAGCCGTTCTTTACACGGCAAGCGGAAAACTAGAAGAGGCGCAACAAACCATCGAGCAAGCCGAAGCCGTCCGCAAAAATGGGACTGGCCCAAATTGTGTGTAAATAGCGTCAGATTACTTAACCAGACAAAGTCGTTTACACACTTGTGGTACAGCCCCGCAAAAATTTGAAATAGTGCCACTTCGTCTCATACTTGGGGCTGGTTAGATTACCTGGGCAATCTAACCAGCCCCATAATGGCTTACCCGTTTCCAAACCCATTCTCATGATCACTTACTGCCAGGTAGTCCATCTCGGCTGCGCCTTGATTTACGTCAACTCGAGGGCCAAAGAGGATGCCTAAGGCACAAAAGGCAACCAGCAAGCCAAACTTCAGTTGGTTTCGATATGTTTTAGCACTGTCCATGCGTGAATTCTCCTTCACTCAATAAGCCATCAAGTTCAGGGATCCCGCCGTCATGTATGCTGACACATACGTGACGGTGCGCGCTTTCTCGATGGACGTGGTTGTTATTTTTTGGCTTTGCTTAAGCTCCTTTATTGTCTCAAGTTTGATGTCTGGTTTGCTACTGCCGTTTTGGTAATACAGCCCGACATATTATCTAAAACACCTGACATTCTTATGATCGATCCAGTACGCATTGAAATTCTTGTTAATTTACGTAAAGCAGTTCGTCCGCGAATTTCTCAAACAAGAGCAGCAAATTTCTTCGGGCTTGACTCCAAACATGGGCGGAAAACTATTGGCACATGGGAAAATGGACAATCTGCTGCGGATGAGGGTCGACGCGAAAAATTTGTCGCCTACTTATGGGATATGTTAGGGCTACGTAACGATCCGGAGAAGTTTGAAGATGTTTGGCAAATTTTGGTTGAGGAATGGCGGTGGAAGCCAATTAACGATGAAGAGTGGAAACGCTTCACAACTGTTGAACGGCCAAGTTCTATCGAGGTAGTCTTCGAAGATGGAGGAGAACCGACTTCCACCCAACTGCCGGTGCCAGAGCCGCCGCGCCCGCCAGAAACGGCTCAATTTGTTGGGCGTGAAATGGAGTTAAAGAGTTATGCTGCCGCGCTGAGTGCATCTGGCATTGCGTCTATTACTGGTGCCGCGGGTGTAGGTAAAACAACCCTTGCAGCTCAACTAGCTCGCCAAATCGCTACACCTGATAAGTTCTTCTGGCATCGATGTTATCCAGAACGTGACGCAAATGAGATTACGTGGAAACTAGCCGAATTCCTGGGCTGGCGTGGTCAACGTACAATGTGGGACTATCTGAATAGTAAAAATCAGAGTAATAGTTTGCCTCCCCAAAGTACGCTTTTAGATAGCATATTCGAACTAATACGGCATAAAGGACTGGTTCTTTGTCTCGACGATTTTCATCACTGGTTCAATGACGATAACCAAAGTGAGGTGGTCAATCGGCTCGTTACCCTAGCACATGCTCAAGAGATTGCATTGATCGTAACCTCTCGGCAAGCCTTAAGTTTGGATGATCCATCAACCGAAACGCTGGCCGGATTGAATCTTGAGGATACACAAGTATTTTTGAGTACTCGTGAAGTACAGATTGAAGAACGATTGCTCAATATGCTTTACCAGCGTACAGAAGGGAATGCAGAACTGCTCACACTAGCCGTTCAGGCATTGGAACGAACCAATGACGCCGAAACGCTGATCGAACAGTTGGTTTATACAGAAAAAGTAGAACAATTTTTGTTGACCGAGATTGATAGCGATCTAGCAGATGGAGAAAAGGTTGTCATGAGTGGGGTGTCGGCTCTCTTAGGCTACCCCGGGACTGCGGAGGCTATTGAAGAGGTGCTGGATGCGGATAATGTGCGGCGGCCTCTTGTCCATTTGGTGAACCGATATTTACTGGAACGATTTCGTGACGACGAAGAGAAAACATTCACCTATAGCCAACACGCCATTGTTCAATCGTTTTACTATGACCTGCTAGGTCAGAGGCGTAGGCGGCAAATGCATCGGCGTGCAGGTGAGTACTACGAACATGAAACGGCAGATGTCTTCCGCGCCGCGCTGCACTATCAGCATGGTCAAGAGCATGAGAAGGCCGCCAAATTAGCGACTAAGGATGTGTTTGGCGTCATCTATCGAGGCTCTGCTCCAGCTATGCGTTCTTTACTGAGCAAGTTTAAGCAGAACCAGCTTTCATCAATTATGTGGATTAAAGTACAAATTATGCTGGGGCACACGTACGAATTTGTAGAAGAATGGGATGCCGCGCTGGAAAGATATCGCGACGCGTTGCGGCAGCTAGAAGGTCAGCCAGAAACAGATGATGTGCGAAGGCTAAAGAGCGAAACCTATCGCGGCATCGTGATTGCCCTGCGTCATCGTCAGCCAAAAGAAGCACAGAAGTATATCTCGCAGGGACTGGAGATTGTAACGGGCGTGGATCCCATTGCCGAAGCCGACCTGCGGATTCAGATGGGGGCAGTGATGCTTCAGTTTGGCGACAGAGACGGAATCATGTACCTAGAGGAATCACTACGTTTGCTTGACTCACTATCGACAACCCCGCGCCTTTCTACCTTAAAGATGCTGGCGCTTCTGAACCTTGGCATCCATCGTGCTATGCAGAACAAGCTGACGGTTGCCGAAGAGCACTGGCAAGATGCGCTTCAGATAGCGACTACTCAGAATGATGTCTTTAATCAGATCGCACTGGGCGGTAATTTAGGCAACCTCTTTCAAATGACCGGGCGCTGGCAAAAAGCGTTGGATATGTATGCCGAGACGCTCCAGCAAGCGGAGGCATTTGGCAAACGGGCAGAGGTTGTGCGCCTCACGATTAACTCGGGCGTTTTACAGATGAACATGGGCGATTCAGCGCAAGCAAGAGCACACCTATATGACGGAGTCGAGCAGTCCAAGCAGTTTGAGCTAAACGAATTGACCGTTACTGGCCTCACTTATCTTGGCGATTTATATCTGCGTCAAAACGAGCATCAAAAATCTCTTGAGCGTCTACTCGAAGCGCAATCTTTGGCAAAAAATCATGGTATCTCGTTTCAGCTATCAACCATTCGCCGCTTGCTGGGTCACATCTCTTTACTAGATAGGACGATAGCACAAGCAGAAGAGTATGTTGAGCTATCAATTGAGGATGCCAAACGCTCCAGTGCCAAAGTTGAAGAAGGAACAGCGCTGCGAATTCTGGGTCTAATCCGTGCGAAACAAGAACAAATAGAAGAGGCGCAACAAAATTTCGAGCAAAGTCTTACGCTGCTCCAGCAAGATCCGTATGAGGTAGCGCGTACCCAAGAGGCGTACGGAGAATTTTTGATGTCGATAGATCAGCGTGAGAGCGGTTTGCTACGCTTAAGCGAATCACTGTCAGGGTATAGCAACCTTGATGCCCGAATCGACGCAGATCGAATTGAACGAGTCATGAATCAATAATTTGAAGGATTTATATTATGCGTAACTCAGCAACTTCTATTTATACACTTATCCAGAAAAATTTTGTAGTCGCATTGATTACGTGTGCGCTGTTCTTACCATTATCGGCTACTGCCCAGAGCGGCGGTCCAATTAGCCAAGAGATAGAATGGATATCAAACGATGGGCGCTTATCCCGCAGTATCGCATGGGGTGATGTGGATGGGGATGGCGACCTTGATCTGGCCGCGGGAACAGGTACTCAGAATACGCTTTTTCTCAACAACGATGGCGAGTTGAGCAATGAGCCTGATTGGGTTTCTGATGATTCGTTGCTGAGTTACAATATTGCGTGGGGCGATGTGAATGGTGACGGCGACCTTGACCTGGCCGTGGGCAATGACGGTGCTAACAAAATCTATCTAAACAATAATGGTCAACTGGATTCAATCGCTTATTGGACTTCTACGGATACTATATTAACCAACAGTATTGCGTGGGGTGATATAGATGGAAATGGCGATCTTGATCTAGTTGCGGGCAATGATGGCGTCAATACAATCTATTTTAACAATGGCGGGCAGCTAAGTGAAGTGCCAGTTGGGATATCGAATGAGATTTCGCAAACCTTAAGCGTTGCATTAGGAGACATTGATGGGGATGGCGATCTTGATCTCGCTGCGGGCAACAACGGTAGAAATGCGATTTATCTCAATGAAAATAATCAGCTGAATCCAACACCAATTTGGGCATCAGAAGAAATTACGCCAACCCTCAGTTTAACATGGGGCGATCTTGATGGAGATGGCGATCTTGATCTTGCTGCGGGGAATGATGGAAATGATCACGTATATCTTAATATCGGTGGCCGTCTCGCAGACGAGCCTGTGTGGACTGCTCTGGTAAATGATCCAAATGTATCGACAACCCACAGCATTGCTTGGGCCGACATAGAAGGCGATGGTGATCTCGATTTAGTAACTGGGAATAGTGGGCCAATCAGAATTTTTGTTAACCAGAGCGGTCGGTTGAACAGTAACCCAATATGGGTTATCGCTGATGATGGAACTGTCTATGACGTTGCGTGGGGGGATGTGGATGGCGATCACGATCTTGATCTTGTGATTGCCCACTCCAAATCAAGTCAAAGTCTTAGCCAGAATAAACTCTATATTAATGAGAGCACCCACATGCCATCCAGACCGAACTGGCTTTCTGATGACGGTGTTAAAACGTATGCGGTTGCCTGGGGGGATGTAGATGGTGATGGTGATTTAGATTTAGCAGCAGGAGGCGATGAATCAAATGCATTATACATAAACAATGATGGCAGGTTAGACGATGAACCAATTTATTGGAATTCCACACATATCTCGTGGACCACAAGTATAGCTTGGGGCGATGTAAATCAGGATGGTATGCTCGATCTGGCTGAGGGCAATGGTGTAGATCCAATACAAGTCTATCTTAATAGCGGAAGTAGTTTAAGCTCAGCACCTTGGGTTGCCAATGATAATCGCAGAACCCGTAGTATTGCCTGGGGTGATGTAGATGGTGATGGCGATCTCGATCTTGCCGCAGGTAATGAATTCAGGTCAGATGGAAGCTCTGATGGACGCAACACACTTTACATAAATGAAAATGGTCTATTAAATCCTGAACCTTACTGGCTGTCAGACGATGCTTCAAATACGCAAAGCGTGGCTTGGGGCGATGTAGACGGTGATGGTGACCTAGACCTTGCTACAGGTAATCTTGGTAAAAACGGTCTATACATCAATGAAGGTGGAAAGTTAAGCCTACTTCCTGTATGGACTGATAGTGATGAATATAACACATATAGTATTGCATGGGGGGATATGAATGGTGATGGTCACTTAGATCTTGCAGTGGGTAATTCTTCTCAACCGAACGTAGTATATCTCAATGAAGACGGTCGTCTCTCGACACAACCAAATTGGATTGCACACGATATACGTTTTACTAAAAGTATTGTGTGGGGAGATATGGATGGCGATGGTGATCTTGATTTAGTTTCGGGGAATAGTCGGGCAAATTCATATTATCGCAATGAGAAAGGCTGGTTGAATCCGACACCTCACTGGTATGATGATGAATGGGAAATTACAACCAGTATCTCTTTGGGAGATATGGATGGCGATGGCGATCTTGATATTGCCTCTGGTAATTTCCGTCAGGAAAGAACCGAGAATGGAGAAACAGTCGTCGTCGAAACAGGACAGAACTCGGTTTCAACAAACCAAAACCTACAATACGCGCTCTCGCTCAATAACCCACCAACAATTGAGTCGATCGGTTTGAACCCAACCAGCCAGTCAAATCTACTACACGCTGGCTCCCTGATTACGCAGGTTCAGATACCTATTACCTACACGCTTTATAGCCCTCAATCAAACAGAACGCCAAGTGTTACGGCTGAATTTTCGCTCGATGGCGGCGACAATTGGCGACCGGCTGTTACTACTACTGAAACGGTTACAATAAACTTAGCGACCAATGAGACCGCCTCGTTTGCTGTACTGGACTCACCACAACAGATCCCCAACAACGGCGATTCACTGACAAGTGAACTGGCCATCGCGGATGATTACACGATTGCCGACATCGATGTCTGGCTTGCAATTACGCATACAAATTACGCTGAGTTGGCCGTCTCTTTAATGGCACCAGATGGCACCGAGGTAGAATTCTTTAATGAGGGCGATATTACTGGTCAGGATCTGACAGACTTCCACTTCTCTATCCGTGAAACAACACCAATTACCAACACAACCCCTCCTTTTATCGGTGCTTATCGACCCGTTGGCGAGCTAAAGTCGTTACATCAGCCATATTCCAGCGGCACTTGGTCGTTGGTCGTTACTAATGGAAACGGCAGCGGCACAGGAGATTTAGAAAGTTGGGGGGTGCATCTCAGCACGCCATCGCCAAAGCATGTTTACTATTGGGACACCTTTGAATCTGGATTCTTTGGGCAATCAGATAATGTGGTTGTTCGCATGACGGCACAACCACAGCCACCAGCCCCTAGTGCAACTGTTGCCAATTCAGTACGCTACACAAATACCGTGGCTGGGCCCTATCAACGCGCCAGCGTAGCAGCGATGTCAAGTCCCTTTAGCGTACGCGGCACGCAAGTTAGAGTTAATCGTGAAGCCGGAACAGCTGAAAACGTTATCGCCGATGCAATTGTCTATCGATTGCCAAGTAACCAAACGTCAGACGCTTTGCCATTAACAAATAGCCAAGAAGAAACCTTTCGCACAAATATTCAAGGGTATCTCAGTGGGCGTGGTGAGATATCAATTGGAGATAAGCTCATTGCGCTTGCACCTGGTGTGCAAAAAGAAAAATATACTGTCTACCATACAAGCGCACCCATCGTAGGCTCAGAACCAATTCTATATGAGGTAACCGATTCCGGTGTTCAGGATCTCACAGTTTCGCACCAAAACGCATTAGCAATTTTCGATCTGTCGGTTTCCCTCGAATGGGATGCTCGTAACGATCAGATCTACCTCAATCAACTAGAATTCGACATTCAGCGCACCTCTCAACTTCTTTATGACTGGACCAACGGCCAAGCTGCATTGGGAGAAATCACCATCTACCATGCCAAGGAAAAGTGGGAAGAGGCCGATATCCATATCCATGCCACAAACGATTTACGTCCTCATGCCACGATAGGGGGGATTGTCTCGGTCGGCTTGTATAAAGAAATACTGGTCGATGGAGAGATAACGCCCATTCTTTACACATCTGGTCATGTGGAGATGGGGGCCGTGTGGAACCGTTATGGCGAAGCGGGTGATTCATTAAGTGAAGATTGGGCAAGGACGCTAACCCACGAATTAGGCCACTACCTCTTCTTCCTCTTCGACAACTATATCGGGATCGATGGCAATCATGTCTCTAGGGTAGAAGGCTGCCCCGGTGTGATGAGCGACCCTTATAGTGAGGTCGATAGTGAGTTTCATCCAGAATTTGAGTGGGCACAAAACTGTACGCAAACGCTGTCGCACCAGTTACTAGGGCGCTCGGACTGGGAGACGATTGTTGACTTCTACGAATGGTTCTCGGCACCAGCTGGATCAATTAGCAATCCAGCCTTTGCGGGTCCAAATACGTTGCCGTTGGCGGTTACGCAAGTTCGCTATGTAGAACCAGAGTCAGATGCAACAACGGTTGATGTCAATACTTTCTTCCTCTTGGGGCCAGACGGCAGCCCGTATGTGGCCGGAAACAACGCCAAAGCATTCTTGTTTAAAGGACAGCAACACGATTCAATTGTGAACCTTGGCGCACCGAGGCGCGACAGAGTTCAGGCCCGCCACGCTAGCCTAGGCGATACGTTGTGCGTCTACGAATTGACTGCCACGAGCGATCCGGTGGCTGGCTGTACAGAGATTGCAAATGGAGATACGGAGATGAGTCTGTCGGCTGTTTCCACATGGCAGCCAGACGTAATCATAGAACCGGTAAGCCGCTCGCAGATCAATGTATCTGTTGGCAACTTACCAGCCGAGCCACCGCTATCACTAAAGGCACGCTTATATCCAGCTAATATGTTAGCGGGTGATGTTGCACCCGCTGCGGTTTCACTTCAGCAACAGGCTGGTAGCTATAACGCGACAATTGACTTAACGCAGATAACCCAAAAAGCGTATTTACACATCTACGATGAGAACAATCCCGCTCACGTTATCGTAGCAGATTATACTATCGGCGGTGCGCCCGTCCTCTCGCTTGATGATGGTGATATCATTACCTTCGGTGGCGGAGACGCTGTTACCTTTAGTGACGGCAGTACGATTACACTATCCCCTGGTGATACGCTGTCCTTTAGCGGTGGTTCTGCATCGATTATGCTCGGTGATGGCGAAACGCTCTCATTCAGCAGCGGCAGTACGCTCTCGTTTAGCAGCGGCGGCACGATCCAGCTAGACGACAACTCAACGCTTTCGTTCAGCAGCGGCAGCACGCTCTCCTTTAGCAGCGGTGGCGTTGTGATTACCCAAATAGATGGCCCAACGTTAAGCTTTAGCAGCGGTGGATCATTGTTGTTTGACGCGGCAGGGACGCTAGAATATACGCGCCAGGGTTCGCTCATTCTTGGTGATGGTGATACCCTCTCGTTTAGCAGCGGAAATATATTGATCACACAAGTAGACGGGACCACGCTCTCTTTTAGCAGTAGTTCAACGCTCTCCTTTAGTAGCGGCGGCACGATCCAGTTAGGGGATGGCTCAACCCTTAGCTTTAGCAGCGGCAGCACGCTCTCCTTTAGCAGCGGCGGCGTTGTTATTACCCAGCCAGATGGATCGACGCTTAGCTTTAACAACGGTAGTACTGTCACGCTGGTAAACGGAAGCACTTTGTCTTTTAGCAGCGGCGGCACCCTTTCGTTTAGCAGCGGTGGTACATTGTCGTTCAGTAGTGGTGGTGCATCGATTGTACATGACGGCAGTACTCTCTCCTTTAGTAGCGGCAGTACGCTCTTATTCAAAAGTGGGAGCACGCTCTCTTTTAGCAGCGGCAACACATTGGCACTTAGCGAAAATGATACGTTGTCCTTTAGCAGCGGGAATGTGAAGCTAGTTGGTGCGGGCGATACACTGTCATATAGCAGCGGTAGCGCACCTATTAGTTCTGCCAACGGCCAAGTGACCATCTACGTTGACCAGAGTACTCTGGAATCCGAGGAATTTTACACTATTCAGCCAGCGACCGTCATCACGGCTGCACCAGCGTGGACCACGCCAGTGGGCCAAGCCTACCGAGTAACGTCGTCACTGAATGTACCAAACCTAGAGCAAGCTTCTATTTCTATCAACTACCTTGGGCGCAACATTGCAGATGACAAAGAGAAGCTGCTCCATATCTACTTTTGGGACGGCACCCAATGGTCGGAAGAAGAAACGGAGATAGATGAATATCACAATCGAGCTGTCGCTGATCTGCAAGGAGCTGGGATCTACGCGCTGATGTATAGCATCGACATTCCGCTTGCCAACACCGGCTGGAACTTGTTTGCCTATCCGCTGAGTCAGCCAACGCCAGTGCTCGATGCATTTGCCTCTATTGATGGACTTTATAGCACTGTCTATGGATACGATGCATTCGAAGCAGATCAATTCGAGCGTTGGGCACTTTATGATCCTACATCCCCAGCATGGGTAAATGATTTAACTGAGTTAACGCCCAGTCGCGGTTATTGGATCAATATTAACGATACTGACACCGCTACAATTACGTTAAAGTTACGCGATATCTCCTCTGCATCTGTGACTGCCGCTTCATCCACCACTGCTTCATCCATTCCCGCTGTACCACCAGCAACCTATTACGGGCAGATCAGTGCGCAAGACGCGCTTATACTCTCTGCAGGTATATCCGTTCAAGCCTGGGTTGGGGATCTGTTGTGTGGGCAAGGTCAAACCAAAGAGGTCGACGGTCAAATTGTCTATGTGGTGACAGTTTATGCTAAGGGTAGTAGTTCAATAGAGGGTTGTGGGGCAAGTGGGGACACGATTCGTTTCACACTAGATGGACAAGCCTTGCCAGCAGGCAACGCTGTCTGGAACAGTGAGCGTGTCCATGAGCACAATTTAACAGTGCGCAACGATAGCTCGCGCGAACAATATCTTCCGTTTGTTTCCCAGTAATCGAAAGGGTTCTTATGATTCAAAATTTATGGCGACCAATGCGAAATATAGCTCTCCAGAAAAGTTCCGTATCACATTTCAGGAAGCAGAAATGGGACAGAACTTTTCTGGGTAAGTATAGAGTGGTTTGTATTGGGGCGATTGCCTCCGTAACAATTTTTCTGCTAAATGTACAAACACCATCAGCATCGTTTATTTATGGACAGCCAGCAAATGTTCCAGCAACATACTATGGGGAGATTCTAGCCTCTGCCTCTGAACCAGCATTTACCCCAGCAGTAGGAATGTCTGTTGAAGCTGTTATTAATGGGCAGGTTTGTGGAACGGCAGAAACGCAGGAACAAAATGGTGTAATTGTCTACGTAATCAAAGTGCTTTCAGATAACATAATTGCCGGCATACTCGGCTGCGGCAATGCGAGCGCAACCATCACATTCTTGGTCGACCAAACTCAAATGCAGCCAACGACCACATGGGATAACAGTCAAACGCGGGAGTTGAATCTATTACCAACTGGCACACCCGCCGCACCAATTCAGGTAGCACCAAATGATACATTAGTGAACGGTTCTCCAGCTTTTGAGTGGGAGTCAGTTGCAGCGGCGACAAATTATGAGTTGGTTGTTTACAATATTTCAACCGACACCGTTGATTTCAGTGGCGTTTATTCGGCAGGTGTGGCTTGCAACACGACACCCTGCGCCGTAACGCCATCAAATTTGGTGTTGTCGTCTGGCGATTACAGTTGGTTAATCCGCGCAATAAATGGTGGGATAGTTGGCCCATGGAGCGTCTATTGAGCCCACGCTTCGTTACCTCGCATTGATACCGTCTACCCATCCATTGTTTGTTTCTCTACTATGACGGTTCGTTCTGCCCTTTCAGTTCGTGCAGCAGCCCATAGATGTGCGTCAGCGCTTTGTTCTGTGCATCCAGTTGTTCGAGAATAGTGCGAATCTCTTCTTCGGCTTTTTGATTAATCAGAAAGTCATTGTGCGCGTCGATCCGGTCAATTTGGGCTTAGCGATTCTGGCTCATCATAATGATGGGTGCCGTAAATGCCGCTTGGAGCGAGAGTACAAGATTCATTAAAATGAATGGTTATGGATCCCACTTGAAAACTACTGCGCCACGCCACCACTCACACCATAAGCCACGAAACCATTATTTGATTTAGAAAAATAATATTTTTTCCCGGGCCAGAGCTTGAAGTAGTCGTTGCTAAAGCGGCCATATTCTTGTAGCAGATCGGCAGCGCGAGCAATCTGTTTCTGTTGGTTCATCATTTTTTCCTTCACTTCCATTTCAAGATCCCACCATTCTTACAATTCTAAATTGAGCAAAGTACTGTCAAATGGGAATATTATATTATTTTTCCTTAAGCGGCAGCAACAGAACGCGCAGGTCGATGAGTGCGTGCAGAATAATCGGCAGCAATAGATTGCCCGTAGCCATAAAGAGCAGCCCAAAGAAAATGCCCATTATGGTTGTGATGATAATTCCCTGCAAGCCCTGATACAGATGCGCTAAGCCAAAAATCAGTGCTGCCAATAGAACGCTCACACCAATGTTGAGTGTAAAGGGCTGTACGTGCAGATAGTGAAGCAAAAAGCCGCGAAAGATTACTTCTTCACAAATGCCAGCGGTCACTGCGACAGCCGCAAAAGTCCAACGTTCACGGCTGTTTTGTGGCAGGATTGATTCTACCCCTTTCATCATCTGCTGCACATAGCTTCGTATCGATTCTACAAACCAAGCGAGCGCTGTAAATACTACTAAGCTAATCGCGACGCCTACAATAAAACCATAAATCACGCTCGAGTCAATTCCCAAAATAGCGATATTGGTAGCGGTTGGAGTGAACAATAATCCAGACGTAGGTACAATTAAGAAAAGCACGGCGAGCAGGATCCAGTCAACGCCAATTGTCTCGGCATAAGCTCTAATTCGTGCCTGTGAAGTTGGTCGTTGATTTAGCTGACGCATCTGTCGCGTTCCCCAAATTGGGAAGACAACCATCAGCGTTAATACAATTATATGTTGCAATAAGATTTGTATAGTCATATTCTGGACGAGAACACATCTCTTCTCGGTAGTTCACGATTTGCCGTTCAGTTAGCACCCCCACATTCGGTTGCTTTCTGGTCAATCCGCACGTGGGCGTGCGACTGAATGTTTTTAAAAAACTTTCGTGAAGTACTGATCTTATATCAGTTGGGTGTGATAGCGTAGCGACGCCTTCTCGATCGACGCTAATCTATAATTAGTTTTGAGTACACCTGGTCATTTTAACGATAAAGATCTTCTCAGCATAAAAGGTCGATCACTTTGTGGTCGACTTTTTATTTGGGCAAATTTTTAAAAACGGTTACGAAACGCTTTAAAAACGCCCCGCCCCATACACTGTGGGCAACACAGCAACAGCAAAGTGAACAGTAACAACAATCCAAACAGTAAAATCAATTACAAACAAATCAATTACAAACAAAGGGAATCTATCATGACTATTCTTTCAACAATCACACAGAACCTACAAAGCAGCATATCATACATTCAAGTTCGTCAGGCCCGCACCAAAGCAGTCCGCAATGCATTGATTGCAGCAAATATTCAAAATCCTGATTATCAGGGCATTGGCTTTGACGAAACGCTGCTGAGCAATCAAGCAGAAGCCATCATGGCTCCATTTTTGAATGATGGGGTACTGCCCGATGTAAATGAACTAGCCACAGCATGGGCAACCGCATGGGCGAGCAAAAATCAATTCTCAACGGGCGTAGCACAAAAAGCAGCGGCCAATATCACCCCCATGATTAGCGACTTTATTTACGCTTTGGGGACATCTGATCTATCAAGCGAAACGCAAGCACCCACAGCGATTACACAACCACAATCTCCCGAGTCGGTATATGCAGATAGTTATCCAGCAAAAAGTTATCTGAGATTATCGAGCTAAATTTCCCTATTTTTGTTGAAATTAGTGGGTAACTTAAAAAATGAGAAAAATCATGAAATCCCCTGCAACAATATCTTTAGTTTCCCGTAAAAAGTGGTCAAGCTGCTTGTTTTGTGCGGCGATGAGCGATGATCCCCCTTTGGTAAATAGTCAAAAACAGAATTCTTTTTTTCGAATTTGGGGGTCAAATTGGGTGAAGGAGGGAAAATATGCGTTTCTGAGTGCGTTACGCAAGCGTCCTGAAGTATCTTTCGGCTTGCAATCCCAAAACCCAGAAGGAATAACTGGATTGCTAGCCGACACCAAAGCAGGATTCAAGTGCAAACACAAAGTGACGATGAAGCCCAATCATCTGCTTGGCTGCAAGTGGTGGATGCTCTGCGGTCCAGCGGTCATTGTATAAAAGGTATGGGGTTCGAGCCATTTTTGGTTTAACATCAGTCGCCAGAATCAAAGGGTTTTTGTAGTCTTGATCGTCGTACATATAGATTGAAAAGGTAATGGCATTATCAGAAACTGGGGTATTTGACAAGACCAGATCATGCCAGTAGGAAACCTTGATGGTGCGCTTTTCAAATTCAAACGTGCTTGTTTCATCAGCCACTGTAGCAGGGATGATGTTATCGTTTCTACTATTGAGCCCGTGGACGAATGTACTCGCCATACTTTGGATGAGTTCCTTTCCCCTTATGTTCGGGGAGTTTATTTCGACGGACAGTACAGCTTATTGTTAATCTGGCAACATATAGAGATACACCTGCTTTATGTATTTCACTCACTTCGAACCCCGCATCGACTATAAGCGCATCATCGGATTGCCTTTGCTTACCCGCTTTTTTTAATAGCATTACGTAAAAGGATGATTTACCCATTTCTGGTAAACAACGCACGATCGTCCTGCATGAGTTTTATTTCCGAAATAGAACGACCGGACCCTCTCGATTAGCTTAACGCGTCTCCCGCTGCCCTGCTTGCAACATCAGCCAGCCGATAATCAACATTACTGCTCCCCAAACCAAAAAGCCTACATCCCAGTAAATCCACTGCTCAAGTGGTACCGTCTCATTTACGTGATGGAGGCCAAGCAAATGATGGTTGATAAGACCCTCGACTAAATTGAAAGTCCCAAATCCAATCAGTAATGTCCCCAACAACATCTTGTTCGACCAGCGTACATGTTTATGGCGCGCGGCACGCCACAGAAGTAAGAGTCCGATGACAACAAACAAATATGTAGCTGCGTGAAAAAGTCCATCCAGAAAAGTGTTAAACTTTAAATTTGCCACGCTATCGGGTGGATATCCAGCACTTGTCGCCATGTGGTGCCATTGCAGAATCTGGTGAAGCACAATGCCATCAAAAAAGCCTCCGATTCCTAATCCTAAGAAGATGCCTGCGGCTTTTGGGAAAGAAGTATGGTCCGGTTTCATGGTTTAATCCTTTTTAAAACTCAAGCTGCTAACTGCGCTGATTTTTTGTAACTAATCAGCGAACGTGCAAAAGCTTTATGAGATCAGGAGCATCTGCTGAGTAAATACCCTTCTTCTAATAGCTAAACTAAAAGCCACGGCCGAATATTGCCGTGGCTTTTAGTTTAGGGGCTATCCCAGAAAAACAATTACACAAATTTTAGCGGTTTTCTGGAGCAGCTTGCGGCCATGCTGTATAATTATTTTTTGGAATGGCCTAATTATTTACTTAGCTACTTATTGCTTTGTCGTTGATGCCTACACTAAACATGCCGCCTTCTGCTAATGAAGTCAGCTTTTTATTTGCAGAACCTTCTTCATCAAGCGTAGCCTGCAGCAAATCTTTTGCATCATTTTCGCCCAGCTCATTGGCAAACGTGCGCACTGTGCCATAGCCTGCCATCTCATAATGCTCGACCCGTTGAGCCGAAGCAATGAGGGCCGCATCTTTCACTGCCGAGTCAGCCTGTGCATTGATAATATCCTCTCCTTCTTTGATTAGACCCTCCATTGCTTGGCACGTCTCTCCATGTGGACTCACGCCAAGATTCGAAAAGATCTGTTCTAGACGTCGCTTGTGGCTCTGCGTTTCATCTAAATGATCGCGAAAGGCTTTTTGCAGAGCAGTTGAGGTGGCTGCCTGTGCCATCTTCGGTAAAGCCTCTGTCAACTGCTCCTCAGCACTATAAAGATCTTTAAGCTGACCGATATATAAATCTTTCATTGTATTAAGCTTCATATTTTTCTCCTTAATGTAAAGTATAGATTAGTATAGAATGTAAATACGGGCCGAATGACTCTATGTGAATAATGATTAGGTATAGTTGGAGTAGGTTGAGCGGAGAAGGCTTTCTCTAACGCCGCCCACTCTCATTAAAGAATGTTCAATATAGCGTTTTGACTTACTTACACATATACCCAAACGATTAAAGAGTGGCATTGACGGGATAAGTCGAACCTGTCACTTGTAAACCTGTCATATACATAAGAGACCATCCGTATTTATAAGTGTATTCTGCTACAATAAATTTGTGTAGGTATAGAGATATAGCAAGTGGACATACTGATAGATATAATTTAAATTTCAGGTTGTCTGATTGTAAAGGATTTATCGCGAATTAGATTATGAGCGTACGTACTGCCACTTCATCTGTATGGTATCTGCTAAAAACCACTTTCGAACAGTGGGCAGAAGACAATGCCATTCATCATTCCGCAGCACTAACTTTTTATACAGTATTTTCTCTCGCGCCGCTCCTAGTTATTGGCGTGGCAATTGCGGGAATTTTTGTGGCCGAACAAGCAATTCAAGATCAAATTGTGGGCTGGGTACGACAGTATATTCGAAGCCCAGAAGTGGCAGAGCTTGTGCGAGACATTCTCCAGAACGTTAGCGCGCCTCAATCTAGTATCTTTGCAACAGTAATTAGCCTGATTGGTCTATTCTTTGGCGCAACCGCTATTTTTAGCGAGTTACGTAATACGCTTAACCTAATCTGGGATGTGCCGCTCAGGACGGAATGGTCTATTCGCGATTTGATAGTAGATAGACTGTTAGCACTAGGAATGGTGATTGTGAGTGGATTTATTCTGCTCTCATCTATGATTGTCAGCTTTGTGCTTTCTATCGCAACAAATTTAGTCGAACTGCTTCCCTTTGGCGGGAATTTATTTGGCCAAATCATCAGCTTTCTCTTTTTCTTCACCCTGACTACTTTTGTCTTTGCTCTCATCTACAAATTTGTGCCAGATCGCTCCATTGCATGGGGAGATGTATGGATCGGTGCGTTGGCTACGGCGCTGCTCTTTTCGACCGGCCGCTATTTGATCACGCTCTATATGGGATATAGCACAGTGGCCTCTGCTTACGGCGCGGCGGGATCCCTGGCAATTCTGCTTGTTTGGATCTACTATTCGTCTCAGGTTTTCTTTTTAGGGGCAGAGTTTACTCAAGTTTATACACGCACCTACGGCACACGCTGGGTAGAGCATGAACTGCTGGAAGAGACGCCCGATGAAAATAAGACCTATCGAGGCGAAATTGAAGAGCCACCAGCAGTCCAAGCAGCTAAATCTCGCCCAAACCGTGCGGTTAAATCAGTTGCAGACTTGGCCGTTGCGGTTACTGTAATCGGGGTCGTCTCGCTCGTGAGCTTAGTGCGCGAGCCATTTCGGAAATAAAGCTTTTAAGTACTAGAGGGATCAAGATAGCCGAATTATTTATAATGGAATAAAATATATCTTGCCTTCTATATCTGTTTGTTAGGCTCTAGTATAAACTCCTTAATCTGCATCGCTTTATAATTCTACTAGTACACAGCGACTCAAATAAGCCAATAGTTAAATATCGGCGTTTCTACGGAAAATAGTAATTCCATACTATGGGTCTACTTACGCCATCGTGTACTAGTTCTATCGGAATCGGGGGGGATGGTTATGCCCGCACAGGGCTAAAGCCGCCGAGCCAGAAGTACAATGTCACATAAGTCTGGTTCTGTCTGCCTGATAAGCTCCATTTAGTGATTGCTGTTTTCTAGACTCGCTGTTGGAGCCTGTCCCTTTATGCCTCTGGGTATGCGAAGGCAGTGGGGCAGGGACGGGCATTCCATGTAAATTCTCTCTATCCCCTTCCTGTTACGCTGACTGTGTCCGTGCTCTCCGCTAAATCTGAAAGAACCAGTAATTTTCTGGAATGGTTTAAGCTTACTCTATAGCCGAAACTATACCTTCTATTTATACCCACGTTCATTTCTTTGCGCTTTCCTCCGTTTATACTTAGTAATTAGCAAATTACACCAAAATAGGGCGATAAACCTACAAACTATGCATTAAGGCTAAACCAGAAAAAATACTTTATACGGATTTTAGTAATTTTCTGGAGTAGCTTGCGGCCATACTGTATAGTTGATTTTTTGGAATGGCCTAAAACTATGCAGCAAAAGGGAGTAACGATGAAACTTGTCAGAACACATACCGAACGATTTACCAAGGAGACTCTGCATTCGCTCTTTGACACGAATACGCGACCCTGCGTCTCGATTTATATGCCCACCCACAAAATTAGCAATGAAGCTGAACAAGATCCAATTCGGCTGAAAAATTTGCTAAGCAAAACGGAAAAGCAATTAAAAGAGCAAGGGATGAATACGCTTGACATCGATAATCTACTAAATCCGATTCAGGCGTTGGTTGATGACCGCGAATTTTGGACATATCAAAGTCACGGGCTGGCAATATTTCGTACACCTGAACGCTTTGAACAATATCGCCTCCCCATCTCTTTTGATGAATTAGTAACCACCAATGACCGCTTCCATATCAAGCCGCTGCTGCCGCTGCTTTCGGGCAATGGACGTTTCTATCTCCTCTCGCTTAGCCAAAATGAAGTGAAACTATTTGAAGGGACACGCTTCCGCATTGGTAATATTGAATTAGGCGATGACATCCCAACTAGTTTGGATGAAGCCATGCGCTTTGATGATTTTGAAAGCAAGCTACAGTCTCATACAAGTACAGGTCAACGTGCCGCTGGATCACGAAACGCTATGTTCCACGGGATGGAAGATGCTGGAGATGAAGCTGTAATTAAAGAAAATCTCAAACGTTTCTTTAGATCCCTAGACAATGGTGTAAACAAGCAAATAAATGAAGAAAAGGCACCATTGATATTGGCTGGGGTGGAATATATGCGTGGAATCTATCGTGAGGTATCGGGGTACGACTATATTCTGCAAGAGGGTGTAGAGGGTAATCCAGAAAGGCTGATGCCGAAAGAACTCCATCAACAGGCATGGCCCATTGTGGAGCCACATTTTCAGCAAGCACAGTCAGAAGCGACCGATACCTATCTTCATCTAAAAGGATCGGGTGATGAGCGCGCATCAGCTACCCTAGACGAGATTATCTCTGCCGCTTACTTTCAGCGGATCGATACGCTTTTTATTGCTAACAACATGCAATACTGGGGAGACTTTGATGCAGAAGAAAACAGTGTAAAAGTTCATGCAGAAAAAGAGCCTAGGGATAATGATCTGCTTGATTTTGCAGCCACATACACGATTTTGAATGGGGGCACTGTTTATGCACAAAATCCAGAAGAGATGCCTGACGGTGCAGAGATTGCAGCTATTTTTAGATACTAGGAGTGAATAAGATGTCAGACGAAAAAGAAGAGATCAAAGAGACTGAACACGAATCTACAACTGCATCCATCACCGATCCACCAATTGAAGAGGTTAGCTTGGAGGCTCTTTACGAACATGTAGAAGGCGTCGAAGCGGACCTTGCCAAAGAACAATTGATCGATACAGCACGCACCGATGGACACACATTCAATCCCCACCATGCGGCAGACCAAGGTTTGACCTATACACCACCAACGGATCCCCCCGTTTTGCCCGCGGACAATGACCAAGGCGTGCGAGTTGCGGCTGGATTTGCTCACAGCATGGAGGATGCCAATCCGAACGCGCGCAGAGTGCCCGAACGTGTAGAAGGAAATGATCTAGCTCTAGAGGAAGATGCTCGCTCTGCTTTGCGCAACAACAGTGAAAGCAGCCATCTGGACGATGTAACGGTTCGGGTGGAAAATGGTATTGCCTATTTGGATGGCACAGTTATGAGCGAGGACGATTTTGCCATTGTAGATCGTATTATCAGCCATCTTGATGGAATTGATGAGGTGGAAAGCTACTTAAAGCTGAAGGATTAGAAACAGTCCCAAGGATTAGGGTAGTAAAAGTAGTGCAATTTGCACAAGGAGGATGCCATGACAGGCACAACTGCCTTTGATAGTAACATATCGAACAACGAAATGAAAGAACAGGTTCAAAAAACGCTAAACGAGCTGATATCGCTTAATCGCGACGCTGTTGAAGGCTATGAGCGGGCTGCTGAGCTCTTGGAAAATGAGCAGTATAAAGAAATATGCCAAGAATATGCAAAATTGCGTGAGGGTTTTATTGATCAACTGAGCATCATGTCCAAAACTTACAGTGGAGAGCCAACGGATAACCAGAGCGTTTCTAGCATTTTGCATAGTGCGTGGATGAGTCTGCGAGATATTATCTCTGATGATGATAGTGCAGTGTTTGCAGAGTGCGATCGTGGAGAAGAGGTTGCGGTCGAAAGCTATCAGGAGGCCATCGCTGACGATCTGCCGAGCGATGTAGAAGCGCTTCTACGCTCTCAACATTTTCTTCTTCAGGGATCGTATGAGCGCATCCATCGGTTGAGCGCAGCACTTTCGCAGTAATGTTTTCAGAATCTTCGCATTGGTCATATCGTTTAAACTTTGTGAGGTACAAAAAGGAGACGCGGTGTTACACAAACTGAGTGATTTACATGGGTTTACGGTTTCTGCCACTACGGACGAAATCGGTTCGATAGACGATTTTTATTTTGATGATAGAACGTGGGATATCCGTTATGTAATTGTGGATACGGGACCCTGGATCTTTGGTAGGCGGGTGTTGCTTGTTCCTTCAGCAATACAATCGATTAACTGGACTGATCGTGTTTTGTCTATTCAATTAACAAAAGAGCAGATAGAAAACAGCCCACCAATTGATGCGGAAAAACCTGTTTCGCGCCAAAATGAGATTGATTTACACGAATATTATGGCTGGTCTGGGTACTGGTACTCCGCACCAGGTCTAGTCACACCAGCTGGCCCATTAGGCAGCGCATATGGGGTTCCGATTCCACCTGTTGACGAGGCAATAGCAAACAGCCCTATAGAGTCCGAATCTGAATTCGAAAGCGGTGATCCTTATCTTCGCAGCGCGAAAGAAGTGCAAGGGTATAACATTCAAGCCACGGATGATGATATTGGTCATGTTGAAGATTTCTTTGCCGATGAAGAGGAACTCAACATTCGCTACATGCTTGTGGATACGCGTAACTGGTTACCGGGGCGCAATGTTTTAGTCGGTACGAAGTGGATCAACAGAATCGACTGGACAAAACGAGATCTTATTGTTGACATCACCCGTGAGCAGGTAGAAGACAGTCCAGAATATAACCCTGTTGAAACCTTATCGCGTGGGTACGAAGAAAATTTACACAAATACTATCACCTTCCACCATATTGGTACTAAACTATGACAAAACTAAAGTTTACATTTGAATTTTTGAATGAAATAGAAAATCTTGATGGAAAGTTTGAAGATGGCCTACGGCAAGAGGCAGAAGCGCGTCTGCGTGAGCTAAGCGAGGATCACACTGACTTGATTGGTGCTGCGGTCAGCCTGGAGTTGCTGACAAAAGGCGATGAGTCTCCGCACCTCTATCAAGCACGCGTCGTAGCCTATGTAAGACCAGAAAATATAGCAGGTGTCTCGAAAGAGAATGACGTTGCACTGGCGCTAAATCAAGCGCTTGATAATGTAGAGCGTCAAATTCGCGAACAGCGCACCAGATTGCAGCAACGCACTCAAAAAGCTGCCGCAGCCGGTGCAAATCAACGATTATACGAACTGAGTATGGATGAAATCTACCGTACCTATACTTCTGGCTCGTTGCCTGATGTGTGGTTAGAGATACCTCGGGATCAAATCGCCGCCGACTTAATGCGCGACGAGAAGCTAAATCAAGACGATGCTTTTTATGCAGCAGATCAGATTTTGGCTGCGGCAGCCGACAGAGTTGGCACTTCAAAACCGAGTCCGTCTTAATACGAGCGGCATCAGAGACCAATTACATACGCCACAGAAAATTACCACGAGATTATCCCAATACTTGTATCGGATGTAGTGGGTATTCAATACTGGGTGAATGAGTCTGAAGAGACACAAGTCTCTCGTGCCTCTTCAACACCCTGCACTTGCGTGAATAGGCCAAAATTACCATTTCCTTGCATACCATGGACCAATTTGAAGCAATCTCAGTGTAGCTCAATCCTTAAGTTTATACTTATGCAGGAGAAATATATTGTAAGTAAATAGATAGATCATACTTAACCTAAATTTGGTATTGTCTCAGTAGATACATTCGCGGATTCGTCCACTGATGTACACACATTAAATTAGCTATCTGATTTGGAAGCAAAGTCGGACTTTTAGTCCACTTTAGCCCAGCCATGTCAGAACCAGTACTGCAATAAAGATCAAAAAAAAGCTACTCTTAAATTATCAAATTATTGAAATTGTAAAATTGAGCGTAACCTTTTTATTTCGCAGTCGTCACTATAGGTAGAACCAGACGTAGTTTTACTTTGACTGATAAATTTTGATTGATAAATATCGCATTGCACTCTTTAACTGCAATCTGGGCAAGCAACCGGCTAATATAATGAACATTGTTCTACTAAGGAGACGTAAATAACATGGCTGAGCTCATCAAAGTTTCTGCTCAATCTCGCTCTACTGCTGTCGCTGGCGCCATTGCCGGAGTCATGCGTGAACACGGATACGCTGAAATGCAGGCAATCGGCGCAAGTGCCGTTAATCAAGCAGTCAAAGCGATTGCAATTGCCCGAGGGTATCTTGAACAAGATGATATGGACCTTGCAATTGTTCCCTGTTTTACCGAAGTTCAAATTGAAGGCAACGAACGAACTGCAGTGCGCATGTCGATCTATCAGCGTCCATCATCGTTGCACATTACCCCGATTGCTACAGCTAGCAATAATGGTACCGTGCTAGAGATGGCAAGCTAACTTGTAATAACCTAACTTATTGTAAAGCCCAAAAACTTCCGCCTATTTAGCAACATCGATAGGTAGAGGTCTATGAACAACGATATTGTGTAGAGAAAAAGAGAGGCCGAGGAATATTTCCTCGGCCTCTCTTTTATTCTCTACTTTTAATCTACATTAACCTACTACTTATCACGGTGTGAACGTCTCTGCCTCTTCTCGCTAGTGGATCTTGAGCTCTGGCTGTCGGATGCGGAGTCATGGGATGAATCACTACCACGCCGACTTTTCATGGGCTCACTTTTTGCCCGCGCCCGCGCAGCCCGCACTTTTGCATTATCTTCCTCTGCGCTGCCGCGACGCTTAACCGTACAGCCGCCACAGGTGCTACAGCCCGAATCACTCTTCTTTTTCGTAATCAAATCCTGTATCGCAAATTCCGTCAGCACAGACGTATCTAACATAACGGTTACCGCCTCTTTTAGCGGATGGACATGACGAACGCGCCCCGATCCCTGTGGCGTAATAACCGTGGACCCAAGTTTCGGCATCTTCTTATTCTGCGCTTTATATGTTGCATCCTCATAAGAAAGACAGCATAGTAAACGCCCACACACACCGCTGATCTCATCTGGATTTAGCGGTAGCTGCTGATTCTTGGCCATGCGAATGCTAACCGGCGTGAATTCGCGCAGCCAACTCGTACAGCAGAGCTGTCGCCCACACTTCCCAACGCCATCAAGCAATTTGGCCTCGTCTCGCACGCCGATTTGACGCATCTCCACACGGGTTCGAAAAATACGTGCAAGCTCACGTACGAGCGAGCGAAAATCGATTCGGTTCTCCGCAGAGAAGTAAACCATCAATCGACCGCCGTCGAAATTATACTCGCAGCGAACGATCTTAATCTTTAAATTTTGCTCTTGCGCCTTACGCCGCGTTAGAGCAAGAGCCTCTTGTTCTTTGTGATTCCACAGATCTTTCTGGATCAGATCCCACGCGGTTGCCCGGCGGACCACGCTTTTCATCTCGCCCACAACATCGGCCTCAGCTAAAAGGTGAGGCGGCTCGGCAACTTGAACTAATTCGTTGCCTTTCGCCGTTTTAACAATCACATAGTCGTCTTGTTTCAGGTCAAGCAGATCTTGCGGATCAAAATGGTAGATCTTGGTTACAGGTTTAAAATGTACACCAACTACTGTACGCATCTATTTGAATCTCCCTAAAAAAAATTCCTGCATTACATCTTGGAAGATGAAAGACCAGATTTTTCTAAATAAATATCAATATATCTTTGGAAATTATGAGACTGCCCCAAATTGTGTGTAAATGGTGTTAGATTACTTAACCAGCCAGAGTCATTTACACATGCTGTGGTACAGTCCCAAAATTATGTCGGTATTCGCGGTAACTGAAGTAAAATGACGTCCAGTGCTAATCGTAAATTTGTGGTATGGCGCAAGTATGTTTCAACCTGTCTCAGCGTGTGAATATATTGCTGAACTACTTGCTGTGGAATGGCTTGTGCGTAGCCTAGAATTTCTTGCTGCTTGTCCACATTGCAGCAAAATTCTATCATCCCAGATTGAGCCAGCAGCACATCGCGCCACCAAAGCAACCATAGCTCAAGCATGGTAAAAATCTGGTTGTTATTACGCTTGTTTGCTAAATCGGCTGCAAAGGCCAAGCGCTCTACGCGCCCTGACGCCGTTAAGTTCTGTAAAAGCTGTAAATCGGCTTCACGTTTTTCAAGCGCGTTCTTGTCGGATAATTGCTGCACTGCCCAGCCTAATCGTCCGTTTGCCAGTTGAGCTAGCAGCTTAGCCTTTGATGCATCAACTTTCCAGCGCTCGGTCAGAGCTGATTCAATTGTTTCAGGTGACAGCGCGCGTAACTCTAACAGTTGACAGCGGCTCACAATCGTTGGCAGCAGGCTCTCTTTGTCCGATGCCGTCAAGCACAAAATCACGTGACCCGGCGGCTCCTCAAGCGTTTTGAGCAATTTATTCGCAAAGGTCGGATTTGCACTCTGAATTTCTTGAATGACAAATATCTTATACAGCCCATTTAATGGGCTAAGCGCTGCATCTTGAATAATTTGTGTAGCCTGATGTGCCCGTAACTGGCCATTATCAAGATCTACTTTTCCATCTTTATCCAGCGGCTGAATCTGTTGAATATCTGGATAATTGCCCGAGTCCATCAATTTGCACGGTCGACATGCCCCGCATGGAACCGCACTGGCTGTGCCATTATTTGCACAGAGCAGCGCACGAGCAAAAGTTTGAGCCAATGTCCTTTTGCCCACATGCCTTGGCCCCAAAAACAAGTATGCATGTCGTGGACCAACCTCGGGCGACGCTGCTTTTTGCAACAACCCGACAGCCGTTTCGTGCCCATGAATTGACCAGTTATTTTCGCCCATTGATCTTGTGATTCGTCTGTCCATACTCAGCGGCACTACAAAAGAACATCTTCTGTCCCTTTTTACCCGTATGAAAATGTTACTTTCTGGCGCCGCTCGGCATTCCTTACTTCGTTAAGCCTAATTTGTTACGTCAAACCAACATGCAAATTTTCTCTTTTTGCTTGAGAATACGCCAAATTGTAACATAGACATAATGGTAAATCAAACGTACTATACGAACTAGACAAATAACATTATTCGAAAAATAGCAGAATGAAGAGAGCCGATGCAATTGCATCGGCTCTCTTCATTCTGCTATTCTACTTACGCCGTATCTTCTCAATATTTACAGCCGGACTAATGTTGAGCCTGTGCAGACGCCATGCGCTCAGTCTTGTCTACCAACTCTACAAACTCACTCACTGCTTTAACTAGTTCCGCATCGGCAACCATATTGGGATTGTAGAGTTCTTCAACCGTTTGCGCCATTTGCAACACATCTGCCATGGTGCTTTCGGCCCAGTAGCTCTCCTTCAACACCTCGGCATATTCGGCTACCGTTGCATCGAGCTGGAAGCTGGGCGAAGTGGTCGCAAAATCAGCCTGTAATTGATTGACACCAAACTCTTGATTCAGCTCAATTATCTCGGCGACATCAGGATCTTCGTAGCGCACATAAACCGTTGCAAGGCGGGCATCACTGGCCGGGTCGACATCTTTCTCTAGCTTCACTTCGTAGAGCGCCGTTACGCTGTGACCTGCACCAACTTCGCCTGCATCCTCATCATCGTTGCGGAAATCGTCATCTGCCACGGCTCGATTCTCGTACCCGATTAACCGATAGTTGCGCACGGCCTCGGCATTGAACTCAACTTGAATCTTGGCATCCATTGCAATTACTTGCAGCGTGCCGGTCATGCCAACTACAAAAATGCGGCGAGCCTCATCCAAATTGTCTACATACGCATAGTTACCATTTCCATTGTCCGCCAATTGCTCCATCAGCACATCGTTGTAGTTGCCCATCCCCACACCAACCGACGTCATTGTGATCCCCTCCTCGGCGTACTGTTTGATCTGCTCCCAGATTGAATCGGGACCGGTGCGACCAATGTTTGCCACGCCATCCGACACGAGGATTACTCGATTGTTCGCCTGCTCGTTAAAATTTTCCCAAGCAGAGCTATAACCTAAGCGCAAACCCGCCTCCGCGTTTGTCGATCCATTTATGCGCAGCCCATTAATTGCATTAACAATGCGCTCCTTGTTTGCGTCCGTTGCCATGGTCGATTCTAAGACCATGCGTGTATCCGAACCGTACACAACAATCGCGACGGAATCGGTTGGCCGCAGCTCTTCGACAAGCAAGTTGAGCGAGCGTTTTGCCAGCCCCAGTCGATTTTCCTGATCCATTGAACCAGAGACATCGACCACAAAGGTCAGCGCCACGTTATCCCGTTCATCCGCGCCAATGATCTTGCCCTGCAATCCAACACGCAACAATTTGTGGCTTTCCTCGCCAAAGGGAGATGGTGCACCTTCTAGATGAATGGCAAAGGCTCCATCATTTGGCGGCGCATAGTCGTGCTTGAAGTAGTTGATAAATTCTTCTGTGCGGATAGAAGCAGGGTCGGGCATGTTGCCGTCCCGTACAAAGCGGCGAGCAATGGTGTATGATGCGGTGTCCACATCCATTGCAAAAGTCGATAGGTTATCATCTTCCGTATCCACAAAGGGGTTTACACCATAATCATCAAAGAAGGTAGTTGCGTAAGCCGCATCGTTAATATTGCCCGTTCCCGCATACTCTGTGCTGGTTGCGGCTTCATCCGCCATCATCGCTTCATCATAGCCTGTGCTTACCTGAGCCGATGCTATGCTTAAATCACCACTCGAATCAGCGTATGAAATGTCAGATGAATCGGATTCAGTTGCTGCTGTTTCGTACTCTGCTGCGCCGCTATCCGCACTCATTGGTGCCGAAGAAGTGCTACATCCGGCTAGGATAATGGCCGAAAGTGCAATGGCCGATACGCTTTTCGTGTCGAATTTGATCCTGAACATTTACTGTCCTCCCTGTTATTTATAGTGTGACATAATGATTTGTGTTAGATGTACTGGTGACTAAAGGATACGCTGCGCTCGCTCCGAAAAATAGGGAGAGCGTGCTACATTTGCTCCGGATTTTCGGAGTAGCAGAGTATTCAGTAATCAGGTATTCAAATCGTGACAGGTTGGCGGGACAGTTCAAGGCTCAGATCTGTACCATTTGGGGTAGCAAATGTGTACCATCGGTATGTGTAGAGGTAAAAATGGGAAGAGACACCTTAAAAATTGAAGCCACCTCTATCCATTGTAGGGTGGCCTCAATTTTTAAGAGGGGGAAAGAGTAACTTCTCAATAAATGGCGGTAATGGCTTTGGCTTCACTTCAACGAAGTGCTCCGTGCAGAGTTCAGTCTGCGCTATTTGCCCCCAGAATGTGGTAGGGTTAGCATTCCGCAAATAGGCCAAAGAATAGATTCATCTGCAAGCCGCTTTGTGGACAATTCGCATAATGCGGGTCTCTCCCTTCGTATATGCTACAGTCACTGATACTCACATGGAGAAATTTAACTGCGGAGAAATTCTAACTGCGTGTGCGGCTTGCACCCATAGAGTTGCATCTAAAGTTACTTAGTAATGGCGACTAAATAACTTGGACAATTAGGTGGCCCTTGGGATGGCAGTATAATTCCAGCGAGGCAGAAAGTCATCAAAGAGAATCGGCATATTATCGATGAAATTTTGTGTAGCTTTACG
>ENA-ORXM01001248-ORXM01001248.1-marine-metagenome-genome-assembly--contig:-NODE-1248-length-36747-cov-527.113526_pt1 | contig 36747 bp, 26 predicted proteins | sample MGYA00237867_ERZ511480 | MGnify/ENA primary metagenome ERZ511480 (study PRJEB26309, sample SAMN06266103) | marine metagenome | isolation source: Algal blade | place: United Kingdom:Sidmouth, United... | reverse complement strand
GCACATAACTCTGATAAAAGGAAAAAACTGTGAAGCCGCTTGGAACGAAGTCTCAGTGCAACTTTTCATAGCACATAACTCTGATAAAAGGAAAAAACTGTGAAGCCGCTTGGAACGAAGTCTCAGTGCAACTTTTCATAGCACATAACTCTGATGATAATCCCGCACTCGAAATCGTCTCCGGCGATGTGTCTCAGTGCAATTTTTCATGGCACATAACTCTGATTAAGATACAGGCACTTGATTCGGGGGGAGACAAGGTCTCAGTGCAACTTTTCATGGCACATAACTCTGATGAAAAAAGCTGTATATTAATATTAAAGACATTTAGTCTCAGTGCAACTTTTCATGGCACATAATTCTGACATGGACGTTCAGGACGACAGACTCGCGGCACTTTGCGTCTCAGTGCAACTTTTCATGGCACATAACTCTGACGAAGCATTTTTAAACTTAAAAAAGGACAAACAATAAACGCCCAAAACCCGACGACATTCCGTCAGCTTGTGCTTGTTTATCGTTTGTCTTATATATTTGGTAAGCGGCAGTTTCGCCGCTATTAATTTTTATTTTGATGCCCGTGTTGGTAAAGAACAGTGGTTTCCGGCTGATGCAGGGCGGCTTCTACGATAGAAACGGCTACGGATACAGTCCGTTTATGGGGATTTACGTTCTGATGTGCTGATGTGCTGATGTACTGACGTGGCACGTTGGTCAAAGTTATAAAATATGAATATAGCGTACTAACATATTTGTCATTTTTTTCGTAATTCGTTTACTCCCAGCTCGAAAACCCGCAACTCGTAACCCGTAACTCGCAACTCGTCAATACGTCGTCACTTGAATATCGTTTTCGGGAAGGGCTTGTGGGTATCGGGGTCGGATGTTGTTTTGGCAACCGAAGCCGAGCGCGGTGGATTTGCCGATGCCGATGCCCTGTGGCAATAGGATATTGGCGGTGTATTCGATGTCGAGGGCTATCATGCCAACGTCTTTGTAAGTGATATTGGTGGTTCGATTGATGCGTTGGAGTTCGACGCGGAGCCTTTCGGGGATGTGGTAGTCGCAGCCCTGACAAGCACCGAGAATGTGTCCGGTGAGGATTTTTTCGAGTAGTCGGATGCGTTGTCGGAGGTTTTTGGCTTGGCGCCATTCGGGATAGTTGTGTTGGTTGAAGGGCAACCAACGGCGGAGGCGGTAGTGCTGCGGCGTGGCGGTCATTTGTAGGTAATGCCCTTCCATGTTGAGGCTGTGGATGCGGATGTCGGTGGGTTGGTCGTACCAGTAGATTTGCAGGTCGGGGCGTTCGAGGATGTCTTGGAGGGCATCAATGCCTTCGTTGATGGCAAATATAGCGGCGCGTCTGCCCGTCGAACGGTACTGTATGCGGGAGTATTCCTTGATGTATCGGTTGGGCAGGTTGTCTTTGTGGTTGTGAAAAATGGGCAGGTCGCCACCCGTCAACTCCACAAAGGCACCACGCCACTTGTCTATCTCCTGATAGCGCAAGGGCAAATCAAAGGTCACAGTGAGTGTTCTTACGTGCATTTTTTAATGATTAATTTATAATGATTAATGATTAATGTAAAGTAGGACGGTACAATAATTCGTTAATTCGTCAATTCAACAACTCAACAACTCGTCAATTCGTCAGCGCTTCTAAGAGTCGTTTGACGAGGGTGGGTTTGGAGTTGGCGAAGGAGGACATTTTGACTTGTCGGTTTTCGAATCGCTTATTGGCGGCGGTGTAGTAAAATAGTTTGATTTGTCCGTTGTAGCGGTTGGCTAATACGTCCATTTGTGCTTGTTGGAGTGCGCCGGATTCGTCGTTGAATAGGAGGAGTTTGTACTTATTGACGTCGATGTCGGTCACTTGGTCAATGGCGAAGGAGTCGGTTTTGGTGTAGCCGTCTTGTTCGAGATAGTCCACGAGGTCTTTGTCCTTCGCCGTCTGCCCGACGATGATGATACCGGTGCGCTTGACCGCCTGCTCGCGCTCGTAACGGGCAAAGACAGGGTGTTCGGCAAATTTCTTTTCTAAGAGTTGGTCGGCGCGTTCTTGGATAATACCACTCATTTTTCGATACAATAACGTTGCCATACCAATCAATGCCGCCACAGTTCCAATGCCTAACCACAGGAATTTTTGCTCGAGTTTGATAATACGCTCAGTGAGCTTCGCCACATCTTGTGCATACGCACATACGCTTACACACGCAAGGAGGAGGGTGAGGGTGAGTTTATTTTTCATTATTCTATTTTTCCTAATTGTAAGTAGTGGGACATTTTCAAAATCTATTGATACCGTACAAGTTTAGCAAACGAAATTACTTGTTTTATTTTTATTTGAAATTTTAATAATGTATAATTTCTAACAAAATAAGAAAATATTGTTGTCTGCCATTTACAAATCCAACAGTCCGTCAATTCATCAACTCAACTGAGTGGTACACAATATTTTTATTTCAATGCGTCATAGATCGATGGTAACGGTAATCCAAAACTCCAAACCAAACCGTCTTTCTGAATTTATTTCAGAATCTCCTATGCGACAAAGCTCGATTTTGATGTGAGCTACAATTTTGTATTTTATTACAAATCTACAAATTACAACTTTCGTATAGCATTTGTTTTCTACCGCTTGGGAGATTCTGAAATAAATTCAGAAAGACGGTTGATTCTTGGTTTTTTTATTTTTTTGAACTGACCACCGATTTGTAGCGCACTCAGTTTATTCCAAAGCCTCCAAAAATTCCAACATTTCTTTAATGCGAGCGAATAATGCGAATTTAGAATTAGCCGCATGTGCTTTATCGCGATTATGATTTAGCCAAGCCAAATAATTACCAAAATGAATGGCTACGGAATTTTGTTCAATACATTTTTCCATAAAATCAGTGCGTTGTTTAATCGTTTGCACTTGCTCATCTGTCAAACTTTTATTGGAAGGTAAATCACGATTATCATATACCACTAAATCAAATTTCTTCAAATTAGGTGTTTCATCATACTTGCAAATGCTGTATGTTCCAAAAGGTAATTTGTCGAAATATTTTTGTATATCTGCCTCTCTATTTTCATCCGGTACAAAAACTAAAATACGACTTTTGGTAATCACATCTTTTTCTGTTTCGTTGGATGTTTCGTCCAAATCATTCTCATCCAAATTATCAATTAATACAAGTAAATTGCTACTGCATTTGCTACGTTCACGATTTGCGGTTTCCCAATCAATGATGTTTTGAATTTCAGCATAAGCGGCTCTTTTGTACGCGCCTTTTATTGCAAGGAAAGTATTGTGCGTGTGCGTATCTTCCTTCAAATTTTGGTCTAATAATTTGAATACTTCCTGTATAGAATCGGAAATTTTACTTTTTGCCTGTTTTCTTAATGTATCTACATTCATAATTTTCAGTGTTTTGCAAGTATAGCGCGATACACGGACTGGAAGTACCGTGTTACAATACATTTTCAATTCTCACCCAACCCAATTCGCGTTTATCATGCGTAATAGTGCGTGTGACGGGGAAAAGGTCTTGCTTGGGGCGTAGTCTGAATTGTCGTCTGAATCGGTCTTCTGCCTTTTCGTAGGTCAGCATAAATGCCAAGCCGATAGAGTTGTAATAATAGGTTTTGCCCGAACCAAGGCGCATTAGTGCAATGCTTTGTTTGTTTTTTTTGTAGCCTTCGATTTCCTGTACGCGGTCTTCGAGGAAACTGTAATAATTGCTCAATTCTTTATCCACTTGTGGGTTGATTTCTCCCCTGAAATAATCCAATTCCTGATAGAGGTTTTCGAGGGTGAAATAATTTATAATGTCAAATAATTCAAATATATTATTTCTTAATTTTTTGATATATTTATCAAAAGTTTTCGTTTTTGCGTCGATTTCAAGTGTAAAGTTAAATTCGCAACCTGCATTGACGGCTTCCTTAATCATACTCAATTGAGTGTCGGGGTTGCCTTTGCTCAAATGAAAGCGGTCGGTCTTGTACACACCGAGCGCGTCCGTAGCGGGTAGCGAGTTGGTATCTGCCACCCGAAACATGGAATAAGGCATCCGCCGCCGACTCCGCAAACTCCCAAAAATCTTATCTTCGACCTTTTCCTGGTAGACTTTATTTGGGTTGTCGGCTCTATTAAACAAGGATTCTTTGAACTGAAAAAGGGCTTCTTTTCCGGCAGGGTCTTCGCGCAACCAATCAAACAAAATGGCGTTTTTCATCGCGCCTTTTATTGTGCTGCCGGGAATGTAGGGCTGCCCAAAGTTCTTGACAATCGTTTGGAGTTCGGTTACATTATCAATGCCATACGCAGGGATGCGCCCATGCCGCGAGACCGCCTCCAAAGAGGTATCTAAAAGGGATGCGTCCTCTATAAAATTGAGCAAAAAATCATTCTTGCGGACATTGGCAGCATAGCCGATATTTTTGACCAATTCATCTAAAACATATTCCGGTTTTTCGGAGAGTCGCGCCTCCATTTTTTCTTGGTCGATATACACCACCTCGTCCCCGTCCAATAGGTAATCCGTAAAAGGAATCAAGCTGCCGCCATCGCCCACCGAAACAGGCGAAAGGGTCGTCAATTTTATTTTATGAACTTGATTTATTGTCATGCTTATATCTTTTTTTGTGTGGTAAGTAGTGAGACAAAAATATCCTTACTTTTTGACGGCTTCTTTTTCCGCTATTTTTCCTTACAAAAATCCTTACGTAGCGTAGGCTATGCGCGGTTTTTGTAAGAAAAACTATCGAAAAAATAACCACGTCAAAATTGTAAGCCTATTTTTGTCTCACTACTTAATTTTGTGCAATGGAACATGTTCCATTGGATGCCTACAACTCACCTTGCATTTTGAAAATGCAAGGTGAGTTGTAGGCATTTCTCATTTCATTTCAGGCACAGGCAAACAAAAGGCTTTGCCATATCTCAAATAAGGAAATGTCGTACCTTTCGGTGTAATATCACTTAATGTTCCCGATACTTTTTGGTTAAAAATCGCCCCTTCCGACATCATTTTAATCCGTTTCAATCGCAAATTACTACTAATCGGACGACCACCGCGTGTGATAATGTCGTAGTGTTTGGCTGCCTTCAATTCCTTGTCGTCATTCGGATTGAATAATGAAACGCTGCATTGGTGTGTGCTATTTACATTCAATTCAAATGGCTGATAATCAATATCTTCCAAGTGACCGCAGCCCACCGTCCGTTCTCCGCCGATACCTTCGTACTTCAACATATTTAATACATTTTTCAGCGTATCATTGGTCGAATTATTTTCCAATAAAAAATAAAAATGAACACGAGCGTTGGTATTACCGCCGATTTGGATATTGGTTTGATAGTAAATGCTGTTGTCGCGGTTGGGCTTGTGGACGTTGACTTTCGGTAGGGAATCTTTGTGGTAAATTTTGATTTTTTCCCAGGCTTTTTCTTCTTCGTTCAATTCAGAATGATGCACCACAAATTTATCTTGAATGAAACGACATTCTTTTCCCCACTCCGCCACGGGTATGCCCATTTCCCAAACTGTTTTAGAGATAAACGCTACCTTTTTGATGCTTTTGAGGTGGTGGCTATCGGTCTTGGATTCGCCCGTAGTATCGGCGATGCACCAAGCGGGCTTGGGCAGAAAGAAGATGTCTTTGCCTTCAATTTGCAACAAATAAAAACCCGATGACATCTTAATTTTACCTGTATCAAAATCATCAATCAAAACATCTAATTCACTCTTATCCAACATTTTAGCTGCCATATTAATAATCGCAGAAAACAGCGTATCTGAATGAATAAAGGTAGAAGTATCGTCCAATGACGTATTTTGGTCGGGCGCAATACGTCCGAAATGGTACTGCGCGTATGGCGGACATTTAAGTATGACGGCTTGCATAAGTTAATTTTGAATGTTACGTACAGGCAACTTCACAGACTGACCGCGAACTCTGTACTGACGACTTTAGCCGTCAAGTGAATTTTATTTTTTATTTTTAATAAAATGAAATTCAAATACTTATAAATATTTTTTTCGACCACTTCGACGGCTAAAGTCGTCGGTACGGGGTGTTTACGCTTCGGCAACTTGAGGTTGCCATTTCGCTTTAAAAGCTTTGACCTCATCATGCGACTCACCAGATTTATATTGGTCTTCTCCGACATTACGTTGGTCTACATTCACCGTAGTAAATTCGATGCGCCCATAACCACGCGAACCATGTCCGCCGATATAATCGTCTTGCAATAAACGCATCGCCGTATCCAATGCCCAGAGGTGTTTTTGTAGCTTGGTAAATCCTATGGTTTCTACTTTACCATTATTATCCTTGTAATCTTCGTTTACATCATCATAAAGGTCGTACACCAATTCAAAATTAAATGCCGAACCTGCCGGAACACGCTCCAATTGGCGCGGATGCTTGGCTGTGCCTGTTTTGCGGTCAATGGTATTTTCCCATTTGATGTCGGCGTATTCAACATTTTTGGGGTCTTTTACTTCAAAGTCTTCGTTGAATTTTTTCGCATCCATATACGCATCGCGCACGAGTACGCGGGTGATTTCGCTGTGTTTTTCGTTGTCGCCCGCTTCGCCGAATAGTTGAATGATAAACGGCACTTCCTCGTCCGTCTTGTAATCCTTTCCGTAGCGGTCACGGAGTTCATGTTCAGCCTCTTTATCGTCTCTGAGTTGTTTTTTGGAAACAGCAATAGAATTCTGTGTTTTCGCCAACATAGAACGCAGTTTCCCTTTGAGCGAACTACCGGGAATAAACGGCACACCTCGCCGCGTTTTAATGACATTTAAATCTACGCCGCCAATATCCAAAGAAGATTTTGACCCGCCGATGTGTAGTCCGGTTGTGGCAGTGATGGTGCCGGATATGATGATTTTACCTGTTAATTTTGCCATGATATTTTTGATTGTTATCTTCGATTATTGTTTTTGCGTCTGTTTTTTGCCACTACGTCATTATAGTATTTATGATAAGCTACTACGGACTCCAAGAAGTGCTGGAAACCTTCTACATCGTCGTCACTCTGAATATTCTTAATCAAATCGTCAATGAGCAGTAGGAGTTTTTGTGCTTTCTCAACTTTGTCTCGACCTACTTGACGAGCAATGACGTAGGCTAACCTGTGGCGTTTTAATTTTAATTTATTTTTATCTGTAATTCCTTTAATTTCGCTGAATACATTACGTAATTGGTTGGTGGTAATACCATCATAAGTTTCAGCTATCAGATCACGAGTACATTTATCTAGTACATCCACTTTATCCCCTTTGTGAATCTTGAGAATGTCAAGATAATGTTCTCCAAAATACTTTTTTCCACTTTCTAACATTGGATTAGATTCAGAATTTTGATTGCTTGGCATATTGATTTATTTTCTGGTCAATAATTCCGCCCAACGCGCAGCTACCGGAATGGTGAGCCAAGATTGAGCGGGTTTGTTGATGTCAAATTTGTAATTGGGATTATGTGCTTCCTGATACGCACGAAGTAATCCCCGTGAATAAGGTGTAATGATTTGCTCTTCGATAAAGTCTAAGTTTTCTTTCTTGTTTTTGACATTGCGGAGGTAGTAGTACAGTCGCGCCACCTGCGGAGCGCGAAGATTGCCTTCACCCGCATGGTCAAACAGTCGCGCATAGGTGGTGGTACTTTGTTGCAAACGCTCCAAAAGGGCGCGACTTTCGCCCCGTTCGGTGACGAGGTCGCGGAGGGATTTGGCATTGTCGTAAGCCTTATAAAAATCTTCCCAACGCAAGACGTGACCAAATACACTTATCGCATTTTTGACGGGTTTTCCGTCGATTTTGAAATGTGTTTTGGCAGCTTCGAGGGCTTCCTCTGCCATGCCCGTAAAGCGCACCACCGGAAATTTTGACCCCACAACGGTCAGCGATGCAGAAAGGGTGATTTTTTCGTAAAAATGACCTTGTTCCGGTGTCAAATTCATTTTGAGTGCTGCCACGCTATCCGTCAATGCCCCTTGAAAATCATCAAATGCTTCGTGCAAATCCCTCGCAAATTCAAAAATCGCATCCCAAGCACCCACCACAAAACAATCGTCGCCACCCGCAAAGACTACATATACATTGTCGCGGTAAGATTCGGGGAGGAGTTTGTAGCGAGTTTCGCCTTGTGCCTCGTAGGGTTCTTGGTATTTGAACGTACCATTTTGCCACAATTGGCACAAAAATTTATCAAAAAACCACTCCATCGCCTTTGAGGTTTTCTCCAATTCTGCCAAGCCGTTCAAGCCTCTGAACAGTGCGCCAAGATTGTCAATATCGAGTTTGAGAACGGCGAGTTTGTCTGTGCCGGTGCGTTGTTTTGCCATCAAACCCATCATGTGAAAATCTATAATTTGTCCGAGGCGAATTTTATCATTTTCATCGCCTTTTTTTGCGCGAAGTTTATTTTCCTCTAAAATTAAATGATAGTATTTTTGGTAGACATCATCATGCCAAACAGGAAGTTTGTTGATGATACTACCCGAAAATTTGTCACGAACTTCTTCGGTATCACCAATACGCACAGTTCGGTCAAATACTTGAATATTCTCTTTTTTTACTTCAAATATCTTCTCTTTTTTTGGTTTATTTTCTCCGACCAAAATACCGCGATTAGGTACATCCGTTCCTTTGCGGTCAACGATATATGTAGCAAATTCCTTCCAGTTCCTTAATTTATCATAATTTTCTTTACTGAAAATGGAAGGGTAAGGGGCGAAAGCTTTCAGCTCTCCTGCAAATTTGGTGAGTTTAGCTTCATTGGATTCGTGATTGATGTGCGTCCAAATCTTGCTGAAATCGTTGATGTAGTTACTTGGAAATTTCGGGTCTTGCAAATCAAGGGAATTTAGAATGACATAAAATTCCTCTTTACCGCAATAATCGTCAATAACCTTTCGGATGTCACGAATAGCAACTTCCGGGTCGATTTTGGAAAACAAATAAAACGTACCGCCACCATCGTAAAAGACCTTACAATTGTCCTCTAATTTTTCCTCAAAATGCTTGATACAGACGCGACTCAAGATTTGAATAAAAAATGACCTTGCTTTGAGGGTTTTAGCTGCCCCTTCCGATTGCACATTGAAGATAAATTCCTGAATACCAGATATATCGCCCTTGATAAAGTATTGAAAATCTGCGTATTGCGAAGCATCTACGTTGAGACGTTCTTGGAGTTGTTCTCCGCCTTTGAGTGTGGTAAAATAATCTGCCATTGGGTCGTTGAAGTGAGTTGTGAGAAGACTCGTTGATTCGTGATTTGTTTATTTATGATTCATTAAAACGCTAATGAGTTGTTTTGACTTACGCTTTTTTAACGTATATCTACGCAAACTTATACATTTTTTCCAAAAAAGATATACACATTTATATATTTTTTAAAAATTTTATTAAAACTATGTGTGTGTTATGGAACAAGAACTAAGTTTATGACCTCACCTCCCCAAATTAAAAACCCACACATTTCCAAACAAAAAAATCCCGACCTCATACGAAGCCGGGATGTCTAAAAATATCTTTCAGTACGTTCTATGCAGGATGCAAAATCCCTTGACGTTCAAGTAGTTGCTCTTCGGTTTCTTCGCGGTCGGGGTCGGGTACACAGCAATCTACCGGACAAACGGCAGCGCACTGCGGTTCTTCGTGAAAGCCCTTGCATTCCGTGCATTTTTCGGGTACGATATAATAAATATCATCATCCACAGGTGCTTGCGAGGCATCCACTGTGACCATTGTGCCGTCTTCGCGCGCAAGTTCGCCTTGTACTGTTGTGCCGTCTTTAAACGCCCATTCTACGCCGCCTTCATAGATAGCGGTGTTCGGGCATTCTGGCTCGCAAGCCCCGCAGTTTATACATTCGTCTGTTATAAAAATCGCCATTATTTTGTGTATTCGTTATTCGTTGATTCGTGTATTCGTTATTTGTTGACTCGTTATTCGTGTATTCGTTATTCGTTGATTCGTTATTCGTGTATTTGTTATTCGTAAACTTTAGTACGGATAACGAGTACACGAATAACGGGTACACGAACTTACTAACGAGTTTTTTTTGTAAAAAGTTTAGCTAATTCGCTTTTTATGCGCCGCAAAAATAAGGTATTTTTACTAAAAATTGAGTAAATTCGATTACGAGTTGATACAATTAATTTTAACTTAACACAGAAAAAATCAGTGCAACCCGACTTTATTCAAAAATTTACGTTATTTTGCATGTATATTTTGTTTTAAAATTAGCTTAATTAAATGGTCGAAACGGTTATAAATATCAATCAATCGGGTGAAGAAGTAGAACAGGAACATAATGAGGATGTCATTATCACAGCTCCTTTTGACCCTAATCAAGATATAGTCATTTCCACACCTCCGCTCAATATGGGCGATATTATTGACCGCTTGGAGCATAATGAAATAAAAATAGATACAGAATTTCAGCGTTTACCCGATTTATGGAACGCCACAAAAAAAAGTCGATTTATTGAATCCATACTACTAAAATTGCCTGTTCCTGCGTTTTATTTTGATGCTGGTGATGATAATTTGTGGCGGATTATTGATGGTTTGCAAAGGATAAGTACGATTAAAAGTTTTGTAATTGATAAAACGCTTAAACTCGAAAACCTTGAATTTCTAAAAGACTATAATAATGATTATTTTGACGACCTTCCCCGTAGCCTACAAAGACGTATAAAAACCTTTCCTATAACCGGAAATATACTTGGCAGAGGTACGCCGGATGTCGTAAAGTATAATATTTTCAATCGAATCAATCAAGGTGGATTAAAGCTCGTGCCGCAGGAAATGCGTCACGCTTTACATCAGGGAAAAGCCTCCGATTTAGTGGCAGATTTGGTGCGCGGTGAAGATTTGTTGGATGATAATGGAGAATTGAAGAAAGCCAGTACAGAAGAAGGTGTTGCTTTTGTACGGGCAACAGATGGAAAGATAAGGTCGCAGAGGATGCAAGACAGAGATTTTGCCAACCGTTTTATTGCATTTTATTTAATTCATTATACTGAATATGCACCTGATTTAGATTCTTTTTTAAGTAAAGGAATGGCAAAAATAAATGAGCTTTCAGATGAAGAAATTGAAAAATTGAAAAATGATTTCAAAAAAGCAATGAACCTTGCGTATGCGATTTTTGATAATGATGCTTTTCGTAAAAGGTTCGATGAATATGATGATAGAAAACCCGTCAACAAGGCACTTTTTGAAGTACTAAGCGTTAACTTTGCAAAACTCTCAAGGGAAGAATGCGAGTTATTACATGATAGAACAGAGACATTCCAAACAGCATTTATCGAATTACATCAATATAATGATTTCGTGCAATCTATTTCATCTGGTACAGCTCAACCTGAGCGAGTCACCAAACGATTTGAAGCGATCAATGGCATTATTCAAGAAACACTAAATCAAGCATGATTACATCCATTCACCTGAAACAATTCAAATCACATAAAATTACAAATATAGAGTTAAACAATATTACTCTATTATGTGGTGAAAATGGTTCGGGTAAATCCTCTTTAATACAAAGTTTGCTTCTTTTGCGGCAATCTTTTCAGAAAAATAGATTAGATAAGGGTTTGAGTTTGAATAAGCCACTTTGTTATCTTGGCGATGGTAAAGATGTCATATTTACGTTTGCAGTGAATGACAAAATTCAGATTGCACTCAACCATCAAGATACTTCTTATGAATGGCTTTATGATGCTAAAGAACGGTTAAGCTCGGATTTCATTCCCAACCAGCAAAATGCTAATATTTATTCTAATGATGACTTAAAAGAAATACCTATATTCAACAATTCATTTCAATACATAAGTGCCGGAAGATTAGCTAAATATGAATCAGATGATTATGCCGTTGAAAGTGAGCGACAGCTTTCCATAGAAGAAGGAAAAGCTGAATTGACTGCACATTTTTTAGATTATCACAAAAATGAAAATGTAATAGATGGTCTATTGCATCCGACTCAAAAAGAGGATAAATCGCTCATTGCACAAGCTACCGCATGGGAACAGGAAATCTGCAAAGGCGTAAAAATTCACCCTCAAAAAGTAGGCAATGGTTATGAAATTCGATATAGTTTTCCAACTAAAATAGGTCGAACATACGAATTCAGCACCCAAAACGTTGGCTTCGGTCTATCTTATGCTTTGCCTGTGATAGTTGCCATTCTATCCTCTAAACCCGGTTCTTTAATTATTATCGAAAATCCCGAAGCGCACTTACACCCTTACGGACAAGCAAAAATCGCCGAATTGATGTCACTCGCGGCACAGGCGGGCATACAAATTATTGCTGAAACCCATAGCGACCACATTATCAATGGCGTATTGGTACAAAATAAAAAATCTGTCATCGACAAGGAAAATATCAAAATTTGGTATTTCGATAGAAACGAAGAGCAAAACGCTTCTGAATTAACCGAAATAGAAATAACGGATAAGGGCAGAATCAAAAAAGCACCACCCGGATTTTTTGACCAAATCGGCAAAGACCTCCGCGTATTGATGAGCACAAACCCTTCGTGAATGGATAAATTCAAAGCTAAGGTATTTCTGCATTTTCTCACCGAAAATATTGACCGCCATATCACCACTGCGGACGAAGGTTTGGCTTTTATGGAATCCGTCTATATTTGTATTGACAGGGCTGATTGTGAGAAAGGTACGGAGTTGTTTTATCAAGGTTCAAATAAAGATTTGTTTCTCCAACAACTCATTCTAATTCAAGAATTTTCAGAAATAGGCAATTTTGGAACTATCCCTCCTGACGTTGCAATAAACATCCTTTTACAAAAAGCATCCGCAGAAAATTGGGAAGAAAATCTTCATTATACGTCTGATAAATGTGATTATCAAATAGTCCGTAATAAAGGTGGTCATCAATTTACCATAAATAATATTCCTGATGTCTTAAAGGAAATATACGAGCGGAAAATTGTGGATAATCAAAGCGAATACATCTTATTCAACCTTTATAATAACTTTATTATTAATGATATAAAAATAAGTATTTGTAAAATTTGTAATAATACGCCATCTGATTGCCAAGATGCTTTTCATATCAAAAACTTCAAAGAGTTAGACCAATGGTTGGATGAAAACAGAACGCCTCGAAGCTACAATTTTGAGGATTATCGCCATATTGAAGGACATCCTAAATATGTCAAAAACCCACCCAAGTCACCACTTTTAGGCGGACTCGGAGGAAGACAATATGCCGAAGAGTTATTACCTCATGCCGTAGGTGATAAAAAAGAAACTCAAAGACTTTATAATTTTGACGAAAAAAACGAGTGTTACATTCAATTTGAATATGAAGGTGACAATCCTGCCAATCAATGTCACGGCTACCATCTTCTGAAACCCAAAACTCACGAGGTAGATGAAAAAGCCATAAGAGATATTCCTCAAAGAATCGTAAACATACTCGAATATCGCCAACGAAATAAGTAGCTCGAGAATAGCCCCTAAATATACGATTCATTCCACATAATTCCTATCGACTATCGACTAAAAACTGTCAACTAATTTCCCTATTTTTGCGCCATGTCAATGTCTTTACAACAACGCATCGAAGTACTCGCCAAATTGGGTCATCATTTAGAGCAGTCTAATGAAGCATTAGATGCTATTATTCATAAGACTTATTTGTATAATAAATGGCTCACTGCCGAAAACACCCAACTTGCTATACAGGCTTTTCGGGCGCATTTTTTGGATAAAAATAAGCTCGAAACGTGGGCGGCGCAATACGATATTTCCGAAAATAATACACCACAAATAGTAGCACTTGTCTTGTCGGGCAAAACTCCGCTTGAAGGGCTGCAAGACATCTTCAATGTATTCATCGCAGGGCATCAATCGGTCATCAAACTTTCGGATAAAAACGAATACCTCATACCGCACCTCATTTCCATTTTAGCAGAAATACAGCCCGAATCCGCTGCGTATTTCGAAACCATTGAACGCATAAAAGACATTGACCGTGTGATAGTTACGCATGTAGATAGTGCTACACGTTATTATGAAACTTATTTTGAGAAATACCCCAATATTATCCGTAAAAAACGCACTTCAGTTGCCATTCTCACGGGAAATGAAAGCGAAGAAGATTGGAAAAAACTTGGAATTGATGTCTTTCGTTTCTTTGGTTTGAGTCGTCAAAACCCGACCAAATTATACGTGCCACGCGGCCATGATTTCGCGCCGCTATTGGAGTTTTGGAAACGCTTTGAACACCTCACGCACCACGATAAATTTAAAAATAATTTTGACTATAATTATTCGCTCATCATTATGAACGGTATGCCTCATATTTCAAATGGCATCGTACTCATGCAGGAAGCCGAAGACCTCTATGCACGTACTTCCATGCTGCATTACGAGTATTATGACGACATAAATGAAGTCGCCCAAAAACTACAATCTCAAACCGACCACATCCAAAATATCATCTCAAATCAACCTTTAGGCGACCTTAAAACCATTCCATTCGGAACGACCCACTACCCCAACCTCAATGATTACCCCAATCACATTGATACGATGAAGTTTCTTACGTAACACAGACATTCCTGTCTGCTCGCGTACTATTTGTTTTACCATGAAAAAAATCAAAACATACACACTATTTTTCGTCATCACCTTGATAATAACCGCTTGCACACCCGACACTAAAATGAAAAACATCGAAATACAAGGACATCGCGGCGCACGCGGATATGCCCCCGAAAACACCCTACTGAGCTTCCTCAAAGCCCTCGAACTTGGCGTGGATGTACTCGAACTTGATGTCGTCATTTCTACTGATAATCAAGTCATTGTGTCGCACGAACCGTGGTTCAACCACAAGATTTGCACGAAGCCCGACGGTACACCTTCTACCGTAGAAGAAGAGGACGGCATTAGAATCCTCGACCTCAACTACGCCCAAATCCAACAATACGACTGCGGTAAACGCGGCAATCCCGACTACCCCGAACAAGTCGAAATTCCTGCCACAAAACCCCTTTTAAGCGAAGTTTTTACCCGTATAGAAAATCAAGTAAAAGACAGTCAAAACGCTGAAATTGGCTATAATATAGAAATCAAAAGCCGTCCGATTTGGGACAATGTATTCACGCCCCCACCTGCGAAATTTGTGCGATTGGTGTATGATGAAGTCGTAAAAGCAGGACTGAAAGAGCGTGTATGTATCCAGTCGTTTGACATACGTTCTTTGCAAGAAATCCATAAGATAGATGCTTCGGTGACGACCGCCCTACTCATCTCAAATAACGACGGCATCGACCAAAATATTAAAGCACTTGGTTTCACGCCTAACATTTATAGTCCCAATCATTTTCTTTTAAATGCGGAGGAAATTCGTAAATTGCACGACAAAAATATCCGTGTCATTCCGTGGACGGTCAATGAAAAACTACATATTCGACGCCTCATCGAATGGGGCGTGGACGGTATTATTTCGGATTACCCCGACAGAGTTAATGAGGTTTTAAATGAAATGCAGTACGATAGCTAACACCTGTCTCGCGGCTGCCTATGGTCTATCGACTTTGGACTATTTTAATACTATGAAAATCAATAAATTACTAATCGCAAATAGAGGAGAAATCGCCTTACGTGTCATGCGTACTGCGCGAGAAATGGGCATCAGTACGGTAGCCGTTTATTCGGAAGCAGACCGGCTTGCGCCACATGTACGTTATGCAGATGAAGCTGTTTGCCTCGGTCCGCCGCCATCGAATCAGTCCTATTTATTGGGCAAAAAAATCATTGAAGAGTCCTTACGCCTCGGGGTGGATGCGATACATCCGGGCTATGGTTTTTTAAGTGAAAACGCCGTTTTTGCAAAAGCTGTAAGCGAGGCAGGAATAATATTTGTCGGACCCGGCACACACGCCATAGAGGTCATGGGCAGCAAACTCGCTGCTAAAGATGCTGTAAAAGATTACGATATTCCGATGGTGCCGGGTATTGACCGTGCGGTTACGGATGCTAAAGAAGCCCAAGAAATCGCGGCAAAAATCGGTTTTCCTATCCTCATAAAAGCTTCTGCAGGCGGTGGTGGAAAGGGAATGCGAATAGTCGAAAATTCGGAGGAATTGCCGGAACAAATGCAACGAGCAGTGAGCGAAGCTACCTCTGCATTTGGTGATGGTTCTGTTTTTGTTGAAAAATATATTACTTCGCCACGCCATATCGAAATACAGGTTTTGGCAGACAATCACGGCAACGTCGTTCACCTATTTGAGCGTGAATGTAGCATTCAGCGTCGTCATCAAAAGGTCGTCGAAGAAGCGCCGTCGGTCATTCTCACACCCGAACTTCGCGCACGTATGGGCAAGAGTGCAGCCGATGTAGCACGGGCTTGCGGCTACTCTGGCGCAGGTACGGTAGAGTTTTTAGTGGATGCCAATTTGGATTATTATTTTCTGGAAATGAATACGCGACTCCAAGTAGAACACCCTGTTACTGAACTTATTACGGGTATTGATTTGGTACGGCAGCAAATTCTCGTGGCGCAAAACGAGCCACTTGCTTTCACTCAAGATGACCTCAAAATAGAAGGTCATGCCCTCGAATTGCGCGTTTATGCCGAAGACCCAAATAATAATTTTCTACCAAGTGTCGGCAAGCTCCAAACCTACCGCCCACCACGCGGACACGGCGTTCGAGTGGACGATGGATTTGAGGAAGGTATGGATATTCCGATTTATTATGATCCGATGATTTCGAAGCTCGTCACTTACGGCGAAAATCGCGAAGAAGCCATCAGCCGGATGCAACGCGCCATACGTGATTACGAAATTACAGGCGTGGAAACTACGCTGCCATTTGGTCAATTTGTGATGCAGCACGAGGCATTTGTTTCAGGGAAATTTGATACGCATTTTGTGAAAAATTACTTCGTAACCCAGACATTCCTGTCTGGAGAAGGTGAGGACAACCAGACAGAAATGTCTGGCTTATGCGAAGAAGAAGCAAAAGTAGCCGCTTTGCTCGCCACACAAATTTTAAATCAAGCCAAACCAATCAATTCAAAAGCTGATTCAGCCCAATCAAAAGTGTCAAAATGGAAACGACGTAACACGATTTTTTAAATCGTAAAAATGGCGATGTTCGATTAAAATAGTATAGTCGGCAGACGAAGTTTTTTATGAAAATTGGTAGTTTTAACGCTTAAATATGCTTCATTTATAACCAGAATTCGTCTGGCGACACTGGAATTTAAAACGATTTCGTAAATCGTAAAAACATTCAACATGAAAAAGTTTGAATATCAAGTAGTACGTAAGTAGTGAGACGAAAATATCCTTACTTTTTGACGGTTTCTTTTTCCGCTATTTTTCCCTACAAAAATCCTTACGTAGCGTAGGCTATGTGCGGTTTTTGTAAGAAAAAATATCGAAAAAATAACCACGTCAAAATTGTAAGCCTATTTTTGTCCCACTACTTACTGAGACCATTAGCCTGATGAAATACAAGTATGATTTTGAAAAAATGGAAGCTATGTTGACAGGTTTTGGTTTGAAAGGCTGGGAATTGACAAATGTCGTTCAAGATACCGGCACGGATGGTAGAAAATATTTGATACTTTTTCTCAAAAAAGAAATTCAAAGTATAAGTAAGTGAAAGAAATTAAATAAGATGTCCCATAATGCGAAGTATTTTTTTGTCTAAGGATTTTTTGAAAGCCGCACATAGCCTTAGCTACAGCCTGTCCCAAACTCCGATTCGGGATAAGGATTTCAAAGGATTCTTAGACGGAAAAAAGACGAGTATAATGGCACACGTTATTTAATTTTTTTCACTAACGATAAAACAATAACTTGAACATCTGTACGGCTTCTTTTGCTCTTATTTTCCCCTTTGAAAACAGTTATTTATCCCTCTCGGCTGAGCCGAGACCGCTTCCAAGAAAAAAACTAAAACCAAAATAAACTCGTCGAGATGTCCAGCTTATTATTTCGTCGTTACTAAACCTATTATTATTCTCAATACGGACGGCTATTATGAACCATTAAAAAAGATGTTAGAACGCACCGTAGAAGAAAAATTTATGCACCCAAAACACCTCAATATGTGGACATTCGTAGGTGAACCTCGCGAAGTCATTCCTGCCATCAAAGACGCTGCAACTTGGGATGGTGGAGCAATTAATTTTGCTTCTAATTAGAATAAACTCTTCTCAAATAACTTTTTTACGGAAAAAAATATACAAAAGAAACAACTTAAATCTGATTTAACCTCCTGATTATAAACAACTTACCATCTTATTAATATTATTTTACATACAACTTTACGAGCTTCAAGTGTTTACATTCTTTATTTTTAAGTATGTATGACAAATAAGTTTAGGGAAGAGGAAGAAAATAATCTACCCCAAATGAAGAAGTTATTTTTTTATATGTTTGGCTAAATTTGACGCGCATAGCCGAGCTACATAAGGAAGATTTAGTGAAACATATAAGGTCGCACTGAAATATAGCCATTTTTTAATTAATTAAGATTATTTTGTAATTTATTTTTTATTAAAAATGAACTATTTATAAATATTTTTTATTATAAAATAATTTAAAAATATCCTTATTTCAGCAGAACCATATAAGAAAAAGAACAATTCAGACGGGTAGATTATTTTTTTTGTCTTCCCTTATTCTACACTCTTCTCAAACCTGTCTTCCACACACTTCCCCTATTCAACATACACCCTTGCGTCCACAAAAATTAATTACCGGAATTATGTCCTCCGATACCACACAATTCACTGATTATTAATCTATTAATTTTTGTTTTATGAAAATGTATCAACATTTACCAAGAAGTAGCAGCATAATACCATCTATATTGTTGCTCGCACTCTTTTTATGTCTAAGCCATACTTCCAACGCACAGGAAGTACGCGATGCCGCTGCCGCAAGAGGCATCAAATTCGGCTCACCCTTATTCAACCTTCAAGACCCTGTCAACAGACAACTCTATCGCGACAATGTTGCTGTAGGCACTGTGCCGACCTATTGGAAATATACTACCCGTATAAACGAAGGTTCGCCAAATTTTGCGGAATCTGACGCAGCCGTACAATTTGCTGAGCAAAACGGTTGGGATGTACACGGACATCCACTCGTCTGGGGCAGTGACGTTCATATTCCCGATTGGGTGCTCAATAAGCCACTGAATCAAGCAGAGGAACTGATGATTGACCATATTCGTCAGGTAGCCGGTCATTATGCGGGGCGCATTGATATTTGGGATGTCGTCAATGAAGCTATCGAAGATGACGGCACCTACCGCAATTCGTACTGGAATCGGGCGATGACGGGCGAATATATCCTCAAAGCCTTCCGCGAAGCACGCAGCGTTGATCCCAATGCCATATTGATTTATAACGACTACGGAATAGAATCCAATTTCGCCAAATTTGAGACTGTCAAAGGACTCTTAGGCTGGATGCAATGGGCAGGTGTGCATGTGGACGGACTCGGATGGCAGTTGCATATCCGTAATCCGGACGAAGTGCTTGACCCCAATTTTCCACTCGAACAACGCATGAGAGAAATATCAGATATGGGACTCAGCAATTATGTCACCGAACTCGATATTCGCATCCCCGAAAACTCCGGTTATTGGCTTGAACGACAAAAACAAGCCTACAAAAAAATCGCTGAAATTTTTCTCCGAAACCCCACAAGAGGCGAATATTTTCAGACCTGGGACTTGAGCGATACCTACACATGGTATGACCAAAACAACAATCAATATGACCCCGAAGGAAGAATCGACCACCCGCTACCATTCGACAGAAACAACAATAAAAAACCCGCTTACTGGGGGCTTTATGAAGCATTTGCGGACATTGTGGAAAACCGCTATGTAGGCGAATTGCGTATCAAAAACCTTTGGTCAAATACTTACTTGCATCAAGCCGAAAATTTTTCGGGCGGCGAGGTTGCACTTCACTCCCTTCAGTCGGGCTGGTTTAGTCAGCGTTGGAATTTTGAAGAGGCAGATGCAGGCACCTATCGTCTGCGATGCAGTTGGGGTAGCAATTATCTCAATAGCACCGCCAATTTCAACGACGCAACCGTCAATGTGACTTCCTACGACCCAAGTTTCTGGAGCGAAATGTGGTTCGTTGAAGATGCCGGAAACGGGCTGTTTCGACTCAGAAATCGCTGGACGAGCAAATACCTCCATACACCCAATCAGTTCAGCCTCAGTACCCATGATTTAAACCCCGACTGGTGGAGTCAATTATGGGTATTTGAGTACATCGACGGCAGAAATGTCCGCTTGGCAGAGGAAGCTGTCGAACTCCTAATCAGCCCGAATCCTACTACTTCTACCATTCAAATTATGGGCATCAACACACCTTTGCATTACCAAATTTATGATACCGCAGGTCGGGTCGTTATTAGCGGCGAAGGGCAAACAATGGACGTAAGTACACTCGCAAACGGCACGTATCTGTTAGTCGCATTTTTGAAAAATGAAGACGGTACGGAGCGTTTTGCGAGAGGTATTTTTATTAAAAAATAAATTTATAACTAAATTTAAAATGTAAAATAATAAATGTAAAATGTAAAAGTTTCTAACGCGAGGACGTTTTTTATTTTTACAAATATTATTATTTAATAATTTTTAATTAAGAAGAATTGAAATAGTTTATTTGAATTTAAATCAAATGTAAAAATTATTTAAAATATAAATTTAATTAATTTTTAATAATTTATAAAATAAATAATTACAAACAACATTTGGTTCATTTCCGTATTTCACGGGAATAATATATGTTTTTAGTTTGGAAGATAGCCTACTTGACGGACATTTTTAAAATGTCAGGCGAGATATATTTCTGTTTTAATTTGAATTATTATTTGTGAATTATTTTAATTTATTTTTGTAATACATTGGTTTTAAATAAATAATGAAAGAACGTTGTCGCCTGACATTTTACAAATGTCCGCCGACTTCCACTTCTCCCGACGAATGATGAGGTTTATTTTTTTATTAAAAAACACATTACAAAAATGACTTTTCGTTCACCCTGATTTTACATTTCAAAAAGTATTTAAATGAAAAATTATATATTATTATTCATTCTAACTTTAATATCCACCACAATTTCCGCACAAAACACCGCCAATCCGAGTGCCAATGAAAAGACCAAAGAAGTCTTACAATATCTGAGCAATTTGAAAAATAAAAGCAACAACAAATTGCTCTTAGGACAAGACTTAGGACATGGCAGTAGTATGTTGGGCGGTTATAATAATTATGTAGAAGAACTTCGCAATCAGACCGGAAAATGGATTGGTATGATAGGTGGTGACTACGGACTGGACGGCAATCACAATGTTTATCAAACTAATCAACTCCTGATTGACTATTGGAACGACGGCGGCTTGGTCACGCTCTCATGGCACTTCGATAATCCATGGACGGGCGGCGATTCGTGGGATACCAACAACTATGAAAACCTATGGGAATTGACCGACTCAAATAGCGGTATGTACAATGTATGGCGAGCGCAATTGGCAGAGGTAGCCAATGCCTTGCGCCCCTTACGCGATGCAGGCGTGACCGTCCTCTGGCGACCTTTGCATGAGATGAATGGCGATTGGTTTTGGTGGGGAGAAAAGTATTGGTCAGGACACGAAGACGCCTATAAAAACCTGTATATCAACATGTTCAACTACCTCACTTATGAGCAAGGGATGGACAATTTGCTGTGGGTATATTCAGTGGGAAATACCTATGACCAAACGCTCAAAAACTACTATCCGGGCAGTCAGTACGTAGATGTCGTTGGTATGGATTTGTATGATGATAATGCGAATACATATAATCCTTCGCGCGAATATCAGGACATGAAATCGCTCGGACATCCAATGGGTTTTACGGAATTTGGTCCTACAATTTCGTCGGCTTATGGCAATTACGATTACAGGCGCATGGTCAATAATATCAAGAGCAAATATCCTGATTTTGTGTTTTCCTATGCTTGGCACAATTGGCCCGGTGCCAATATCGCTTATGCCAATAACCAATATACTTGGAATACTTTCGCCGATTCGTGGGTCATTACGCGAGATGAAATTAATTTGGATGAAGGAAACCCACCGCCGTCCACAGGTTCGGGTTTGGTGGGCGAATTACGCATCAGAAATCTTTGGACAGACACCTATTTGCACCAAACAGCGAACTCGTCGGAGGCAGAGGTCAGGCTGTTTCCTTTTAATGAGAATTGGTACAGTCAGCGTTGGAATATCGAAGAAGCCGAAGCGGGAACGTATCGCCTCAGATGCAGTTGGGGCAGCAATTACCTCAATAATACAGGGGATTATAACGAAGCTCCCGTCAATGTGTATTCCTCTAACAGTGCTTGGTGGAGTCAAATGTGGCACATCGAAAGTGCCGGAGAAGGACGTTTCAGATTTAAAAATCGCTGGACGGGCAGGTATCTTCAAACACCCGACCAGTTGGAAGTAGAGACCCACGATTTGAATACAAATTGGTGGAGTCAAATCTGGATATTGGAGTACCTTGACGGTAGAAATGTTCGCATGGCAGGGGAAGTTGTCGAACTTCAAATTAGCCCAAATCCTACGACTTCTACCATTCAATTGATGGGTATCGACAGACCTTTGGATTATCAAATTTATGATACCGCAGGCAGGGTCGTCATTAGCGGCAAAGGGCAAACAATGGATGTCAGTACACTCGCAAATGGCACGTATTTATTAGTCGCTTCTTTGAAAAATGAAGACGGTACGGATAGTTTTGCGAGAGGCATTTTTGTTAAGTGAAAGAAATAAAGGGTTGTACTGACGACTTCAGCCGTCAAGTAGTTATAAATTTACATGACGGCTAAGGAACAGGGTTTTAATAAAATAAAATTAATATATATAGCAATTTTCACCCTAATTGACTGCGCCCTATTTGCACAAGGCACATTATATAATGTGAATGGTGAAAAAATGCGCGGCGCACCGATGATGTTGGCAAAGCATCTTCCCCAAAGTGTCAATTTTGCCACCGATATTAATAATTGGTATTATTTGCAGTCGCAAGGTATTAATACGATTCGATTGTGTTGGGTGGATCCTTGGTATAGAGACAATGGTTTTCAGCATTGGTCGGCTGCCGAAGTGCGTCCGTACATTGACCAATGTGTACAAAATGCCAATGAAACAGGTATGAATCTCATTATCAATTGTCATCATATTGACGAGCAAGGGCAGAGTAATTTATATTATAATTTCTCTCCTGTGAATGAGTTTTGGGGAGAAATCGCGTGGCGATACGCCAATAATCCGCTCGTCTATTACGAAATCGTAAATGAACCGACCTTTGTGAGTGACGATTATTACCACCCGAATTTCAAAAGAAACCGTCAAAAGCGGTCCGCTAAATACAAGCTGGACTTTGATGATGTGGACGCTCGAAGATGCCGGAGCAAGCAATTATCGCTTGCGTTGCAACTTTGATTCCGGGCATTTATTATGTATATGTGGAAATGGCGCAAGGCACTTTTACAGAGAAACTTGTGGTGCATTAAAAGAGGTCAGATGAGCAGAGATGACGTAGAGCAAATTCATGAATTTGCTCTACGTCATCTAAAATACTGTCTGACTTCTAAAGTTCATTCATCTTCTCCAACAACCATTTCTTATCATTTAAGGATGCGAAACCCTCAATTTTTTCACCTAATCGGGTGGCATCTGTTTTATTAATATTGTGTTTGATTTTGTAAAGCCCTTTGGCGGCATAGAGGAAATTGCCCCACGCTTTTTTGTCTTGAGTCGAGAGTCTTTTATGAAGTCTGACAGCTTGTATGGCGGTGTCAAATCGTTGGAGGGTGGCTTCGCTGTATTCTCTGTCGAGTTCGTAACAGGCTTTGAGTTCTATCATGCGACAATTAACATCATAAGTCGGATTGATGCTGTGTACACGGATGCAATGATGAATGACTTGCTTGTAGTTTTTCTGGTGAAATTCGATGACTGCACTATTAAAATGAAAGGTCTGTTCTCGCACCTCCGCCCTGGTAAATACTTGATATTTTTCAAGCATATTTTTCGCCCATTCAAATTCGCCTACACGACATGCTGCTGAAATGATGTTTTTCAAAAAACTGACCTGAATAAAATTATTATTTACCAACAAATCTTCTCGCGCCATAATCTTAAAAATTTCAAAACTGTGCCGATAATATTCCTCCTTGCCTTCTTTGGTGCGGCGAGCGCAAAACGAGGCAGCAAGTATGTAAAAATCAATCAAATTATTTCTTGGAATCATCATCTTATTTACGGCAATCAAATCCAGTAAATCACGATATGCCTCCCCGTTATTGTGCTGTATCATATCAATAGCCAACTGATAACTTCTAATCAGAGGATGTGCTGCGTATTGCGGTAAATGAGCCAAGCCCAAAACCATATTAAAACGCTCAGAATCATAGGATTTAGTATTAGCAGATGCGCCCATAAGAGATAGCGTTGTCAGGTGATATTCCAACTGTTGAATCAAATAATAGGTATCAAAATTAAAGGCTAATTCCGGCAAATTATCCTGCTTTAGTATCTTTCCTTGTTGGTACAAAAAGTCTAAAATCACCTGCTCCGCTTGCATAGCTTCAAAGTAATAGTCACTACCTTTTTCAGACTGTTGGTCAAGGGTTCTTTTTTGCTTTCTGATACTTTTTTCAAGGGTATAAAATTGCTTTTTCTCCAATAATTTTTTGTGCAGTAAAATGTGCTGATACGTTTCGTTTTCCCTTAATGCTTCGACCATTAAAAACTGTTTTACCGCATCGGTCAGTAAGGCAATTTTAGCCGTTAGATAGGCTTTTTGTTTGTCATCTAAGGGTGTACCCACGGCACCATTCGGCAAAATATAATTATACATTTTCAATCGTAAAGCATCATCCAAACCAGTTTTAAAATGATGTTTTTTAATATATTTTTTAAAGTATAAAAATAGCCGTTCCACCGCTTTATCAGTATTGAAATATTTATTTTGAAGGAAATATTCAATTCTTTTCATTTCATTCTTTGACAAACCTTCTAATAATTTCATTATAATTGACCTCATTTTATATGCTAATTTTTATTATTATTTTATATTTAAAAAACTAATTATCAAATAATTATAATCAAATTAAAAGTCAATTAAATTATTTTTAATCATAAAAATACATAAATAACTCATTATAAGCAAATGAAACCTAACGTACAAATGAATGAAATAGTATCTATCTTTGGAGTACTAAAAAAGCACATTGTTTCTGAATATCCACACCTATCCCTTTAAATCAATTTATTTTGTTGATAATGACGAGTTAAAACATTTATAAGGAACGACGCAAAAATAAATTCAGATTTTGACTTGTTATTTTCTACTTTTTCTTCGTTATGAAAATCCTTGCATAGCATAGCTATGCGCGGTTTTCATGCCTCGAAAAAGAAAAAATAACGGCGTCAAAAAACTTAATTTATTTATGCCTCGTTCCTAATTAATAATTAAAAAAATCAGAAACATACATTATGAAATTGAAAGCTGTACTTGCTATCTTTTCTGCTTTAATATACACTTGCACCGCCTACGGACAAGACCTCTCCGAAGGCTTGTCTGTTATCAATGATACGAGTGATTATTCGCAGCAAGCCAAAGCCAAACCCGCCTATCTTGATACCATTATCGACCCTTCATTTGGTACGGTCATTCGACGCATTACGGATATAGGCTCAGGCAGTGCAATCGTTCCCTTGCATAGCTCTATTCAAGCCTGGAATACAGATGAATCTATGATGATTCTCTATGACCAAAGCAATTCCGTACACCAACTTTTACACGGCAAATATTATTACTTTATAAGAAATTTAGATGACATTCAACCCGATGATATTGAGGAGCTTTTCTGGGATTTCAATGAGCCGGAAATATTATATTATTTGGAGAATATGACCGACGATTTTATCCGATACAATGTGGTCACTCAATCAAAAGAAATATTGGTCAATTTGGATGATATAGTGGCAGATTGTACGGGGGCTATCAGCATGGGCAATGCCATACAAATGATGTCTTGGGATTCGGATGTCGTTGGTTTTCGATGCAATAATGACGCTACATACTCATATCGGATTTCTACAGGTGAATTGACGGAATTTGTTATCGAAGATGTAAATTGGGAAGCACCAATGCCAGCCCCAAGCGGTAATTTATTTTATCATCAAACAAATGTATATAATTCGGACGGTAGTTTGCACCTGACACTCAACGAAAATGAGAGCGAAAATTCTTGCCTCGGCAAACTACCCAATGGCGACGATGCCCGATTTACAGTCACTTTCTCCCAAAGTCCTGACGGTGGATGTGAAGGAAATATTGTCGCACATAACCTCGTGACGGGCGAGTGTTTTGAGGTCATTGGTGAAGGGCAAGGCTACCTTCCCTCACAAATCGGCACAGATATATCTGCGCTCGCACACAAGAACACGGAAGGCGGTTGGTTGGCAGCTTCGATAGCAGGATTTGACCAAGACGGGCAATCGCTGCTCGACCAGGAAATCGTCATCGCCAAAGCCGAACAAGGCGATATAAAGGTATGCAGAATCGCACATCACAGAGGCGATAGAGATGAGTTTGACCCATGGGGAGCACCTCGTGCTACCATCAGCCCCAGCGGAACGCGGGTCTTATTTGCTTCCGATTGGAGTGGTGTAGACGACGGACAATCCGTTGAGTGTTATGTAGTTGAGTTGCCTACTTATGGGTCTTTATTGGTGCAGAGCGACCCACCCGTCTATCCCGGTGATTGCAATATGGACGGGCAAGTATCGGCAGATGACGCGATTTATATCAACTTGGCACTCGGTAGCTCACTACTGCCTCGCCCCAATGCAAGTACAGATTGGATACCACAACTCGCCTACGATTCGGGCGATAGCATACAAGGTATAGATTTAAAATATATAGATGCCGACGGAAATGGCTTGATTGACACGCTGGATTTGGCGGTAATTGTGCAAAATTTTGATAATGCACACACTGAAGGTATTGTCACAGTAGTAGGTACAGTGTTGATTGACCCCACAAATTTCACCTACGAAAGTACTCAAGACGGCACCTTTATGACACATCGATACACCTATCATTTTGAGAAAGTTGATATGACTTCTTCGGTGTATGGTAGTAGCCTGAGTTTTGATTACGATGAATTTGAATCGGTGGTGAGTATTGAAGTGATGGAGGAAAACATGTCTCCTGATGTTAATGTATTATTCACTCATAATGACACTACAAGCAAAGATTTTTATGTCGTCAATCAATTGATTGATATTGACGAGTATGATATGGAAATCGTCATTATTGAGGATATGGCGAGTACTATGACTGAATTAAATATGCCAGATAATGGTATTAGTCTCAAAGCAAATAATACCCCTGAATTTCATCTCAACAATCAAATCATTGTGAATGAGGAAGGCGAAAAATTTCAAGTGGAACACTCGTTCGTCACTTACATCCTTCCGACAGAAACAACAGCCCCGTTTCGCCTCGCTCCAACCTTACTCACTCCCGGTAATCCGATATTTATTCATGCTGATGTGCAGGCAAAAACACACATTCAATTTATCGACATACAAGGAAAAATACATCATCAATTTAGCCAACAATTACAAATGGGCAATAACATGCTAACAGACGCATCTGCCCAACTACCAAAAGGCATGTATTTCGTCCGAATCATTGACGGGGATAATTATTTTTATACATACAAAATTATAGTTATTTAATTTAAAAGGCTACTCAAATGAAAGCATCCCGTTGAGGATGCTTTCATTTCCCCTCAATACATTTCCGATTATTCTACCCACACAAAATTTCGTTTTTGCTCCGTTTGGAAGTCTTGTAAAAGACCTTCCCTGTGCGAGCTATGCCCCGTACAGGCGACTGAAATCGCCTGTACAATTAGCGACAAATTCAATGAATTATTATTTCTAAAAAACAAAAACCGTATAACAAAAGTATTTTCATTTATATGAATGAGAAAGAAGAACACTTTGTTTGCAAAAAAATAATTATTCAATTTTACATTTAATAATTATTTATAATTTTATTATTAAACTATAAAAAATAAATATTATGAAATTAAAAACAGTGATTATCATGCTGTTTTGCGCTGTATTTATGCAGGCGCAAGACCTTTCTTCCGGCTTGCAAGTCGTCAACGACTTAGGCAATTATCCGATGCAAAACGTATCCAAACCTGCCTATTTGGATAGCTATGTTGACCCTTCGTTTGGCACTACGATTCGCCGGATTTCGAATGTCGGAAATGGCGGTTTCGTCAAGCCGATGTACAGTACTATTCAGGCTTGGAACGCCGACGAATCGTACATGATTTTGTACGAACGCGACGCAGGACACCAACTCCTCAATGGCATGACCTATGAATTTATTCGCTACTTGGATGATATTCGTCCTGATGATATTGAGCAAATATTTTGGGATTTTGACGACCCGAATATTTTTTATTATTTAGAATCCGGCAGCGATGATTTTATACGGTATAATGTCAATACTAGCACCAAAGAAGTCATTGTAAATTTGGATGACATTACGACAAATTGCAATGGGTCGATTAGCATGGGCAATGACGTACAAATGATGTCTTGGGATTCGGATGTGATTGGTTTTAGATGCAATAATGACCGGGTGTATTCTTACACAATTTCTACGGGAGCATTACGCGAATTTAATGTTGATAATGTAAATTACACTGCCCCCATGCCCGGACCAAGTGGCGATCGTTTTTATCACCGTAGAGATATTTATGGTGCGAATGGCAATTACCAACGCAGACTCAACGAAAGTAATATCGAACACTCTTGTATCGGCAAACTTGCCAATGGAGATGACGGTCATTTTGCCATAGCTTTTTCGGCGGCTCCCAATGGTAGCTGTATGGGCAATATCGTCCAACACAATATGCGAACGGGCGCGTGTACGCCTTTGATTAGTGAAGACCAAGGCTATCCTTATCCAAAATCAGGCACGCACATATCTGCACTCGCGCACAAAAATACGCAGGGTGGTTGGGTCGCTGCCTCCATGGTTGGTTTTCAAGAAGACGGGCAGTCGCTACTTGATCAAGAACTCGTATTGGCAAGAGCTGACGCGCAAGGCAATGTCACCGTATGCCGAATCGGACACCACAGAAGCGATGAAAATGAGTTCGATTATTTCGGCGAACCACACGCTTCGATTAGTCCGACAGGTACGCGCGTGATTTTCGCTTCCGATTGGAGTGGCTCACAAGACGGACAGTCCATAGATACGTATGTCGTGGAGCTTCCGAGCTTCAACTCGAGTTTCAGTTGCAATGACGGCATACGAAACGGCAGCGAAACAGGCATAGACTGTGGTGGAAACTGCTCGCCTTGCCCAACGAATGATTATTGTACAGCACAAGGAAGTGACACAGATTACGAATATATACAAAATGTAACCGTTGCAGGCATCAATAATACTTCTTCCGGTAATAATGGTGGTTATACCGATTTCACTGCACAAGTCGGTACAGTTAGCACTGGCGAAACCTACGCTATCAACTTGACACCAGGCTTTCCAGGAACCATATATAATGAAAATTGGAGGGTTTGGATAGACTTCAACCGCGACGGAGATTTTACCGACTCCGGTGAGCAATTACTCTCCGAAAGCGGAAATTCTACTATCAATTCGAGCATTACTATTCCTTCCTCCGCAAGTGGTACAACAAGAATGCGGGTCAGCATGAAATGGAATGGTACACCTACACCTTGTGAAACTTTCGACTATGGCGAAATCGAAGATTACAGCATTAGTATTGGTGGTGCTAGTTGCAATATTGGTGCGTCTTGTAACGATAATAATACTTGTACGGTAGGTGATGTCTATGATGCAAATTGCAACTGTATCGGTACATTCCTTGATTCGGATAACGATGGTATTTGTAATGCCAATGATGAATGCCCGAACGACCCGAACAATACTTGCAACAACTCCTCCTACTGCACATCGCAAGGCAATGACACGAGTCGCGAATATATAGAACGTATCACTTTTGCAGGCATCGACAATACCTCTGGCAATGACGGTGGCTATGCAGATTATACCGTACAAATCGCTAATATCAATGCCGGACAAGCGCATGCCATCAGTTTAGCTCCCGGCTTTACGGGCAATAGGCGTAACGTAACGTGGAGAGTTTGGATAGATTTTAATCAAGATGGAGATTTTGACGACTCTCGCGAGCGAGTAATCATGCAGGCAGGAAATCATACAATTAATGTTAATATATATGTTCCCGTATCCTCCATTGCATTAAGCGGACAGACAGGAATGCGAGTTAGTATGAAATATGGTGTTGCACCTACATTTTGTGAAACTTTCGACTATGGCGAAGTCGAAGATTATATCGTAAATATCAGCAATGGCAATAAAATCGCTGACGAAGCCGCACTTAATATTCGCAATTATCCCAACCCCTTTAATGATTATGCCAATATCGAATTTAACATATTAAAAGATAGTCCTGTCACTCTAAAAATCTATGACCTCACAGGCAGACAAATTACTACGCTGTTGGATGATGAACTGAAAATAGCGGGCGAACATCGTATTAGATTTGACGGTAGCGAACATCCTTCCGGGATGTATATCTACACCCTACAAGTAGGCGAATACACCGCTACGGGCAAGATGAATATTATAAAATAACATAAATGAAAATGGTTCTTTGACAAATCCCGTGATTGTTCGTTTTTCTGCCTCGCGATTGTTCGTCCCTTGCGTAAGGGATAGTAGGTGTTGTTTGAACGTAACGTAGCGATAGCGGAGTGGAGAGAGTGCCGGATAGCCCGACCCCCGACTGATAAGGAGGGGGATACGCCCAAATTTTCATTCACTTTACTGGATTTGTCAAAGAACCATAAAAATCAATATCAAGTTAAACCAAATATTTAATAAAAACATTTAAATTAATTTAAAATATTATTAATAACTGGATTTTTGGATATTGGGTAATTAGGATAAAAATCTGATTATCAAACTTTTAACGCAATATTATTTTTACTTTCATTTTCATTTAGGGAAGAGGAAAAATAATACGTTAGTCTGATTACCTAATTCCCCAATTACCTAATGTCTAAAGTCCAATGAACTGTAAACAATCAAATATCATGAAATTAAGAACTGTGATTATTATGCTACTGTGTGCTGCGTTTATGCAGGCACAAGACCTCTCTTCGGGTTTACAGGTTGTCAATGACTTGAACAACTACCCGATGCAAAATATATCCAAACCTGCATACTTGGATAGCTATGTTGACCCTTCATTTGGCACTACGATTCGCCGGATTTCGAATGTCGGAAATGACGGTGTCGTCAAGCCGATGTATAGCACTATTCAGGCTTGGAACGCCGACGAATCGTACATGATTGTGTACGAGCGAGGACGTGGACATCAATTGCTTGATGGTATGACATACCAATTTATTCGCTACTTGGATGACATTCGTCCTGGCGATATCGAGCAGATATTTTGGGATTTTGACGACCCAGATACACTCTATTATGTCGATAAAAATAATAATGATTTTATACGATATAGGGTGAGCAATTCGAGCAAAGAAGTCATCGTAAATTTGGGTACGCTGACCAACTGCGGAAATGTAGTTTTAGGCGATGATGTACAAATGATGTCTTGGGATTCGGATGTGATTGGCTTTAGGTGTAATAATCAAAGTGCTTATTATTACCGAATTTCGACAGGGCAATTGAGGGAATTTAATCTTGTCAATAATAATGTATTAAAAAGGGCACCGATGCCTAGTCCGAGTGGCAATTATTTTTATCATGGCCGAAAAATATACAATTCGTCAGGTAATCTACATGTCAATCTGAATGAGATAAAAATCGAACACGCCTGTAATGGCAAGTTGGCAAACGGGGGTGACGCTTATTATACTGTAGCCTTTGACCCATCGCCCAACGGTGGTTGTGTGGATAATATAATTGCACACAATATGCAGACCGGCGAGTGTACGCCTTTGATTGGTCAAGATCAAGGTTATCCTTATTCACAATCAAGTACGCATATTTCCGCATTAGCGCATAAGAATACGCAAAGCGGTTGGGTAGCCGCTTCTATGGTGGGCGAAATTCCGGACGGGCAATCATTGCTTAACCAAGAACTCGTCCTCGCAAGAGCTGATGCACAAGGCAATGTCACTGTATGTAGAATCGGACATCATAGAAGTGATAAAAATCAGTTCGGTTACTTTGCCGAACCACACGCAACTATCAGCCCGACAGGTACGCGCGTTATTTTTGCTTCCGATTGGAGTGGCTCACAAGACGGACAATCGGTTGATACCTATGTCGTTGAACTTCCTACTTTTGGAGGAACACCACCACCTCCGCCGCCACCACCACCACCAACTGGAAACAATTCGCTCACATGGAATCCCACACCGACGAGTATTTCTACCGGAAATAATAGCTTTACGATGGATTATTCTATCGACCAAAGCGGTATTGTATTTATACAGGTTTTTGATAAAGATTGGAATAGAATTGACTATGATTTTACTGATGTCTCGGCAGGTGCAGACCGTATTACTTTCAATTTAGATGTTCCCAATGGTGCGGCTTCTGAGAACGATAATCGTTTGCAGGCATTCTTGCTTAGTTCGGATTGGGAGAGTGAATTTGTGCGTCTTGAACTGGATTTGGATTCCGGCAGTACACCACCACCTCCGCCACCGCCAACTGGCGGCAATTCGCTCACATGGAATCCCACACCAACGAGTATTTCCACGGGAAATAACAGTTTTTCAATGGATTATTCTATCGACCAAAGCGGCGTTGTATTTATACAGATTATTGATGAAAATTGGAATAAAATTGACGAAAATTTTACTCCTGTCTCGGCAGGTACAGACCGTATTACCTTGAATTTGGATATTGCTAATGGCGCAGCTTCTTCTAATAATTATTTGCAAGCGAAGTTGTTGGATTCAGGTTGGGGCGATATAGGCGTACCGATGTTGGAGGAAACCCTCAATTCATCAGGCAATAAACTGGTAACAGAAAGCATACATTTTAATGTTTTTCCCAATCCGTTTAGCCATGCTTTCAACGTTGAATATCACCTAACACAAGACCAACCTGTTAGTATTCAACTTTTTACACGAGAAGGGAAGCTAATTAAAACGATTAAAAATAAAACAAGTCAAGCTGCCGGAAATCATACCGAAACCATCGTTATAGACAATTTGCCAAGTGGCATGTACCTATTGCATCTGACGACTTCGGATAGTCATGGTGTGCAGAAATTGGTGAAATTTTGACGAAAACTATCACTCGCCCCGATGAAAAATATCTTCATTGAGGCGAGTGATAAATATACAAAAACAATAATTATCAACGAATAAAAATTTATATTATGTTAAGAATAACATTTTTTATAGTAAGTATCTTCTTGATTACGTGTAATTTGAACGCCCAAAATACGACTGTAATAAATTCAATCATTATAGAAACGAATAATATCAGTGGTGGTGGTTTTCAAGGTGACGTGACAATTACGGACGATGGACTGACAGTGTATTCATCTGCCGATGTTTCGGGAATTTCCAAATCAACAGATGGCGGATTGACCTATGAAACCATCAATAAAGGGTTAAGAAGTTACAAAGTAGCTTCCTTGGCAATCACGCCGGATAACGAGCAGATACTTTATGCCGGAACCGGAGACAAAGGAGGCTCTGGTGGACTCTTCAGGTCTATTGATGGAGGAAATACTTGGGATTTAACTGCCAAAGGAAATAATGCACAGTTTGCAGGCAACCACTCGGCTAATAGCGACCCTGTACCCAATGGACATGCTAGGTCGAATGGAGATTTAATCGTTGTAGTCGAAGGGTCGAATGCTTCTACATTTACAGATGATATAGTAATAGCCGGTACCTATAAAAATGGCGTAAGGATATTTACAAACGGTGGAGAAGTGGAGGCATCGGCTGTAAAAACTTCCGGTTTTGTGCGGTCAGTTGCATACAATGCTGCCGTACCAAATATAATATATGCAGCCATACAGTTTTCAAATAGTAATCAAAACGGAATATATAAGATTAACTTCTCGAATCCGTCTAATCCAACTTCTTCTTTAGAATATCAAACGCTGCGTCCGGAGGGCTTAACAGCATTGAGTAATGGTCGCGTATATGCAGCAATTGGTAAGCAGGGAATTGTAAAGTATAATGGAACTTCATGGAACTTGAAAAATTCGGGACTTTCTATAAACAATACAAATCGACAATGGACAGCAGTTACCGGTTATGTCAAGGGCAATAAAGACATCATATATGCAGGCACAAATAATCTTGGTGGAAATGCCAACGGCACCAACTACTCCAACATCTGGAGAACCACAAACAATGGAAATAGCTGGACGCCTTTGGTAGATGCCAATGCCAATGTTTCGGATATCATATACGGACAATCGTATGAATGGTGGTACAGCACAAAGGCATTTAAGCAAGCTGGTTTGGGGCGCACCAACAGTGTAGTCAGCTCTATTGACGTAGCTCGCGGACCGTTTTCCGATGTTGTTTCTGACGACATCATTTATGTCGCAGGAAGAGGTGGAATTTGGAAGTCTGATGATGGTGGCAGCTCATGGAAATCGGCTGTTTATAATATGCAAGTCACCTCAAATAATGGTGTGGCAGTAAATCCCAACAACCCAAGCCAAGTAGCAGTAGCCAATACTGATTATGTGGTGCTTCAGACAAGTAATAGATTTGAAAACTCCGATATGTCTCGCGATAAGCCGGGCGGTGCGGAGTCTAAAGGCTACGATATTATTTTCGATGCCACCGCAAATGAGTTAATAGTGGGCGTAGGAGATAGAGACAGGAATAACCCCGGAGGCGGTGAGGTGTTCGTGAAATCTGCCGATGCAGTAGGCAATCCCTCTGATGCCGGCTGGACCAACACCAACCTAAGTGCAGCAACTTCTTCAAACGACGGAAGAGTCCGGGCTGTCACCTATGGTTATCATAATGGTAATTCAACCACTTCTCAAACAATTTTGGCAGCAGTAGAAGGACAAGGCGTGTTTAGATACCACAATGGAACTTGGTCAAAAAGTAGCGGAATAAATATAGGTGCAACAAAACGAAGTAATTTTGTTTGGCCCGACAATGGCGATTCAGGCGTCGTTTATTTACTCGATTTATCGGTTGGCTTATATCGCTCCAATGATGGTGGTCAAAGCTGGACAAATATCTGGCAAAGCATGAGCTTTAAAAACAACGACTTTTATGATACGGGCTACATCGCCGCAAGCGATAATGACCCGACCACCCTCTACCTTTCAATTCAAGGCAATAATGGCTCCCCCATAGGTAGCAACTTTAAAGTGTATAGAATGACCGGAGCAAATACCGGAGCATTCAATTCGCCAAACGCTGATTCGAGGATAACTAATATTGCTGTACACTCCGGCAACTCAACGATTAAACGTCCCGGTCCGATAGTATTTGGTCCCTATGATAATCTATGGTTGACACAGCAGCAAAACTCTTCAAACTCCATTGATGCCGCACTCTTTATTATGGAAAATCCTGCAACCGACCTGTCCTTTACAGATATAACGACAGACGAATACCGCAATATCGCAGTTCAACCAAGTGGGATAGATGTCTCACGCGATGGGCATGTTTACATTTCTCAAAGTGGTAAAGGTTTAGTTAAAATAAAATACAATGAGCCATGCGCCACCTTTGATGACCAAGACTTTGAAAACGGCTGGGGAATATGGAACTGGGGCGGTACAGATGCCCGCAGAAAAATTGCGGATGCCAGCTACGCCAATAGCGGCGACTACTGTATTCGCTTACGCGACAATGAAGGTGCAAATTCATCTACATACACCGATGCGCTGAATATGGGTACAGTCAACTCCGTTAGTGTTAGTTTCTCTTTCATAGCCAGAAGTATGGAAAATAACGAAGATTTCTTCTTTGAATTTTCTACCGATGGCGGTGCTTCTTATACAATTGTACAAGAATGGAATGCAGGCAGTGAGTTTGTAAATGGTACCCGATACAACGAAACCATTACGATGAATGAAAATTTCTCCAACAATACTCGCTTCCGTTTCCGTTGTGATGCGTCTGATAATAACGACTACATCTACATTGATGATGTCATGATAGAGGCTTGTAACGGTACAATTTCGCTCGCAAAAATAGAAGCACCAACTGCCTCAACAACAGTCAACCTACACCCAAATCCCGCAAGACATACCGTACAATTGGATTGCGAAATATCCGAAAATACACCGGCACAAATACAAATATATACAAATATGGGTCAATTGGTCAAAAACATAACCAACATCGAACTACATCAAGGAACACAAACCCTAAATGTGGATGTTTCAGACCTTCCGGCAGGCATGTATTTCTGTGCATTACAATCCGATAAATGGCAAACAGTTAAAAAGTTTATCATTGCGAAGTGAGTGGTTTGAGTGTGAGACAAAAATGTAAAGAAACTTTCTGGACAGTGTACTAATACACTGTTTCACAAATTTATTTACTTTTTTGAGTATTTCTTTTAAAATGACTCTTCACCAAAAAATC
>ENA-ORXM01001247-ORXM01001247.1-marine-metagenome-genome-assembly--contig:-NODE-1247-length-36752-cov-4.769761_pt1 | contig 36752 bp, 27 predicted proteins | sample MGYA00237867_ERZ511480 | MGnify/ENA primary metagenome ERZ511480 (study PRJEB26309, sample SAMN06266103) | marine metagenome | isolation source: Algal blade | place: United Kingdom:Sidmouth, United... | reverse complement strand
GAGCTTTTGGAACGAAAAGATATTGATGTCGTAATTGTGGCTACACCCGACCATTGGCATAAAAAGATAACCGTTGACGCACTTAATGCCGGAAAGCATGTGTATTGCGAAAAGCCAATGGTACAAAAATGGGAAGAAGGCCAAGAAATTATTACCGCCCAAAAATCGACAGGAAAACTATGTCAAGTGGGCAGCCAGGGCATGGCCTCGCTTGGTAACGAAAAGGCCAAACAACTCTATGAAGAAGGGGCTATCGGCGATATCGTTATGCTCGATTTTTATAACGACCGCTATTCGGCAGAGGGTGCCTGGCAATATCCCATTCCACCAGATGCGGGTAAAGACAATGTAGATTTCGATACTTTTTTGGGGAACGCGCCGAAAGTACCCTACGAACCAAAGCGCTTCTTTCGGTGGCGCAACTACAAAGATTATGGTACAGGTGTTGCCGGAGACCTTTTCGTTCATGCGTTTTCGACCTTGAACCATGTCATCAGTTCCCACGGCCCAAACCGGGCATTGGCCACGGGCGGACTCCGATATTGGAACGATGGCCGAGACGTGCCCGATGTTAGTATCACCTTGTACGATTATCCCAAAACCGATACCCATGCAGCGTTCAATGCCGCTTTTCGTATCAATTTTATCGCTGGAAGCGGAGGCGGCGGTGGCTTCAAATTGGTCGGAACCGAAGGGGAAATGGAAGTCGGTCAGGAATCGGTAACCCTTAGGCGCTCGAAATTGAGCATGGTCCCGGGGGGATATTCCCTCGTGTCGTTTACCGAGGCCATGCAGGAAAAAATCAAGCAGGGGTACGCACAACAAAATCTAGAACCGAGAGCCTCATCGCTAAGTACGGGAACCATGACCTGGGAAGCTCCCAGAGATTACAAAGGTGGCCATCACGATCATTTTTACAACTTCTTTCAGGCCATTCGGGGCAAGGGCCAAGTTATCGAAGACGCTACTTTCGGGCTACGTGCCGCAGGGGCCGCACTTTTGGCCAACGAAAGTTATTATGCAAAACAGCCTGTCGACTGGGATCCCATCGCAATGCGAACAGTCTGAAAAAGAAAGACTATGAAAAAATATGTTCTAGTATTGTGCTTTTGGTGTTCAATGAGCTTGGTCTTTTCGCAATCGGAAAAAATCAATGTAATCGTCTTCGGAGCGCATCCCGACGATTGTGACAATGACGTCGGGGGTACGGCGATACTTTTTTCAAAAATGGGCCATAACGTAAAGTTCGTCTCACTCACCAACGGTGACGCCGGTCATCATGAAAAAGGCGGTGGGGAACTGGCCAAAATTCGCATGGCCGAAGCGGCCGAAGCCGGAAAGCGATTTGGTGTCGACTATCTCGTTTTAGATAATCATGACGGGGAGTTGATGCCAACATTGGAAAATCGTCTGAAGGTCATTCGCGAAATCCGGAAGTGGAATGCCGATATCGTCATTGCACCAAGACCGAACGATTACCACCCCGACCATCGGTACACGGGTGTTTTGGTGCAAGATGCCGCTTATATGGTCATCGTACCCAATGTGGCACCCGATGTACCTCCGCTAAAAAAGAATCCCGTTTTTCTATATTCGGAGGATGGCTTTCAAAAACCAAGCCCCTTTGAGCCGGACATTGCGGTAAACATCGACGGCGTATTCGACCAAAAAATATATGCCATGGCTGCCCACGAGTCCCAATTTTTCGAATGGCTACCATGGACTTCGGGTAATCTGGGCAATGTGCCCAAGGGTGAAAAAGAAAGGCTAAAATTCTTGGCCGATTGGCGCACCTATGCACCGAACAAAGCCACTCACGCAAGTTTGCGGAAATGGTACGGCGAAAAGGCGGATAATATAGCGCACGCCGAAGGTTTTGAAATCTGTGAATATGGAAAACAGCCCTCAGATGAAGAGATTATAGGCTTGTTTCCGATGCTTAGGGGAGAATAGTGTTGCCTATTAAGATCAGAAAAGCCTTCGAGCTTAGCCTCAATAATAAATATAAGCGAAGAATAGAAATTGGCAGGAAGGCAATCGATTTTCAAAAAAGGTTGTTTTGGTAATTTGAATGTACATTGGAGCACTACAAAGACCTATTTGCAAACATCAAAAGATACGTAACCCTTAACAAAGAGGAAACGGAGCGCCTTCGTGCAATAATCCGGACCACGAAAATCAGGAAACGCCAGTTCATCGATCAACCCAATTACGTTTGCCAATACAGAAATTACGTAGTAAAAGGTGCTTTTCGCTCCTATTTTATCGATGCTGACGGAAAAGAACACACGGTACAAATAGCCATAGAAGATTGGTTTGTCAGTGATTTTTATAGTTATATCACCCAAACGCCTGCGACCCTTTTTGTAGAGGCCTTGGAAGACTCAGTTATTCTTCAAATGACCTATGATGACATTGAAGGACTCTGCAAAGAAATTCACGCATTGAGCGAGTATTTTCGAATTACCACTGAAAGGGCGTTCGCCTTCTCCAGAAAGAGGGCCTTATCCAATCTGAGTATGAGCGCCGAAGAACGATATTTGGAACTTCTTGAACGTTATCCCAACATTGTAAAAAGAGTACCCCAAAGAGTTATAGCTTCCTATTTAGGCTTCACCCCTGAATTTCTTTCGAAAATCAGAAAAAAACTCGCTTTAAAATCTTAATCTAGTTCAAGAGTATTTCCTAATCCAGTTCATTTTTAAAGTAGGCTTATCGCCGCAACTTTGTTCTGTCAATAATGACTTCATTAAAACAAAGAAAAATGAATACAGAAATTAATTCTTACCAAGATAGCCTCAAAGATTTGCGAACTAATTTAGGAACGGTGCTTCCTAAAGATGCTCTTGATATTTTTGACGGAGACGCCGAAAACCTGCAATCCGACCACAAGACGATACTAAAACTTAAAATCGGTGAAAAAGCACCTGATTTTTCACTATCAAACGCAACTGACCAGACAGTTAGACTTTCACGTTTACTGAAAAAGGGGAAAGTTGTTCTTGCATTTTATAGGGGTTCTTGGTGCCCATATTGTAATCTGCAATTGGCGCATTATCAAAATTCACTATCCGATTCATGCTTTAGGGGCTGAACTGGTGGCCATTTCATCACAAACCCCCGATGAATCTTTGAACATCAAAGAAAAAAACGAACTCAACTTCGAGGTTTTGAGCGATAACGGAAACATAGTGGCCCGAAAATATACTACTATATTCAAAAATGCCGATGCTCCCGTTAATACTATGACAGAACTCGGGTTCGATTTCGACGCCCATTACTCCGATGATTCAAGAGAATTACCCATTCCTGCGGTGTTCATTATCGAAAAAGATGCAACGGTTTCCTTTGCAAAATCCGCTGGTGGCGATTATAGAAATCGCGTTGAAGCACTCGAAATTATAAACGCTTTAAAATAGAAAAATGAAAAAAGTTTTAATCATTGCTATTGTTGCGCTAGGCGTACCGGTAGCTACAGCTCAAACCGCAGAACAGCTTATTCAACAAGCCATAGAAGCCGTAGGCGGGAAGGATAATTTTTATGCCCAGAAAGATGTAACTTATAACATACACTATAAAACTCCACCGGGAGAGAACGCCATAGAATTTAAAGGCCAAGAAACCTATATTTTTGACGGAGAGCTATCTCATGGCGATTATGAGATCCATACTATTTCAGGTGCGGACGAAGAAGGGTACGATGGAGACGAATTTTGGGTGAAAATGGATGGTAGTATTTCCGAAAATGAAAAGGCTATTGGGGTCACTCGTTTTCTAAGAAAAACCAATTATTATTGGTTTGCTATGTTCTTCAAGCTTCAAGACGATGGGGTTCATTACGAGAAGCTTGGGGACCAAAAATTAAAGGGTAAAGCATATCATCGTATAAAAATGACTTTCGGTAACAATGTGGGAGATTCGCAAGACACCTATATTCTTTACATCAACAAAAAAACAAAATTGATCGATCAATTTTTGTTCACCATAACCGGATTTGGTATACCGAGCCCAATTTGATGTCATTTGACAAATGGGAAACGATTAACGGGGTGAAAATTCCAACGGGCCGTAAGTACATAAAAGCGGACTGGGAAGGTAATGTGAAAGATAAGGAGTATACGCATACCGACTGGACCAACATAAAGTTCAATACCGGGGTCGAACGTACTTCTTTTTCGAAGACCTCATCAAAATAAATTTGGGTACTGCTGATTTCCGGTTTGGGTACTTACCGGATCGGAAATTAAAAATAAGTGATGCAAGTAGTATATAAACACAAAAACAAAAAACAATGAAAACTAAAATATGGTTAATCACTGGTGTATCTAGCGGATTGGGTAAAGCACTTGCCAAATCGGCAATTGAAAAAGGAGACTTTGTAATCGGTACGTTTCGCCGTCAATCTCAGGTGGAAGAATTCAACAAAAAAAACACCACAAATGCCCAAGGAATTTTATTGGATATCACCAATGCAAAAAATATCGAAAACGGTATTAATAGCGTAATTTCCGAATATGGAAAAATAGATGTACTGGTAAACAATGCGGGAACCGGATTCGTCGGGGCAGTGGAAGAAGCTTCACTAGAAGAGGTCAGAGGTATTTTTGAGGCGAACTTTTTTGGCACATTAAAGGTGACGCAGACCGTCTTATCATTTATGCGCAAACAGAAAAAAGGTCATATTGTTCAAATTTCATCTCATGGGGGCATCAAGGCTTTTGCAGGTTTTGGAATCTACAACGCAAGTAAGTTTGCGCTAGAAGGTTTTAGCGAAGCAATGGCTCAAGAAGTTGCACCTTTGGGCATAAAGGTTTCCATTGTGGAGCCTGGGCCATTCCGTACAAATTTTGCCGGTAAGGGGCTCATAGAAGCCGTAAAAGCAATTGACGATTATTCAGCAACGGCCGGAGCCTTCAGAACTAAATTGAAAGGAGTTGACGGAAAACAAGAAGGCGACCCTGTAAAAGCGGCGAAAGCCATTATCGAACAGGTGTATTCAGAAAACCCCACACTCCGCCTACCACTCGGCAAGCTTGCCCTAACAACAATCGGAATGAAATTGGATAGTGTAAAATCAGATTTGGAAAAAAACCGAAAAATCGCTGAAAGCGTAATCTATCCCTAAAAAAACAATAACAGAAAAACCAGTAAACGGTTCGGGTATTCACTCGAACCTTTTTCATATCCTATGACACTGTCAGACTACTTCTCAAGACATTAGGCATGCGCTTCAAAACATGAAGCAGCAACCAAGTATGTTTAGCCGACAATACGTTGCCAGATAAAAAAGGATTCCCAAAGTACTCAATACAACTAAAACAGGGTACCTCGGTTGCAATTCTAAAGCGAACCTATGTTTTCCAAACAGCGTTCCCGAACTTTAGAAGATTAAAATTATTTGCGTAACCGAATGATTACTCTTATATTCGTAACCGATTGATTACTTAAATTATGAGAAGGGACGTTTATCAAGCCATTGCAGATCCAGTCAGAAGGGATATTATCCAACTTTTAGCAGAAGAAACACTAACGGTAAACTCCATAGCAGAAAAATTTGAAATCAGTCGACCTGCAATTTCTAAACATCTAAAGATTTTGAAAGAATGCGAGATAATCAACTTTAAAAAAGAGGGCAGGGAACGCTATTGCCTTATTCGACCACAAAGTCTCGTACCCGCTTTTATGTGGATCGAACAATACCGTGAACTTTGGGAAAATAGATTGGACTCTTTCGACGATTACTTAACCAAATTACAAGCCAAAAACAATCAAGATGAATAGATCAAATGACAAGGCCAATCGCACAATAACGATAACGCGAACTTTTGACGCACCCGTAAAATTAGTTTGGGAGGCTTGGACCCAGCCTGAACATATCGCAGAATGGTGGAGCCCCAAAGGGGTTAAAACCACAGTTCTCGAACACGATTTTAAGGTTGGCGGAAAATGGAAGTATAGTATGCCGATGCCAAATGGCCAAGAATTCACTGCCGAGGGCGAATACAAAGAAATCGTAGCATTTAAAAAAATTGTTTCATTGGCAAATTTTAAGCCCATGACCGAAAGGATTGAAATTGAATCGCTATTTCAAGAAAATGGTGATAAAACAGATTTCATTTTCAACATAGTTCATGCAACGGTGGAATATAAAATGAACCAAGAAAAAATGGGAATACTAAACGGTTGGGGCTCTGTATTCGATAGGCTTGACCAACTTCTAAGAAATGTAACCAACAAATAATAATATTATGAAAACAATGACCTGTAAACAATTGGGCGGTGCCTGCGACAAAGAATTTCAAGCGAATACTTTCGAAGAAATGGCGGAAATGAGTAAGAAACACGGTATGGAAATGTTCCAAAAAAAGGACAAGGCACATCAAGAAGCTATGGGCAAAATGCAAAAGCTAATGCAATCGCCTAACGCTATGAATGAATGGTTCGAGCGAAAGAAAAATGAATTCAACGCTTTATAAATGAAATAAAAGCAGAAAGTACATATACATACAAGCCCTTTTTTATAAGGGCTTTTTTGATTTCAATTAAAGTTCTCTTTTTGCAAGAAGATAAAAAATCGCCAAGTTTGCTATAAATAAATTCGGTTCACAGCTCATAGCCTAAAAAGTTTAAATCTATAAATCAGAACCCAATGATCAAATCAAAACTACTTATCATATGCAGTATTATTTCATTCGTTGTCTTAAGCTGTGAGCAACAAAAGCAAAAAGCAGTCACCAATACGAACACCCGACCGAATATTATTTTGATCATGTCCGATGATATGGGGTATTCCGATATCGGGTGCTATGGCGGTACAATCAACACACCAACGCTAGATAAGCTTGCAAAGAACGGATTACGCTATACCCAATTCTACAACACTGCACGCTGTTGCCCCACAAGGGCCTCTTTGCTTACGGGAGTTTACCAGCACCAGGCCGGCATCGGGCATATGGTGAATACGAGCGGAAAAGATATTTACAATGGTAACCTGAGCAAAAATGCGGTTACTATCGCCGAGGTACTGAAACAGGTAGGCTACTCCACCTACATGTCAGGCAAATGGCATGTTACTCCATATAAAGGTGAAGAGAAGAACCCCTCAAAAGAAAATTGGCCTATGCAAAGGGGCTTCGACAAATTCTTTGGTACCATTCATGGTGCCGGAAGTTTTTACGACCCCAATTCATTGTCTAAAAACAATGAATTTATTGCACCTCCGGAAAACTTTTACTACACCGATGCCATCTCTGAAAATGCAGTCCGGTTTATAGACAATCATAGCGGCGACAACCCCTTTTTTCTATATGTACCTTATACAGCAGCCCATTGGCCTATGCATGCCAAGCCGGAAGACATTGCCAAATACAAAGGTAAATTCGACAACGGTTGGGACGTCTTACGGAAAAAAAAGTACGAAAAAATGCTACAATTAGGGCTCCTAAAACCCGAATGGAAACTAACGGATAAAGATAATATTCCCGATTGGGAGGATGTTGAAGAGAAAACTTGGTACACTTCATTGATGGAAGTATACGCCGCCATGGTCGATAATATGGATCAAGGTATCGGAAGAATCATGGGAAAGCTAGAGGACAAGGGCATAAAAGACAACACCCTTATTTTCTTTTTACAGGACAACGGAGGCTGTGCAGAGGAATTCGGATTCAGGGAAACTATTGGCCCGCATCATAAAGATGTTGCGCCCGATATCAATCGACCTATGGCAGAAGGAGAGCTTCAAACTGAAATGGTACCCAAATATACTCGAGACGGCAGACCGGTCCGTTCGGGAATCGGTCTAGAGCCCGGTGCTGCCGATACCTATCTTGGGTATGGTAAAGCTTGGGCAAGCGCCAGTAACACTCCATTTAGAATGTATAAGCACTGGGTACACGAAGGGGGTATAGCTACTCCGCTTATCGTACATTGGCCCGCAGGTATCGAAGCCAAAAATGAGTTTAGAAACGACCCGGGGCACCTCATCGATATCATGGCCACCTGTATCGATGTGGCCGATGGAGCGTATCCGAAAACTCTTAATGCTAATACCATTATTCCTTTGGAAGGAATTTCCTTGGCACCGACGTTCAAAAACAAAAATCTTGAGGAAAGGGCTATTTTTTGGGAGCACGAAGGCAATAAGGCCATACGCATTGGCAAGTATAAGTTGGTTTCAAAGTGGAATAAAAACGCTGAATATACCTGGGAACTATATGATATGAATTCAGACAGAAGCGAAACGAACAATTTGGTCAAAACCATGCCGGATAAAACAAAAGAAATGGAAGCTATGTGGATTTCTTGGGCAAAAAGGGTCGGTGTTCGAAGTTGGGATACCAAAGAATTGATAGAATGAAAAATTTTCTCTTTGTAGTATCGCTAATTACTACCATTTTGGCAATCAATTCCTGTCGGGACAAAAGCAATGCTCCAAACAAAGTTGTGCCACCTAGGGTCATGAAAGAAATTTATGAAGAGGTAAAGACTCCTTTTAAATACGGCATAGTTTTTCAACATCCGGATAACACCAAATTAATCGACTCCCCGACTATTTTTCGGGAAGACAATAGGTGGTATATGACCTATATCGTCTTCGACGGTCAGGGTTATGAGACTTGGCTGGCGGAAAGCTTCGATTTGCTCGATTGGAAATCAAAAGGCAGACTCTTATCGTTTACCGATAATACCTGGGATGCCAACCAAAAAGCGGGTTATGTCGCATTGGTCGACTATGAATGGGGCGGCGAATATGGTGTAGCAAAACATGACCGCAAGTATTGGATGACCTATTTGGGCGGAAACTCAACAGGCTATGAAGCAGGTACTTTAAAGATAGGGTTGGCAAGTTCGAGTACGTTGACCGATGTCCACCCTTGGAACACCTTGCGCAGACCGATCTTGTCTCCCACCGACAAAGACGCCCGTTGGTTCGAGAACAAAACCATTTATAAAAGTCTGGTCATCAAAGATAACCTATTGCACACTGGCCATGATTTTGTAATGTTCTATAACGCCAAAGGCAAAGGTGATTTTGAGAGTATTGGCATGGCTGTCTCCGATGATATGGTTTCATGGAAACGGTATGGTGAAAATCCCGTTATCAGTCGCGGCAAAGGTATTTGTGGCGATGCCCAAATAGCAAAATTAGGCGATGTCTACATCATGTTCTATTTCGGGGCATTCTGGAAACCGGGTGCTTTTGAGCGATTTGCATGCTCGTACGACCTTATTAATTGGACCGACTGGACCGGCCTCGACCTTCTAGCTCCGTCTGAAGACTACGACAAAGAATATGCCCACAAACCTTGGGTCATAAAATGGGATGGGGTCGTGTACCATTTTTATAATGCGGTTGGAGACAAGGGTCGTGTCATAGCGTTGGCCACTTCAAAAGATTTAAAGCAAACGCTCTAAATATGGTGAAGAACGGCCTAGATAAAAGCAATTAACTCCACAATCGGTCCCAGGCCCGCATTTTGTCCCATTCTGGGGTCGGGGCAAATAACTTTTCTCCTTCGACCAGATATTTTTTGACCACCTCTTCATTAAGCTCGACCCCGATACCTGGCTTGTCGGGCACGGTTACGTAACCATCTTTTACGATAGGCCCATCGAAACCTGTTACCAGATTTTCCCAATCCTTTTTGTCCACCGCATGATGCTCGAGCCACATAAAGTTTTCCGTGGCCGCGGCACTATGTACACAGCCCAAGAACGAAACGGGTCCGGCAGCATGGTGGTGCATAAAGCCGATACCGTGTTTAGTAGCATAATCGCCGATACGTTTGGTTTCCAAAATACCACCGGCCGTATTGGGGTCAGGGTGAACAATATCAACAGCACGCTTCTCGATCAGCTCTTCGAAACCGCCTTCCAACCTAAAAATATCCTCCCCGGTCTGGGTAGGCGTGGTGGTCGACATTGTAATTTCCTTCCACTGATCGGTATATTGCCATGGAATCAAGTCTTCCAAATAGGCCAAGTTATAGGGTTCTGATGCCCTTGCGACCTTAATGGCTTCATTGACCCCAAAGTGCCCCCAGTGGTCTGTACCCATAGGAACGTCATAACCTATTTTCGAACGCATCACGTCAAGAAATTCCGTTAATTTATCGATACCCTTATTGGTCACCTGCACCCGTGTAAAGGGATGTTTTGTAAGTCTATAATCCCGATATTCGTGTTGGTACGGATTATATTTTGATTTTGGGGCATTAATCAAGGCTCCTGGAATATCCTGAATCAAATTGATGCCGATATCCATTTTCAAGGCGGTATACCCTTGGTCAATCCGGGCTTGCATTCGATTGGCGTATTCCACAGGATCCTTCGATACGGTCGTGTCACAGTACACTCGTACTTTATCACGATATTTTCCGCCCAACATTTGATATACCGGCACGTTATAGGCTTTCCCGGCCAAATCCCAGAGCGCCATTTCAACACCGGAAACACCGCCCCCTTGACGCCCGTGATGCCCGAACTGCTTGATAATTCCAAACAGCCGTTCAACGTTACAGGGATTTTCACCCAACAATCTACTTTTTAGAAAAAGGGCATATTCTTTGGCCGCCCCGTCACGTACATCGCCATGACCTACAATCCCTTGATTGGTATAGATGCGTACGATAGGAGTTCGAAAGACGACATCGCCCCCGATTTCGGCAATACGCATATCGATAATCTTCAAGTCGGACGGATTTGAATTCCGGTTGATATTTTGGGAAAGATAATCTACCTGTTCGCCGATGTTCGCGGACGCAGTAACGAAACTGGCCAAACTAAGACCGCCTAGACCCGCTTTCTTCAAAAAAGATCTTCTGTTTTTTGAATTGTTCTCTTTTTCCTCTGACTCATTTTTTGACAGGAATTTTGATTTTTCGTGTGTAGATTTCATGGTTGTACGTATTTATGCATTTAAAAATACGTTTTCAATTCACTAAACCCTAGTATTTTACGATAAAATCGGCACCCGTACTTAAAATAAAAAAGGGGAAGCCAAAATTTTGGCTTCCCCTTTCACCCCATTGCTAAAAAATTAATTAACTATCTTAAAAGTAACCACGGGAATTTTGGAGTGGTTCGCTACATCTTCGCCAATACTCCCCATAAAGAAATGAGCAAGACCTTTCCGGCCATGGGTAGGTATTCCGATAGCGTCTGCACTATTGTTTTCGCTATAATTTAGAATACCCCTCTCAACCGAATAATCATTGTAAATTTCGACCTGCTCGCCAATATTCGCCTTATGTAGAAACGTATTGATGCGTTCATAGGTATCGGCCGTGCTCAGAAAACTGTCGCCGGGTGTATTGATATAGACCAAATCGATTTCTGCTGACAACATTTCGGCAAACCCCCTTGCCTTTTCAAAGGCGGGAAGGTTCTCCAATTTGAAATCACAGGCAAAAACAAATCGGTCTATTTTGAAATTGTCCATCGGACTTTTTATGACCAAAACTGGAATCTCCGAATTCCTGACCACCTTTTCGGCATTCGACCCCACGAAGATTTCCTTTAGGCCGTCGGTACCATGGGAACCCATTACGATAAGTTCGGCGCCATGTTTCTTGGCGACCTCATCGACCTCACTAAAAACCTTATAGTGCTTTACAATCGGAGTGGTTTTTATTCCTTCGAGATAATCTTTGTTTAGAAAATCCTTAAAACGCTTTTCGGCCAATTTGATAAAAAATACCGTCTGCTCGGGATGATATCCTTCCGATGAAGTGATAACGGCCTGATTGAGCTCAAGCATATGCAAAGCCAGTATCTCAGCTTTATGTTTTTTGGCCAATGAAGCCGCAACCTTCAGGGCATACTCCGATTGCTCGGAAAAATCTACGGGTACTACTATCGTTTTCATCATTAAATATTTTATCTGTCATTCCCGTGAACCTGCCTGTCGGCAGACAGGGACCGGATCTGTTCATTTATTTAAAACTCGCTAAACCGTCATCGAAAACAACCGCGTTTCCGGCACTTTTCGATGCAGCCGCATATCAAAAGCCATGCAAATATTACGAACGAACGGCCGACCCTTTTCGGTTATAGCAAGTCCATTATCGGCGATAACGATCAAGCCATCGTTCTCCAGTTCATAAAGTTTGGCGATTACATCGCTTATTCCTTTGAAAGACATCTCTGTATTTTCCCACGAAGTCTCCATCCTACACATAATGTTAAGAATATGCTTTCTGATAACCTGATCTTCATCGGTCAGGATGTGCCCCCTATGAATGGGAATAATGTCATTCTCGACCAAATACAGATATTCCTCCACATTCTTTACGTTCTGGGCGAAAGCATACCAACTATCACTGATACTCGACGCACCAAGACCTATCATCAATTTGGTCTTGCTCGCGGTGTAACCCATAAAGTTTCGGTGTAATTTACCCGATTGCATCGATTTGAAAAGGCCGTCTTCCGATAGGGCGAAATGATCCATACCGATTTCATAATAACCCGCTTGGATCAAGTACTGCTTACCTGTTTCGTATTGCTTCCGTTTTTCTTGTGCGCTCGGCAAATCCATATCCTTGTATCCTCTTTGTCCATTTCCTTTTAGCCATGGCACATGGGCATAGCTATAAAATGCCAAACGGTCGGGCATCAGTTTCTTTGTTTTTGAAATGGTCTCCTGAACATGATGCAACTTCTGAAAAGGAAGCCCGAATATGATATCGTGCCCGATGGAAGTATACCCGATTTCACGGGCCCAATCCGTCACATTCTTTACGTTTTCAAAAGGCTGTACACGGTGAATGGCCCTCTGAACCTGCGCATTATAATCTTGCACACCGTAGCTTACCCTTCGAAAGCCTACATCGAACAGTGCCTGTAAATGTGCCTTGGTCGTATTATTAGGGTGGCCCTCGAAACTGAATTCATGGTTTTCGGCCCGTTGTGCAGATCTAAAGATTCCGTTGATCAAACGTTGCAAGTTTTCTGGGGAAAAGAAGGTTGGTGTACCCCCGCCCAAATGCAGCTCTTTGATAATCGGCTTTTCAGAAAAAAGATTGCAATATAGTTTCCATTCCTTGAGAACGGAACTTATGTATGGTCCCTCGACATCATGCTGTTTGGTAATACGTTTGTGGCATCCACAGAACGTACACATACTTTCACAAAAAGGAAGGTGTATATACAAACTGATACCCTCAGATGTATTGCTTTCGTCAAAACTTTGCTTTAAAGTCGATTTCCACTTTTTGCCCGAGAAGGTTTCCATATTCCAATAAGGCACGGTCGGGTAACTGGTGTAACGTGGACCGGCAACATTATATTTCTGAAGAAAACTACACATAAAATATCGTTTGTATACGACAAACTTACTTGCGTCTTTCCGTAAAAAATATGATAAATGTCAGTTGTGAAGAGATTTTTGGCACCGGCACGAATGTAAGAAAGATTCCCCTTCAAGAATGATACGAACGGGTCCACTTCGAAAACAAGACAGGCTCTCCCACGGATAATCCACTTTTTGCAGTCCATACAGTATTTCAGTACATTCATACAAAAGATATTGAATTTACGGTCATTTCTGCTAATTTTGTAATCCCGTTCAGCATATAAGTCAGACTGTTACGTAGAAACGTCCTTGCTTTTTGCAGAATTAAAACCCCTGCTAAATAATTCTTATAATTTCTTGTCTTGCCCCCCTAGAGACAACAGTTCGCTTCCCCTTCTTTAATTTTTTTGGCCTTTCAAGGTCGCTATAATTACGATTTGACTCAATCAATGCCCCTTTAAACTTCAAAAGGTATTGAAGTAGTTCTCCCACATATAATATCTCGTGAATCGGTAAGGTTACCGACTAATAAAGTAGCCGTAAATGAACTTTGGGGTAAACGACTGAATAGTAATCATTAAATCATATTATCATGGCAAAAGTAAAATTAGCTGAGTTACAGGCCCAACTCATTGAAGAGGATTGGGATGCGGGGCAAAATCCGATAACGGAACTGTCAGAAAAAGACCAAGGAACACTTCTTGGGGCAGTACCCCCCGGTGGACCGCCGACGAAGACCGAAAAAGAGGCATCGCAGAAGGCGGCTCTAGTACAACATCGTGCCGCATCTGCGCAGGCAATGGTGACAGCAACTGCGCATCCAGGTAGCTTTGACTGGCGAAACAAATCTGGGGGTAACTACGTTACATCCATAAAAAATCAAGGTGGATGCGGATCTTGCGTGGCATTTGGAACACTTTCAGTGGTCGAATCAGCCATAAGGATCAGCAAGGGCAACCCCAATTACGCCACCAATCTTTCGGAGGCCCATCTGTTTTATTGTTTGAAAGGCGATCCTAGCGGCTGTAGCAATGGATGGTGGCCTACCGGTGCATATGACAAAGTAAAAGCCAAAGGTGTTGCCAAAGAAAACTTCTTTCCATATGTGGGCACCCAACAAACCTGCAAGGTGGCCAATGGATGGCAAAATCAAAAGGTCAAGATTACCGGTTATAAACACCTGACTACTGTAACTGCCATTAAAGAATGGATTTCAAAAAGAGGGCCGGTAAGTGCCTGCTTTGAAGTATTCAGCGATTTTTATAGTTATAACACAGGGGTTTACCGTCACGTGACAGGTGCATCAGTAGGCTGGCACTGTGTTTCGATTATCGGGTATAATGATGCCGGAGGTTACTGGATATGCAAGAACAGTTGGGGCTCGACTTGGGGTAACAACGGTTACGTAAACATAAAATATGGCCAATGCTCTATTGAACACTATGGCATGTGGGGCGTAGAGGGCCTAATCGATACTACATGGGTCTACGGCAAAAAAATACAAGGTCTATGGTCAAATAGTGCCCCATTAAATGCGTGGGCTTTTATTCAGGACGAAGGCTGGAAAAAAATTGCCAACAAGAACAGGGAGAACCATCTGATGCTTCTCACGGCACTGATTGCCGCCAAAAACAAAGGAACGACCCCGAGTGTACATATCTCGAATGGTCTGATCGATCAAATTTATGCTTAACTTTAATACAAAATACGATGTCTAAAAAAAGTTCAAAACCAGAGAAAAATGTAACGGCCCAAATCGAGCAGGCCAATAGACCAAACCCTGGAATACATCCGGGCATGTCTTCTGAAGTACAGGAAACCGAAGAATTTGTTTCCGACGGTATGCCAACATTGCAGCCGCCCGAGGCCGGTGTATTCGCTCAGGGAGATATGAGTGCGCAAGCGTGGTTCAATTCTAAGAAAATCACAGGAATCTGGATTGCTAACGATAACAAAAATGCATTCGTGCATGTTCATGGCGTCGGTTGGATCAAACTGAACGATGCCAATGCGGATAGTATTCTTGCCATGTATATGATTTCGGCAAGTGCAAGACAGGGTGGCAATAGTGTTAACTACAGAAAAGAGGCCGACAACAAAATTCACGAAATTTTTTGTTGGTAGCTAAAAAGGGGCAAAAACGCCCTTTGTAAAATTCAAAGGTTCTTGTCGATTTCAATAGTGGCAAGAACCTTTAATGGCCTAAATATGGAACTCACAGGCAAAGACAACGGAAGAAAAATATTCTTAGACCATGGGGTTTTAGAATTAAGTATCGAACTCGAGGAAAATCCTACGACAGGCTATCTTTGGTCAGTGGCCGAACTTCCGAAAAAAATGGTATTCAATCATTCGGAATTAATAAAAACAGATCAGAAAATGGCAGGGGCCTCATCATCAAGGTTACTTGATTTTTCAATTGAGGCCGGGGCAAATGGAAAACTGAGGCTCCACAATTGTCGTCCATGGCAGAAAGATGACATTATCGAGACATTCGAAATCGAATTAGTACCATCAAAACCTAATGGTCACTGATTCAAATTACTAGAAAGCATGTTCAGTTGTTAGTCAAAAGCTTACATCTAATCTTCCATACCGTTCTTTTTGATTTCGTTACCCTCCCCATCCAAAAGATAAGGTTCAAAATCGCCTTCGTTCACCCAGCCTGCCTTTGGGTTTTTGCCCGTCATATATTCTTCATAAAAATTTTGACCGTTTACAAAGGGAGCCTGTTCATAAAGATGGCCGTAGCCGCTCATGCGCAAATCGCCTTGGGCCAAAAGCTTAGTCTCCATTTCTGTCTCAAGGGCCTCCTTTTTCTCCGCAAATGCTGGGTCTGAAGCCAAATTATTCATACAAAAAGGATCTTTTGAGATATCGTAGAGCTCTTCCTTTACCCGCTTGCCAAAGTTCATCTTCCAGTATTTAGTATCCCCATTTCTTCGGAGGTTCAGAATCTCGGTCTTCGTTGGGCTACCATCGGTATTGAGGTAGCCCGTTTCCGGATTGCCTGACGGCCATCGGTCGATTTCATAGTTCTTTACATAGAACATATTGCTTTTATGTATTCCCCGAATGGGATACCCTACATCGCCCGGTCGGCCTGTATCATGCCGTTCTTTACCTACAAGTACGTAGTCGCGATCGGCCTCTATCTGTCCCGATTTTTCGGAGGTAATAATGTTCATCAAACTCTTTCCGGTAGCGGGATGCATTCCCGAAGTTTGCCAATCGGCTCCTGCGGCTTCTAGAAAAGTAGGGGCCAAATCAATAAAACTGATGTAATCGTCAACAGTTCTTCCGGAAGTTTTCATCTTGTCCTTCCAAAGCATCGCCATAGGAATATGATTCGAATTTTCATATTGATCGCCCTTGACCCTCGGAAAGGGCATACCGTGATCCGATGTAACCACGATCAACGTATTCTCCAACTGGTTTTTTTCTTTTAGGGTCTCTAAAATTTTTACAATGTGTTTATCAGTATTCTCAATTTCGAAAGCGTAATCGAGCAAGTCGTTTCGGGTGACTTCGTTATCGGGCCAATATGGAGGAAAATCTTTAATCATATCCTCCGTTTTACCTCCAAGCTTTTTACCGGAACCATATTCATAGGCGCGATGCGGCTCGATGCTGCCCACCCAAAAGCTCCAAGGTTTCCCTTCCGGGGTCTTTTCCAAAAAATCCTTGAAATTACCGCTATAATCATTGGCCGAAATATAAGAAGTGGCGGGTTCCAAGGTTTTTTCATTGTAGGCTCTACCTAGTACTTCGCGTTCTTTTCCATCGGCCGTTTTTGTTACTGCAGGCCCGTATCCTTTCGAGGTATGCCCAGTGGCATACCCATTTTCGAGCAGCACTTCTTGATAAGTTTTGAATTTCGAAGGAAAATAAATCACGTGGTTCGCGGCCGCATCGAGTTGCCACGAGTTCCTTCCGGTAATAATCGAGGCCCGTGAAGGGGCACATTTCGCATTCGGCGTATAGGCCCTATTGAACAAAATACCATCTTTGGCAATGGCGTCAAAACCGGGCGTATTGACATAAGTGCTGCCATAGGCACTCATATCCAAACCTGCATCATCAAAAATAATGACCAAGATATTCGGCCTTTCATCTTTTTGTGCAAAACTGATAGTCGATAAGGTCATCAAAAAAAATAAAAGACTAACTATTTTCATGTGAAGTATTGTATTGCTAGTTAAGGAATAAAAAATTAAACTTTCAACCGGTAAGCTAAAAAATAATATAAAGCTTAGCGGTTCTAATGTAAAAAAAATATGAGGTTTGGTGCTATTCCGGTATATTTTGTTCTTAAAATCCTATTTTTGCGCCATCCAAATAAATAATGCAACATGACTTTACTTTTAATGGCCGCCGGAAGCGGAAGCCGATATGGAAAACTAAAACAATTCGATGACTTAGGGCCAAACGGGGAATTCTTAATGGAATTCGGTATATACGATGCCCTCAAAAATGGGTTCGAACACATTGTGCTCATCACCAAAAAAGAATATGTAGACTTCGCAAAAGAACATCTGATGGGCCGCCTACCGGCAAATATAAAACTCGATGTACTGGCGCAAGAGGTCACCGATCTTCCGGAAGGTTGTAGCTTTTCGGGCGAACGCTCCAAACCTTGGGGAACGGCCCATGCTGTTTGGACGGCCAGAAACGTAATCGATGGGCCTTTTGCCGTTTTGAACGCCGATGATTTTTACGGACAATCAGCTTATGAAAATGCGGCTAATTTTGCCCGGGCACATCAAAACGACAATACCTATGCTCTAGTCGGCTATACCTTAAAGAACACGCTTTCTGAACACGGTTCTGTTTCCCGGGGGGTATGTCAGGTAGATGGCGACAATCTGATATCGGTAGACGAACGCCTAAAACTGGAACAACAAGGCGACAAGGTGGTTGATCTTGATTCCAATAACGTTTACACTGGTGAAGAAAATGTAAGCATGAATTTCTGGGTCTGCCAACCTTCGATATTCGCAAAGATCGAAAGTGAGTTCAGGAGCTTTCTAGCCGATGAAGAAATGGCGATGAAAGGCGAGCTCTACATACCCAAAACCATACAGGAAATGTTGCAGGCCGGCGAAATCGCCGTGAAAGTTGTGCCTTCAGGTGGCGATTGGTTCGGCGTAACCTATGCCAGCGACCGTGATAAGGCAGTCGCTTTTCTAAAGGAAAAAACCGATGCGGGAAAATACCCTTCGCCCCTTTGGCCCAATCAATGAAAACCTATTCGAATAACGAGCTCAACCGGCTGTTGGTCAATTTCGACGTAGCGGAAAAGAAATATTCGTTCACCCCCCTGACCGATGGTTTTATCAACGATACCTTTTTGGTTTTTGACGATAACGACCCTTTGTTCATTCTGCAGCGTATCAACCATAAAGTCTTCACCGACGTCGAAGGGCTGATGAACAATGTGCGCCGTGCCTTCGAATATTTGCACGATACCGAATACCGGGCAATAACCTTGGTCAAAGCCAGAACTGGCGAAAGCTATTACTCCCAACAGAACGGAGAATCAACTTTTTGGCGGGTTATGACCTATATCGATGGAAGTACGGCCTACAATACGACCGAAAATCAGAAGGTAGCTTTCGAGGCGGGCAAGATCATTGCCAAGTTCAACATTTTATTACAAGCGGCGAATACCGAAGATTATGTCGATACGATTCCACGTTTTCACGACCTTGAACTGCGTGCGAACCAGTTCGAAGCTGCTCTACAAACCGCCCCGGACGAAAAGCTCGATATTGCCAAAGGTGCAGTTAAATTTGCAAACGAGGTACTGAAAAAATTGAGTGCCTTTACCTTATCGAACCTCCCGGTGCGTGTTTGCCATAACGATACCAAATTGAACAATATTCTTTTCTCGAAGGATACCAAAAAAGCATTATGTCTTATCGATTTGGACACCCTGATGCGCGGCTATTTTTTGTATGATTTCGGGGATGCGGTACGTACCATTGTTAATACCGCCCCAGAAGATGAAAAAGAACACGAAAAAATTACTTTCGACAAAAACCTGTTCGAAGCCTTTGTGGATGGTCTAGGGGCGAATGGTCCTTTTCTTTCCCCGAAAGAAATTGATACGTTGCCTTGGGGCGCTGTGCTTATGCCCTTTTTACATGGCATCAGGGCCTTGACCGATTATTTGAACGGCAATATCTACTACAAGGTCGCCTACGAAAACCAAAATCTAGATCGCTGTTTGAGCCTTTTTGATTTTACACAAAAAGCTTTGAACAACTTTAACTATATGGAAGAAGTCATTTGGGAAAAATTAGGTGACGTATAGAATACACCAAAAGGCTTTGAAAGACCTGACAGTTTTACAACATCCTCTAAAACGGATACCCAATCGCGAAGTTAAAGACCAAGTTCTCATCCCCTCCACCGAAAAAAGGCGTCCGGCTACGCGCACCTTCAGGCAGATAAGGTACCCGAATTGGGGACGCCAAGTCTAAACGTATCACAAAACTTTGAATATCGACACGCAAGCCAAAACCTACGCCAACACCCAGTTCCTTGGCCCAGTCCTTTTCGAATTTGCCCTCGGCTTGTAGACGCTCGTTAAAGGCGATACCCTCCTCGGATTCCCCTTCAGGAATATCGGCTTCGGTGGTCAACCATACATTTCCAGCATCGGCGAAAATAGCCCCTTTCAAATACGACCAAATCGGAAAACGGTATTCGAGATTCGCCTCAAGGCTTAAGTTACCGGACTGGTCAAAAAAAGTGGTTGTACCCTCACTCTGCGAAGTAAAGGTACCCGGGCCCAAAGATCGGATTTGAAAAGCGCGAACACTATAGGGCCCTCCCGAGAAAAACTGTTTCACAAAGGGTAACGTACTTGAATTCCCGTAGGGAATACCCCATCCGGCATACAGTCGCGCAATTACAGATTGCTCTTTAGCCCATCGAAAATATTGCCGTATGTCAACATCAGCGCGAGCATATTGCGCATATTCCAAACCGAAAACCGTGTTTTCTCCGCCACTGAAAAGTCCCAAAGTATTACCCGCAATATCGAAACTGGTCGATATAAAAAAAGGCAGTTCTTTATCTTCATCGACCAACTCATTATACGTAAACGAATAGGTAAGCCCGGCAATAAATTGTTGCTCAAAACTACGGCGCAAAAAAGGATTGTTATCCAGAATGGCCTCGAACTCGTCGGTCGTATTGGTCAGGTTTACATAATTCACATTGATAGGGTTCAGCTCATGATACACATATTTGTTCGCGTTCCAAGTATAGCCAAATGAGGTATTGAACGAAGTAAGTGTGTACAATTTACTTCGATTTAGAAAATCACCACCAAGACTAATCTTTGTTTTCGGTACGGCGTATTTGAAACGACTCGGCGAGAAGGGAACCAGCCTTGGAAGCGTAAGGTCTGCTTTAAGCCCTCCCGCTATACTGTTCAAGTTTTGATTATCACCACCGGATAATTGTGTGGCGTACGAAAAATTTCCAATAATGCTTAAGGTCTCTCCGCCCTGAAATAGATTCCGGTTGCTGTAGGTCAACGTGATGCCCGGCCCTGCAAAACCGTTCGATCGAGTAACGGCCTGCAATTCTGCCCTTAATGATCTTTTAGCCAATGGGGATAGATAAAGTTCGGCATCCAAGGAGCCCGAACCGTCATCGGTAGCGGTAGTATCCGTTTCGGTAAATTGAATATTGACGAACTTATAGCTTCCAAGCGATGACAAGCGATTACTGGTCAGTCTTGCTGTCTGCGGATTGTAGTTTTCTCCTTTTTCCAGCAGAATGTAGGGTTCCAAACGCTTGGGCTTAAAAAACGGTTTCTTCTGAACGAAATTGATTCCGTTTAAGGGTTGTACTTTGCCCTGTTTGGTAGTATCACCAACCGTATAATTCGGGTACACGGTAATGGAATCTATCTCGTATGGAATAACGGATTTCGGTGGTGTTTGGGATTTCAACCGAAGGAACAAATCGAATTTTCGGTTATTGTATTGATTCGTATCCGCTTCAAAAACCAAAAAATCCGGGTTGAAATTATAATATCCTCTTTGTTTCAGTTCGTTGTCGATACGTTCACGCTCAAACTTCAGTAAATCCAGGTCAAACCGCGCTCCGGAAGCGATAGGACTCTCCGAGAAGGTTTTGGCAATCGCCTCATAAATGGGCAGGGATTCTTTCTCCAACCGGTAGTTCTCCAAGGTATATGGTTTTGGTAGCGTCGCTTGGTACTTGACCTTTGCAAACCTTTTAGTACTATCTATCTGGGATTGAACCTGACTGTAAAAAAATCCGCGATTGTCCAACCGGTTCAAAATGAGTTCTTCAACCCGCTGTGGATTGGTCTGGGAGAGATAGACCGGTTCTTCCCCAAACTTTTTGTTCAGCCATTTGTTCAGAAATCCCGGTTTTTCCCTTTGGGCCTTATAGTAGTAATATAGACCGGGTCGCATTCCAAGAAATTTTGAATTGGGTTGCGGTTGTAAAAGCGTGTTGAGCTCGGTCTCAACACTTTTTAAATCCTGAATTTTGGCATCTGTTGCTATTTCCGTTTTGAGAGTAGCGCCAGTATACAGTACCTCCCCTTCGGGAATATATTTCTCGACACTACAAGACCATAGCGCAATAGCAAGCGCCAGGGTTAAAAAGTGTCTATATTTTAATTGATTTTTCAATTTCAGGATTTTGTTCTTTATTTTTTTCACCTCCCCTCTTTTGAAAAAGAGGGGTGGACAACTTGTTGGACGGGGAGATTGAGTCATAAACTTGCTTACGCATATTTTTACTTGCCAATTTCAATATTCGCCTTCGCACTCAATCCCTCCGTCCGCAAGCGGACACCTCCCTTTCTTGAAAGGGAGGAGCTTTTTTCTTTTTCTATTTTTTAAAATTTTCTTTTATTTCCATCAATACTGATTTTAGATTGTCAAAAACCATCTTGTTCTCAAATCTGATAACCGTGTAACCCAAATCGTTCAGAAAGACCGTTCTTTTCTTATCATATTCCGCTGCCGTGGCATTTTGGTGCACCTCGCCGTCAAGTTCTACAATCAGCTTGTCCGATGCCAGATAAAAATCGACGATATAGTTTCCAATACTGTGCTGTTTGACGAACTTTTTGCCATCAAGTTGTTTTGCCTTGAGGTGTTTCCAAAGAAAGGTTTCAGCGGGAGTAAGATTCTTTCGCAGTTCCCGCCGAAATCCGAGTAATTCACTTTTGTTATGCATCCAAGGCTTCTTCATTTGCTTTTTTTAAGCTCCCCTCTTTTCAAAAAAGAGGGGTGTCCGCTTGCGGACGGGGAGATTGAGTCATAAACTTGCTTACGCATACTTTTTCCTTGACAAGTTAGACATTCGACTACGCACTCAATCCCTCCGTTTTCGCTAAAGCGAATCCACCTCCCTTTCCTTAAAGGGAGGAGCTTTTAAAATTTCTTTTATTAAACACCGAGCATCAAGCATCCTACATCCGGTCTTTTTCACTACAACATCGATTCATTATCTCAATTTTCACGCTTGTCTCTTTTATCGGATTTCTCATTTTCTTCGTCGTCATTTTCTTCCTCTTCAACATCATCCTTTAGCGGATTGAACAACTGACTGAACGCATTGAATTCCCTATTGAATATCAACGCCAGACCAGTAACGATCAATTGGCCGTCGATTACGTTCTCGTATTCATTTTTTCGAAAACCTTTTAATCGGTATCGCCCATCTTCGGTCAACAAATATTCGAGACTAACGTTGCCGATAATCGGACTTTGCCCCTGATCGGTCTGTGCGCTGCCCTCCACATCGACTGCACTACCTGCGGTTACCACCAATCTGTCATCGAACAGTTTCTTTTTGGCGTTGATGTTCAATCGCGTACGATCTTGGGGATTTTGGCCCTGATAGTCCGTGAAACTGTCCAGGTCAAAGTCGAGCTCAAAACCTGCGTTGCCAAAAATCTTATCGCTAAAAGCATTCAACTGGCCCGATAGTACCTTGTTTACGTTATCACGTGCTAATGCCGCGGTGCCCCCACCACTGCCATCACTGCCCGAATCAGGAAAGAAGCGGTTCAATGCCAACAAAGAAAACACCTGCTTGTTCAATGCAGCCTCTTGTTCGTTCAATTGCTGAACCCTACCGTAGACCGCGCCACCCAATGAACCCTGTTCGTCTTCGGGCATATCGAGATCAAAGGATAGTTCGGGTTCCAAAAGCTCGCCCTCGACGTTGAGATATACCAAAAAAGGCAGTACCTGCTGGTATTTGCCCGTGACGTTCACATCTTGCCCTGAAGTCACCGCGGCCATTAGTGGTGCCGCCGATGTCTCGACCTCATATATCGCCGTCACATCTAAAGCGGCATCGGTGGGGTCGCCCTGCCATGTAATCGTGCCACCGGGTTTAATCAGAAATTTTCGGTTCACAAGATTATAAAGGCTGGTCTCATAATGGCCCGATTTCAGTTCGTAGCGACCGGTAAGGTTAATACGCCCGTTGGGCGCCATATCAAGATTCAGTTCGGCATCGCCGGAGACTTCTAGATTATCACCGGTTTTTTCGTCAATAATAATATGAAAAACGGCGTCATCGGCAATTTCCAAAACGGTACTGAGATCAAAGCCTTTTAAAAGTGATGGTGTCTTTTCTTGATCGTTTCGGGTAAGAATGGCATCAGGGTTCTCACGATTAACGAAAATGACAACACCATCCCTTTCTTCGACATCCAATTGTTCTTCGGGTACCACATAAGTTACATCGGTAATTTTTCGAACCCTGAGTTTTCCATCGATTTTAGGTAGTTTCAAGTCTCCCTTGACCGAAAGGTCGGCATCCAAACTGGCAACTCCGTAATACAAATCGTTATCCTTTTCGGTCGAATCTAAAATTCGGAATGCCTCGGCATCAAGTGTTAGGTTAAATGACGGGTTGGTGATATCTTCGGTAAGAATATTCCCGTCAATCGTAAACATGCTGTTGTTTGAATCGACTATCTGAAAACTATCAAGATATAATCCACTATTGTCTATTTTCAGGGTTTCGTCTTCAATCTTAAAAACGGAGTTCAAGGTAGCCACATTAAAATCGGCCCCGTTGAATTTCAGTTCGCCCTCATATTTCGGTTCGGTTGTGGTTCCTGCCACAGAGACACTTCCAGAGATATAGCCATGTGCATCTTTAATACCTCCACCCGATAAACCTTCAAGGACTTTAAGCTCCAATTTGTTCAAATTCAGGTCGAGATTCAGCTTTGCCCCATTTTCTGCAGCGGCGTAATCGCCCTTAAGGTCTAAATCTACCCCGCCGTCTTTTAAGGCCAAGTTAAAGTCATAGTTTCCTTGTCCCTTTGAGGCGGCGTCAAGCGATAGGTTACCCAAAGGGTTCTGCATTACTTCCAAAGTATTGATGGTAAAATCCGCAACAATTCCAGTAGCCTCGAAAGGGTTTTCGACAACGAACTTTCCCTCGACCAAACCGGATGCCAAAGCTTCATCAGGGTTTAGCAGACTTAAAAACGTTTGTAGCTTGAAGTTTTCGAAAGTGACGCCAATGTGTTCCTTTTCTATTTCTGAAAGGGAATTGCTGACCGTAAGTTCCTGGGCTTCTCTACTAAGCACAACATTTTCAAAAGCTAAACGTTTTTCGCCAATAGCTATACTATTGTTCTGTGGTATGGACCATTCTTTTTTATTAAAAACAAGTTCCGTCGGATTGATATGCAGCTTGATCGTATCTTTTTCCAAAGCCATTTCAGAAGCTATATGAACCAGTTTTTCATTGTTGTCGTAGGATATAAAATCTAGCAACAGCTCCTTATTTTTCAAATTTCCCTCAAAGTAGGTTTTTTTAATGTGTATGGGTTCCGAAAGAAGCTCCGAAAGCCCTGCACTGAAAGCCAGATCGGTAGCATTACCATCGACGGAAACATTTAAACTATCTATGGCACTGCCGTTATAGGTGAGTGAAGGCATGTATAGCTTTGCACTCAACTCTTTGGTAACCGCATCAAAATCGGCCTTTAGGTTGACGGAATCTAAACGTTCGACGCCCCTTAAAAAGACCTTGGTCAATATCGGAACCGGGGTCAGTGCCATATCGACTTCTAATTTTACCGGGTCCGTTATCGTATCGGAGCCTTGCGTCGAATTGAAATAAGCCCTGAACTGGTTTTGTAGTGCCGCTATCAGTTTATCAGGAGCCGCATTCGATAATAAAAGTCCATTCATAAAATTACTCTTGATCGCAACATTAGTCTCCGTTTCGCCAATTCGGGTAGATAGATCGACATCGCCCATTTGGTATTGCTCGTTTTCATAAATAGCAATACCTTCGAAAAGTTTTGCTTTGAGCGAAAAATCTTCTGGACTCCCCGTAAAATCGGCACTTAAATTCAGGGCAGCTTTAATGTCTTCCCGCGTAGCGCCCAAAGCATACAGATCGGCACCGATAAGGTTCAGGTCCACCCTTATTTTTGAGTTAAGGGAATCCAGATCGACTTTGGTTTTCGCCTTTACGTTCAGGTTTTCGTCCTTGAAGTCCAAATCGATATCTCCCTTTCCGTTAACGATTTCCCCTTCCAGAAAAAGATTCGAAAAATCGTATCCCTTCCATTCGAGCTGTTCGAAATCCGATTTTAAGGAAGCGTTCAAGCTGCCGATACTATTTCCGCTTCCGGAAACATCAATTTTGAAAGAAATTCCTCCCAACGACTCATTTTTAAGCAGTTTATCTAAACGTAAGCTATCAACATTTAAGATACCATCGAAAGCAACCGCGTCTTTATTCGCAAATTTTCCCGCAAGCCGCGCAGTACCTTCGGGAATTTTCAATACCGCGTCGCCAATGATTTCGTCAAGCGATCCTTTTGCCGTTGCTTCTAGGAGAACTGTATTCGGTACGGACACGCCCAAATCTTTTTCCGATATAAATTCTAATATGTCGGTACGGTTCGCGCGCGCTGCTACCGTCTTGAAATCAAAGTAAAGAGAATCTGTTCGGGTCACTTGATTCAAATGCCCTTGTGCCGTAAGTGATGTGTTTTCGCCCCATTTTATCCCAAAATCCGGGATTTCGATGGCTGCCAAAGTACCATTAGCCTTGAAGGCACCTTTGAAAGGTTTACTTGATGCTTTTTTGAGGTATTCGTTTTGAGCGAGATCGGGCCGAAAATAAATAGCATCTTGCAATGCTAGCTCAAGTTTTGGGATATTCACCGCGATATGGGAATTTTCAGGACTATCAATTAATTCATCAACGGCATCATAATCCAATTGAATTTCCCCATTGAGAAAACTGTTGCCGGTCGCAAGTTCCAACTGTGAAATTTCGGCCGCAGTAGCTCCTAGATTCGCATCAAAGGCAAGGTTATTCAAACGGAATCCGCTTTTTTCCTTAAAAGCCAATTTATCAAGTTCGAGATTCAATTCCTTGGGCCTGTAAAAAATGGAATTCGCCAAAAGCGTAAAATCGAAAATTGAAATAGCGTCAGGGTTGAATTTGCCCTTTTCGGGCTTACTACTTCCAGCGCTATATTTCAAAGTATTGTTTTGACTATCAACTTCGGCCGCTCTCACTATCAAATTAGGCCATTCGAATTCAGATCGCGCAACCGTAACAGTATCCTCGACCATTTCAGGCTGCTTCGCAGACCGCACCAAAATATCGGAGCCCTTCAGGGCAAGTCGTTCGATTTCAATATCATTTTTCGCTAAATCGGCCTTAGGTATTTCCAATTGAAAATGACCGATGGCTAAATCGGCCAGCATACTATCCGGCACCACTTCGTAATTGACCTTTACACTCTTGACTTCAAGGTCGTCAACGGCCAAAAAAGGTAATGCAGTTGCGGTTGTATCTTGCGAAGCCGGAAAAGGCTTGGTCTGTTCATAGGCAATTTCGGTATCGGAGAGCATTAACTCGTCAAGTGTAAAACGCATTTTCTCGAGATCGATTTCGTTCGTTTCTACATAGAACCCTCCCAAATGCACACGACTATCTATACCCAAATAGCCATCGGTATAATCGATTTTGAAATCATTCAGCGCAACCGAGCCGATATTGATTTGCATCGGTTCCGATTCCGGCTGAGCGGAAACGGTATCCGTTGCCGCAAATGCATCTACCAAAAAATCAAAATTGAACTTTTCGTTGCCTTCCTCCCGTAAGATATTCGCATTTAGGCCTTCCCATTCCAAGGATTTCAAATTAAAAGAATTACCAAAAATGAGCGGTGATAGGCCGATATTGGCTTCTAAGGCTTTTGAATAGACCAAAGTGTCGCCTTTTTTATCCTCCAGATATAATCCTTCCAAAAAAAGATTGCCCGAAAAGGTCAGGAAAAGTCGGTCGATCGCAACTTTAGTATTGGTCTTACCAGAAACATAATCGGTTATCTTGGTAACGATAACATCTTGACCCCAAGGGCTTCGAACGAAAAGTACCAAGCCAATGAAAAGCAGCAAAAGCACGAGAAAGACCCGGCCGATGCGTCGTACTATTTTATTTTTCTTCTTTCCGTTCAAACTCCAAAGGGGCTATTAAGACATCAAAAATAAAGGTTTGGCAAAGCTTCTTTCCCAATCTTATGTGAATTTCCGACACACGGTATACATTCTTTATTTAAGAAATGATGCAATAGCGGAGTGATGCTAACGAAATAATTTTGAGCGTATAAAGAACTACAAGTGTATTTCTACCATCTTTGTTTTCTGTAACTTATATAATGAATTTTAGTTTCGGGAAAATTAATTTAATTACAATGACATTTAGAAGCTATCTTTTAATGGTTTTGATATAGGCCGAATACTATATTTCGTTCAAAACTGGGGGTTTTCACTTCAAGATAAAGGCGAAATCTTCCTTGCGAAAGATAAAGGCCTTTTATACCATAATGGAAAGGATTGAATTTTAAATAAATTGGCCATTTCCAAAAAGGGAAAATAAGAATATAGAGACGGTTACTATTTTTCCTATCATAATTTGGTTTATTGAGAGCATGCTCTGCTTACTTTGGGAAAATACAGTTTTTTGCCTTTAACGGAAATTAGGATACCTATTTCTGTTATTAAAATGACCTTATAACGCACAGGTTTATGGAACTCGTCTTGAGTTTCTATTTTACCTGCGATTTTTACAATTAAACCCTTACATTTAGAGCAATATTGAACAAATTCTTGAACCGTTCGAAAGTGTAAACGTTACATTGCAAAGTCGAACATTACTGAAAAACACCTTTTATGAAAATAAAAATACTTTTGCCGATATGCCTTCTATGTATTTCAATACTGGTCAAAGCCCAAGAGACCAACACGGATTGGGTTCCCCTCTTTAATGGAAAGAATCTGGAAAATTGGAAAGTAGGCGAAAATGCCGATACCTTTTCCGTAGTCGACGGATCCATCAAGGTTGCAGGGCCTCGGGCGCATCTGTTTTATCAAGGCGATCTGGAGAACCACAATTTTAAAAATTTTGAATTCAAGGCGACCGTGATGACAAAACCGGGCTCCAATTCAGGAATCTATATTCACACCGAATATCAGGAAGGCGGATGGCCCTCAAAAGGCTACGAAGTTCAGGTGAACAACACCCAAGAAGACTGGAAACGTACCGGAAGCCTTTACAATATTGTAAACGTTCAAGAAACCTATGTAAATGACAACGAGTGGTACACCGAATATGTAAAGGTAGAAGACAATCGTATTATCGTGAAGATTAACGATACCGTAGTCGTAGATTATACCGAACCCGAAAAACCAAAACGTGATGAGGGATCTAGGCGAGTTCTAAGTTCCGGTACTTTCGCCTTGCAAGGGCATGACCCCGGAAGTGTCGTGTTCTATAAAAATATTATGGTAAAGCCGCTGGATTAATCGGAGTCAAAAATTTCACCAATTCATTTCCGGCTATTCGGAAATTACACCGATTTCGGCAAAAGAGGCCCTCGGATCTTCACCGTCGACCTTCATAGCTTTGAGCTTTATGTATCTCGCCTCGGTAGGTTCAAAACCGACCGTTTGTTCAATACGGTTATTGACTACGTTACCAAATTCACCCTTGGCCACAGTTTCCCATATTCGTTTGTTCGTACTGACCGAAAATTCATAATCGGTAATGATGCCGAACGGATATCTTATTTGAATCGGTGTGTAGGTGAATCCCTTTAAATTATAAGTTCCGCCTAAATCGATGATAATCTCGTGGGGCGCTTTCATACCCTCTTCGGTCGTCCAGAACGTATCGGAATTTTCATCTATTAGTTTTACAGATTCGATGATATTACCCGAAGATACATCGATCATCTCCCAATCTTTCTTGGGAATATCAAGCTTTTTGATCGTGCCTTCGGAATGTTCTTGGGTCTCCGGGTCAAAGCCGATCGCTTTTAAGGTCGCAGGGGTATCCACCAAGAAAGAGTTTTCAAATCTGTTGGAAGTCTTGTTCGGGTCGCTACCATCGAGCGTGTAATAAATTTCCACATTTTTATCGGGAACGCTCAAGTTGACCTTTCCATCCCTATCCCTAGAAAAAACCGGTGCGGTAAGCAAATTTGGTGCACGGTACAACTCAACATTGGAAATAACCAGAGGACCTTTGGCATCCATAAAATTAATCTTGATCTTGTCTGCCTTAACGGTTTCAAAACGCAGAATGCGTTTGTAGCCTATAGTCGTCTGTCCGTCAATTTCTTGCCATTCACCATTTATCTCGGCTTCCACAATAAAGTTTTTGACGCGTTGCCCCAAAGGAATGTATTCCTGCAACAAAATTCGGTTTACTTCGGTCGGTCGGTCGAATTCGAACACCAAAGATGCAGCGGTTACGGAATCGTTCGTGGCCCAATAGGTATCCGCATCGCCATCGTTTACCTTGTTCGCATCGAATTTCGAACTGTTTCCTCGAACGTCGGTTGCCGTTACTTTGAGGCCTTTGGCAAGCTCATGGGCAAAATCCTTATCGATTTGTTTCCGCAAGGCCATCAATTGTTTTACATCGGTCTCATGAACCAGCCCTCGATTATCAACGGGAAGGTTCAGCAGAAAGTTACCGTTTCTTCCTATCGATTCGTAATAGGTGCGAACGAGGCGTTCCAAGCTTTTCACTTGATGGTCTTCCCTAGGGTGATAGTACCAACCGGGCCGAATGGAAGTATTTACCTCCGCGGGCAGCCAATGGGTACCGTCTTCATGGCCCGACCGCAATTCTTTATAGCGCGGCCAACCGGGATAGATTTCGTCACGGCGCATAATGCTCCAATTTTTTTCGTTGGCGAAGCCCTCTTCGGTGCCAACCCAACGAATATCGGGGCCGCCATCACTAAAGATAACGGCATCGGGCTGTAGCTCACGAATCATTTGTGTAGTCTTGCCCCATTCATAGTAGGTTTTGTTATCGATTTTTCGGATCTCGTTCGCGCCTCCGTAGTAGCCCGAACCCCCGTTTGCGCCATCGAACCAAACTTCAAAAATTTCGCCATAATCGGTCAATAGTTCGCGTAACTGTTCGTGGAAATCCTTTACATATTCCGGTTTGCCATAAGCCTCGTGGTTGCGGTCCCATGGAGAGAGGTAAATTCCGAATTTGAGTCCGTATTCCTTACAGGCTTCCGACAGGTCTTTGACCAAATCGCCCTTGCCCTCTTTCCAAGGGGAATTTTTGACGGAGTGTTCGGTGGTCTTTGTCGGCCAAAGACAAAAACCGTCGTGGTGTTTTGCAGTAATAATGATGCCTTTCATACCGGCCTCTTTAGCGACCTTGGCCCATTGCCTTATATTCAATTGCGTTGGGTTGAACTGCTCGGGAGATTCACCGCCCAGACCCCATTCCATATCGGTAAAGGTGTTCATATTAAAATGGATGAACGCATAGTACTGCAATTCATGCCATGCCAACTGTCTTTCGGAAGGTAAGGGACCAATTGGTTTGGGCGACTCAACTTTCTGACACGACAATAGCACTGCACTTAAAAAAACGGTAATCAAAAAGATTCGTTTCATTTCTGCTCTTTAGCTTAGTGAATTTTATTAATCGTCTTTGACCGGCCAATCATCGGTGCGGAAAGCGGAGGCCGGTAGGCCTTCGGCATTGAACAGGTTCGGTAATGCCGCATTTGAAAAAGCGAACCGTACGGCTACCGGTTCTTTGACCTTCTTTGCCGAAACGGTTACCATATCCCCTTTTATTACAGCCTTAGCTGGATAAAACACTCTGTCTTCTCCGGCAATTGTAAATTCTGTAAGTAGCCTCCCTTTCTTTTCCAATCCGCCATTTGCGTGGTCGAAATGCACATTTATTTTATTTTTCTGGAGTTCCATACTTTTATATATCGGACCACTATAAACCGTTTCCTTTTTATCGTAGGTTTTTGCCAAGGCCCAAAGTGCCAATCTTCTACCCACTTCTTGCTTGTTGATGGGATGTATATTTTCGAGATTTCCGATATCGTTGGTTACCGCCATACCTGTATTTGCCACCGTTTTTAAGGTATGTAATTGGGCATCGCGCACGAATGCCGCATCCACAGCTTCGGGGGCACCATAATTATAAGGAGCGATCTGTACAAAATAAAAGGGAAGCTCCTTGCCCCAGACCTTTCGCCAAGAATCGATCAACAACGGGAACGAGCGATAGTACGAAGGTACGTTCTGTCGATTCGATTCTCCTTGGTACCAAATACAACCCGCTATATTGAAATTCAGAATTGGGTGGATCATACTGTTGTAGGTCAGCCCGGGTTCCGTAGGCCACCATGCAACGGGTTCCAACTTTTCAGCTGCTTTCTTTAATTCTGTATCCTCTTCCAGAAGTTCTTTTTCCAACCAAGTTTCAACAGGGGTACCGCCCCAACTGGTATTGATAAGTCCGATAGGAATCGATAAATCTGTGTTGAGCTTACGTCCGAAAAAGTACGCGACCGAACTAAAGTTCTTCATGGTCTTGGAAGAACAGACAGCCCATTCTCCCGGGGTATCGTCTTGCGGAGTTGTTGCTATGTGCTTGGGTATCGTGAAAAATCGAATGTTCGGATGATCGGCATTGTCTATTTCCTGCTGTGCGTTTAAAAGTCCCATTTCAGGAGTCCACTCCATATTCGATTGCCCGGAACAGACCCATACTTCGCCGATCAAGATGTCTTTCAAAACGATTTCTTCATGCCCCGATATGGTCAGCTCATAGGGGCCTCCCCACTTGGCTGTCTTCAGGCTCACCGACCATTTGCCCTGATAAGCCTTTACGGTTACTTTTTGGTCGTTCCATGTACTGTGAACCGTAATTTCTTCGTCCGTAGCAGTGGTCCATCCCCAAACCGTAATATCAGATTCTTGTTGTAAGACCATATGATCGGAAAAAACCGAAGGCAGCCATAGTTTAGCAAAAACACTATGACATAAGAACAAGGTAACTAGGGATAAGATCAGTTTTTTCATCGGATTAATTTTCATTGATTTGTTCGTGAATATATTCTGCCCAAACTTTATAGCCTTCCGGTTTAAGGTGGATGCCATCTTCGGAATATAGATTTTCATTCAAGTTCCCTTCTGCATCTATATAAAATGCCGAAATCTCATGGTAGGATAGTTTGTCATCAAATGGCAACCCGCTGATTTTGTCATGAAGCGCATTATATTTTTTACGCTGTTTTGAATCGGGATTCGTACCTGTAGGCAAGGGACCGAACAATATAATGTTCGACTTGGAAAACTTCTTCTTGGCCGCATGTAAGACCAATTTGATTCCTTCAAAAATCTCTTCGGTATTTTCAAAAGAAAAGTTGTTTACCCCTATTGTCAAAACCACGGTTTTGGGTTCCGCTTTCTCATAATTACCATTTTGCAAACGCCACAACATATGTTGGGTACGATCACCTGAAATACCTGCGTTTACCCATTTCAGATCTTTAAAACATTTTGCGGTAGCCTCTTTCCCCGAATGCCCGGTGACGTGTGGTCTATTACCCCCAAAACTCTGGGTGATGGAATTGCCGATCAGCAACAGGTCGACATTTTCAGATGCCTTACAAATCGAATCAATGTCAGTGGCCTGGGTCCACCAATCTGAACCTTCGGTCCAACCCGCTGCCGAGCGGTACTCCGCTGAAGGGGAGGCAACTACTGCGAAATTCAATTTTTGTCCGGTAGCCCGAAGTATAAAATCAACTATCGGTTTTGGATTTTCAAGACTATGGGGATGGTGACCGTTATTCGGTTTAGCGATAGTTTCAAGCTGTCCGCCATGGGCCAGAATCGCTTTTTCAAAAGGAACGGTATTCTCGGCCATTGGCACTACTTTATCGGTTTCGCCACAGACATGCAACATCGGATACCCTCCTCGCGCAATAGATTTTGTTTTATGGATCGGGTTGCCCTGAAAGGTTTCGACTTCCGAATCGTTTTTTAAGCCATAAACTTTTTTAAAACGTTCCCAATTATCGGGACTTCCATTCCCCTTTTTCAGACCTCCGGGCCAACTTTTTCCATCGAGAACGGGGGCGTCCGCATAAATACAGGCTACCTTATCAGAATTCTGTTCCGCCCAGTTGTAAATAATCAATCCGCCACGGCTCATTCCTTCAAGCGCTACTTTTTTTGAAAGGCCCGTTTTAGTCATCAGTCCGTAGAAATTATCCCATCGTTCGACAGCTTCTTGATTTCCATATAAATCAGTAACATCGCAATATGCAATATGAAAACCCCGCTCTAAAAGCGCGATATCGGTCTGTGGTTCATGGCCCCAAAAACGGGCGCGCCATACCCAAGGCATACCTTTTGCTATTTTTTTAGGACGGGCCAATTTACAATCGATACCCTTATATTTAAAATTGGTGAGTGTAAAACCGTAAAAATTTGCCTCCTCACCAACCACTATATCATTTTTATTCCCCAATTGGATATTAATATCGGTGCTATTTCCCAATACCACTTCATACAACCGCTGCGCTATCAAAGAAGCGCCCAAACCCGAAGGATGAATTTTGTCGGGTAGCAAATCGGCTCGGTCTATGAACATTTGATGCAAATCGATGACTTCGGTTTTGGTACGATACGCCACTTTTTGAATGGAGGGTATAATCTCATCCCTGATAACAGGGTTCCAGATTTTTGTCGAATCCTTGGCAAAAGATGGTAGCGGTAAGAGCAATACGATTCTTGTCTGAGGATTTTTCGTCTTGAATTTTTGAATCAGTTTAGTATAATCATCTTGAAATCCATCCAAAAAAATTCGATTTTGGGCCTTACTATCATTGGTTCCCAACTTGATAAAAACAATATCGGGTGCATATCGCAGTGCTTTTAGATAAGCATCTGTTTGCCAATAAGGTTTATCGCCTTTTTGCAATAAAGTGGCTCCGCTTACACCAAAATTTTCCACTTCATAATCGGCTCCAAGCATATATTGCAATTGAACGGGATAGGCGTTTTTCTCGCGATTCGTAACGCGAGAACCATAGGTAATGCTATTACCAACGCAGGCAATCTTTACTTTTTTTGAAGTTTTGGAAGTAGTCTGACCAAAGCTCGCAAAAGCCGTCAAAATACAGATAAGGAAAATCGACAGACTGCTAAGGCGCTGTTTTGTTTTCATTGTTCAGTTTGCAATGATTCGCTTCAAATTTTCTGAATGATCGGCGCACAAAATGCCTTAACTACCTTCGTAGGCTTTGATGTTTTGTTTAGAGCTTCCCAAGCCCTCGATGCCCAGCTCTACTATATCACCGGGTTTTAGATATTTTGGTGGGTCGAAGCCCAATCCCACCCCTGAGGGCGTACCTGTAGAAATAATATCGCCCGGCAACAAGGTCATAAATTGGCTGATATAGCTGACCACCTGCTGTACATTGAAAATAAAGTCGTTGGTAGAACTGTCCTGTATTTTCTCGCCGTTGAGTTTAAGCCAAAGGTTCAGATTGTTTGGATCTATGATTTCGTCCCCAGTCGCTATGAACGGGCCTATCGGGGCAAAGGTATCGCAGCCCTTTCCTTTGCACCACTGCCCTTCTTTCTCTATCTGGAAAGCACGTTCGCTATAGTCATTGTGTAGCACATAACCTGCAATATGGTCGAAAGCATCGGCCTCTGATACATAGGAAGCCTTCTTGCCGATAACAATAGCAAGTTCAACTTCCCAGTCGGTCTTTTCACTATTCTTTGGAATAATGACATCGTCGTTCGGGCCGACCATAGCCGAAGTCGATTTAAAGAATAATACCGGTTCCTTGGGTAGTGCCATCCCACTTTCAGCAGCATGTTTGGCATAGTTGAGCCCGACACACACAATTTTGGAAGGTCGTACCAATGGTTGGCCCAAGCGGACGTCATCCGGGATGTTTTTACAGTACGATTCGTTATCGTTCAGCCAAGTTTTTAACCTTTCGATACCGTTGGTGCCAAAAAAAATTTCGTCAAAATCTTCACCGAAGGCCGATACGTCGATGCGCGAACCATCTTGCAGTTGAACCCCAGGTTTTTCCTTACCTACAATACCATATCGTATTAATTTCATGTGTTTACGTTTGTTTTGATTTTCTATCTGAACATATTTCTCAAAAGGCCAACAAGTAGCCCTAGCCCATAAAGTTAACCATAAACCTATTGATAAGCCAAAGTAGATTTTTGGATGCTCCGCAACCTAAATTTTATAACTACTTTTCTGAACTATAGTTTATCTTTTTGCCGAACAAGTATTTAACTTTGTGACTATCGGTATTGCTGTAATCCGCCAATAACAGGCCAAACATAAAATAGTACCACTAGAATTTTCCAATGGTTTACAAAATTTTTGATAACCTGATTTCCATCATAAAAAAAATGGTATCGCCTTTCTAGTTTTCCGCTTTAAAAAAACAAATGCTCCAATGAATTCAAAAGATAGTTTCGTTATTTCCAATTTGGGTACTGCATCGATAATTTCTCCACTTCTTCTTTCCAAAACAAAAGGGGATAATATTTTTAATTTCGTGGATGCGGATAACAAGGTTTTATCCGACCTTACCCAGCAGGGTTTTATCACCTGTCTTAGCGATAAGCAGCTTCCGGAATGTCTCGAAAAAGCTGGACCTCGGGAAAAGCTCTTTTTCGACCCTAAAAATACCACTGCGGCCATTGTCACGTGTGGAGGCCTATGCCCTGGAATTAATAATGTCATTCGCAGCTTGGTGATGGCGCTACATTATTTTTATGGAGTAAATCGAATTCTTGGAATTCGTTATGGATACGAGGGATTGACCTCTAAAAGCGAATATGAATTCATGCGACTTACACCGGATATCGTAAAGGACATTCATCTTTTCGGAGGCACCTTGATCGGTTCGTCACGCGGGACACAATCGGTTTCCGAAATGGTAAACACCCTCGAAAACAATAAAATCGACATCTTGTTTACCATAGGTGGCGACGGTACCTTGAAAGGGGCCAATGCTATTGGGGAAGAAATCGAAAAACGGAAGTTGAATATTTCAGTA
>ENA-ORXM01001245-ORXM01001245.1-marine-metagenome-genome-assembly--contig:-NODE-1245-length-36790-cov-7.656743_pt1 | contig 36790 bp, 31 predicted proteins | sample MGYA00237867_ERZ511480 | MGnify/ENA primary metagenome ERZ511480 (study PRJEB26309, sample SAMN06266103) | marine metagenome | isolation source: Algal blade | place: United Kingdom:Sidmouth, United... | reverse complement strand
TGTCTGAGTTATGATCTTCACATCAGCCCCATAGTGCGCATTCAATGCTGGCTCTTATGCATAACTGCGGTCACCACTAGACAAACGGGTGTTGTAAATTCAACTCGACGTCTGATACGAAACCTTTCTGAATTTGTCATATCACCTGTTATGCGCGCCTCATTCTAAGCACAAACTAGCAATCTACGTGTCTTCCTTAAACCCTAGACCTCTGGACAGGAGCAAGCTGTTTACCTTAGAGGCTCTTCGAAATACTAGTGGCAATAAGCGCCCGCTGAACAAGACAGTTCACCTATCTAAACAATCGTGCAATCGATGATAAAGCGGCGTCTGCCTAGGGGCTATAACCGTGTAAACTAGCGGGTTTAGTCTCAATTGGATCTCACGTGCTATGAGCAACCAGCAGCCCCCTAGTCGCCAGCTTATTGGTGGCCGTTTTGCCGAAGATACTGATGCCTTTGTAGAAGAGTTTACGGCGTCGGTGCAGTTTGATCAGCGCATGGCGCAGCAAGATATCGACGGTTCTCGCGCGCACGCCGCGATGTTGGCCAAGCAAGGCATTATCAGCGAGCAGGACAAGACTGATATTTTGCGTGGCCTCAACGAAATCAGCGAAGAAGTGACAGCAGGTACTTTCCCTTGGTCTGTTTCGCTTGAAGATGTGCACATGAATATCGAAGCTCGCTTAACCGAAAAAGTCGGCATGGCGGGCAAGCGTTTGCACACGGGTCGTTCGCGCAATGATCAGGTGGCGACGGATATTCGTTTGTATCTGCGTACGGCGATGGACGAGATATCTGCTGAGATCGACCGTTTATTAGAAGGCTTGTTAACGCAAGCCGAAGCCAACGCTGATGCTGTGATGCCAGGCTTTACCCACTTGCAAACGGCACAGCCTGTGACTGTGGGCCACCACTTGATGGCGTGGTTTGAGATGTTGTTGCGAGACGCTGATCGTTTGCGCGATTGTCGTCGTCGCATGAACGTTCTCCCTCTGGGCGCGGCAGCACTCGCGGGCACTAGTTACCCTATCGACCGCCACTTCAGTGCTGAGCAATTGGGCTTTGATGCACCTGCGGAAAACTCTCTGGATGCGGTCAGTGATCGTGACTTCGCGATTGAGTTTTGCTCGGATGCCGCCATTTTGATGATGCACCTGTCGCGAATCAGCGAAGAGCTGGTGCTGTGGTCGTCCGCGCAGTTTAGTTTTATTGATCTACCTGATCGCTTTTGCACCGGCAGCTCGATCATGCCGCAAAAGAAAAACCCCGATGTACCTGAGTTGATTCGCGGCAAGAGCGGGCGCGTGTACGGTCATCTGTTTAGCCTACTGACGTTGATGAAATCTCAGCCGCTAGCCTACAACAAAGATAACCAAGAAGATAAAGAGCCGCTGTTCGATACGGTTGATACGCTGGTGGGTTCTCTGCGTGCCTTTGCTGACATGATCCCCGCCATTAGCTTTCGTCACAAAGACATGCGCGAAGCGGCGCTGCGCGGTTTTTCCACGGCAACCGATTTAGCGGATTATTTGGTTCGTAAAGGTCTAGCCTTTAGAGACGCGCACGAAGTGGTCGGTCAAGCGGTACGATTGGGCTTAGAGACTGGCCGAGATTTAGCCGAGATGGAATTGTCGGAACTGAAAGAGTTTTCAGCGGATATCGAACAAGATGTGTTTGGTGTGCTGAGCCTTGAAGGCTCGGTTGCGAGTCGCAATCACTTTGGCGGTACGGCGCCCAACCAAGTGCGTGATGCGGTCAATCGCGCTCGTACGCGCAAAGCGTGGTTAGCTGAGTAGTCAGCTCTTCTGCAGGTGGTTGGCCAAGCAACTGGCCAGCCCTCAGCAAAACTTACTTAGAAGTACGAGTAAGCAATGGCCAGTACGGCCCAGACAGCAACACTACAGGCCAAAGCAAGGCCCAAGTAAGATCCGCAATAATGAGATTTGTCTGTTAAATGCATCTTCTCGCTCCTAAAAAGTGTAGAAGGCGTGGCTCCAATTCGAATTTACCCAGTTACATCTAATTGGGCAAGTGGGGTTCTGGAGTTAGCGCTCAGTAGGCCTTTTGGCCGTTGAATCTGAAAGAGATGATACAAAGATGAAACAGTTAAAAATGTGTCGCAGCGCGCACTTTGTCATTTTGTTGACAATAGGGCTCGGCGCTTGCGGTAATAAAGGCCCGCTGATACCACCCGAGCCTGATGCGGCGATAATTAAGCACCCAATTACGGCTATTCCTGAAGCCCAAATCGAAGAAAAAGAAACTGAACAATGACCGCTTTTACCCAACAAAATGGCGAATTACACGCTGAAAATATTTCTCTAAGCCAATTAGCTGCTGAATACGGCACACCGTTGTACGTCTATTCTCGTGCAGCAATAGAGACAGCGTGGAAACAGTTTGATCAATCCCTCAGCACCTGGGATCACCAAGTGTGTTATGCGGTAAAAGCTAACTCCAACTTAGCGGTTTTAGGCGTGTTAGCTGAGTTGGGTTCTGGCTTTGATATCGTTTCAGTGGGTGAGCTAGAACGTGTTTTAGCTGTGGGCGGTGATCCAGCCAAAATTGTTTTTTCGGGTGTTGGCAAAAAAGCCTCCGAGATGGCGCGAGCGTTAGAAGTGGGTATCCACAGCTTTAATGTGGAGTCTGCAGCTGAGCTCGAACGACTAAACGACGTGGCGGCGGCGAGTGGCAAGGTTGCGCAGATATCTTTGCGCATCAACCCAGACGTCGATGCTCAGACACATCCGTATATTTCAACTGGCCTGAAAGAAAACAAATTTGGTATCGGTCACGAAGTTGCGCAGTCGGTCTATCGTCGAGCTGCAGAACTACCGAACCTCAAAGTAATCGGCATGGATTGCCATATCGGTTCGCAGCTGACCGAGATTGCGCCTTATATTGATGCGGCCAAGCGCCTGTTGTCTTTGATCGACGCGCTCGCCGAAGACGGCATCATAATAAAGGAGCTGGATCTGGGTGGTGGCCAAGGCATTCGATATAAAGACGAAACGCCGATGGACCTCGAAGCTTGGCAAGCTACTTTAGCGCCGCTGATCGATGGGCGTGGGCTGAAAATCATCGTCGAGCCCGGTCGCGCCATTGTCGGTAATGCGGGTGTGATGCTCACAGAAGTGCAATACCTCAAAGAAAACGGCGATCGGCATTTTGCGATTGTGGACGGTGCGATGAACGATCTTCTGCGTCCTGCGCTGTACAGCGCTTGGCAAGAGATCAGTGAAGTGAAAAGCAGCGATCAGCCAAAGATAGAAATGGATGTTGTTGGTCCTGTGTGTGAGTCCGCTGATTTTCTGGGTAAGCAACGAGCTTTAGCTGTGCAGGCGGGCGATTTATTAGCCGTGCATTCTGCTGGTGCGTATTGCGCAGCCATGAGTTCAAATTACAACTCCCGCCCTCTAACTGCTGAGGTGATGGTTGATGGTGATAAACACCAACTAGTTCGTCGTCGTCAAAGCGAAGCGGAAGTGTTTTCTCTCGAATCAACGTTTGGTGCTTAAACGTGAAGCTTGAATTTTCTAAGATGCATGGACTTGGCAATGACTTTATCGTCATCGATGCGACAAAAAAGCCCATGCCTTTAGATAACGCAACGATCGCACGTTTGTCGAATCGCACCACAGGCATAGGCTTTGACCAGTTGCTGGTGGTTGAGCCCGCCGGTGATGACAGCGTGGATTTTAATTACCGTATCTTCAATGCTGACGGTGGTGAAGTAGAGCACTGCGGCAACGGCGCGCGTTGTTTTGCGGTATTTGTGCGTCGTAAGGGCTTGAGCGCTAAAACCGATATCCCCGTGCGCACCTTCAACGGTGATATTCGTTTACAGGTGCATGGCGATGACCTCGTCACCGTCAACATGGGTGTGCCTAATTTTGATCCCGCATCTCTACCCTTTAGTAGCAACACGGCTCAAAACGACTATGCTCTTACTGTCGCCGACAAAACATTGAGCATCGGGGCTGTCTCTATGGGCAACCCGCACGCTGTGTTACTGGTCGATGATACCGAGACCGCACCAGTCGAGACTCTGGGCCCCTTAATCGAGGCTCACACGGATTTTCCGCGACGAGTCAACGCCGGTTTTATGCAAGTAATAGACGACGGCCATATTGCACTGCGCGTTTTTGAGCGCGGAGTAGGGGAGACACAAGCCTGCGGCACTGGTGCTTGTGCTGCCGTGGCTGTCGGGCGAAAGTGGGGTTTATTAGGCTCCAGAGTCGTGGCTGACTTGCGTGGCGGGCAATTGATAATCGAATGGGAAGGTGAGGGATCAGACCTGTTGATGACAGGCCCCGCCGCCCATGTATATGACGGAACACTGGAATTATGAGCGAACTGACGGCCGTGGCCGAGCGTCCCACACTTGACGATGACCGCAGCGTTGCACGCCACTTGCGAGACAACCCCGATTTCTTCCTGCAGCACCCTAAGCTGTTGGCTGAGCTGCGTGTGCCGCATGAAAGTGGCTCGGCTGTTTCGCTAGTTGAACGACAGTTGGCAACACTGCGCGAATCCAATACTCGTTTAAAGCGTCAGTTGCACGACATGATCAGCGCCGCACGCGACAACGATCGCATTGCTGCAAGCGTGCATCAGTTTTCATTGGAGCTTATGGCGGCCGACTCTCTCGATGATCTGCTGGCTGCAAGCCGAGATTTGTTACTTGAGCATTTTGCTGCTGACGATGTATCGGTACTATTAATCGACGGTGAGCAAGGCAAGCGCAGCGAAGAGCAGCCTTGGCGCTTTGTTGAGCACGATCACAGTGATCTTCAGTGTCTCAGCGATGTTTTGCAGAATCGTAAAATACGCTGTGGCCTCGCTAGCGAAACGCAAAAGCACGTGTTGTTTGCTGATCGTGCGGATGCACAGGCGTCCGTTGCGATTGTGCCATTAGTTGCCGGCCGCGAACTGGGTGTACTCAGCCTAGGCTCACGCAGCGAACTCACTTACACCCGCGACCAAGGACACTTGTTCCTTGAGCGTGTTGGCCAGTTGGTCAGCAGTGGTGTAAACCGCTTCCTGTAACACCCAAATAGGCCAAGGGGGCCACTAATGCCTGTCGCACAGACGCATACTGACCCCCAAACTCCGGTGGCGGAATACATCCGCCATCTGCGCGAAGAGCGCCGATACTCACCGCACACTCTCAGTAACTACCAACGCGACCTCAGCGCTGCCATTGCCATGATGGCCGAGCGTGACTGCGCTGGCTGGAGCGCACTGACCGGCCCAGAGCTTCGCAGCATGGTGGCCACTTGGCACCGTCGCGGGCAAGCGCCGCGTAGCCTTTCGCGTCGACTCTCGGCGATACGTTCATTTTACAAGTACGGCATCATGAATGGCTTGTACGAGCATAACCCCGCACAAGATATAGCTGCACCCAAGCGTGACAAGCCGCTGCCTCGGGTATTGGCGGTGGATCAAGCGGATCAATTACTCAGCGGCAAAGCGGATAGCGCTCCCGAACAAGGCGACTTGGCCATGTTTGAGTTGGTCTACTCCTGTGGTCTGCGATTAGCGGAAGTCATCGGCTTAGATGTCAATACCGTTGACCAAGACAATGCGCAGTTGCGGGTTGTGGGCAAGGGCGGAAAAGAACGCGAGCTGCCGGTCGGGCGTCAAGCTTTGGCGGCGTTAAAAGCGTGGCTTGACGTGCGCTCTAGTATGGCCAAAGAAGACGAACAAGCGTTGTTTGTCAATCAGCGCGGCACGCGCATGGGCTCGCGCACGGTGCAGCATCGTCTCAAAAAGCTAGCGCAAGAGCGCGGCTTACCACTGCATGTTCACCCGCACATGTTGCGACACTCTTTTGCTACGCATCTGCTCGAATCCAGTGGGGATTTGCGTGCTGTGCAAGAGCTGCTTGGCCACGCTGATATTAGCACCACACAAATCTATACCCATCTGGATTTCCAGCACTTGGCGGATGTGTACGACAAGGCGCATCCGCGGGCGCGTCGAGCAAAAGACGATTAGACAAGTGTTTCCGTTCTCGTCCGTGCTTGTTCCAACAAAAAGTATGCGACGCCGACGTGATAAGCATAAAAATGAGTGCAAGAGCCTCATTTCATTTTTCAGGTGAGACCATGCTATTTAATCGTTTCTCAAACCCCATCCGGAAAACGTTTTTTCTTTTCTTTTTTTTGTTAAGCATAGGGATGGTGAGTGCAGCTACTTCTGAGCTGGCTGCCAACGAAGACATTGCGGGCAGTGATGCTATTGCACTAGAAGACCCAGCCAGTAAAGCAGCGGTGCGAGAGTTAGTCTCAAAGCTCAACGACGACGCCGTTAGAGCTCTCTTGATAGAGCGTTTAGATGCAGTGGCCGAAGCCAAAGAGCTTGCTGTCGCCAAGCAAGAAAATTCCGGCTCTGCCTTGCAACAAGGTTTCACTTCTTACTGGAATAACAGCAAATTATCGACCAGCCGAACGAATGAAATCCCGTCGATTGTCGATAGGATTTTTAGCAGTATTCGCAAGGCTAGTGCACCAGACGGTATTGCTCAACTGCTTTTGGTGGCTCTTTTAGCGATAGCTGCTGGCGTAGTTTCAGAGCGAATCGTGGCTTTCCTATTCCGAAAAAACAAACAACGGTTGATCGAGACGTTTTCGTCCACCTTGTGGGACATTGTAAAAATCATCCACACAAGGCTCGCTTTTGATATTGCGGGAGTACTCGCTTTCGCGGCGGTGAGCTATTTTGTTCTGCTCAATTATTACCCTGCGGGTTCGCTGCCAAACCTGTTTATCTACACCCTAATATCTGCCTGTACAGCTGGTGGTATGGCCTTTGTATTGGCGCGTTTCTATTTTGCTCCCGGGCGCCCCGAGCTGCGTATTTGCAATACGAGCGATGAGCGGGCTTGGCGTCTGACCATCAGCTATTCAATGCTCGCGGCCTACTTTGTGTGGATGCACAATAATTTTTGGATATTCACCTCGATTGCTCTTGGCGAAGATGGCAACCTGACGGGCTTTGGGCCTTTGTCTTTTTATACCCATATTTCTATGTACGCGGCGGCCGTGTTTACTATTTGGTTTAACCGCCACGCGCTGACTGAAGTGCTGCTAGAGAACAAAAAGAGGGTCACTCTTGCTATTGGTGATGAAGCACCAGAAGACGTCAGTTGGTTTGCTGTTTATTGGCCTGCCATTGCTATGGTGTTGCTGGTAGCCAAGTACTTTTGTGTTGAGATCGTTGTCAATGCGGGTGGGGTGGGTACCTATTCTCAGGCGGCGGTATACATCACCTTCTTTGTGATATTTCTCTGGCCCGGTATCGACGCACTTATTTCATTGTTTGTGGCTAAAGGTGTCGACATACCAGAAGATGAATCTGATGCAGCGGCTAAGGCGCGACGCAAAATGCAGCAAGGTCTTTTACGTGTAGGGCGCATTGTTGTTGTCGGACTGGTGCTTTATATCTTGGCACGACTCTGGGGTCTGAATATTTTAGATCTTGCGGAGTCCGGATTAGGCGCGCAAACAACAGGCAGCTTGATCGAGTTGTTTTTTATCCTAATGATGGCCTACCTGATGTGGGAGCTGGTCACCATTTTTATAGAGCGCTGGCTGGCGAGAGAAGGCGGCGCTGCCGAAGATCAAGAAGAAGGCGGTGGGGAGATCGGTGGGGTGGGTCTGTCTAGAGTGGCAACCGTACTGCCTATTTTGCACAAGACAGCCAAGGTGCTTATTATTTTGGTTTCTATTGTTATGGTGTTGGACAAGTGGGGCATCAACATTGGGCCAATTATCGCCGGTGCAGGCGTGCTGGGTTTGGCCATAGGCTTTGGTGCACAAACCTTGGTCAAAGACATCGTCTCGGGTTTGTTCTTTCTCGCTGACGATGCTTTTAGAGTGGGTGAATATATCGACGTGGGTGGCACCATGGGCAACGTCGAGAAGATCTCTCTGCGGTCTTTGCGACTACGACATCATCGAGGTCTGGTGCACACGATTCCCTACGGGGAGATCCCCAAACTCACGAATTTCAGCCGCGACTGGGTAATCATGAAATTGCGTTTCCGTGTGCCCTTTGATACGGATATCAATAAAGTGAAAAAAATATTCAAAGGCATAGGAAGCGACTTGCTTGAACACCCTGAGCTAGGCGATGATTTTCTACAGCCGTTTAAATCACAAGGTGTGGCCGAAGTAGATGACAACGGCATCGTGGTGCGCGGAAAGTTTATGGCTAAGCCTGGCAAGCAGTTTATGATCCGTAAAGAAGTCTATGTGCGAGTGCAAAAAGCCTTTGATGAAGCGGGAATTCCTTTTGCGCGTAAGCAGGTGATGGTGCATATTCCGGGGCTGGATAATAATCAGCAATTTTCTGGCGATGATGTAAAAAGTATTGCAGCTGCGGCCAGTGAAGCCGCAGAAGATGAGATATTGCCAGTGGACAAAAAACCGGCCACTTGAGTCGCGGGGTTGTGTCGCCGATTCGGTAGTATTAAAAAACGGAAATGTATGATAGATCTCAGTCAAGCGTTGGCTTACGTAGTCGCACTCGGCATTGCTGCCGCGATTCCAGGTCCCGGCATTACAGCATTGGTCGCCCGCAGTATTGGCTCTGGCGCCATAAACGGCTTCGCTATGCTCGGCGGGTTGATTGTCGGTGATCTTGCTTACCTCAGCTTTGCCGTGTTTGGTTTGTCTCTGTTGGCGCAAAGCTTTTCTGCTTTGTTTATCGTCATACGCTGGGCTTCGATAATTTATTTGTGTTACCTAGCATGGCAATTTTGGAACGCTCAGCACCACGATCTTGCGTTGAAGTCTCGTCAATCCAAAAACCTACTCGCGAGTGCTTTTTCAGGGTTGGCTGTCACCTTAGGTAATCCAAAAACCATCGCGTTCTATCTCGCCTTATTGCCGGCAGTCATCGATTTGCAACACGTCAGCTTTGTCAGCTGGGCGACAGCTTTGGTACCTCTGACCATTGCGGTGTTATTGCTGGTTGGCGGCTTTTATGTGTTGGGCGCTTTAGCGGTGCGCCGTTCGCTGAGCAGCGAGCGCGCACAGCGCTTGTTACATCGCGGTGCAGCCACGGCTATGGCATCGGCTGCAGGCTCATTGGCGCTTCGAGAAATCTAATTCCCTGTAAAAACTATTTAAAGGTCATCGTGTGAAGGAAAGAACAAGCGCAGACGTTATCGTTATTGGCGCGGGTATAGCGGGTGCTTCTGTTGCAGCAGAACTATCTAAAGACGCTCGTGTGCTGTTGTTAGAGATGGAAAGCCAAGCGGGTTACCACACCACTGGACGATCAGCGGCGGTGTACGCGCCAATTTATGGGCCCAAGCCGATTCGTGCTTTTACGCGTGCGTCCGAGGCTTTCTTTCGCAACCCACCCGATGGCTTTACCGCACACGAGTTGTTTTCGCCGCGCAGCATTATGCTGATGGCAAGTGAAAGCCAAATGGATTCTTTGGCTGCTCTGCTTAAAGAAATGCGTGCAGAAGGGCCAGTAGAGCGGCTGGATGCGCAGCAAACAAAAGAAGTACAACCATTGCTGCGTGAAGGATACGCAGCAGGTGCCATGCTGGACCGGAATGGCCAAGATATCGATGTGCATGCCTTACACCAAGGCTATCTGCGACAAGCTAAAGCCCTAGGCTGTGAGATGATCAGCAACGCCGAAGTCAGCGCGATGCAGCGCGTAGCAAAGGTGTGGAAGCTGAGCTGTGGTGACACAAGTTATGAGGCACCGGTTGTGGTGAACGCTGCTGGTGCTTGGGCAGACAAGGTGGGGCAGTTAGCACAGGCTGAAAGTATTGGCCTTGTGCCTAAACGGCGCACCGCACTCATCGTTGCGGCACCAGAGGGTATTGATATTACGCATCTCCCTATCTCGATTGATATCGACGAGAAATTTTATCTCAAGCCCGATGCGGGCCGCTTATTGATATCGCCCGCCAATGAAGACCCAGAAGAGCCTTGCGATGTGCAGCCCGATGAGATGGATATTGCGCTGTGCGTTGATCGCATTGAACGTGCTTTTGATTTACAAGTGCGGCGTATCGAAAATCGCTGGGCTGGTTTGCGCAGTTTTGTTAACGACAAATGTCCGGTTGCAGGGTTTTCAGCTAAAGCTGAGGGGTTTTATTGGCTTGCAGGGCAGGGTGGTTATGGTATCCAAAGTGCGCCTGCCTTAGCGCGTTTTGCGGCTGCGCAAATAAAACGGCAATCGATACCAGAGGATATTCTTAGCGAAGGTTTGCATGCAGCAGCAGTTGCTCCTCAGCGACTAAGCTAGCGCATCATTCACGGCAAAGGTGGTGATGGTCCGCGATGCGCTGGGGCTTATCGCAGACCAGTTTTGCAATTTTGTATTGACGTGGATTAAAACAAATCCATTTGTTTGCCCACTAACTCTGCGTAATTCAGTCCCTCAAACATCAAAATCGCGTCGGCGATAGGTGCTAGTTGGCGTTCAGCATAGCGGTCATAGTCTAGTGCTGCAGTGAGGTAACCCAGTGGTTCTGGGCCGTTGAGCGTAAACAAATACTCTATTTGCCTACTGGGGCGGCGCGGGTGCTTGCGAGCCGCTTGAATGTGGGGTGGTACGTTTTTTTGATAGCTGTCGAGTGGTCGGCGAATACGTTTTTTAAAAACCAATTCGTCGTCGAATTCTCCAGTGACTAGACCTTGGTGGATCTCTAGGCAGAGGCTGCGCAATTCTTCATCTGCAAACCAGCGTTGTAATAGTTCGCGTTGGAAGCGCTGTGCTAAGTGTGTCCAATCTGATCGAACCGATTCTAGACCTTTGATCAATAGTTCGGTTTTCTCACCATTTTTTACTTGTCCGGCGTAGCGCTTTTTACTTCCTAGTTCGCTGCCTCGAATCGAAGGCATCCAGAATTGGCTGAATAAGGTTTCAAATTCTATTTCCAAATGGCTCTCAAGCTGGAGCTCATTCGCTAGCCTGTTGCTCCAAAAGACATTGAGCTGATCACGGTATAACTCTCCCTTTGCCTGGCATTCCTCCAAGCTTAAGCTTGCATCCATGGCCACAAATAGAGAGTCCGTATCACCGTAGATCACTCGCTCGCCCTGTTGTTCGAACCACTCTTTGCTGTCGTAGATAATCTGGTGCCCGCGCAGGGTGATGCTACTGGCGAGTTTAGGGTCGTGAAACCGACAGCCGCTGGAACCAAGTACACCGTAAAAGCTGTTCATGATGATCTTGATGGCCTGCGATAGCGGTGCGTTTTTCTCGCGCTTGGCCTGATCACGACCCGCCCACAGCTCGGTGATGAGTGCAGGCAAAATAGGCGATTCTCGACTGAACCAAGCACCTCGGAATCCTTCAACGGCTTCTGGCTGTTCTGGTACTAGGCCCGCTGGGTCAATCAGAAAAGTGCGGATAATCGATGGGTACAGAGATTTAAAATCGAACAGCAGCACGTTGGCAAACCGACCCGGTGTGGAGTCGAGAACATAGCCACCTGGGCTATTCTCGCCCTCGTGCACCTGTGCCATTGAAAGTGCCACCATGCCTTTACGGTGCATGCGAGGCAGATAAAGATAGTCGAATGCCGCGACTGAACCGCCAACGCGATCTAACGCCAAGCCCGTAGCACTTGTTCTGGCTAGGGCAAAAGCCACCAGTTCTGCTTTATCAAATACGCGATGTGTCAGTACACAATCTTGTAAGTTGTACGCTGCTAGAGCAACGGGCTCCTCTCGGAACTGTCGCTTGATCTCGCGTAGTTTGTCTAGACCGTGTGCACTGATGAGTTTGCGCTCGCCTAGTAGTTCGTGCGCCACATTGTCTAGTGCAAACGACTCAAACTGATAAAATGCAGCTTTAAGTAATGCAACTCCGTCCAGAATCACTCGGCCAGGCACTCGAGCGATGTGCGTACCGCCCTGACTAGGTGGTAGTACTTGCGCATTTTCGCCACCACGGCCTAGGTTAAAACGAAGACCGAGACGCTTGGCGACGGCCGCTAAAAAGCTCAGATCAAAGCCGACGATATTCCATCCGATCAAAATATCGGGGTCTTGCTCCGCAATGCAGGTCAATGCTGCTTTGAGTGCAGCCCTTTCATCGCCGCACCACACAATGCTCTCGTGATCGCTACCATCGTCCGGCGCATTGCGCGCCATAAATACTCTGCCAAAGTTGTGGCTACTCAAACCCACACTGTAGAGCGCCTCGCCTTCACCACCAGCTGTTTCGATGTCGAGTGACATTACGTGCAAAGTGGGTGCTACTTCTGCCGCGCGTATTTGTGGGTTGTATGCCGTGGTTATGCCGTTTTCACTTTTCCATTCTGCACTGACTTCCATGCCTCCACGAATAAAGCGCTCCATCAAGAATCGCTCTACGGGTTTGATGTCGGCTTCATACGCTAGATAGCGGTGCGAGCCTTGATCGAGCCAGTCTTCCATGTCGCGTTGACGCTGGAAATAAAGCGTGTCCACCGGCTCACCTTCTTGGGTGAGGAGCTCGCTGCTTTTACGCTGAAAATTCTGAGTGGGGAAGTCCGATTCTCTTGGAACAAAGCAGATGGCGCTCTGCTGTTGTAAGACTAGTTTCAAAGGCCCGTCCGCGCTTGACAACCACAGTGTGTATTCCAGCCCTGCGTCGGTGTCTCGCCATTGACGTTGCAATAAATAGCCTTGTTTCAGCATATTCGGTGGCTCGTAATCCAAGCATGTGTAGAAGTGCTCAGCATACAGGTCTCTGGTTAAAGTGGGTTAGTGGCCGGATAATTCGTTAGCAAGTATCGAGAAGGAAGCCTAAGCTAAGCAGCACTATCAGCGTGGTACTAGGAGAGCTTTTGTGATGGCGGGACTAACGGTTGTGCAACTCGACGCTGCACAGTGGAAACAAGCTAGTCAGGCAATAGCGATAGCTTTTCTGGAAGCGGGCCCAGATGACGACAATACCCGCGATCATCTGCGACCGATAGATCGGCGCTTCGCACTAAAACAAGGTGATCAAATTGTTGGCGGCTGTGTCTGTTACGAATTCGATTTAACCTTACCCGGGGGGACAACAGCGCCTGCGGCTGGGTTAGCTGCGGTGGGTATTTTACCCACAGTGCAAGGCGGCGGCGGATTGCGGCTACTCATTGATGCCCATCTGCGCAATAGCCACTCTAAAGGCGATGCGGTCTCTGTTCTGATGGCGTCGGAGTCTGGTTTGTATAGCCGTTTTGGATACGCTGCAGCGACGGAGATGGCAGAGTATCGCTTGGATACCCGTGCTTTTGCCCTTAAGTCGGCCTTGGATGACCTTGGCACTATTCGCCTGGTCAATGATATGGATGAGGCTCGGGTACTGTGTGCTGGTATACATGCTATGCAACAACAGGCCGGTGAGTTACAGCGCAGCTCTGACTGGTGGGAACAAGTCATACATGCGGGTAAGCGCAGTTGGCTGGGCGGTGGGCCGCAGTTTGTGGCTGTGCACTACGATGCCTCTGGTGACGCTGATAGTTATGCACTTTACGTCGTGGAATCTCTCGATGATATCAATGACGGCAATATCCGTGCGCGCTTGGTGTTACGGGAGCTCGTAGCGCTTAATACAACTGCTGAACAAGCGATGTTTCAGTATTTGTGTAAAGTCGCTTGGGTGCGCGAGCTTCGTTGGATTCTCGCGCCTGTAGACCCTTTGATCAAATACAAAATGAAAGACCCTAGGCAGTTAGCACAAGTGAGCCGCTACGATATGTTGTGGATGCGGGTGTTGGATATGCCGCGCCTGTTGTCTCAGCGCGTTTATCACAGCGACGCTGTATTGGATTTTGAGTATCACGATGATGTGATACCAGAAAACTCGGGATGCTATCGCTTGGTTGCAGTCGCTGGTGGCGGCTCAAAAGTAGAGCGAATAGCGCACGCTGAGCGGCCAAGTTTAAAATTTGGACCGTCACAACTTGCCGCTATCTTGCTGGGTGGTACGCGCGTTATCCATCTTCACCATCTCGGCGAAATACAGGGCTCTGAGCGCGACATTAGATGCCTAGACCAGTTACTGCTGACGGATCTTGTCCCGTTTAATCTCAGTCGATTTTAAAATCTGGGCATCTGTTTCAGCACAGTTCTTAGAGAGCAGCAGTTGATCTAGCCTTTATATAGTTAACGTGTTAAGTTAAATGCATCATTGATGCTTTAATAGGAGACGCGTGTGGACAACGAGAGCTTCCGCCAAGCTGGGCACCAACTCATCGACTGGATTGCTGACTTTCGGCAATCAGTACCTGATCGTCCCGTGCTGGCACAGGTAAAGCCCGGTGAAGTAAACGCCAACATGCCAGCCATGCCCGATGCGCCTCAGTCTATGCAGAGCTTATTGCAGGCGCTAGATGAGGTGGTGGTACCTGGCGTGACGCAAGTGCAGCACCCAATGCATTATGGTTGGTTTCCGTCAAACGCAAGCCTAGCGTCAGTCTTGGGCGATATAGCCTGCTCGGGTATGGGCACATTAGGTATCAGCTGGGAAAGCTGTCCCGCACTGACTGAAGTGGAAGAAGTTACTTGTGATTGGATGCGGCAACTCACTGGGCTCTCAGAAGAGTGGCAAGGCACGATTCACGACACAGCATCCACTGCTTGTTTAGTGGGGATTTTACTCGCGCGTGAGCGTGCAAGTGCGTTGTGTAAAAACGCTGGCGGACTGCAAGCTTTAGAATCTCCTCTGCGGGTCTACACCACTGAACAAGCGCACTCATCGGTAGCCAAAGCTGTGCAGGTGGCAGGTATCGGTGACAGTAACTTGGTCATGGTCGATGTTGACCCTGCCACTCATGCCATGAACCCGCAAGCTCTTGCAGATTGCATACGCAAAGACAAAGCTGCCGGTTATGTACCGGCTTGTGTTGTTGCGTGCGTTGGTTCAACAGCTGTAACGGCGTTTGATCCGCTAGAAGCTATTGCTGATATCTGTGAGCCCGAGAATATTTGGTTGCACGTCGATGCAGCGATGGCTGGCAGCGCGATGTTGTTACCCGAGTGTCGGCACCTCTGGCAAGGGGTTGAACGTTCTGATTCCATGTCATGGAACCCGCACAAATGGCTTGGCACTATTCTCGATTGCTCGCTGTTTTACGTACGCGACACCGAGCACTTACAACAAGTTCTCTCTACCAATCCCAGTTATCTGCGTGGCAGCACTGATGGACAGGTAACCCAATACCGCGATTGGGGTGTACCGCTCGGACGGCGTTTTCGCGCCATGAAACTGTGGTTTCATCTCGCTTTAGATGGCCCAGATGCACTGCGAGCTCGCCTGCGTCGCGATCTTGAAAACGCACGCTGGTTGGCTGATCAAGTTGAAGCGCACCCAGATTGGGAAATGCTGACGCCTCTAACATTGCAAACTCTCGCAATCCGTCACAACCCGGGCGGCAAGCTCTCTGGCGACGCGCTGGATAAACACACCTTGCGTTGGGTCGGTGAAATCAACGAGAGCGGTGCGGCTTTTATGTCACCGAGTGTATTGGATGGTCTTTGGATGGTGCGCGTATCGGTTGGCGTAGAATCCACCGAGCGTGAACACTTAGAAAAGCTCTGGGCGCTGTTGCAACAACACGCTGAGTCATCTGTGTAAGTTCAACCTTGCTAGGGTCGCGAGATGAGCTTTTTTAATTAGCGGGATGCGAGTCATCCCGCTTTTTTGTCTAAAAGATTCTCTTCTGTGGCAAACTAAAAGCTCTAATCCGCTGGTTTTGGAGCATCAGATGCATGCGTCTTGTTTATGTGGAACTGTGTGTTTTACCTTCCCCAAGACCGTGGGGGAGTTTGTATATTGTCATTGCCAGAGCTGTCGTAAGTCGTCTGGAAGCGCTTTTGGCGCCAACGTATCTGTGCCAAGTGACGAGCTACACTTCGAAACTGGACAAGACAATATTGGCACCTACGAATCTTCGCCTGGCAAGGTGCGACATTTTTGTAAAACCTGTGCCAGTCCATTGTTTACGAAAGTTGGAGAGAATCCGCCGTATATTCGCGTGCGGTTAGGCGTGATAGATACTGATTTTAGCCAGTTAGCCGCGGCGCATATTTTTATGCAAGACAAAGCGCAGTGGCATGATCCAGATCGGACAATGACCAAATTCGATGAATGGCCAGATAATAGCTCGGTACACATTGCGGGGTCCCGTCAGCCAAAGGGATAAGCTGAGGCAAATTTGCGCTTCAACTGTGCGAGCCTGACTTGATCTGAGATAGCCTAGTTGAGGGGGTCAGACACTCAATGCAAGTGGCTCACACGTCGGAGCTGAGAGTGAACTGGCTCGATACGTTGCAACACGGCTTCAAGGTGCATTCCAAGAGTGTTTATCTCTGATAATCTGCCTGCAGTGGGTCAAAACGTGGTGTAGGCGGGCGGTGTATTATGGGGTTACGGTTCGCGCACTGGGTTGAGCAGCAAGTCGGCCAAACATCTCTTTAACTTATTAATGCGCTGCATAAACAGGCGTTTTTGATGCTTTAAGTTGGTTGTTTTTGTTAAATCGGCATACTTTGCGCATTTTGTTTTGGTTCTAACAATAAGCTAACTGGCCTTTGTCATGTTTTCAGAGCAAAAAGAAACACGCCGTCCTCGATCCAAATTAGTCGTTGTATTTGGCTCAATATTCATTTTGGCGGGATTATTGAGTTTCTATATCATTGCAGGGCCGCAAATTCTCAACTACTTTGGTAGCTTTGGCTGGCAGCCAGTGCCTGCAAAAATCGTCGACATACGTGGCGATAGTAAATGGCAGAAAAACGACAACTCCTCCACACGTGTTTACACAATCAAAGCGAATTATCGGTACAGCTTTCAGGGTGTCGAATATACCGGCCAGCAAGTCACGCTCGACGATAACTTTGACAGTGATGAAAAGTTTTGGCGCTCTTTGGAAACCCAGTTGCGCCGTGACAACATCCAATCTAATTTACAAGCATGGGTGAATCCACAAAATCCTCAGCAAGCGAGGCTGCATCGTGGGTTTCGTTGGTCGAAGGTTTTTTTCGCCTCGATTATGTTGCTTATGTTTGGCGGCTTTGGCGCTGCAGCTGTGTATTTCTCCAACTATCAGTCAAAAGGTAAAAGGTCTTTAGCTGACTACGCACACGGTATAAAACCGAATGAACTCACGGCTGAAAAGGTACTTTTTGGGGTTAGTGCCGTTTTTTTAGTGATATCTCTGATGTTGTTTTTCGTGTTGCCTAGTGAAATGGAAAAAAGAAATTATGCCTTTTTGTTTACGATGGCTTTCCCGATGATGGGCTTGGCATTTTTGTATCACGCCTTCAAAAGCCGCACATCTCGTCGATTGATCGGCGATGGTTTGTTGATGTGTGATCCGTTGCCTGGCTGCTCCGGAGGTCAAGTTGGCGGCTCTTTTGAGTTACGTGCGGAAAGCACTGCAAAACCTCTGAAAATTAACCTCGAATGCGCGAGTTATAATCGCAGCGGCAAGAACACGCAACGCAGCTTGCTTTGGCAAGACCATCAAATGGCGTATTCCGAACGTAGTGCGCATGGCAGAACACACCAGTTTTGTTTTGATGTGCCAAAGGATCAGCCGGCCTCATACGAGGAGGGTCGCCATGCTGTACGTTGGCTGGTGCGAGCAGAAGGCGAGTTGCAGGTAGATGGCAAAACGATGCCCTTTAGTCGCTCATGGCAAATACCCGTCGAGCAGGGCGAGAGTCAAATGTCCGAAGCGGTACCGAGTGCCTTCAGAGATCAGAGCGCGGCAAAAAAAATGGCTGCGGCAAAAACCAGTGCGGTTGAACAAATCTCGCTTGAGACCACTGCCGATCATTTGACTTTGCTGAGTCGCTCGGGCCGACATACTGGCTCTGCTTTGGGCCTTGCTTTGTTCGGTCTCGCGTTCTTTTGTGCCGGTTTGTTTCCTCTTTACCAAGCACTACAAGGTGAATTGTTTTTGTGGATATTCGCGGTAGTTTTTTGTGGCATTGGTTTGATCATTCTGGCTGCTGGAATTTGGTCTTGGGCGAGACGGCTCGATGTTCATATAGACAAAAACGGCATGAACGTGGTGCGCAGTTTGTTTTCTCGTCCGCTATATCAACGCAACTTGGCCAGGCCAAAAAGCGATGAAATTGTTGTGCGTAACACCATGAAGTCAACCAGTGGTAACAAAGCGACACGCGAGTACTTTGCGTTGCAGGTGGTCGGTAGCGGGGTGAAACAAACAATAGCTGAAGGAGTTGAAGGAAGGCACGCTGCGGAGGCTTTGCAGCGAAGTATCCAAACTTGGTTGAACGGCTCTCAGACTGAGCGTCGAGATTCGTTACCCGAAAGCCAATCGGTTTAACAGCTGCTGGCGTCACACAACTTAGGGCCGTAACCGACAGGGGTTTATGACCGAGGTACGCTGTTGGTGTATTTGTTCAGCAATGCAGATTTGCTTATTCAGAACAGATAGAACTAAGCGAATTACTTCAAAAAAAAGGGGGCGTTTTAAAAATACGCCCCCTTTCTTACAAGCTATTCCTCGTAGCGATAAAGCCACGACTACTAGCGCCTGTAAACTTACTTTTTTACCAGAGCGTCGCGAATCTCTGTCAGCAGCTCTTCTTGTGTTGGGCCAGCTGGTGCGTCTGGCTCTTTGTTGCGAGTTGCTACTTTGATGATGATAAATACAACGGCCATGATGATCATGAAGTCGATGAAGTTCTGAGCAAATGAACCGTAGGCGAGAACGAGTGGCTCTGTACCGTCTTCTCCGCCACCGGTTTCTGCCAATTTGTGGCCCAGGTCTGCGAAATTCACGCCACCCAATGCCATACCAATTGGTGGCATGATCACATCATTAACCAGTGACGAAATCAGTTTGCCAGATGCTACGCCGATGATAATACCGGTAGCCATATCGATTAAGTTTCCGCCCAGTGCGAATTCTTTAAAATCAGAGATCATGCCCATAGTTGTTTTCCTGAAAATTGAGTTTTATATGTAGGTGCTGGAATATTTCACGTTTTACTTCCCTGTACTACCAACCCTATCAATCGGGTTTCGGGAAACAGGAGCAGTAGTGAACGTCGATTGCCGCGCCAGTATTGTACAAGTAAAAGTCGAGGATGTTCCAAATAGAGATCGCTGTATGCGTTTGAAGTTAGACTTTTTCTATGTAAGGGCCATAGGTAGCTCATGTATCACCTGTGCGTGGCAAGCATCAGATGTTATTTGATCTTGATGGTTTACTTCAGATTAAAATATGGCAAGTTTTGCATTGCCACCTCTTGTGAAGTGTTATTCGGTAGGCCGATCTCTTAGTTGGCGCAATGCTGGCAATAAATCACTAGCAATCAATCCGGTTTGCCCATCTCGAGCTGCCTTGTCCGCTGCAGCAGAGTGTAACCAAGTGCCGGACGCTGCGGCCTGATGAGCGGCACTACCTGCCGCTAGCAAGGCGGCTATGACACCCGTTAACAAGTCACCCATTCCGCCGCTCGCCATTCCGGCGTTGCCGCGATCACACAGATATAGCGCTTCATTTTCAGTGGCAACTAAGCTGCCCGGACCTTTGAGTACTACGGTTGCTTGATACTTGTTGGCGAGTTGTTGTACGGCTAAGGGCCTGTTCGATTGCACGGTATTGGTATTGCTTTTAAGTAGTCGAGCCGCCTCTGCAGGGTGGGGCGTCAATACTGTGTTGGGGCAACGTTGCGGTGTCTGGGCCAAGAGGTTTAGAGCATCGGCGTCTATGACTGTTGGGTGCTGGTGGGCTAACACAGCCTTGTATATTGACTTTGCCCAGTTGTCTTGCCCCAGTCCAGGTCCAAGAACAATAGTCGTCGCTTTTTGCAGCAGTGGGTCTAGATCTTGGCTGTTGGCAATGGCTCTAACCATCAACTCTGGTCTACCGCTACTGACAGCGGATGCACAAGCGGGGTGGCAGGCTACACTGACTAGCCCTGCTCCTGTGCGCAGGGCGGCTTCTGCTGCTAATCGTACTGCACCGCTCATGCCTTGATTGCCGCCTATCACGACGACATGTCCAGCTGTACCTTTGTGAGCGCTGGCATTCCTGTTTGGTAGCATCGCCTGAATCTGTGCGGCATTGAGCCGGTAAGCCAAGGGCAGTTGGCTGGCAATGTGTTGGTGTGCGACTTCTAGCGTGTCTAGTGTTATCTCACCACAGCAAGCTGGGCCGTTTCCGGTGTACATACCTAGTTTGGCAGCGATAAAGCTGATTGTGGCATCAGCGACTATGGCAGTGCCAAGTGTGTGGCCTGTGTCTGCTTGTAGACCCGAAGGAATATCCACGGCGAGACAAGGCGCAACTTGCGCATTTGCAGATGTGATGAACATGGCCGCTTTTGCATCGGGCTCACGGTTTAGCCCTGTGCCGTAAATAGCATCGATAATCAAATCTGCATTGCACATTGCTGCTTCATTGAAGTCTTGCGCGTTAACTTCGACAGATGCAGCGTCTGCAGCTGCGTTTATGGCACTGGGGGTTTTTGGTGTCGCTAAGCTAAAGAGTGTCACCTCACGTCCGCTACGTTTTGCAAGTTCGGCGATCACATAGCCGTCCCCGCCATTGTTTCCCGGGCCGCATAGTACTACCAAGCGTTTAGCGCGTGGCCAGCGTTTACGCACGAGGCGAAAAGCACTGTGCGCTGCTCGGCGCATCAAAACATAGCCGTCTGTGCCAGAGGCAATTTGTTTGGCATCCATCTGGCGAATGGCGTCAGCTGAATACAAAGCACAGTTGCCAGCGTTGAACTTAGACATGGAAACGGGTCACTTTATTTTGAGTGAAAATAAATATACAACTATGGAACTCAGTGGGTTTCTAATGGAAACTGACGCCCACATTGGCGATCGTGTAAATACCTAGCCGACTAAAACCCCAATTGTAACATTTTTGTAATGTTGGAAACTATAGTCTGTATTGCTTCCGTTACGATGTTGCTTCGGGCATCAAGTCTCTTTTGCAATATATTGATTTTATCCGACATGTTCTCATCCTTTGGAAGGGACGCACTTGTATATAAATATTTAGTACGTCAATAGGGTTGATCTATCTTTCATATATGGATGTCCATATATGATCCATGCTTGGCATAAAAGCACACAAAATGGTTGATTAAGTATTTTGTTGCGCGAAGATAACTGTCCTGCTCAAAAAGCAGGCGGCGTTTTGAATTCAACAAACGTAAGTCAAAGTACGTTGAATCATCGCTAGGTTTCCTAACTCACCCCGAAAGGACGACCACTGTGCAAAAGAATGACTACCCCTTTGTCGTGAACAACCTTCCCCTCGGTTGGCTTTGCGATACCGCAAACACAGGTATGGGCTTTACCCAGGCGCATCATCCGAAACACAACCGGCCCGAACTTATCACCGCAACTGATGAAGGCCACTTAATGACAGTTGCCCGAACTGGCACGGGCAAAACACGAAGTTGTGCTGTACCTGCACTGCTGGAGTACACCGGACCCATGATTGTCGTTGATGTCAAAGGCGAGCTTTATGACATCACTGCGCGCAGACGTCGGCAGATGGGGCATCGTGTCATTTGCATTGATCCGTGGAGAGTCTGTGGACCGATCACAGCTGGTTTTAATCCGCTAGATATCATGCGCTTGCCTGGTGTCGATCCCGACGATGCGGCTATCACCATGGCGGCGGAGATTGTCGGGCGAAACTCTAGCCACACAGATAGATTTTGGGACGATACCTCCAAAGCTTTGTTGGCTGGTATGTTGGCGCATCTTGCCAGTTTAAAGAATCGTGAGCAGTGTCGTATCAGTCGTTTGCGGGAGATGTTTAACGAAGGGGATTTTAGTCACTATGTGGCGACTCTTCTGGAAAGTGGCGAAGTCACCAGCACGTTGGCTAAACATGAGTTTGGGGCTTTCTTACAGCACGCTTCGGGTTCAACTCGGCCGTCGGTACAATCCTGCGCTCAACAGCATGTGCAATTGTTTACGTCCAACTCTGTAAGAGCGGCGTCAGATATTTCCAGCTTTCCGTTGAAGCATGTGATCGATGGCGAAGCAATGACGATATATTTTGTTGTGCCGGGTCATAAGCTCGCTTCGCACAGTAACCTGATGCGGCTGTGGATAGGTAGTCTGACGTCAGCCTTGGCAACCCGACGCAAAGCGCCGCCAGAACGTACACTGTTCTTGATTGACGAGGCGGGCACAATTGGTCAATTAGAAAGTTTACCAATGGTGATGTCGTTGTTACGCGGCTTAGGTGTTCGCGTTTGGACGTTTTGGCAAGATCTCAGTCAACTACGTAAAAACTACAAAGAAGACTGGGAAATGCTGCTCAATAATTGCGCTGCTATCCAACTGTTTGGAGCGGCAAATAAGCGAGTAGCTGATGATTATGCGCAATTATTGGGTGACCGAGACGGCGAGTCGCTGATGTTGATGGATAAAGACCAAGCTGTTGTGCTGCATGAAGGCGAGAAAAAGTCTCAATTATTGCGCAAGATGGATTATCTCGAAGATCCGATGTTTCGTAACCACTACGATTCGAATCGACTGCACCAGAGCGATAGGCAACTTGATCTATTTAAACCGTTGAAGGGCTTATTGGCGAAAAATGTCATTTGCTTCCAGCCATTTCTCAATCGCAAAAAAAGCGGCTAGTGCACGGTGACTTTTGCTCTGTTTAAAGTGCCGGATGTGCACGCCACCTAAGTACTTGGTCACAACAATAGCTGTTACAACGGCTCCATGCGATAACACGCCACCGAATCTGTGTGGCGTGTTTGACTTGTGAGCCTCCACTTTCGACCAGGCCGACCGTTGTGGTGCAAAGCAATGACTTGTCCTGCTGCGAAATCACGCGGAGGCGCGATTAAATTTGCGTATGACATGCCTGGCTCTGGCGATACATACAAGCACTCGTGGCTCACACGGTTACTGTCACTTTCATCTACGCTGTGGCTAACAATCACTGGTTTGGCGTTGTTGGCGATAAGATAAACCCCACAGCGCAAGTCACCTGCGATGTCATATCGCAGCCATTGCACGGTACCGATACGCAGAACGGGGTTGCCACCATCTCGACTGAGGCCGCTCACCGCAACTAACTCTCCCACGTGCATGGGCACAGCTGTGTCACGCGTTTTGATCAGGCCAAGGCCTTCATTGCTTTGATTGTTCAATTGCCACTCAGGATTCGGCGGCAAGCCTAGCTTTTCACCGTGCTCGAGACGGCTGTGTATGTCTTTGAGTCCAATCTCCATCGCCGCTGCATCAGCGCGGTGGGCGCGCGCGCTCATACGCTCTGGGCGGGACAGCCAAGTGCGGTGCAAATGGTTGAGCGTGGCTATGCCCAGACTGCGCGGAGCCTCTGCGTCAGAGTCTGAGCGAACCGCGCTGTCACAACTGTTCTGCAGATGACTCAGTAGCTCACTGGTATCTAACCAGAGTGTGTGTTCATTGGTGGTGTTGCTGAATTCATAAGCCGAGGGAAGACTGTCACTGTCAAGATCGACGGCATAGCACCCAGCGCCTGTGTTGTTAGGTCGCTCACGCAGCGCGACGTCTTTGCTCCAGAGCTGTAGTTTCTCGCTGTAGCGACGTAGTTCGCCTTGGCGGAGTCCCCACGCATCCACAACCAACAGCATCAAAGAATGTTTGAACGCGTGTTCGACGGTCTCAGCTTGGTTCTTCAGTTTTAGTGTTGCGTATTCACCGCGACGAGCAAGTTTGTACAGAGCAAAGAGATCAGTTAGCAGCACGGTAGGCACGGTGTGATAACGATCAAGGTGAATTTCAATTTTTTGACGTAGCGCTCGAACACCGGACAAGCAAGCCCAAGCACGTTGGATGTCTGTCAGTTGTTCGTCGTGGCTATCGTCGTGCAGTGCAACCATAAAGCAGTAGCTCTGCTCAGTGAGCAAGCTGATGGATTCATGGTAGGCACGCGCGGCGTTGGGGGTCATGGGCAGATCTTGACCGCTGAACACAGGTAGCAAATCGCCTAAGCGTTGCTGCCAAAAGCTCTGTAGACCATTCGCTACCGCCAGACGTGAAGGTGCCTTGCACGCGGTGCGGTTAAACAGCTTGATTTGTTGGCTCAGGGATCGCGCACGATCGCCAGCCGGCAGTCGTTCAAGGCCATGAATCCACTTGGTCCATGCCGCTGCTGTTGCAGGCAGTGCTTTTTTAGGTGCAGGCCGTTGGCGCGGAATGATCAGCGTACTGGGCTGTCTATCAACTGTAGTGGCGATGTCCGAGTCCCTTTTAAACCAAGCTGCGAAGCGCAGCCAATACTTGTAATTGGCAAGGTTCATACCCAGTTTCCCTTAACAGCTGCGCACAGCACGGCCACAGTCGCGATGCGATGCTGCAAACTAGGCGTTTTGATTTGCCAAAAGCTGTGAATATTCAAGGTCATAGGTGCTGGTTAATGTGTCTCGGGACATAATTAGCGAAATACAAACGGCCACTTGTCGGCCAGCTACAATCGTGACTACTAATAGAGACTCTGCAGCCATATGGTACATCGTGCAGCAGAATCAAAATGTGAACAATGCACGGAGTAACATGCGTGGAACAATTTAGAGGAACCACCGTTGTCGGCGTACGTCGCGGTAATCAAGTCGTTATTGGTGCCGACGGACAGGTGACTTTGGGCAATACCGTGATGAAAGGCAATGCTTGCAAGGTACGACGCCTTTATAAAGGCAAGGTCTTGGCAGGCTTTGCGGGTGGAACGGCTGACGCCTTCACGCTGTTTGAGCGTTTTGAAAGCAAGCTAGAGGCCCACGGCGGACAACTGACGCGCGCAGCGGTTGAAATGGCCAAAGATTGGCGCACCGATAGAGTTTTACGCAAACTCGAAGCGTTGTTAGCGGTGGCTGATCACACGGCTTCTTTGATTATCTCTGGCAATGGAGACGTGATCGAGCCAGAACACGGCCTGATCGCTATTGGCTCGGGCGGACCCTTTGCTCAAGCGGCGGCGCGTGGATTGTTAGATCACACCGAAATGAGCGCCAAGGAAATCGCCGAGGCGAGCTTGAATATCGCCGGTGACATCTGCATTTACACTAATCACAATCTCAATATCGAAACCCTCGACTACTGAAGGCTGGAGCACTGAAAGCATGTCGCAAATGACCCCGCGTGAAATTGTCCAAGAGTTGGACAAACACATTGTCGGCCAACACGACGCCAAGCGTGCAGTCGCCATAGCGCTGCGCAATCGTTGGCGCAGACAGCAGATTGATGAGCCTCTGCGCAGCGAAATCACCCCCAAAAATATTTTGATGATCGGGCCAACAGGGGTGGGAAAAACCGAAATTGCTCGTCGGTTGGCCAAGCTAGCACAAGCGCCATTTATCAAAATTGAAGCGACCAAATTCACTGAAGTAGGTTATGTCGGCCGAGATGTCGAATCGATCATTCGTGATTTAGTGGACGTGGCGATAAAAGACGCCCGCGAAACCGAAAAGGTGAGAGTGCGTTTGCGCGCATTGGACGCCGCTGAAGACCGCGTGTTGGATATTCTGCTGCCACCTCCGCGAGGAGAGGAATCTCCGAACACAGAGACACGCCAAAAATTTCGCAAAAAATTGCGAGAAGGCGATCTAGACGACAAAGAAATAGAGATCGAAGTCAGTGCATCACCCGCTGGGGTGGAGATTATGACGCCGCCTGGTATGGAGCAAATGGCGGAGCAACTGCAAGGCATGTTTTCAAACATGGGTCAGGGCAACAAGCAGAAGCGTAAAATGCGTATTGCTGAAGCGATGGAATTACTCGCGGACGACGAAGCTCGTGCTCTGGTCGATGAAGAGGAAATTAAGCGAAAAGCAGTGTCAAACGTCGAGCAGAACGGCATTGTCTTTTTGGATGAAATCGACAAAGTAGCCAGACGAACGGACTCAGGTGGTGGCAGCGGTGGTGAAGTATCGCGCGAAGGCGTTCAGCGCGACCTGTTGCCTCTTGTAGAAGGCAGCACGGTCACAACAAAGTTTGGTACCGTCAACACGGACCACATATTGTTTATCGCCTCGGGTGCTTTTCATCTGTGTAAACCGTCAGATCTTATCCCAGAGTTGCAGGGACGACTGCCTATCCGTGTCGAACTTAAAGCGCTAACGGTTGATGATTTTGAGCGTATTTTGCACGAGCCTGATGCTTCTCTTAAACAACAATACGAAGCGTTGCTTGCGACTGAAGGCGTGAAGATCAGCTTTGCAGACGGGGCCATTCGACGAATTGCCGAGATTGCATGGCAGGTGAATGAATCGACAGACAACATAGGCGCACGTCGACTACACACGTTACTTGAGCGTCTACTTGAAGAGGTCTCCTTTAGTGCTTCCGATCGTAGCGGCGAGGACCTCAGTATTGACGCCGAATACGTCGATAAAAACCTCGGTGAATTGGCACAAGATGAAGACTTGAGTCGCTACATACTGTAGTTGCCAACTTGGCAATACTTAGCCCGCATTGCTTTAAGTTGTGCGGGCTTTTTTGTCGCTACTATTTTCCAATCGATTAATCGAGTGATTGATTGCCGTGTGAGCAGTTGCGATAATTTTACTCTCCTCGCTTTGTACTAGGTCAGCCGATGTCATATGGCACTACAGCTGTCGCGCTACTTGTTATCTACGCTGGTTTTATGGCGTTAGCGATAAGCTATATCGATTATCGCGCACTATCAAAAGACACAGGGCTGCAGCACCGTTTAGGCATAGCCGTGGTTTTACTGACTATTTTGTGGTCAATGCGCGCTGGCATTTCCGATGGTTTGGAGCTGCATTTCTTCATGGTCAGTGCGTTGCACCTTATCTTTGGTTGGCAGTTGGCTATGCTGGTTGTTTTTGTTGTGTTGCTCGTATTGCTGGCGTTCGGCAGTGCTACTTGGTACAGCATGGGGCTGTCGGGTTTGGTCAGTGGCGTGATTCCTATTCTGTGTACCTTTGCTTTCTGGAAACTGCACAAAGCCAAAACACCGCACAATCCATTTGCTTTTATATTCTTGGTTGCGAGCTTAGGGGCCGTAGTTGCTGTATTGGTTTCTGGTGTTTTTTTAAGTGTGGTGATGTTGGCTACTGGAGACGCAACAGTTTTCCAACTCAAAAACGAGCTGTGGTTGCTCATGCCGCTAATGGCCCTGCCTGAAGGCGCGATAAATGGCATGTTGATCGCGGCTCTGATTGTCTATGTACCCGATTGGGTGAAATTATTTGAAGAGCGGCGCTATAAATAATACGGCTATCTTCCATGCGGGTAAGCAAAACCCGCAATGGTGGTCGCACGTATTTCTTTTGCCTATGTAATTCGGCACATTGTCTGTACTCGCGCTTTGTCATTGCGCTCGCGGTATTGAGGAGACAGATGATGTTTCAATCCAAACACAGCTTTTCGATGGGTTTATTGTTCGCTTTGTCCGTTACGGCAACTGTGTCGCAGGCGCATGAGCAAGTGTTCAGCAGTGGCTCTGCACAAGTGCAGTTGATTGAACTCTACACCTCTGAAGGTTGCAGTAGTTGCCCGCCCGCCGATAGGCGAATTAGCCAGCTAAAAGCCGACAGTGGTTTATGGCAGCGGCGCATTCCCATCGCATTTCATGTGGATTACTGGGATTACATAGGCTGGCAAGACCCGTTCGCCCATGCCGCCAATAGCCAGAGGCAGCGCACGCACGCAAAGGTTGGCAATGTGTCTTCGGTTTATACGCCGGGCTTTATTGTCGATGGCCAAGAATGGAGTGGTTTTTTTAGAGGGAAAAATTTGCCCGCTTTAACTGATTTAGACCCTGGACCGCTAACCTTGAACTACGAAGATGGCAAGGTGACTGTAGAGTTTCAACCTACAAATTCCCAAGCCCAGCGTCTTAAGTTGCAGCTGGCGTGGCTTGGTTCAGGGTTAGAGACAGCCGTGACCGCTGGTGAGAATGCGGGCAGAAAACTTCAGCATGATTTTGTTGTACTCAAACGTCAACAAGAAGCCTTGTTTCAGCAACAAAACTACAAGTATGCAGGAGACTTTCCGGCTGAAGAGCTGGCAGAAGCTGAGCAGTATGCGTTGGTTGCGTGGCTGGAAGACCAGCGCGGTCGTCCAGTGCAAGCGGTGGGTGGTTGGGCGATTCCCTAGTGACTTTTGTAGGGTGGAGCTATAGTCCCAAGGGCTTGTGTAACTGCTCGAACACTTGCGGGTTTGTCGCGATTTCACTCACCACCGAAAGGTGATTACGCGCGTCAATCAGTGCGATGTTCTGTTGATCACCTCGGCCCATCATTTGTGCACCGATATATGCTTGGCGTTTAAAATCTTCTGTTTCGCTGCCGCCTACAACAAACTGCACCGGTTGATCCGCCTGTTCAAACCCATGATAACAACTCCATTGTGCAGTTTCGGCAATAGGCATGTTGAGCTCGCCAATAATGGGGGTGCCAAGTACTGCAAATATGTCGAACACGGGCGAGATAAGCATCAGTGCGTCATCAGCGCTACTGGCACCACTTGCCCTGGCGGCGAGACCTCCGTGCCATGCTAGGTGCGCTCCCGCCGAATGGCCCGATAAAATTCGCTTTGGCCATTTGTCGTGTTGATGGAGTTTTTGCAGCGCCGATACGGTGTCTTCAATGAGCTCTGACAACCGATATTCTGGCATTAAACGATATTCGAGCACCGCGCAATCCCAGCCTCGTTCAAGATAAGGTTGAGCCATAAAATGCGATTGCGCACGATCCATCATGCGCCAAAAACCGCCATGGATAAACACGGCTAGGCCTTTTCCGGTCTTCCCAGCCTCGGCGCGAAAGAGCTGTAGATCTTGCCGAGAATGATCGCCGTAACTCAAGGTTTTGGTACTCCACCCTTTGCTTTCCAGAGAGTCGTGCAAACTCTGACCAAGCGCTTCCCAGCGTTCAACTTCTAGGTGGAAGTCAGGAATAGTCTCGCGCAGCATATAGGCTTGGGTGAAGTAGCGTTGTGCACTGTCGTATTGGATCATCGCTTTGCGCCTTAGTTGAACGAGTTTTATGCTAATCGAGAGGTAAAACGGCCGTGGCTTCAATTTCCACTTTGGCTCTGTCTTCTATCAACGCCGCTACCTGCACCATTGCCATGGCTGGGTAGTGAGCACCAATAACTTCACGATAGGCCTTACCGATGCCTTTGAGGTTACTAAGATAGTCGCGTTTGTCAGTGATGTACCAAGTCATTCGGACCAAGTGCTCTGGACGGGCGTTACCCGCTTGCAATACGTCTTTGATGTTTTGCAGTGTCTGAGCGATTTGTTCGACAAAGTCATCGCTTTCAAATTCTTGTTGGCCATTCCACCCAATAAGCCCACCGAGGTAGAGTGTTCTGCCAGTGGCGGAGACACCATTGGCATAACCGACAGGTGCTTTCCAATTGCTGGGGTGCAGCATCTCATGTGGTGATGTTGATTGTGTCATGATGACCTCAGGTGTTGTTAGTGGACTGACGCAGTCTAAAGCGCTGCACCTTGCCGGTTTGAGTTTTGGGAAGCTCTTGTATAAAGACGATAGAGCGTGGATATTTGTATGGCGCAATAGTCGCCTTGACGTGGTTTTGTAGTCTTTCAATAGTTGCTTGATCGTGTGCTACTCCCTCTACTAGCACAATGTGCGCTTGAACGATTTGCCCTCTATCTTCATCGATGCTGCCAATCACGCCAACTTCGAGTACATCAGGGTGTGCTAACAAGGCCGCTTCTACCTCGGGGCCGGCAATGTTATAGCCGCTGGAGATAATCATGTCATCGTTGCGCGCGGCAAAGTGAAAATACCCGTCTTCGTCTTGCACAAAGGTGTCGCCGGTTATGTTCCAGCCGTCGACAACGTATTTTTTCTGACGATCATCGGCTAGGTATCGACAGCCCGTCGGACCGCGTACAGCGAGTCTGCCAGCTTCGCCGCGTGGTAACTCTTGCATTTGGTCGTCCACGACTTTGGCTTCGTATCCGCTGATGGGTTTACCCGTGCAAGCTGGACGCGCGTCTTCAAAGCGGTTGCTGATAAAAATATGCAGCATTTCAGTCGCGCCAATACCGTCTAGCATTGGTTTCCCCGTTTTCTCGCGCCACTCTTCAAACACCGGTGCGGGTAAGGTTTCGCCAGCGGAAACTGCACAGCGCAGTGTCGATAAATCCGCGCCTTCATCCATCGCACGCATCATCGCTCGATAAGCCGTGGGTGCGGTAAAACACACAGTGGCTTTGTAGGTTTCGATAATTTCGATCATATTGGGAGGGCTTGCCGTTTCGAGCAAGGTAGCGGTAGCGCCAAATCGCAGCGGGAAAATCGCCAAACCACCCAAGCCAAAAGTAAATGCCAGAGGCGGAGAACCAACAAATACGTCATCAGGTGTGACTTGCAATACTTCCTTAGCGTATCCATCGGCAACGGCTAGCAAATCGCGATGGAAATGCATAGTCGCTTTGGGATCGCCTGTCGTGCCCGAGGTAAAGCCCAGAAGCGCTACATCGTCTCTTCCCGTGCGAATAGAATCGAATTTTACGGGCTTGCCTAATGCAATTCGGTCTAGTTCAGCGTCGTGATTGCTGGTGCCATCAAAACCGACGACTTTTTCTAGGTACTTGCTTTCTTTAGCGCAGGCAACTAGTTCGTCCATCATGCGACTGTCGCATAGGGCCAGTTTGATTTGCGCCTTGTCGATGATTTTGTCTAATTCAGAGCTGCGCAACATAGGCATCGTATTCACGACGACCGCACCTGCTTTGGTTGCTGCCAACCAAGCCGCAACCATTGCGGGGTTGTTGGCGGAGCGAATCAATACTCGATTTCCCGGCTGCACGCCGTAGTCTTCTACTAGAGTGTGCGCAAGGCGGTTTGTCCAGTCTGACAGCTCTTTATAGGTGCGTTGCCGACCGTTGCCGATGAGAGCAGTGTGGTCACCAAATCCTTTTTCAACCATGGCGTCGGTGAGTGCCACGCCGACATTTAGGTACTCGGGATAAGGGAAGTCTTCCAGTAAATAGGTTGGCTGAAGGTCTTCCGGCGGCAAGTTTTCACGGGCGAATGTATCTAGGTGTGCACTGGGTCCAAGCATTAGTTTTCTCCTGAGCGTTGGCAATCGACCAAAATTAGTCGAGGACCTGCCTTGCGATAATCGTTTTTTGTACGTCCGAGGCACCTTCGTAGATTCGTAGAGCACGAATCTCGCGGTAGAGTCCTTCAACTACGGTACCGCTTCGCACACCGTCGGCGCCGTGCAGTTGCACCGCCGCGTCGATAGCACGCTGAGCGGACTCAGTTGCGTGCAGCTTTGCCATAGCGGCTTCACGGCTGACACGAGCTGCCCCTTGGTCTTTGCTCCACGCCGCACGGTATACCAGCAGCGCCGAGGCATCGATGTCGAGTGCCATGTCGGCGATATGCCCTTGCACCATTTGTAGTTGACCAAGCGGTGCACCAAAAAGCTGGCGTTCGCCACAACGCTTGCCAGCCTCTTGCAGAGCACGACGGGCCATGCCCAGCGCTGCAGCGCCAACGGTGCTACGGAAAACATCGAGCACTGCCATTGAGACGCCAAAACCTCCACCTTGTCTGCCGATAAGAGCACTGTGCGGCAGTTGCACATTATCGAAAACCAAACGGGCCAGCGGGTGTGGTGCGATGGTTTCTAAGCGTTCTGCTACTTTTAGGCCGGGAGTATCGGCGGGTAATAAGAAAGCGGATAATCCCTTTGCGCCGGGTGCATCACCGGTGCGCGCAAAAACGGTGTAGACATCGGCGATACCGCCGTTGGAAATCCACGTTTTTTCGCCGTTGAGCAAATAGCCTTCGGCGTTAGCGACTGCGCTGGTGCTGATATTCGCAACGTCAGAGCCGCTGGCGGGTTCTGTTAATGCAAAGGCTGATATAGCGTTGCCACTACGTGTGTGGCTTAACCACTGTTGTTGTTCGGCGCTGCCAAATAGACTCACTGCGCCCATGCCGAGGCCCTGCATGGCAAACGCAAAATCGGCCAACGCGTCATGGCGGGCTAGAGTTTCTCGAATCAGACAGAGGCTGCGAACATCCAGTTTTTCGTCGCTGCTAGCAGCGCTGTGCTCAAGAAATCCCGCGCTACCTAAAGCCGCAACCAGTGTTTGGCAAGCTTGATCCACATCGCTGTGATCTACGGGTAAATTTTGCTCACACCACGTTTCTAACAATGTGGCTAACTGGCGGTGCCGTGGCTCAAAAAACGGCCAGTCGAGAAAACTGTTATCTACCAAGCTGCTCTTAGCCATATTAATCGCCCTCAAAAACAGGTTTTTGTTTGTTGATAAACGCGTTGTAGGCCCGCTCAAAATCGGCTGTTTGCATACAGATAGCCTGTGCCTGCGCTTCGGCTTCTATCGCTTGCCCTGGTGACATATTCCATTCGTGTGCCAGAGCTGTCTTAGTGATGCCATGAGCAAACGTAGGCCCAGCAGCTATGCGGTTGGCGAGAACAACTGCTTGTTCGTATAGCTCATCAGGCTCGTGCAAAGCATTGAAGTAGCCCCAATCGTATCCTTCTTGTGCCTTCATGGTTCTGCCGGTGTAGAGCAATTCCGCAGCGCGGCCTTGGCCGATGATGCGAGGCAACATAGCGCAAGCGCCCATATCACAGCCTGCTAGACCCACGCGGGTAAACAGAAAGCCCGTTTTGGCCGCGGGTGTTGCCAGCCGTAAATCAGATGCCATCGATATAATAGCTCCAGCGCCCACGCAAACGCCGTCAATAGCGGAAATCACCGGCTTGTTGCAGGCGATCATTGCTTTCACTAGATCACCTGTCATGCGCGTAAATTGCAGCAGGCCTTTCATGTCCATTTTGACCAGCGGGCCTATGATGTCGTGCACGTCACCGCCGGAACAGAAGTTGCCACCGTTGGATGCAAATATCACGACGTCGACATCGTCGGCGTAAGGTAGTGCTCTGAAAGTGTCACGTAGCTCGGCGTAGCTGTCGAAGGTGAGCGGGTTTTTACGCTCAGGTCGGTTTAGGCGAATAGTTGCAACGCGGTCGTTAACTTCCCACAAAAAATGCTTGGCTTGGTAGTTGGCCATCTCAGTCATGGTCGCTGCTCCGTAGTAGGTTGAGCGTTTCTTCGGTGTGTTCTATTTGTTGGTTATCCATGGCTTGTAATAACTCATCAACCCAAGTCTCATGAGCCGCTGCCATATCGGCGAATTCTTTTTGTCCCGTTTCGGATAGTTTTACTCGTGTGGCTCGGCGATCTCCGTCTACGGATATTCGCTCTACCGCGCCGTCTTTCTCTAGACGGTCAATAATGCCGGTGACATTGCCGTTTGAGACCATTAGCTGATCGGAAAGCTCAGACATTTTCAAGCCGCTGGGGGTTCGCTCAAGAGCGGACATCACATCAAAACGAGGTAAGGTGGTGTTGAACTCGGTGCGCAGTTTGTTGCGCAGTTGAGTTTCAATATGGCGACTGGTTTTAAGTAAGTGCAACCATAGTCTAAGTCGTTGCTTGCTCAGGCTTCCTGTGTCGCTGTTGTCTTGTTTCATAACTCGCCTCCAGCAATGGGTAATGCCTGACCATTAATACCTTCAGAGCCTTTTCCGCATAACCAAAGCACTGCAGATGCAACTTCTTCTGGCGCAATTAGTCTTTTTTGTGGGTTATGTTTTGCGAGTTCTTCACGGGCTTGCTGCTCATTCATGTTGGTGCGGCTGACGATGTTGGCGATGCTCGCGTCTGTCATGGCCGTGTCCAAAAAGCCTGGGCAGAGCGCATTGGCTGTTATGCCTGAACGGGCAACTTCCTGTGCAACTGCACGTGTCAAACCGACGGAGCCGTGTTTAGCCGCTGTATAGGCTGCGGTGTAAGCGTAACCTTTGAGGCCTGCCGTCGAAGCGATCACAATCAGTCGGCCCCATGCTTTTGGCATGGTCTTTTGCGCTTCTCGCCACGTTAAAAACACACCGGTTAAATTAATCGACAACATCTGCTGCCAACTCTCGAGATCTGTGCGTTGCAGCGGGTTGCTGTTGGCGGCACCAGCGTTGGCGATGGCAATATCTACTGGACCTATGCGCTCAAATAGCGCCGTCACGTCCGATTCATCAGTCACATCACACAGCGCGTACGCTATGTTGCTGTGCTGATCACTGATATTTTTTAAGGGCGCTTCGCGGCGACCACAAATGGTGACGCGCGCACCTGCCTCGGCAAGCGCTGTGGCAATGGCAGCGCCGGCACCACTGCCGCCACCCGTAACTAGTGCGTGTTTACCCTCGAGCTCGCTCATATTTGCATACCCATGCCTTCGCCGCGCTCGGCCAAGCGCTGAAGCTGATCTCTGCCTGGGCCATAAGGGGCTGGCCAAGGTGTTTGCTCATCACCTAAAACTGCAGCTGCATGCAAGGTCCAGTAGGGGTCTGCGAGATGAGGCCTAGCCAAGCACACTAAGTCGGCGCGACCTGCAATCAAGATTGAGTTGACGTGATCGGGAGAATAGATGTTGCCCACTGCCATCGTTGGCACGTTTAGCTCATTGCGAATTCTATCGGCAAAGGGTGTTTGGAACATGCGACCGTAAACCGGAGCTGCATTAGCACTGGTTTGGCCAGCCGAAACGTCGATGATGTCAGCGCCGGCTTGATGAAACGCCGCAGCGATTTCAACGGCATCTTCAGGCGTAATGCCATGCTCTTCTAACCAGTCGGTCGCTGATATGCGCACAGATAGTGGGTTGTCTTCTGGCCACGCATCACGCATGGCGTGGAACACTTCTAGCGGGTAGCGAAGCCGGTTGGCGAGCGAGCCGCCGTATTCGTCCTCACGGGTGTTAGAAATTGGCGAGATGAAGCTCGATATAAGATAGCCATGCGCTGCATGTAGCTCGATCATGTCGAAGCCTGCTCGAGCAGCCATTTCTGTGGCGCTGACAAATTGCGATTTGACTAGATCCATGTCGCTTCGGTCCATCGCGCGGGGCGTTGCGTTGTTGTCGCTCCACGGAATGGCGGATGCAGACATCAGTGGCCAGTTGCCCTCAGCCAGTGGAGCATCCATGGTTTGCCAGCCTAACTGTGTTGAGCCTTTACGACCTGCGTGGCCAATCTGGCAGCAAATTTTGCTTTGTGTCTCAGTGTGAACAAAGTCGCAGAGTCTTTTCCATTGTGCTTCATGATCGCGGTGATACAAGCCTGGGCAACCAGTGGTGATACGCGCGTCTGGAGATACGCAAGTCATCTCTGTATACACCAAGCCTGCACCGCCTTTGGCGCGCTCAGCGTAGTGGCTGAAGTGCCAATCGGTGGGTTTGCCGTCGATGGCTTTGTATTGTGCCATTGGTGATACCACAACACGGTTTTGCAACGCCATACCACGCAGTTTATAGGGAGCGAACATGGGCGCGCGTTTACTGTCTGCTCCTGCCTGTTGTTGGAACCATTGCTCTGCACTACTCAACCACTCTGGGTCTCGCAGACGTAAATTCTCATGGCTAATGCGTTGGCTGCGTGTGAGTAGTGCATAGTTAAATTGCACTGGGTCCAGAGCGAAGTAACGTTCGATATCTTCAAACCACTCAGTTGAATTCCGCGCGGCTGATTGCAAGCGTAGAACTTGTACTCTCCGCTCTTCTTGATAGCGCTCAAATGCGGCGTCAAGGGTGTTCTCAGTGTGGATGTAGCTTGCCAGCGCGATGGCGCTCTCCATGGCGAGCTTGGTGCCTGAGCCTATGGAAAAGTGTGCGGTAGCAGACGCGTCTCCGAGCAAAACGACGTTTTCATGGTGCCACTTTTCACACAAAACCCTCGGGAAGTTGATCCAGGCCGAACCACGAATGTGGTTGGCATTGGTCATCAATGCGTGACCGCCGAGATGGTTTTTAAAGATACGTTCGCAGACAGCGATGCTTTCTTGCTGGCTTATCTCACCAAACTTAAAAGCGTCGAATGTGTCCTGTGCGCACTCGACGATGAAGGTCGCAGTTTCGTCATCAAATTGATAGGCGTGTGCCCAAACCCAGCCATGTTCTGTCTCCTCGAAGATAAACGAGAATGCGTCGTCGAATTTTTGTTTGGTTCCAAGCCACACAAACTTACAGGCACGCACATCAATATCTGGTTGAAAGTGTTCTGTTAGCTCGGTGCGTACGCGTGAGTTTAAACCGTCTGCCGCAACGACTAGGTCGTAGTCTTGACGTAGCTTGCTCAGGTCCTCGACGTTGTGCTCAAAGTGGAGATGTATGTCTAGAGCTTTGCAGCGTGCTTGTAACAAAAGCAGCAGTTTTTTGCGGCCAATGCCACAGAAGCCATGGCCTGTTGAAACGGTGCGGGTGCCGCGATGGTGAACGCAGATATCGTCCCAGTAGGCGAAGTGTTCTCGGATTTGCTCGGCGCTGATCGGATCATTTGCGGCGAGGTTGTCGAGAGTTTCGTCGGAGAGCACGACTCCCCAGCCAAAAGTGTCGTCAGCTCGGTTGCGCTCTAGCACGTGAATGTCGTGCGTTGGGTTTTGCAATTTCATGCTGATGGCGAAATACAGACCCGCTGGGCCACCACCGAGACAAGCTATCTTCATCGCTCTGTGCTCCAAATGACTAAGTACGCAATCGCGTTGGCAGAAACCTTGAGGGTCCGCTGTTGTTGTTAAGAATGGGCCTATCAGAGAGAAACTTCAAGTATAAAATATATATGCTGTAAGTAAATTCTGAGCCTGTTTGTCAATTGCTGTGTCGATGTGCTGACGGTTTTACTGCCGTGGGGCTAATCCTCCGTGTCTAACAGCAGCTGACGCACGGCAAAAACATGATCGTGTGTCTGTGCTCGTATGGAGCGAGTTGTTCATTTTTTGCTCGGTG
>ENA-ORXM01001244-ORXM01001244.1-marine-metagenome-genome-assembly--contig:-NODE-1244-length-36805-cov-7.688058_pt1 | contig 36805 bp, 35 predicted proteins | sample MGYA00237867_ERZ511480 | MGnify/ENA primary metagenome ERZ511480 (study PRJEB26309, sample SAMN06266103) | marine metagenome | isolation source: Algal blade | place: United Kingdom:Sidmouth, United... | reverse complement strand
AAAAAAAGTGGTCTATCACGTCGCCCACAGCTCATGTGAGACAACGCAAACTATAATAACAGAGTAAATTAGTCGGGAATTATATGCAACGTCAGCGATGCTTAAAATCTTGCAGTGCAGCATGCGTTAAATCGCCGAAATACTGCTGCTCAGTGGGCTGCTTAGCTCTGCTTTTGCGCAACTAGCATGTAGTTGATAGCCAGAGAGGGGGTAAGTTTCATACGGCGCTTGAAGGGATTGACCGCCACCCCTGTCTGCGCCGTCAAATCAAATCCGTGAGCGCAGAGCTGAGCGCTGATTTCATCTGGCCGTCGCAGCTTGCGCCAATGGTGTGTCCCCACAGGCAACAGACGCAGAACACGCTCGGCCATAAAGACCGCTGTGAACCATGCCCAAGGATTTCGATTAATGGTCGCAACCACTTGCTGTCCACCTGGACTAACCATTGCGCAGCAAGCAGCCATGTAAGAGTCTAGATCCGCGACATGCTCCACTACTTCCATGTTCAGCAGTAGATCAAAGGGTTCGCAGCCATCGGCGAGTAGCTGCTCCACGCTGCTGAGACGATAATCGATAAGCAGCGAGTTTTCGTTCGCATGCAGTTTGGCGATGTCTATATTGCGCTCAACTACATCAATTGCCGTGACTTGCGCACCTAACCGCACCATCGCTTCTGCCAGCAAACCACCACCACAGCCCACATCTAATACGCGCAGACCAGCAAACGGTTGCTGATCAGAAGCGCCAACGGCTTTGACCTTATCGATCAAGTAGCTGATACGGGTTGTGTTTAGCAGATGCAGTGGCCAGAAAGGCCCATCCGCTTGCCACCAAGTCTCGGCAAGGGCTCGAAAATGCGCGACTTCACTTGGGTCGACGCTCGCAGAAGCAGGTTTAGGCATATTCATAAGGCGTCAGTGTAATTTGCGTGAGGACGGCACGCAAAAGGAAACAAAAATGCTGCTTAAGTTCGTGTGCAAATCAAACTTAAGCAATCTGCGAAAAATGCCGCCACAGCATATATACAAAGATATAATTTGCATATCTTTGTATATACACTATAATCTTGATTCCACTCACTTACCTGATACAGGAAATAATCATGGCTAAGATGTCTAAGAAAAAAGTAAAATCCACAGCCCAGAAATTGGCTAAAAAAGCCGTAAAAAAAGCTGGCGTAAAATCTAAAAACGCAAAAAAAGTGATGAAGAGCGCTGCTAAAGCCGCCGTAAAATCGCTGAAAAAAGGCAAAGCCGGCAAAGCCAAAAAAGCTGCTCGCAAAGTTGCAAAAAAAGCGGCCTAATTGACCCACTGCGCGCTATTGTCGCGCGGTCAATCAAGCTCGCTTGAAACGCCTGCGGATATTGACGCATTAGCACTCTGTGTTAAATCCAGTCTACCGCAGGCTTTTCGCCCAACCTTGCTCTAACTATACGCCGACGATATTCAAGGCGTTTTGGCATATTCAGACACTGGCCCATGCCGCTTTTTTACATGGGACACTCGAGAGCAAAGCTGTGAAAAGCAAAAAAGAAAAGAAAAATAAGAAAGAAGCGCAAATACTCATTCGGCTCGATGAGACTATGCGCGATGAATTCTCCGCGGCCTGCGCCGACCTCGACACCACCGCTTCGCGAGAAATAAGACGTTTCATCAAACGTTTTTTAGCTCGCTACGAAAAAGGCGAGCTGGACGATAAATAGGCCTTCGTCCCTCCCCCGCATGCCCATCTAGTTCCTGCCTCAAGAATTGCACTTTATCCGTGCTTGTAATATAGCCTGCGCACCGGTCATAAAGCTGTCATCCCAGCTCTGCATCATTGTTTTATTTATCAAAGCAACGTAACAGACTAGTTAGGGAGAAACTCGGCATGCGCATCAACCGGATTAAACTGGCCGCAACAGCGATTAGCCTCGGCTTTATTATGACAGCTTGCGACAGCAGCGACGACGACCCTGTCGTGGGCGACGCCATTGGCAACGAGCTGAGCCTTAAAGTACTACACATCAACGACCATCACTCGCACCTAAACGACAGTAGCGGCAGTCTAATACTCGGCGGAATCAAAACCGATGTCCGCATTGGAGGTTTTACACGGGTGGTCGAGATGTTCAACATACTCAGCAACACCGATACGCCTGTACTCAAATTGCACGCGGGCGACGCGATTACCGGAGACCTCTATTACACGCTGTTTAACGGTGAAGCCGACGCGGCGATGATGAACGAAGTGTGTTTTGATGCATTTGCGCTAGGCAATCATGAATTTGACGACGGCGATCAGGGATTAGCTAATTTTTTAGACTACCTGCAAGAAGGTGACTGCAACACTGAAGTGTTGGCAGCTAACGTCAAGCCCGAAGTCGGCGTCTCACCGCTGGCCATGAACAGTGCCACAGATTATTTCAAACCCTACATCGTTAAAGAATACGACAGTGTAAAAGTTGGCATTGTCGGTATCGACATCGCCAGCAAAACCAAAAACTCTTCCAGTCCAGACGAAACAACCAATTTTTTGGACGAAACGACCACTGCTCAAGCGACGATAGACACCTTAAAGGCAGAAGGTGTGACGCGCATTATTTTAATGACGCACTATCAATACGAAAACGACCTTCGATTAGCTGCGGCCCTTACCGATGTTGATGTCATCGTCGGTGGCGATTCACATACCCTACTGGGAAGTGCTTATAACGAATTGGGTTTGAACTCCGCAGGCGAATACCCAACCCAGCTGAACAACCTCGACGGCGACCCAGTCTGCGTAGTACAAGCATGGCAATACAGCAGTGTAGTGGGCGAGCTGAACGTCACTTTTGATGCTGACGGAAAAGTTAGCAGCTGCACGGGGCAACCTCACCTCCTACTGGCAGATAGCTTTTCTCGTGAGGATAGCGAGGGTGAAGATGTTGAATTAAGTGGCGATGTACTGGCAGCGGTTCAACAAGAGATTGCCGTGTCGCCGGTCGTTGATATCGTTGCACAAAACATCGAGGCCTCGGCAGTTTTAGCCGCTTACGAAAGCCAAGTAGCAGATTTAAAAGCGGCAGAGATTGGCAACAGTGTCGACACACTTTGTCTGGAACGCATACCGGGTCAAGGGGTGAGCAGCCTTTGCGATGCGTCTGAAACCGCTACTCAAGGCAGCGATATCGCAAACATCGTCGCATTGGCATTCAAAACCATGAGCATCACCTCAGATATTGCTATTCAAAACGGCGGCGGCGTAAGAACAGATATAGCTGCAGGCCCACTGTCTATTGGCGATGCCTACACCCTGCTACCTTTCTCAAACACCTTGGTCGAACTGCAAATGACAGGAGCCGAGATAAAACAAGTACTGGAAGAGGCCTTGGATTACGCATTGCAAGAAGACGGCTCTACTGGTGCATACCCATACGCTTCAGGCCTGAGATGGCAAGTGGATGCGAGTCAAGCCATGGGTTCGCGATTCACTGCGCTAGAGGTGAAGCTGAAAGAGGAAAGCACATGGCGTGCGCTGGTTCTCGACGAACTCTATACCGTGGTGACCAACAACTACATCGCGGGCGGCAAAGACGGGTATCTCACCTTTGGCACAATATCAGCTCAAGAAGGCAGAGTAGTAGATACTTACCTAGACTACGCGCAATCCTTTGTAGACTACGTAACAAGTCGAGACGGTGGACAAATTTACAAACTCGACCCCTCAGAGTACAGCACGCAAAGCTACCTACCTGCACCTTGAGCACAGCTGGACCGTGTGCAACCCAAAGTACCATTAAGTAAGTGATATGGCTGTGCTCGGCAGACGCACATTACACAACCAAAAACGGCGCCCAGAAGGGGCGCCGTTCATTGGCCATTCGGCTCACAACACCGAGTGGGATTTCTCTCTCACAAGAAATTCTTTTCACAAAGATGATGTTTAACTCATCTTTTTAGTGCGCTGGATCAAACCGCAGCACCTTTGCTGATTCATTTGGACGCTTTAGCTGAGCAACTTCTTCTTCAGTCAGTGCCTCTGGCCGTGCCAATGCGTTAAGATGTGTACGCATAAGATCAAACGAGTCCCACATTTGCGAAGACATCTGCATGCAGCTCTCTAGAGGTGAATCGCTCAAGCTGCGCTTGGCGTCAAGTTCAAACTGAATACCGTTCAGACGACGCTGTAACTGCAGCGGTGCTTTTGCAATCTCTGACTTGATCAACTCAGCGCGTTTAACTTCAAACATGTCCGGATCAGACTCATACAGCTCTTTCCAGAAATCAAAATCGAAAGCGTCGTTTGGGGTATTTAGCGTGGCTGACATGATGTTGCTCCGATTGTTTAGGCGGGCAGACCGTTGTGCGGTCAAACCGTTTCGATGAGGCAATGTTACGAATCTGAGTCACCAGAACAAGCAAAACGCCCCGCATTTGGGGGTTCGGTCACACAAACCCCTCAGCCGGAACAAACGATGTGAATAAGTTCACATGTTTTTTCTGTCCAGCGCCGTGAATCTTGGCTTAACAGGGGTAAGTTTGCGCACTGACAGGCCGCTATAGGCTTCGGCTGTCTTATTTGCGAGACAGTGCGGTGTGCTCCAGTGCAGCTACACTTAATTTCGACGTGCGATTATTGCATGTAGATAACATGCTGCAGAAAACGCAATTTACATGTACGTTTGAGAACGTAAAGCCTTAAAATACAAAGAGCTAGTCGTTCACGGTTGTCTAGGTACAACCGTGCTGTATGCAGAACTTAAGTGCCGACTCGAAGTCATTTTGAGATGTTAACCGCTGAATCCGTCCAATAGACGTATTGAGATTTGGCATAAAGCTAGTAGAGGAATTCAGGTGTATAGACCATTTGCCATTTTCATCCCCGCCTACAACGCGGCACTGACAGTGCCTGCTGTGTTAGATCGCATCCCAAGCGAAATGTGGGAATACTGTGTCGGCTGCTACGTCATCAGCAAAGCAAGCTCTGATAACACGATCGAAGTGGCAGAATCACTACGAGAAAAATACCCCAAGGTACGCGCTGTAGGCGGTGACACCAACTTGGGCTACGGTGATTCGGTCAGGACAGGACTAGAAGCCTGCCTTGGCAACAAAGACGCTGAATACATTGTATGTCTTCACGGCGACGGCCAGTACCCGCCGGAGAGCATGCCTTCCATGCTTCAGTACATGCAGGAAAACAACACCGACATTCTGCAGGGCTCGCGACACAAATTTAACACCGCTCGAGCCGGTGGCATGCCCATGTACAAAGTCATCGGTGGCAAAATCCTCACGGCAATGGAAAACTTCGTTTTTGGTTTAAAAATGACGGATTACCATTCCGGATACATGATGTACAGCCGCCACGCGCTGGAAATGCTGCCGATCGAAGAGCTCAGTTACTACTTCGACTTCGACCTCGAGGCGATCGCTGCAGCAAAAGCAATTGGCTTGAACATTGACGAAGTGGGCATTCCTACACACTACGGCGACGAAGAGTCCTACCTCAACCCCTTCCTCTACGGTACTTTTTGCCTGAAGGTAATGGGGCAGTCGATTCTAGGCAAATACCGCCGCTTGGCAAAAGTACAGCACGCCAAAGCCAAGGCAGAAGCAGCGACTACAAAAGCGGCCGCAAAAGAGCCTCAAAAAAAAACAACTGAAATGAAGCGAGAGGAAGTTCGAACATGAGCACAATCTTAGTCACTGGCGGTGCCGGTTATATTGGCAGCCACGTGGTCAAACTGCTCACAGGACAGGGTGAAAACGTCGTCGTACTCGACGATCTATCCACGGGTTTTGAAGAGTCAATCCTAGGCGGCGCAACCTTAGTCAAGGGCAACACCCGCGATCGTGACGTACTTGATAAAATCATGTCCGAGCATAAAGTCGACACAGTTATGCATTTTGCGGCACACACTATTGTGCCCGAGTCTGTCGAAGATCCTCTGAAATACTACGGCAATAACACCGTCGGCACTCACACGCTACTGCAAGCCTGTCAGGCACACGGCGTGAAAAACTTCGTCTTCTCTTCTACTGCGGCAACCTATGGCGACGCACCTAGCGGCCCTTGCTCAGAAGATATGCCAACAGCACCCATCAATGCCTACGGCATGTCTAAATTGATGAGCGAGCGTATGCTGCAAGATCTCGATCCAGTGTGCGAGATGAATCATGTGATTCTGCGCTACTTCAACGTGGCGGGTTCGGACCCCGATGGCGAGATCGGCCAGTCCACCGAAAAAGCGACGTTATTGGTTAAAGTTGCGGCAGAGCACGTCGTGGGTAAGCGCGACAAGCTGTACATTTTTGGTACTGACTTTGACACGCCAGACGGCACAGGCATTCGCGATTACATCCACGTATCTGATTTGGCTTCGGCCCACATCAGCGCCTTACGCTACCTGCGTGATGGCGGCACGAGCACTCTACTGAACTGCGGTTACGGCCATGGGTACAGCGTGCGTGAAGTGATAGAAACCGTTCAAAAGGTTGCCGGCCCAACGGTCAACATGAACGTTGAAGAGCAACCTCGCCGTGCGGGTGATCCACCCAGCTTGGTAGCCAAGGTAGACAAGATACACAAAACTCTCGATTGGAAGCCCCAGTATGATGATTTAGAAATCATTGCCCGCACATCCATCGACTGGGAACGCAAGCTGCTAGAAAAGCGCGGTAGCTGAAAAAGCTGCCGTGCCAGTTAATGGTCTGCGAGAAGATGCCCGCCAATTTGGCGGGCATTTTTTTGAGCTAAATTTGTATCTCTCGTGCAACTTCTGTCCTCAGCAAAGCTCAGTCACGCACTTGTCACCGGCACTCTGTGGTTGTCGCACCGGAAACACCACGTCATAAGCCCACGTAAAAAACAGAGCAAATACAACCACGAACGTCGAGATGACTACATCTGTAAGCAAAGCTTGACCTATTGTTAAACCTAGCCACCACACTAAAATCGGTACAGAGGTTGTTATCAATACAACCTCAAAGCCGATCGCATGAAAAATGCGCCTCACAAAACTGCGATCACTTGACACCCTACCCGCTTGAGCCTCGAATTTGTCGTAGACCCAGTTGTAGATCAAGTTAAGTATCATCGCCTTCACAGAGATCAACACAGATAGAACACCGATATCGCTGAATTGTCGCTCAAAAAAAACCGCGCCCGCTGGGGCCAGAATTAATAGCAGTAGAAATTCAAACAGACACGTGTAGCGCACCCTATCCCACTTCCCACGTATAACAACTAGTTGCTGCACGGGCTGACTCCAGATATAAATTCAGACTGGATTATCCAACTGATATTTTGGCATTAAAAGTTTGATACTATCTATTTTTCGGATAGTTAGAGCGCCTCAGTTATGCCAAATTTGGATCAACTGCACGCCTTTGTGACTGCGGTCGACACGGGCTCATTCTCCGCCGCCGCCCGCCAACTTGGCAAAGCTCAATCAGCAGTCAGCACTGCGATCATCAATTTAGAAATTGACTCAGATGTAGAGCTTTTCGACCGCAGCGGACGCAGCCCCACGCTCACGGTGTCAGGCGAGCGCTTACTGCGTTACGCACGCAACACGCTCAGAAGCGCGCAAGAGTTTGATGCACAAGCTAGCTCAATTACCGCGGGCGTCGAAAAAACCATCGGCGTAGCCATTGAGCAAGGTATCTTCGTGCACTCCCTGATGGATTTATTCGGAGAGCTGGCAGAGGAATTCCCTCACTTGCAGTTGGATATTTTCGACCCTGTTCCGACGGAAGTCGCCGACCTACTGAAGTCAGGTCGAGCTGATATCGGCATCATGATCGAACAAGAAGGCTATCCCCAGGGATTCCACTTCACGGGTATCGGTCATTCACAACTGATACCCGTTTGCTCGTCCAAGCACCCGCTCGCTAGCCTAGAAAGCATTTCCCATGCGGATTTGCGCCAACACAGGCGGCTCATCAGCCACAGCTTGACAGCCGATAGCCGCGCGCACCGACAAGAGCAAAAAAGCCCAAAAATCTGGACGGGAGAAGGTCCTTTTTTGGTGCTGGATTTAGTGCTCTCGGGCCTTGGCTGGTCAGAGTTACCTTGGACAGTGGTGTGCGAGAAGCTCGAAGACGGCTCGTTACATCGGCTGAGATATAACTACCAGCACTCGAGGATACTGCAAGGGGTAGACGTGGTTTGGACCGATAAAAGAGCACTGGGGCCCAGCGGTCGCTGGTTGCAGCAAAAGTTATTAGATCTACCAACAGACCTGTGGGTAGAGCCACTGTAGAGTAAAGACCTAGATTTCGATATCCAGACGCAAGCCTGAGTGGTCACAGACACGCCGCGCTAGCACTTGGGCAAATGCACGGTAGATAGCCGTTTGCACCGTCACAGGCGCGCTATCAAAAAAACCATCGCGCACCCTATAAGCAAACACTTCCGTGATTGCCACAACGCTATCTGGGCTTGGCATGTCGCTGACAAAACCCGTCTCGCCGACATAATCGCCGTCACCCATCAAGCGCAAGGGTTCACCTGTGGTAGCCTCGACACGGGCCAAGCCATCGGCGATCAGATACAAAGCGCCAGCCACCTCTCCCGCGACCACCAGCTTGTCTCCACGCTCAAATTTCACCATTTGACTGCCGCGCAGTAGCTCGGCTAAATCAAACTCGCTGAAGTTCTGGAAAAAACTGTGCTGCGACAAAACTTGCAGCATTTCCCCGGGCTTTTTGTGACCGCCATGAACCAATTCATCAATGACTTCTCGCAACGCCGCTGCCATCTCACGGCCACTCTGAAAGCGGTTTTCAGGCTTCTTTTTGAGCGCCTTAACCAACACTGAGTTCAAGCTCATGGGCAGGTGAGGCATAAAACTGTGCAGTTGTGGCGCGGGTCGACGCAGCACCACACTAAACAGCTCTTTCACCTTACGCGCGTTGAACAATCGCTTGCCGGTCAACATTTCAAACATCACGGTGCCCAGCGAGTACAAGTCCGTGGGTGGCCCCAACGAATGCCCCTGGATCTGTTCTGGCGACATGTAGTTAGGCGTACCCAGCGATGCCTTGCGCCCAGCCTCCGCTACTTGGTCCATAGGCACAGCGATGCCGAAGTCGAGCAGCTTAGCGCGACCGTCTGGGGTGAGCATGATGTTTGTAGGCTTGACGTCTCGGTGGATAAAACCTTGGCCGTGCAGATAATCCAAGGTTTCACAGCATTGAATGATTATTTCCAAAACTTGGCGTACGGGCAACAAAGGCTGGCCTTTGCCGTGAGTTTTGAGTGTCGTACCCTCAACTAGCTCTAAAACTAAGTAGTTGAGTGTCTGAGTGGTGCCCACCGTGAACAACGACACGATGCCTGGGTGATCAAGCCGTGTTGCCGCAGCCACTTCTGTGAGAAAGGCCCGATAATGCGCGGGCTTGCGCTTGATCGGCTCCTCATCGCCCATGCCCAACTGTTCAGGTGTCAATCGCTCTGAAATTTTGATCGCCACAGCGCGATTCTCGCGCGAATCCCACGCACGATAAACCGTGCCGCAGGTTCCTTTCCCGAGCACGCCTTCTATCTGGTAGTGATCAATTTGGCTCGGACACGAAATCTCGTTGTCCGTTCGCCTAGCCACAGATGCCATGTACCTTAGAATTTTCTCTTCTTACGGCTTTACACTATAGCAAAGCGATTAAATTGTTCCCTGCACTCCGTCAAGCGGGAGCGCTCTCCTGCATCTGGAGTACAGCTTCTTTCTGCAAGCCTTGCATGTCACCATTCGACATAAACACACAGCAATCGCCCGGCTGCAGGGTATCTTCAAGTAGCGCCAGCGCATCTGCCACATTTTGGCAAAACCGCACCTTTGAGCCCAAAGCACGCCGCAATGCCTGCGCCGCTTCCGCCTCTGGATCTAACGCAAACATCAACACCTCATCGGCTTGCGCCAATGCTTCTGGCAATGCCGCCGTGTGCACACCGCCTCGCATGCTATTTGAGCGCAGCTCCAAAACGGCGACCAGCCGCCTATTTGCGTGACGTTCCGCCAGCCCCGCAAGGGTGGCACGGATAGCCGTTGGGTGATGAGCAAAGTCATCATACAACACCGCCCCTTTTCGTTCACCGAGAAAATCCAAACGGCGCTTAACGCCGACAAATTGACACATGGCTTCAAGGCTATGCTCTATCGTCACACCCGCGTGGCGCGCCGCCATGATAGCTGCAACCACGTTCAAGGCATTGTGGCGTCCCGCCATTTGCCAACTCTGCACCTGATAACGGGAAGCTGCAAAATCAAAGTCTATACCACCATCTGGCTGCTGTTCAGACAACCGCCAGTCCGCATTTGCGCCGTCAGCAAAGCTTTCGCTCTCAGACCAACAGCCCTGCGACAAGACATCGGCTAAAGCTTCCGAGTCCGCATTGAACAATACTTTGCCTTTACTCGGTACGCAGCGCATTAGGTGGTGGAATTGACGTTTAATCGCGTCTAGGTTTTCAAATATATCAGCGTGATCAAACTCAAGGTTATTGAGGATCAAAGTATTGGGGCGGTAATGTACAAACTTCGAGCGTTTATCAAAGAACGCCGTGTCGTATTCATCTGCCTCAACCACAAAAAAAGGCGACTCGCCCAAACGCGCCGAGACTGAAAAATTGCCCGGCACACCGCCGATAAGAAAACCGGGCTTGAGTCCAGCGTGCTCTAGCAACCAAGCCAACATGCTCGACGTAGTGGTTTTACCGTGCGTACCGGCAACCGCTAAGACCCAGCGATCACGCAACACCACTTCGCCCAACCACTGAGCACCCGAGGTATAAGGAAGGCGAGAGTCCAGCAGCGCCTCGACCTCCTCGTTACCACGTGACAACGCGTTGCCAACGATGACTAAATCGGGTGCAGTCTTGAGGTTGTCGGCACTATAGCCATGGCACAACTCTATGCCAAGCTCCGCCAATTGATCGCTCATCGGCGGATAAAAAGCGCGATCAGAACCCGATACTCGATGCCCCAACTCACGCGCCAAACGCGCAACGCCACCCATGAATGTGCCGCAGACACCAATAATATGAATATGCACTTAAAACACCTACAACGCTGTGGGCGCGACCGAGGCGATCACCACAGCACTTAAAAAGAAAAAGCTAAGCGACAACGCCGCCGCTGTTAGCTGATTAAACCCGCAGGCCAGACGCAAAATCCGAGACCAAATCAGCAGCGACCACATCATCAGAATCATCTGACCCCACATGATCCATTGAGGAAGCTCTCCGTTTTCAGCAGCGCCAACCGCTAGAGCCCACGGCCAAGCCACCAAGGCCATCACGGCGCTGATGCCGCAAATAGCTGTCAAACTCTGCTCAAAACGAGACCTGTGCTGTCGCACCGCCAGACAGCCGTACAAAAACAGACCGTTCAGCAGCACTTCAACCAATGCCAGAAACAAGGCACCAGCAAAGCCATACCAAGTAAAAGTGACCACCACATTGGCCGTCAACATCATTAACACGGCGATTGTGAGCGTGGATCGCCCAACCGGCACTTGATCGGGCGTGGCCTTAAAAAAAGCCAATCGCACAAATAAAAACAACAGATTTAGCAAAGCCTTCTTGTCTCAATTGCGGCGTCAGAGCGTCACCAACGTGGCATAATACCAGTGCTAGACGGTGACTGGTGCTGCGAATCTGCTTCTTCAAGCGAAATCCACGCACTCAACCACCGCCACCCTCTTTTTTCGAACCTCTGACCCAATGGCGACCATGCAACAGCTGACGATCACACGCCCCGACGACTGGCACCTCCATCTACGCGACGGCTCTGCCATGCCAGATGTACTCGCGCACACCGCTGAGCACTTTGGCCGCGCCATTGTCATGCCCAACCTCACACCGCCTGTCACCACAGTCAGTGCCGCACTCAAATACCGAGAGCGCATCCTCGACGCACGCCCTGAGGACAACGAATTTCAACCACTGATGACGCTCTACCTAACCGAGAGCACCTCAGTCGATGAAATTGACAAGGCCATGGCCACAGGCCATATCGTCGCAGCCAAACTCTACCCTGCGGGCGCCACCACCAACTCAGCGGCGGGCGTCAAAAACATCCAAAACATCTACCCCGTGCTCGAGCGTATGCAGGCAGTGGGCATGGTGCTGTGCGTGCACGGCGAAGTGGTTGATCACGACATCGACATCTTCGATCGAGAACCGGTATTTGTGGAGCGAACGTTGCGCACCCTTGTGCAGGACTTCCCCACTTTGCGTATCGTCGCAGAACACATCACCACACGTGAAGCCGCACTTTTTGTTGAAGCCGGCCCCGAAACTTTGGCCGCCACCATCACCCCACAGCATCTGCTCTACAACCGCAATGCATTGTTAGTGGGTGGCGTGAAGCCACACTATTACTGCTTGCCAATTCTCAAACGCGAAACTCATCGCCAAGAACTGCTGCGCGTGGCCACCAGCGGTAGTAACAAGTTTTTCCTCGGCACCGACTCTGCCCCACACCCACAACACCTAAAAGAAAACGCTTGTGGGTGCGCCGGGTGTTATTCGGCCCACGCGGCACTGGAGCTCTACGCCGAGGCCTTTGATTCAATAGACGCCCTCGACAAGCTTGAAGCTTTTGCCAGCCATAACGGCCCCGATTTTTACCAACTGCCGCGCAACACTGATACCGTTACCTTAATCAGAGGCGAAACCCCTGTACCGTCTAGCTTCCCCTTTGGAGAGCATGTGGTCACACCGTTGCGCGCTGGCGAAAGTGTTGCTTGGCACTACGGAGAAGCCAACTGATGGCCATTACTCCTTACACGCCAGGTAACGCAATTAATCTCAACTCTCGCTTCCGCGGTTTTTTGCCCGTAGTTGTCGACGTTGAAACAGGTGGTTTTAACAACGGCACTGATGCACTGCTAGAAATAGCAGCGGTCACGGTGGGCGTAAATGACCAAGGCAAGCTCGAACCACAAGAAGCGGTCTCCACTCACGTGATTCCCTTCGAAGGCGCAAACATGGATCCGAGCTCGCTGGCGGTGAACGGCATCGATCCTTACCACCCACTGCGGGCGGCCCGCAAAGAGCAAGATGCGCTGGGCTACATTTTTAAACCCGTGCGTGAAGCGGTAAAGAATGCTGGTTGTACCCGCGCTATATTGGTTGGGCACAACGCTGCATTTGATCAAGGCTTTTTAAATGCAGCTGTGGCACGTACGGGCATCAAGCGCAATCCCTTCCACCCTTTCAGCAACTTCGACACGGTTAGTTTCGCAGGATTGGCACTAGGCCAAACCGTTTTAGCAAAGGCCGTACGTGCTGCGGGTATCAGCTGGGATGACACAGAAGCCCACTCAGCATTGTACGACACACAAAAAACTGCTGAATTGTTTTGCTTTGTGATCAATCAGTGGGAAGGCTTACACCAGAAAACCGAAGTGTAGAAAAAACAAAGCTGGCCCGAATAAACACGCACGTTCGAGCCAGCTCCGCCTAGCTTTGCTGCAATCTGGAACGCTTGACAGCTATCCAGTAATCAACCAAACACCCACGCCAATCATCAAGGTGCCAGCGATTCGGTTCATCAGCCTCACATTGCTGCCCTTGCGCAGCAGATGCGACAACGAACGCCCGCCCAAGGCGTAAAGCATCAAACATATAAATTCGAGCAACAGCACCATCGCCGTCAATACACCTACCTGTGGAGCAAGTGGCAATGCATGACTGAGAAACGGAGGCATCAGCGCCACCATAAAAGCCCAGCCTTTAGGGTTGGCAATAGCGGTAAAAAAGCCCTGCATCACCAATGAGCCACGACTCACCGACGCTCCCAGCTCACCGCTCTCCGGTATAGCCATTCGCCCGCGCGAACGCCACATCTGCACACCCAAATAGCCCAAATACAAGCCACCGCAGAGCTTGAACGCAGTGAACATGGCTGGGTAGCGCAGCATAATCGCGGCAACGCCGACCATCGACAAGGCAGTCACCAAACCCACACCCACCAATTCACCCGCCATCATCCACATGGCGCGGCGTACACCTACTGTCATGCCCAGCGTCATCGACAAGGTCATGCACATGCCTGGCGTAATAGAAACAAAAAAGAACGTAGGAATAAAGACGGCCAACAAGGCCATATTAATGAAGGCATCCAAGACGGTATCACCAGTGCGCACGAGACCCAATGCCTCGCCGAAAAACAGCACAGCATATACCTTCAAGGGGCCGTGCACGAACAAAAACTTCCGAACTGTTTAACTGGTGCGCTTGCTTTGCTGGTTTGCGACTAAAGTAGCGAGCATTTACCGCATACTTCACCAAGACATCTCGTCACAGCAACAGATATTTGAGCACCTAAGTATCGACAAAAACTGAATGGCGTAACCCAGCTTTCATGTTTTTCCTTTGAACCCAAACCGCGCCAAATACTGCCAAAGCTTTTTGATGTCCTGCACTGCATAAGCACCGCTATTGACAGCAGCACCAAGAATCAGCGCGTCGAGTTTTCCATCAACAGCCAGCTCTTTGGCGATGTTGATGTAGCGTGTACCTCTGTAATTCGGGTGATAACTCATTTGCTCAATACTTAGCTCGTAGCCTTCATGCCAGCGAATAGGTACCGAGAGCGCCTGAGCATGCTCTTCAATCTCGGTGGATCTATACACCGGATCTAACGCGAGGTACTGCACATCTGCTGCCAGTGAAACAAAGCCGTGGATCTGCGCTTCGATATACGAATCAAGTATGTCCCGATTATCTTGCGTCGCTAGCTCGATAAGCGCACCCAAAAATTCTTCAGTCGCGAAACTTTCCGGCTCGAAAACACTGTCTGGATAACAGAACGTGCTTCGCTCAAGCACATGGGGTTTCAAACAAAAAAAGGCCGATCCAAAACGAGGCGCTGCGCCTGTTTTGAGACCGTTAAAATTGACCGCACCATACTTCGGTCTTAGCTCTTGCGCGCTGTTATCGTAAGCGCCGGCAAATATACGCTGCTCCCACAACCATCGGTCACCACCAAGGTGTGCTGTCAGGCCACCATTGCTTGTACCCGTCTCAAACTGGGATTGTATTTGATCGTCTCCAGCGATAGCTAAAAGCAGCGGCGAGCCATCGGCAGTCAACCTATCGGGGTGAAAATTTATCGTGACGTCATGACTGTGCACACAGGCCCTACCTGTGGATTTGGCTCTTATGACTTCGATAGCTCGTCGATGCGCCGCACAATTCAATTGCGTCACTATTTGTTACCTCTAAACAAAAAATCTCGGCCTCTTAGCTGCTCGCACTGAACGGGCAGTCCCGCTACAAAAACGAGAGCAATGACCTCACTTGTTCAGTGCAACTAATCCAGCTCAGTTTTACAACTGACTGGCCACGTATCACCTAGGCGATAACCCTGCGGCCACGGATCATCGGGATCAAGCATGTGCTGATGCGTTCCTGTTATCCACGCCCTGCCGCTAATCTCAGGGATAATCGCCGCCGTATTGCCTACTTGAGCAGTACTGACAATGCGACCGTGGAACTCAGAGTCGATAATGGAGCGTGCGGTGAAGGTATCGCCAACCTGCATTTCACCTTTGGCATGCAACAGCGCCATTCGTGCAGATACGGCCGTTCCAGTCGGCGAACGATCCACTTTGCCAGGTTGAATCGCGACCGCAGATCTGGCGCTCAAATGACCGTCTTCGCGAGTGAGTGGCCCAGCAAAAAGACAAAACGAAAAGTGTCGCCAATCCGGGTTATCTGGATGTGTAAATTGCAGCTGCTGATTGGCCGCATTGGTAATTTGCACACCGAGCTTGGCCAAGTCTCCCGCCTCATTAGCAAGCAACAAAAAACCTAAGCTCTGCGCATCCACCACCACAAAACTGTCCCCGCCAAACGCGGTATCGACCAGGATACTTCCCAAGCCCGGCACTTCTAGCGTGACACCCATCACGCCAGCGAACGATGGCAAGTTTTGCACATAGACACGCTGCACCGCGCCACCAGCACAATCGGCACGAACACGCACCAATCCACCGGGCGCTTCCAGCACCATCTTTGTCACAGGCTCTTGCATTTCAATAATGCCGCTTTCCAACAATACCGTTGAAACACAGATAGAATTTGAGCCAGACATAGGCGGCGTATCTTCAGGCTCCATAATAATCCACCCCATTTGTGCTTCGGGGTTCTTCGCTGGCACCAACAGATTGATGTGCCGGAACACTCCACCACGTGGCTCATTGAGTAAGAAGTTACGCAGCGTTTGATCTTCAGCAATCCAACAGCGCTGCTGCCAAAGAGTGTCGCCCGGTGGCGGAGTAACACCGCCGACAACCACATCGCCAACCTCTCCCTCGGCATGACATGAAATCACGTGAATGGACTTACTGCTGCGCATCCGCTTTTACTCCTTGACGTGAGGTGGCTCGTTTAGATTCTGTACTGGCTTGCGAGCACTTTCAAGATTTACATGTCCAGAATCAGGTGCGGTTGTCCATCTGAGGTTTTCTCCTTGGAGCTACCTTCGGGACCCACCACGCCATTGACCCTGTGCCGAAAGTTGGAAAAACTTTCAAAGCTCACCACATCCACCGCTTGATCTAACTTTAACGACACCTGAAACCAACCTGGCCGCACAGGAGTAAGCGACAGTAGTTCCGCTTCGAAGCTGTGACCACGAAATTTTCCGCGCACTTTTCCACCCACCACCCAGCACTCGGGCGCCTGACTTGCAATAGCAGCGCTGAGCGTATTCCAGTCGCGAAAGCCGTGTCTCTGCGCGATAAGCTCCAGTGAGCGACTGTGACTGATAGACTCACCACTCAATTGTAGTTCTGCACGTAGTTGTTTGGCCTCTTTTTTAGCCTGCGATATTGTCGTCAGTTTGTCGTTCACGACGATTGCTCCTGTTCACTCATAAACAAACCCCACTTGAGCTGCGAGTGCCGGGCAGCAAAAAGCAGAACCCAAACCGTTAGCAGTAACAGCAGCATTTCGGCCAAAGGGCCAGCAATCCATATACCCCATTCACCCACGCCAAAAGGCAGGATAAGAGTCAGGGGTATGGCAAAGATAAATGGCTTAGACAATGCCAACACCGCTGCACGCTTTACATCGCCTATGGCTTGGAAATAACTAGAAATCATTATCAGCGGGCCTGCCACAAAAAAAGCCAAGACCATCACCGGCATAATACGCGCAACTTCACTGATAACGAGAAGATCATCAACAAAATAGCCCGCAATTGGTTCGGCAAAACTGCCAAGAACCCACTGAGAAAATAGCCCATAAATCAATGCCACTTTAAACGCTATCATGAAGCTTTTATTAGAACGAAGCCAAAGCTTTGCCCCAAAGTTATTCCCAGCAATAGACTGCATGGCAAACGACAAACCCAATAGTGGCAAATACACAAACGTGATAACTCGAGTGATAATGCCGTAGGCAGAAATCGTGTTTTCATAGTTGCCACTGCCAACCATTTGCACTGCAAATACGATCGTGGCCGAGCTCAATGCCAAGCCAACAAAGCTCAAGCTCTGAGGCGCACCCAATGCAAATATACTGCGCCACGCTGACGTTAAACGGTATCGAGCAAGTGTGTTGAAGCGAAGTTGAGTTTGCCCTTTTACACGGAAGCCTACAATCAAGACTAATGCGAGCAGTTGGGCAAATACAGTACCAAACGCTGACCCCGCCACACCCCAACTTAACTGAGCAATCAACACGTAGTTGAACAAGATATTGGCCAACGAGACCATTAAGCTCATCGCGGCCATAAAACCTACGCGGCCCTCATTGCGCAGCGCATCAGAGTTCACACTCAATACAAAAACCAGCGGAGATGAAAACACCATGATGCGCAAATACACATCACCCATCTCTGCCAGCATCACCGAGCCGCCTGCTGCCAGAAGCACTGCTTTCTCTCCGAGCAACAAATACAGTGCGATAAGACAAGCACCCAACAAAAGGGCAAGTCCATGAGCACCAGAGAAAATCGCTTGCGCGCGGTCGAGTTCTTGAGCACCGAGTGCACGCGCGAGCAAACTCGACATACCGGAAGACACAAGGGTCGACAAAGCTACAATCAGCATATAAGCGGGGAACATTAGCGTTACGGAAGCTAATGCATCTGGGCCAACATAGACGCCCAAAAAAAGAGCATCAGCCACAGTCAGCAATCCATTCATACTCATGACAAGCACGATGGGTAGAGTGGTTTTCAGAAAAATACGACCGAGAGGACCCTCGGTAAAAGCGTTGACGTTGGAGTCAGACATGATCTAGCACACCTCTGCCGCAGCTCACTATCTGGAAGGGGCTCGCATTGCCAACCGCGCGAGATGCGTGGAGGAAAAAAGCTAAATCAAAATGAACAGAACTTCACCTAACATGACTGTTAGCGAGCGGCAGGTGCCTGTAACCTGCGCGGATTATGCGGCCCTTCTATTTAATAAGTCAAGCGCTGTAAAAAAACAACGCTCTTAACAATTAACAAATACCACAATGACGACCCTACACACTCACTGCAACAACCGAGCTGCGCGAACGCCTGCGCAAAAGGAAAACAACGGTTGTTGATAACACCAGAGCTACAGCTAAGCAAAACAGGTACTCGAGAAATAAGCTTTGAGCGGTGAAGTGAAAGTTGAGCGCAGGATTGAGCCCAAGCACAACGGGGAAAACCCAAGAGATCGTGGACAGCGATGAACAGAAGGCAAACAGCAACAGCTCTGATGTGCTGGCTCTTTTTAAAACGTTTCTACCTCGATATCGCCACAGACACGGCATGATTAGTTTATGAATCAGGTAACCATTCAAACTTAACAACGCGACAATCGCCAGCTTAGCGTGAATTTTTGGGTTGAGAAGTTTTTCTGGGCTGATCTCATAATATTGCAGCAAAAAGCCAAAGCCGGTAAGCCACAAAACAACCAAACCGAGCGCTGTTAGATAGGCTGCATGCTCCGCCATGTCCAGTGCACTTCGCGACATTCGACCGGAAAGTAAACAACGCAATAAAAGAAAGTCGATACTGATCGCAACACCAAAACCTAAAACCAAACCCAACACATGCAGTATAACAAGTGCCTTGTGCAACGTAATCGTTGCAAGCACATCTAGAAACATTCCAACGCCCTATCACCTTAATATTCTTAGTCGAAAGTGCTGCCTTACAAGCAAACACAGAGGTGAAATCGTGCACATACACATCGACAGCAAAAGTCGACTAGTGCTCGTTTTGCAGCATTACTTTATATGGAAAGACAGTGTTTTATCAACCCTAAGTAGGGTTATTAGACATATTCCTTTGTGTGTATTCCTCGAGTTTTTGATCACCCAAAAAGCACATATCGCGACTACATCCTTGTTAAAAAACCATCCAAAGAACAGCCTTTCCTATAGGTCTTTTACAAGACGCAAGGCATCAAAAATAGCAGCATGGGTGTTACGAGCCGATACAGCATCGCCGATACGAAATAACTGGAAGGTCCCTGCTGGGTTACGGCACAGAGCCTGCTCTCGCCCAGCAATTAAAGCGTTCTGGTCAACAGCACCGCCATTAGATGACAAGGGTTTTAAATCAAAATACAGCTCATCTAGCGGCAAAGTGCCATAGTTGAGAACGACTTGATCGTATTCGTGTTCTTCGCTGTAGTCACTGTAGTCCGTGCCAATTGTGGCGATCAGCTTGTTTCCCTCGCGCCCCACTGCCAACAGTCGCCGAGTCACAGTAAAAGTGACGTCTTTGTTTTGCAGTGAACGCATATAAGGCACCAGATTCATCGCCATAATATCTGGAGCAAACACACGATCTGGCGTCATCACTTCAACTTTAGCACCAGCTTGAGCGGCAATTTCAGCTGCCTGCAGCGCCGGGTGATCGCCCGACTCATCGTAAATCAACACATGCTCAGCGGGCTTTATATCACCGGCAATAATGTCCCAACTACTCACAACATTATCTAACTCGACGCCGGACTCAAACAACTCGGTATTGGGCAAGCCACCTGTAGCAATGATCACCACATCTGGCGTGAGCGCAGTGACATGCTCGCGCTCTGCCCAGGTATTAAAATAAAACATCACTTCTCGAGCGGCGCACTGTGCCACGCGCCAGTCGATAATTGACAGCATCTCTCGGCGGCGTGCCGACCTTGCAGTTAATCTGATCTGCCCGCCAGGATCAGCGGCCGCCTCAAACACATGCACTTCGTGCCCGCGCTCCGCAGCCACGCGCGCGGCTTCCAAACCGGCAGGACCCGCGCCCACAATCACGACCTTCTTTTTACTCTGCGCCGTAGGTATATCGTGTGGCATGCTCAGTTCACGACCGGTGGCCGCATTGTGAATACACAACGCCTCACCCGCTTGATAGATACGATCTAGGCAATAGGTAGCACCTACGCAGGGACGTATATCGCCTTCACGCCCTTCGATGATCTTGCGCACAATATGCGGGTCGGCAATGTGCGCGCGTGTCATGCCCACCATATCAAGCAGACCCGAGGCCACAGCGTGCCGAGCTGTTGCCACATCGGGGATTTTAGCCGCGTGAAATGTCGGCAGGCCCGTGGCCTTTTTCACCTCACCGGCAAAATCCAAGTGCGGTGCGCTGCGCATGCCCTGCACTGGAATCACATCGGTCATCGCTGGGTCTGTGTGGATACGGCCACGAATCACATTGAGGAAATCCACCGAACCGGTATCAGCTAATCGCCTGGAAATCTCTAGCCCTTCTGCAGCCGTGATACCTCCTTTTTGTGCTTCATCGGCGGTGTATCGCAGACCGACAATAAAATCAGCGCCGACACGCTTGCGAATCGCATCAATGACATCCAAGGGAAAACGCATGCGATTTTCTAGTGTGTCCGCACCGTATGGACCACTCAGATCATTACTCAGGGGCGACCAGAATTGATCCAAGAGATGCCCGTAGACTTGCAACTCAATGCCGTCCATACCCCCGGCCTGCATACGCTCGGCGGCGTCGGCAAAGTCGCCGATAATACGTTCGATATCCCAGTCTTCGATTAATTTAGGGAAAGCTCGGTGCGCAGGTTCGCGGTGCTTGGAGGACGAAACAGAAGGCAGCCAATCGCCCTTATTCCAAGCAGTACGGCGCCCCAGATGCGTGAGCTGAATCATCGCTGCACAGCCGTGTTCGTGCAGCGCATCCGTCAACTGCTGCACCCACGGCACAACATTGTCCTCATACGCCAGGATATTATTAAACACCGGCGGGCTGTCTTTGCTAACAGCCGCTGACCCCGCCGTCATCGCCAGTGCCACGCCTGCTTTTGCGCGCTCGGCATGATAGGCCGTGTAGCGCTCTTTGGGCATGCCATCAACTGGATAGGCCGGTTCATGACTAGTGGTCATGATACGGTTTTTAAGTGTGAGGTGTTTGAGTTGAAACGGCTGTAACAGCGGGTCTTTGGTTGAATTGGCAGACATAGGCAGGGCTCACACGCTATGTGTACGCAACAAGCCCGACATCAGCTTTGCAGCGCACAAGTTTCAGATGTCGATCAATCTGAAGCCCAAAACCTGCCGTGTCAATTCTAACAATGAAGCTTTGCCAAAAAACACTCGCCGCAGGCCTTAGAGATCAACGCTCACCGTTCGATCTTTAGCCCAGTTACGTAGGTATTCAATGGACTCGCGACGCACCACAGACAACGGCTGTGTCAAGGTCATTTCATGCACCACATCGCGTGTGCCTATCGCATGATCTTTTGCCGAGCTATACAGCGCTGACACCACAGCTTGTTCAATCTCAGCACCAGAAAAACCCTCACTAGCTTGCGCAATCAGGTCAAGATCAAACAGCTCAACAGGCAATTCGCGCTTTTGCATTATCGTACCAATTATCGCTTTACGGCTGTCATGCTGCGGTAAGTCGACAAAAAACACCTCGTCCATCCGGCCTTTGCGCATCAGTTCGGGCGGTAGAGACTCTATATCATTGGCCGTGGCCACCATGAATACACCAGACTTGGCTTCTTGCATCCAAGTCAGTAGCGTACCTAGGACTCGTCGTGATGCACCGGAGCCTTCGTCACTGCCCCCGCCAATGCCTTTTTCAATTTCATCTATCCACAATACGCAAGGTGCCATCACATCGGCAGCACTTAGCAGTTCGCGGACATTGCGCTCACTCTCACCTATGTACTTATTGTATATCGCACCCATATCTAAGCGGATGAGCGGCACACCTAGCTGCCCGGCAATGGCGCGGGCTGCCAAGCTTTTGCCGCAACCCTGCACTCCGAGCAACATCGCTCCTTTGGGGCGATCGGCTACGCTGCCCTGCCCCAATATCGCTGAGCGCCGCTTGTCGATCCATTGCTTGAGATTCGCGAAGCCACCAATTTGGCTAAAGTCCGCCGTGTCATACTCAAACGACAGAGCGCCGCTGCTGCTGATCAACGCATATTTGGCGCGGGTCACTTCGGGCAAATCAGACTGGGTAATCGCATTGTCTGTGTGCACGGCATTGCGTATCAGTCGCTCTGCATCGGTGTAAGTCACACCCAGCAGATTACTGATCAGCAGCTCGCGCGCTTTAGGGTCAACCTCCACACCTTGCGCTTTTCCGCGCGCCACATGCAAACTCGCCTCTTGATCCACCAATTTGGCCAATTGCTCGGCATTGGGCATCGAGAAGCTGAAGTTTTGGCTGAGTTTTCGCAGTTCAGGGGGGATGTCCAAGGCATAGCTTATCAACACAACTCGATTACCGTGCTTGTCAAAATCTAACGCACACTCTTTGAGCTGCCTAACGACCTTGGGGTCTGTGAGATAGGGATGAAAATCCATCAGTAGTAGTAGCGAATGCTGAAGATTATCAGCCGCCCAAGCCAAAGCTTGCTGAGGGTCGTTTTGATTCAACGTATCGTTGCTAACACGCGTATCAACAAGCGACAAACGGCTAGGCGCTGAGGCGACAAAACTTGCTTTGCCATAACGCTTAAAACCCTGGCATATAGACCAAGTTTGCACGCCGAGACTCGATGACCGTGCAGCACGCTCCAGCAGCAGCTGAGCACGCTGCTCCTCGTCTGTCTCCATCACGATGATGGGGAAACTCGAATGCAATAAGGACTCTAACTTTTCTACATCACTACCTGACACGCCATATTCCCAAAAAGGATGATATCTAAGTGCCAGCAACCGCCATGCCTAAGTTATTCAACCCGCACTTTACAATCAGCTCCCAACAAACAGGCGCTATCAGTCTTTGTCGTCGTCATCACCGTCGGGAATCACCGCCCCCACGACGGCAGTAGTACCTTTCACGGCCACCTTAGTCACACCCACCGCCGTGCTCGCTACCGCATCCACAACAGCAATCGCCGTGCATCCTGCACTTTGAAGCACCAAAAACGCAAAAAAGCCCAGTGCCATCGCGCGCGGCATTCTTTCAGCCATCATAAAATATCCTTAAAATCATTAAGCCTGCACCGACGAGATGGGCGCTGCAACTGCTATGCCTCGGTTTCGGCATCTTGTAACGATACAAATGTAGTCAGTGTTAGCAATCTGCTAAAACAATCTAACGACACGTACATAGCAGCAGCCAGTAGATTAAAGCCTGCAGCGCAGCCAAACAAACTCGCGCTGCACTGACTCGCAAGGTAGACCTTCACGATTTGCCAAAAGATCCACAAGTAGTACCCAGAAGCCCATCAGAGGTCCTAATCGCCTACGATAACCTCTTAAAGCCACAGGCTAGTCTCCCTTCGTCAGATGTGCGAGTATGGTTTTAAGGAGAACCATTATGCGCTGCATATGCCTACTTTTGTTGTTGTTCAATGCGCCTGTACTAGGCGCGACTACGGCTGATTTCAGCCTTGAACAAAACCAAAAAGCCGCATGGTTTTCGCAAGATCGCCTATACGAACAAACCGTAGAAGGAATAGTCACCGACACAGGAAGCGAATTAAGCTGGCAGCAAAGAGCGCCACAGCACCAGCTCAGCTGGGCAGAGGCAAAACGCTACTGCGCCAAACTAAAGCTAGCTAATATCAACACATGGCGCTTGCCGTCACGCCTTGAGCTACTGTCCTTGCTCAACTACGACAACCCCTACCACGCCTACGATTCAATCTATTTTGCAGCAGAGCCTGCCGTTGCCTATTGGAGCGCAACTGTTTACGACAATATGCCAAGCCATGTCTGGATTGCACAATTTGACGAAGGCGATATGTATTGCTTGATGCGGGTGGCACAGGCCCATGTACGCTGTGTTTCTTAAAGCGGCCTCTTGCATGCTTGCAATATTGATATCTGGATCGATCCATGCTGACGATCGATTTAACTTAGCTGACTCAGAGAACACCGTTTTTGATCGGCAAACAGGCTTGATATGGCAACGAGACGGCACCGAAGTAACGACACATTTCGCAGCAGCGTTGCAGTATTGCTTGGCACTTGATTTGGATGGGCGGGATAACTGGCGCCTGCCCAAGATCAAGGAATTGATTTCTCTGGTAGACGAAGACCATTACAAACCTTCCGCTTATTCAGAGTTTTTCACTGCGGCCAACCTGTATTGGTCGAGCACCATTAACCCTAAACGCGCCGGACTTTACTGGACGGTCAATTTCAGCGACGGACACGTGCACGCGTTTAGCGAGAAATTAGACTTCAGCGTGCGCTGCGTCAGCGATAATCAATAACACCAGTTGAGCAGACCCGAGAACTGGAGCCAAAAAAGCGCTGGCTAAACGAAGCCCAGCGTCCGTTGAGACAACAACAAGCTTGCATGCATTCCACAAAGCCGTATTAACACATTTTTGCTTCGCGCCCACCCTATAGAAATAGCTGCAACAAGGCAGTTTTTTTGCACTGCAATACACGGCCCAAGTGAACATTCTGATAAGCTTCTAGTCATATCTAATCCGATCAAACAGGAGAGCATCACGTGACTAAAGTACTCGAAGGGCGCACAGCATTAATCACCGGATCCGTCTCGGGCATTGGCCTCGCTATCGCCAAAGCATTTGCCGCTAACGGTGCGCGTATCGTGCTGCACGGCCTTGCCACTGCAGAACAAGGTGAAGCGGCAATTGTTGAAGTCAAGGCGGCCGGTGCACCTGATGCCTGCTTTTTCGACCACGACTTGCGTAATCCAGAAGCGATTGAAGAGTTGATGAACGCGGCCAACAGCTGGGGCCCTGTCGACGTATTGGTCAACAACGCCGGTGTACAGAAGACCACCTCACTGGCCGACGCCACCGCCGCGACTTGGGATTTGGTGATCGCGGTTAACCTAAGCGCCTGCTTCCACACCATGCACCACGCCATGCCCGGCATGGCAGAGCGAGGCTACGGCCGTGTCATCAACATCGCTTCTGTTCACGGCCTAGTCGCCTCACAACACAAAACCCCTTACGTCGCCTCTAAGTTTGGCCTCGTGGGTATAAGCAAAGTTGCTGCGCTAGAGTACGCTGCCGTGGGTAGCGCAGAAACAGGCGGTGTCACCGTGAATTGCATCTGCCCCGGCTGGACCGAAACAGCGCTTATCGAACCACAAATACAAGCACGGGCCGATCTGCACGGTGGCGACCGAGACGCTGGCATCGCTGATTTGTTATCAGAGAAACAACCCAGCCAGCGCATGACCGACCCTTCTGATCTCGGCCAGTTGGCCGTTTGGTTATGCGATAAAGCCGCACACAATATCAATGGCACGGCTATTCCTGTTGATGGCGGGTGGACCGCGCAATAAATTAGTTTATTGGCTTATCAGAAGCTCTGAGTACATTTCAGGGCTTCGCTGCCACAAAGACTGCTTTAAAGAGTTTAGAGTTACTGAGCCTCTTCACGCTGGCGCGCCAGCACATTCTCTACCGCCATCTGGAATACCTGCTCCACAGGCGATGCCTGACCTCCCGCACGCGCCATCAACCCCACCGGTCCTTGTGTAATATCCATATTGATGGGCAATTTCACCAAACGTCCATCGGCGACTTCATTGGCAACCACGCCACTAGAGATAATCCACACAGCGTCTGAATTTCGAGTATGCACTCGGCCAAATGCACCCGACACCGTCTCCAGCCGATGCACAATATCCCCAATTCCATTAGCAATCATCAGCCGCTCAACCAAAGGTCGAATAGCGGAGCCCTCAGGAGGATAGATAACCGGCCATTCGATGAGTCGACTGAGCAGGGGTTGCTCGATAAGCGGGTGCCCAGGGCGCACCACCACTACAACTTGCTCGCTGTACAGTTGCGTGAATGAAATGCCTTGCATCGTGTCTGGCCGCCCCATACGGCCAATCACCAGATCCAGTTCTGCAAGCCGTAAACGCTCGACCAAATAACCGTGCGGGCCATCCATAATGCGCAAGACAGCATTGGGTGCCAAGCTCTGAAACTCGGTAGCCACATCAGGCATAAGCCAGGCGGCCACACTGGGCAAAGCACCCACAGTGAGCTTTTCTTTGACGGCGCGACCCTCTTGCTCCACCCCCAACAAACCTTGTTGCAGACTCGCCAAAGACATCTGGGCAAAATGCAAAAACACTTCGCCTTGTTTGGTTAAATCAACGCCCGAACGACTGCGCTCCAGCAATGTCGCACCGACAATGCCTTCGAGCTCTTTGAGGGTTTTTGAAATAGCTGGCTGGGTGAGGAACAATTTTTCTGCCGCTCGCTTAAAACTCTTCTCGCGCGCTATCTCCACAAAACATTGGATGTGCCGAAATTTGATACGCCGATCAACCATTTTCTTTCCGAATAAAGAAACAAACTATCTATTTCTAGCATTTTACTTTCCGAACGGGGGCAGTCAAACAGAAGCTCGCTCTAAAACTGCGTCAGTTGAGACATACAACAGCTACAGACGACTGAAAACACGCACTAACTCTCTGGAATCATTAAGAGTAGTTGCCACACCGCCACCTAGAATCAGCAATTCCGAAAAGCTATTTTGTTACACTCAACAACGCCTGAATAATAATTCACAGCGCTCACTCCGACGTGTGTTCAGGGATGATTTTCGCCAAAAATCAATCGCTCGCGCAATGGGGAAGAAGTCACGAGTGGAAGCACGCTCTACTCCCAAAAACCTGCTTTGATACCAAAAGAAACAACATAAGTCGGCTCAAGCGAAGACCTAAGGCTCTGATCGGCAGCTCATCAGACATACATGCCAATAATGGCAACTATATTTCACGCATAGTCATTTTACTTGCCCCTACAGATAGCTCAATGTGCTAAAAACAAATAGATCCACCAAGCACATTGACTCGTGTTTGCAGCGAACTTCACCAAGGGAAGCTTATGAAAATTATATTCAAAAAAACACTCACAGCACTCGTGCTGGCTAGTGCCACAACACTCGTACAAGCAGAAGACGTTACCCTGCGAGTACATCATTTCATGTCTCAAAAAGCCCCTCTGCACAGTAAGTTTTTGGTGCCACTCGCCGAAAAGCTTTCACAGGCTAGCGAAGGAAAAATAACGCTCGAAATTTACGACAGCATGTCACTAGGTGGCCGTCCAAGTGACCTCTACGATCAAGCCGTCGACGGTGCAGTTGAAATGTCGCTGACCTTGCCGGGCTACACTCCGGGGCGATTTAATCGCACTGAGGTGTTCGAACTGCCTTTCATGATGCAGAGCGCAACAGCCACCAGCAAAGCTTTTTATGATCTAGTGCAAAACGAGCTGCAAGAAGGTGAGTTTGAAGAGACTAAAATCCTGACAAGCTGGGTGCACGGCCCCGGCGTCATTCACTCCGAAGAACCCATCAATAAACTAGAAGATCTCAGCGGCAAAGAAATGCGCGGCCCCACTCGGCTTATCACCGACCTACTAGCAGAACTAGGCGCTACCCCCGTTGGCATGCCACTGCCAAAAATCCCCGAGAACCTTTCTAAGGGCGTCATCAGCGGTGCAGTTGTACCTTGGGAAGTCACACCCTCAATCAAGCTCAATGAATTGGTCAGCAACCACACCGAACTCGGTGGTGATCGTGCGCTCTACACGGCAGCGTTTGTACTGGCAATGAACTGGGATGCCTACGAGGACATGCCCGAAGATTTGCGCACCATTCTCGATGCCGAAACCGGTAAAGCACTGGCAGCGTTTGCTGCCGAAGTCATGACCGGTGCAGATGCATTCGGCCGTTCAACAGCGGAGGGTAGCAACATCATCGAATTAGATCAGACTGAAGTTGATCGCTGGATCGCAGCATCACAGCCAGTTTATGACCGATGGATAGAACGCGCTGAAGGCGAGGGCTTTGACGGTGCAGCCGCCATTGCGCAAGCACAAGAACTTATCTCAGCTAACCAATAAACAACCTCTAGCTACGCTCACCACTCGGGTGGGCCTCCCCCTCCACCGGACTGCACTTATGACTTTTTTTGATCGCACCGAGCACTGGATTGAGAAACTCGCAGCGGGCTTGGCAATAGCCGGTGGACTGGGGTTAATTTTTGCCACACTGGCCACTTGCGTCAGTATAATTTTGCGCCTGTGCCGTCGCCTACTCGAGAACTTTGTAGACTCGGCAACGCTGGATGGGCCACTGACTTGGGTACGGCCAATACTGGGCGAAGAAGAACTGGTCACCTATGGCGTAGGACTCGCGCTGTTTGCCGCCCTACCTTGGGTAATGATCAAGCGCGGCCACATCAAAATAGACTTGTTTGAACCTGCATTTGGCAGACGCTTTAATCATTTTCTCGATTTACTTGGTGATCTCATTTTGGCCGCGTTGGCCTACCTGATCATGACGCGCCAATGGTTTTTGATCTTCAAAACAACTCGCGGCTCTAAAGAGCCAGCGCTAAACCTGCTGCTAAAAGGCGACTTTGCTCAAGCGGGCAACCTGATGCGCACCTCTCAAGAGTCTCAAATTCTCGGCGTGCCACTCTGGCCAACCTATATCGTGGCGGAGTTCTGCATCGCTGTTTTTTTTGTCGTCGCCTGTTTTTGCGTATTGCGCAGCGCGCGAGCCTTCATACAAAACCACACCAGATCTGCTGAACATGCTTGAACTACTCAATAACAGCTTCACCCCCTTTCAGCTAGGGCTGCTCAGCTTTCCGCTGATGTTAGTCATGATCGCCTTTCGCATACCGCTTGCCGCAGCCATGTTTGTGGTTGGACTGCTGGGCACCTATATCGTGGCTGGCAACATGCGCATGATGGACAGCCAGCTCAAAACCTTCACTTACGGCACACTCAGCAATTATTCACTGTCGATAATTCCGCTGTTTTTACTGATGAGCGAATTTGCAACTCGTGGTGGCATGTCGGCTTCATTATTTAAGGCAGCCGAAGCGTGGTTAGGCCACCGCCGCGGCGGCCTAGCCATGGCAGCGATTGGCGCATCTGCAGGCTTTGGCGCCGTGTGTGGTTCATCCCTCGCCACCGCATCTTCTATGGGCCGAGTGGCATTGCCCGAACTCGACCGAGCGGGTTACAGCGGCGCACTATCAACAGGCGCCTTAGCTGCAGGTGGCACGCTTGGCATTCTTATCCCGCCATCTGTGGTGCTGGTTGTCTACGCCATCCTTGCCGAAGAAAACATCGAAAAGCTTTTTACTGCGGCGTTTATCCCAGGCATTTTAGCTATGCTGGGCTACATGCTCACCGTCGCGATATATACGCGTATGGTGCCGGGCTCTGGCAACGCCATGCCCCGTCAACCCTACGGACAACGCTTTCAAGCGCTTGTAGCTGTGTGGCCTGTGATGACTATTTTTGCCTTGGTGATCGGCGGCATTTACTCCGGCGCCTTTTCACCCACTGCAGCAGCAGCTGTGGGTGTAGCCGGTACCGCGCTTGTGGCTTGGTCAAAAGGAGCTCTCACGATGAGCTCTGTTAAAGACTCGCTTTTATCCACGGCACAAACCTCGGCCATGATCTTTTTTATTATCTTGGCTGCGGGCGTTTACAACTCCTTTTTATCTTCGGCGCAAGTACCACAGACTCTAGCCACTTACTTTCTAGACAGCGACGTCAGCCCTTGGACCATACTCATCGGCATGCTATTGCTCTACTTAGTGCTGGGTACGGTGATGGATTCGCTGGCAATGATCTTTCTCACGGTGCCCATCTTCATCCCCATTGTCACTCAGCTAGACTTCGGCATTCCGCAAGCTGAGGTAGGCATATGGTTCGGCATTTTGGTACTGATGTCAGCTGAGATAGGGCTTATCACGCCACCGGTAGGCATGAACCTATTTGTGATCAACACCATGTCGAAGGGTGTCAGCATTGGCGAAACCTACAAAGGAGCGATTCCCTTTGTCATATCTGACATCGTGCGAATCATGCTGCTGGTGGCCTTTCCGTCTATCACCATGGTGCTGGTGCGCTGGTTCTTTTAGGCAGCCTGCCCACGGCTTTCTCGAAGTACTATTAAAAATGTGCGATGCGCCTACCGGCTTATCGCACCTACATTTATCACTGTGAAGTAGCCTAGATGGAGCCCGAGCGGAATCAGGGTTTGCGAAGCAAACTTGAACCCTGCACCTGCCAAGGTCGTTTGAGATTTGTAGCGTTGCTTTGACTTTTTAGCCAGGCATTAGCCCCCGACAACTCACTATCCACACAAGCTAATGCTAAAGTCAGTTCATCTACTTTTTGCCAGGTACACGTATGCAAAACACCGCTTGGCCAGCGCGGCCACTTGTACTCGCCAGTGTGTTTGGCGTCGTCGCCTACGCCATCTATCTGCTCACTGACAACGGACCTATCGCTGACTCCTTGATAGCGCACTGGCGCCTGGCCAGTGCTGGCGGACTGGGTGCCTGCGCCATCAGCTTTGGGCTCTGCAGCAGTCGCCAAATGTTGTTGAAAGCGATGCTCTACTCTGTGCTGCTTGGGCTTCTTGTTGCCGGTATCAGTTATTGGCGGCTGTTTACACGCTGGCCAGAGGCGTGGAACTTCTTTTCTCTAGCGGTCGCCCTGTTGATCATCACGCCATTTTTTCAAGCGTCTTTGGCAAGCGCGTGGAACAACTACAGCGAGCTTCACAAGCAAGCGTGGGGCAACGCGGTGGTTTTGTTGCTGGCTCTGGTTTTCACCGGCCTCAGCTTTGGCATGGCGCATTTGCTGGCCGAACTTTTTAAACTTGTCGGCGTAGATCTACTGCGTGATTTATTGCGCAAAGATGTCGTCAACTGGATATTGGCTGGCGTTGCTTTTGGCGGCTCCATGGGAGTATTGCGTGAGCACGACAATATTATCGACGCAACGCTGCGACTGGTGCAGAGCGTGCTGTCATTGCTCGCCGCTCCATTGAGCATTGGCTTACTGGTGTTCATTGGTACATTGCCCTTTACAGGCCTCGATTCCCTCTGGGAAGCCACGCGCAACACCTCACCGATTGTTTTTGTCTGTGCCGCTGGTGCCATACTACTGTTGAACTCAGTGATTCGCGAGACGGACGCCGGCATGAATGCCAGCAATGTCATTCGTCAAAGCGCAAGAGCCTTGGCTTTTTGCATCGCTCCTTTGTCAGCCATTGCCGTGGTATCTATCTACACTCGCGTGCAGCAATACGGCTGGACACCCGATAGACTCTGGGCGTCACTGATTTGCGCCCTACTGATGTTCTACGGTGTGTTTTACCTTATCGCTGCTTTCTGGGGTTCGAAGTGGAGCCAACGCATTCGCCAGCTAAACCTCACGCTGGCGCTATTTACTGCAGCCTTGGCTCTTGTTCTGGCCACCCCTTTACTAGACTTCGGCTTGCTATCCTCAAAAGACCAACTGCAACGTTTTCATTCCGGCCAAAGCAGTGTGGATGATTTTGACGCCGTGGCACTAGCTTTCGATTTTGGCCCTGCAGGCCGCAGAGCACTCGAGTCGCTCGATACCAGCAACAACAAAGCGCTCGCCATACGCGTAGAAAACGCTCTGAACAGCAAAAACCGCTGGGTTGCGCGCAGCAATCAAAATACTGGTGAAAGTCAAATGCAAATAGAAGAAAAACTGCAAGTGCGCCCCAGCACCGCAACTATTAATGAGGAACTGATGGAAGCACTGCAACAGCATAATATTTGCAATGGCGACTATTGTTTTTTCTTGATGGAAGAAAGCGGCAAGGCAGGCTCGGCAATCTCACAAAATTGCCAACGTAAAGCAGAGCACTGCGAAGTTCAAGTCAGTCGATTTAAGCTCTGCAACGATAGATGGACAAAGCTACGAACAGGCGATTGCGAGACCTACTACGCCAATCAAACGTCCGAGCAAAAAGCTCAGCACAAAGAGCAAGACAAAGCGGCTGCCGCAGGTGACGTGGAAGTGCGTGAAGTTGTGCTGAAGCAGGTTTTTATTGGCGGTGAGGCAGTTGGGCAGGCGTTCAAATAACAACACCCAACAGCTTTGTTGTCAGCCTGAAGGCCGACCTACATGTCATCATTTTAGCGGTGCGCGAATAAAAACTGCTCTTGGCTATCCACCCACAGCGGATACTTTGCCATCACTTTGGTAAACATGGGCTGCTGTAGGTGATGATCAAGCCATCGCCGCACTTGCACATAGGGCGACTGCAGATACCAGTGCCGGTCAACTCGTGCAAACTGCCGCACAAAAGGCAACAAGGCGTAATCGGCCAAGCTGGGCTGATCACCCATAAAAAACGCTTGCTGGCTCAGCCTTGACTCAAGCTGCGCCACAAACACTTCACACTGTTCTCGATAAGACAGCTCTGCATCATCACGCTTGCGCTTGGCCATTTTGTAGTTTTCTAGACTGGGTTTAAAAACATGGTCGTTTTGCTGAATCAGAGCAAGCATTGCTGGCAGAGCTTCCGAATCATCTTGCCGCAGCATATTGTTGACATCAGATTGCTGTAAGGCCCACAGCATTATATCGAGGCTTTCGTCGATGACCGTGCCGTCGTTCAGCACCAACACAGGCACAGTGCCTTTGGGTGATGACAACAGCATTTCTTGGGGTTTGTTTTTCGTCACTACCGCACGCAACATCACAGGTGTCGGCGCCAACATCAAAGCCATCCTCGCTCGCATGGCATAAGGACAATGCTGCAGGGAGTAGAGTATCGGAAGGCGCTCAGTAGGTATGTCGCTAGACATCGCGGGGCTTACAAACCCTGCTCATACTGCGCATGCGTCGAAACCGTCACCATCTCGTTCAACAACGCAGGAGCAACTTTATCCCCCGCCAAGACAGCCTCAAAATGTTGAATCAGCGCTACCTTATCTAACTCGGCCTTTGAGCCCGAACCGATATTGGTCAGGTCGACAAAAAACTCATCAAACAAATGGCGATAGTCTTCGACAATGTCGAGATTCAAAAATTGCTCGTCGTTGTAGATACTGGGGTAACCGCCTTTTTGCTTGTCCACTGCAAAAGAAATGCCTTTTACGTTGGTGATGGTGGTGGCTTTTTCGCAGCTGAGCATACAGCCCGCCTCGATGCTCGGTTTTTTGCAACCAACCGTCTGCTGGAAAAAACACTGGCGGCTGACCATCATCAAGATTGGATGATAAATGCTGTACAGCAATTTGAAATTTTCAGGGCGGGCGATATTACGTATCTGCTGCTTGTTGATCTCATTGGAGATAAACGCACCTTTGCAGTTCAGCTCTTCTTGCAAGGTCAGCAAGGCATAAGAATTAGTGGTGTTCAAAAATGGCCCAGCGATCCAGTCAATGCCTCGTTCAACCGCAGCAAGTGCAACACCGGTGTTGTTGCTGACGATCCGCTTGGGCTTGACCTGATCTAGAATCTTCACCGCTTCATCGTAGTCTTTGCCGATCAATACGGCTGGGAACCAGGGGATCAAACGCGGGTTAGCCAGCAACAAGTCGATATGCTTAGTGCCGCCCTTTTTAAAGCTCTCGGGCAGCTTAAAGTAGATATCCGCATCGGTTACATCGCACAAATGAAGGTCTTTTTCGTGCGCGATCAATATCGACAAGCTTGTTTGATCACTCTGTTTAGCGTGCTTTGCCGGAGCGGGCACCTTGACCTGGGCGATCACCTCGCGATCACCGTTGAGCACAAAAGCAACTTTGTTGCGCATTGCAGCCAACTCACTAAACGGAATACTCAGATCATCGTCAAAGTGGGCAAAGCCCATATGCTCAATCGTGTATTGCGCGTTATTAAATCCCTTAAAGCGTTTTGTCAGCGCCGCCTGATCAACGCGTGATTTATCTGCACCTCTCAACACCGTGGATGATTCAAAAACCACCACTTTGCTGTGTTTGCTCCGCTGGGCTTTAGCTGTATCAGCATCATCACTAGAAAGCTCAGCACCGATTTCAATGCTTACTTTCAATGGTTCGCCCAACTTGCCTGAGAACTCAAATGCCAAGGGTGTCTTGGCAATGCTGAGGTATTCTATTTTTTCTTTCACCAAGGCACTGATCTGATCTTTTTCTGCGGCAAGGCCCTTTTGTGCATCGTGTATCTGCACCACGGAAATTGCGTTGAGCTTTTCATTGGCGTGGGTAAAGCTGTGATCTCTGGGGTTGTCGATAAACATCGACTTGGTCAGATCACCCTTCAAAAACAAATTAGTAAAGTTACGGTTGAATACTTTATACAAGCTCGAGTCGTCTTCCAGTAACTTGCCCGTCGAGACAAAGCGATCCATCTGTTTACGCCAGCTATCAACCACCGTGTGCACGTAGCTGTCGCCCTTGATGCGCCCTTCTATCTTCAAAGAGTCAACGCCAGCCTCGACAAGCTCGGGTAAATCAAAATAAGCAGAGTTGTCTTTGAGGTTCAGTGGAAACTTATTACCTGCAGCCGTCGGCTCATACTCATCCCTGCACGCCTGACTACAACGGCCGCGGTTACCAGAGTTGCCCACACTTACCGAGCTGGAATAGCACTGCCCCGAAAACGCAATGCACAAAGCTCCGTGCACAAACACTTCAGTGAGCACATCTACGTCATGTGCCACTGTGGTCAAGGTTTTGATTTCGCCAAGGTTTAGCTCGCGAGACAAGTTCACACGCGATGCACCGATTTTACTCAAAAATCGAATCTGCCCTTCATTGTGGGTGGTCATCTGCGTGGAAGCGTGAATATCTAGACTGGGGAAGTACTTTTTGACCAAATTAAACAGGCCGAGATCCTGCACGATGATGCCATCGATACCGGTGTTCACCAGCTGATTGAGCAGCTTGATCAAACTGGGCAGCTCGTGCTCCAGCATCACCACGTTCAGCGTCAGGAATATCTCGCAGTCGTATTGGTGTGCTAGTTTGATAACACCGTTGAGCTCATCAAAAGACAAATTAGACGCGCGATTTCGCGCGTTGAACATATCGAGGCCGCAGTACACAGCATTGGCGCCAGCCACTATGGCGGCTTTGATCGCATTGACATCGCCACCGGGGGCGAGAAGTTCGATTTTTTTGCTCATGTACGGCTCTGCTCAATCTTGACGTCATCAATAAAGAGCGAAGTTTAGCGACATCCTAGAGCGATAGCGAATACACAGTCTGACTTCTACACTGGGAAAGCTGGGCTAGCCGTGGCGATCAAAACTAACGTAGGCGAGCACGGGTATCAGCCCGCGCTCGCAATCTCACAAAACCAAGCACACAATCAGGCCGGCAAATGACTCAGCGCTTGCTCTAAGTCTGCGATCAAGTCCTCAACATCCTCAATGCCGGTCGAGTAACGCACCAAACCCTCGGGGATACCCGCAGCGGCTCGCTCCTCGGCAGTGCACTCTACGTGACTTGTCGTGACCGGAGGCCCGACAACAGTCTCAACACAACCCAAGTTTGCCGCCATGTGCGCGTACTGCAGCTTGGGCAAAAACACCTTGATGGCGTCCAAGCCGCCCTTAACGGCAAAGCTCAGCATGCCGCCATAGCCCTTCATCTGTGCCTTGGCGACGTCGTGGTGCGGGTGTGTCTCTAGCCCAGGATAATTGACCTGTTCGATAGCTGGATGATTTTGCAACCAACGCGCAATGGTCAGCGCGCTTTGGTTCTGCCGTTCTACGCGCAAGCTGAGCGTCTTCATGCCGCGGATAAAGCTATAGGCATCCATGGGTGACAGCGTTGCGCCGTTGATCTCGCGGTAGTGATACACCATCTTGATCAAATCTTTGTTGCCGCAGGCCACCCCACCCAGCGCATCCGCGTGACCACCCAAATACTTGGACGCCGAGTGCAACACCAAATCAGCGCCCAGTTGTAGCGGGTTCTGATTGATTGGCGTAGCAAAGGTATTATCAACCACCACCAGCGCTCCCACTTTTTTGGCAGCAGCGGCCAAACGTTTGATGTCGATAATTTTGACGGTGGGATTGGTCGGAGTTTCCAGATACAACAGCGTGCATCCTTTGGCGATTTCCGTTTCAATCGCGGCGTAATCAACCGTTTCGCACAGGGTGACATCAACCTTCAGTGGCGGCAAAAACGACGTAAATATTTTGTTGGTGCCGCCGTAGCTGTCCTTGATCGACACTACCCGATCACCGGGTCGCAAAAAAGTACCAAAGATGTTGCTGATGGCCGCCATACCACTGGAAAAGCTAGTCGCAGCTTCAGCACCTTCCAGCTCTTTTACTTTGTCTTCAAAGGCGCGAACAGTGGGATTGGTATTGCGCGAATAGATATGGCCGGGTGCTTGCTCCAACGCAACTGCATGCCACGTGTCGATGTCTTTGTAAGCGAAGGACACACTGTGAACCACGGGCACCTGCGTAGAGCGTTCGTACAGTTCGTGTTCCTGCTCACCGCCCCAGATGCTGAGTGTTGAACGACCTGGCGTGTGATTTTTGTTCGAGTTATCAGTCATAAAAGCTCCTTCGTAACTGATTTGAGAAAAAGACAAGCCACTAACAGCTCGAGTTAATTTCAAGGCAGCGCTTTAAAAGCCTTTATCTTGATGG